>VFQS010000174.1_pt1 | contig 85266 bp, 74 predicted proteins | sample 3512361 | NCBI WGS metagenome assembly VFQS01 (sample SAMN10412375, study PRJNA504923) | tailings metagenome | isolation source: Relicate 1 Philex TSF3 active mining | place: Philippines | reverse complement strand
GCAATAATTTGTCATCAACATTAAAGTCTTTTAAAAAGATATTCATTGATTTCCAGTAATTACGTTTATTAGCAACGAAATCAAAAGCGAAATTTTGAAAAGAAGGTGTATAGCGTAAATCGGTGAAATACCAACTTGATCCCAATGTATCTAACGGAATAAATACATCTGGGAAAATTCCACCACCACCATAAACTACTTTTCCTTTTGGTGTTTTGAATTTCAACGAATCCGCGAATTTAGACGTATCTGCTTTGAATTGTTCTCCATTTTCAAAACGTTCCATTTCTTCCTTCAAATAACTTTCATAATCGTCTGTATACGGTTTTTGGATACATCTTCCAGTTGGTGTATAATAACGTGCTATTGTCAAGCGTACGTTGCTTTTATCGCTTAATAAGATATCTTCTTGAACTAATCCTTTTCCGAAAGAACGGCGACCCATTATCGTAGCGCGGTCATTATCTTGCAAAGCACCTGCTACAATCTCACTTGCAGAAGCAGAATTACTATTGATAAGTACCACTAATTTGATGTTTTCCAATTCCCCTTTTGAGGTGGATTTATATACTTGCTCACGTAAATGCGCCCCTTTTGTTTTTACAATTACTTTTCCAGCAGGTAAAAATTCATCTACGATCTCAACTGCAGATTGAAGCACTCCCCCTGGATTGTTTCGTAAGTCGAGGATCATTTTTTTCATTCCTGATTTTTTCAGACGATCTGCTGCCTCTTGGAATTCTTTCCCAGTGGTAATCGAAAATTCATCGACTTTGATAAATCCAGTTGTAGGATTAATCATATAAGCCGTAGAAACTGAACCTAATGGAATAATTCCTCGAATGATTGACTTGTGGATTTTGGATTTATTACGAAGCAAGGTCAAATTCACTCCTGTATTTTCAGGACCTTTCAACATCTTCATTATTTTATCAGTACTAATTTTTTTACTTGCCACCGATTTCTTTTCAATCATAATGATTTTGTCCCCTGCTTGTACCCCAGCAGCCATTGAAGGTGAATTAGGCACGACATTCGTTACACAAATCGTATCACGGATAACAGCAAAACGCACCCCAATCCCACCAAATTGACCTTGGATTTGTTCGTTTGCACGTTGTGTTTCTTCGGCAGTTAGGTAATTACTATGCGGATCTAATTTATGAAGCATATCTGAAATCGTTTCTTCGAAGATTTTATCTCCATTAACTTCATCCACATAACGGGTATTTAACATATCCACAATGTCTTTCAATTTAGTATAGCGTTCCTCCCCTTTCGAAAGCATTACACCCGATTTTCCAGGAGAAAGTGTATACCCAACCCAAATACCTACTGCCATAAAAACAAATACAAGTAAGGGTATCCAATATTTATTTTGTGGATTGTTATTTTCCATAATTAGTCTATTATAGGAATTTGTACTACTTCAATTCCTGCTGATTTTAAAAAGTCAACTCCGTCTGTATCTCTGTAATGATTAATGTAAACCACACGGCTAATTCCAGCTTGTAAAATCAATTTACAACAATCTTTACACGGAGAAAGGGTTAGGTACAACGTAGCACCATTTGAATTATTTGTTGATTTTGCCACTTTTAAAATGGCATTCGCTTCGGCGTGTAAGACAAACCAATGTGTTTCATTATCATCTGTTTCACAGCAATTGTCAAATCCTGCTGGAGTTCCATTATACCCATCAGAGATAATCGCACCATCCTTCACGATGATTGCCCCTACTTTTTTACGTGTACAATGCGATAATTCCGACCAAGTTTGCGCCATTCTTAAATAGGCCTTGTCGTAACGTAATTGTTTTGCATCGATTATGTTCTCGCTCATACTTTTTCTTATAACGTAAATTTATATCCTACCCCACGAATACTGTGGAAAAATTTGGGGTTTTTAGGATCTTCCTCAAATAATTTTCGGAAAGACAATATGTAATTATCAATGGTTCTTGCTGTTGGAAATTGATCGTTGCCCCAAAGTTCGTCCAAGATATCTTCTCGAGAAACCACCACTCCCATACGATTGTAAAACATCTTCAATAATTCAATTTCTCGTTTGGAAAGGTCTATGCTTTCACCTGTATGCAATTGTTTTACTTCGAAAGTACTAAAATCTACTTGGTGATTTCCAATAACCACTTTTTCCAATGGAGCAGTTGTTTCTTCTATCCCTTCTGCTAATACTTGCACACGAAGCAATAATTCTTCTAAATCAAATGGTTTGGGTAAATAGTCGTTTGCTCCAATTTTTAATCCTGCAATACGATCTTGCGTTGTACCTTTTGCGGATAAAAAGAGAATGGGAACTCGGCTATATTTTCTGATTTCTTTACAAATGGTTAAACCACTTACTTCAGGAAGCATCACATCTAAAACCACCAAATCAAACTGTTCCATTTCGAATGCACGCAAGAAGGCTTCCGTTCCATGGGTAATCACATCCACACGATATCCCTCCAATTCGAGGTTCATTCGAATTAAATCTGCTAAACTTTCTTCATCTTCAATCAGACAGATTTTTTTCATTCTGGTGTTTCTGTTGGCTGTTTAATTTCTTGTATAATTTCAATCCACTCTTCCACTGAACGTGCATTTTCTACATCAAAATTTCCAGATTTAGTGCGTCTCAATGCAATTAAGGTACCCCCAGAATTTAATTTTTTTCCGAAATCACTAGCAATCGATCGAATGTATGTGCCTTTCGAGCACGAAATACTAAAATCGATTTCTGGGAAACGTTCCATTGAAATTTGGAAATCGTTGATACAGATTGTATTTGACTTTAACACGACTTCTTTTCCAGCACGTGCCATATCATATGCACGTTTTCCATCCACTTGTTTCGCTGAAAAAATCGGTGGGACTTGTTGTTGTTCTCCTAAAAAAGATACGCGAACTTGCTCTACTAATTCAGGAGTAATGTGTTCTGTTGGAAAGGTTTCGTTGTATTCAGTTTCTAAATCGTACGAAGGTGTTGTTTTACCTATCAAAATAGTTCCTGTATAGGTCTTGTCTTCACTGATTAGTCCATCAATGATTTTGGTGTTTTTTCCTGAACAAATGATTAATAAACCTGTTGCTAATGGATCTAGCGTACCAGCGTGACCTACCTTGATATTTTTCACACCCAAACTACGTTTTAAATTCCAACGTAATTTATTGACAACATCGAACGAAGTCCAATGCAAGGGTTTGTCAACCAAAAGTGTTTCTCCTGCTTGGAAATCGTATTTCATCAATGGGTTAATTTTAGCGTGATAGGTACTATTTCAATATGGTTTCATAAGCTATGAAAGCGACACCTAAAATAATTCGGTACCAACCCCACATCTTAAACCCGTATTTTTTCAATACTTCAATAAAGAATTTAATCGCCAACATTGCTACGATAAATGCAATCACGTTTCCAACCAAGAAAAGTGTCAAATTATTACCATCGAACAACATTTCGTATCCTTTTACTTCTGTGATTTTGTTTGTCACTTTATCAGCAAGTTCCCAATCTTTCAAAAAGACAGAATAACACGTAACAGCAAACATTGTTGGTACTGCTAAAAAGAAACTGAATTCAGCAGCCATACGCATGGTCAACCTCTGTTGCATACCACCAATAATCGAAGCGGCAGCCCTACTCGTTCCAGGCATCATTGCCAAACATTGCCAAAAACCGATAACGATAGAGCTTTTACGTGTGATTTGTGGCTCTTCATCAATGTGGGTGTTTTTAAATACTTTATCGATAAATAAAAATACAATTCCACCTAAAATTAACACCACTGCAATTGGTAAAGGTTTTTCTAACACTGCTTCGATTTTATCGTCGAATAATTTCCCCAATATCAATGCAGGAATTACAGCAAATATCAATTTGATATAAAATTGTACAGAACCGAAATTCAAAAACTTTTTATAATATGAAACAACAACAGCTAAAATAGCTCCAAATTGAATGGAAACCTGAAACATTTTTACAAATTCATCCTGCTGAATTCCAAATACGGAACTAGTAAAAATCATATGAGCAGTAGACGAAATCGGCAAAAACTCCGTCAATCCTTCTACAATAGCAAGGATAATCGCGTGAATAAAATCCATCTTATTTTGTTACTTCGGTGTTATTTTTAGGTTTTTTCATAATCGCATATATGATTATTAAATAACCAATAACTACTAAAATAGGCGCTAATGTAATTCGAATTGGAGAGAATAATTCTTTAGCATCAAATTTCGCTGGATCAGGAGACTCACCTCCAATCATCAATATAAAACCAAGGAGATTAATTGCTAAACCGATTAACAACCATTGAAAGTTTACTTTTTGAAATGCAAAACGGTGGTTTGCCTTATCCATAACTTTTGTTTTTAATTCGTATTAATATAAATCGTCTAATTTCATTCGTAAATACTTGTTTAATGAAAACCAAGTAGATACAAAAGTTATAATAATTCCTGTTACTAATTGAACAAGGAATAACAAAGAAAGTGTTTTTGGGTCAAATGGAATTTCAATGGACTCTAAAAAATTGTTAACGGTAACAAAAAGTCCTACCAAAATCACCATTCCTAATACAGCAGAAAAAAATCCTTGCCAAATTGAGTTTAATAAGAATGGCTTTCTAATAAAAGAAGAAGTTGCTCCTACTAATTGCATTGTTTTAATGGTAAAGCGTTTTGAATATAATGCTAAACGAATGGTGTTATTAATCATTGCTACAGCGACAATAATTAACAAACCAGCAACGGCTAAAAATAACAAAACAAATTGTTTGAAACCTAAATTTATTTTTTCAACGCTTTCTTTATCGTAATGGATTTCTTGAATTTCTTCTGCGTATGTTTTTTCTATTTTAGTTTTCAATTTTGCCATACCTTCTTTCGTTGCATAGACTTCCTTGGGTTTATAACCAACAGTTGAAGGTAATGGATTAGATTGTTCGAATATGGAAAGTATCTGTTTTTTTGCATTTTCATCACCAGTAAATTCGTCCATTGCTTTATCTGGAGAGACAAAAAATACACTTTTAAACTCTGGCCAAGTTTCTAATTCTTTTTGAATTTGTTTAATATCTGAACTATTTAATTCAGCATTAAAAAAAATATCACCTTGTAACTCTTCTTTTGCTTGAGTTTGTACTGTTTGTATTCCAAAAATACCACCAGCAATTAAACCAACGAGAAACAAAACAAGAGAAATACCAATAATGGTTGAAACATAACTTGTTCTTAACCCTCTTTTACTAAATTTTTCTACATTTTCACTCATCAATGCGAAGTTAAGAAATTATATCAAATTGACTCTACGTTTAAATAGTTGAAATCAGCACTTAATTGTTGATATCAGGAATTTTATATGCTAGTACTTTCATTTTAAAAAAATGTTTAATTTTCATCTATGAATTTATCTTCTTTTGACACAATCATTTTTGATTTAGGTGGCGTTGTTATCAATTTGGATTACCACAAAACAACACGTGCTTTTGAAGCGCTAGGATTAGAAAATTTTGGAGAAATGTATTCACAAGCGGCTCAATCTGGGTTGTTTGATGATTTTGAAAAAGGCAAATGTTCTGTGCCCTATTTTGTCAATAAATTGCTAGATTACCTTCCTACTGGAACTTCTGCCAATCAGGTGGTAGAAGCTTGGAATGCGATGATTTTGGATTTTCCAATTGAAAATTTACAGTTATTAGAACATATAAAAACAAGTCACCGCATTTTTTTATTGAGTAATACCAACGAAATTCACATTCAAAAAGTTCACCAACATTTACAGTTAGTATCCCCACATAAAACGCTACATCCTTATTTTGAAAAGGTATATTTCTCGTCTGATATCAGAATGCGCAAACCAGATGCTGAAATTTTTAAGTTCGTACTAAACGAAAACAAACTAGACCCCGCTAAAACCTTATTTATCGACGACACAGAACAACATATTTTGGGAGCTCAAAAAGTTGGAATTCAAACGTATCATCTAGGAAAGCAAGAAAAAATTTGTGATATTTTAAAATGGTAAATTTATCACCTCCCTGAACCCCTCTTCATTTCGACATTCTTAATGTAAACAAGGATGGAAAACTTAAAAATCAATTATTTAATTTCTTGACAAAGTTCCACCAAAACTCCGTTCGTAGATTTTGGGTGTAAGAAAGCAATGCGTTTGTTGTCTGCGCCACGTTTTGGGATTTCGTGAATAAGGACAAAATCAAGGGATTTGAGACGATCTAATTCTTCTTCAATATTTTCTACTTCAAATGCGATGTGATGAATTCCTTGTCCTTGTTTTGCTAAAAATTTAGCTATAGGACTATTAGGGTTCATTGCTTCCAATAATTCAATCTTGCTTTCTCCTACTTGAAAAAAAGCAGTTCTCACTCCTTCGGATTCTACTCCTTCTGTTTTGTAACATTTGGTATTAAGCAAATTTTCAAAAAGAGTAATTGATTCAGACATATTGCTGACTGCAATACCTAAATGTTCAATTCTAATCATAGGATATGGATTTATAAGAGATTAACTCTTAAAGAACTTCTCTGTTTTATTATCGAAGTTAATGTAATATGCACCTTTAACTAGATTAGTACAATTTACAGAAGAACCGAAACCTTTTTTAACGACATTACCATATGCGTCATAGATTTCGTATTTTGTATCAATAGGTTGCTCCCCAGCAGTAAATACAATTTCAGTTTTTACTTTGATAGGTGTTTTCTTAATATCTGGTAAACTTGATTTAAATTTAACTTCTGTAGAAGTTCTTTTTGAACCAGTGTGATCAACTTGAACAACTCTAATAGTGTTAATGCCAGAGTGAGCAACTACTTGAAACTCGTAAGTATTCGGAACACCATTCTTACCTTTTCCTTGAACTTGACCAATATCAACCCATTTATTCCACCTATATTGTTCAATAATAAAAGGTAATTTACCATCTTCATCCTTCGTTTTCCAAGTTAACTTACCAGAACTTGAAACGCTAATGTCCACCATCTTAAAAGTACTCTTTGGTAGTAAAACCTCAGGATTCAAGATTTTTGGTGAACAACCAGAGTTATGATCAATTACAATAAAAACTTGTTGACCAATTTTTAAATTAAATAAAGAAAAGTCTATTTCAAAAGCGCTCTGACCAATACCACCTGGCATAATATTTCCATTAACAGTAACTTTGGTAGCACAATAACCAAATCCATCTGGATCTTCAGGGTTTTGGATTATTAAATTTTTTCCTTGATAACTACCCTCAATTGACAAAGCAGCGAACATGTTTTGTCCTAAGAATAATAGCAAAGCAAAAAATAAAACACCCTTCATAAACTAATTAAGCGTAATTTCAGAGTACAAGTTTAAAACTTTATTACACAAATAGCAAGTTTTTTTTTGTACAAATACGTGTTAAAATTTGAAAAAAATATAAATTAATTAATGTATTACCATTTAGGACATGTATAACAACTTTCCTTCCATCGTTCATAAATAAAAACCCCAAGTGAGAAATTTGTTCGTAAATAAGGTTGATAAAGCTCAATCTTAACATTTTCACCTTTTATAGATTGATAAATTAAACCACCCGTTTGTTCTACAAGAAAAAAAAGTCTTTTATAAAATTCAAATCTTATTCCTAGTTGAAATGTACTACCAAAACCATTAAAATCATTTGTTTGAAAATGAGTTTTAACACTATCATATTTGTTGTTGCTAAAAACTGGTCCGCATCCGAGACCTAATAACCAAGTTGCAGCAAATTTGGATTTTTTGGTTTTGAAAATTTTATCCATGCCAAAAACTCCAATTCGGGTGTACAATAAATCATTTGATAAAGAATTGACATCTTTATAGATCCAGTAAAATCTATCTGCATTTAATTCAAAAGCAAAATGATTAGTAAAAACATATCCAAATTTAGCCATCCATTGAGGAAGAAAGAAATCGTCTTTTAAACTTGATGAAATTTTAATTGTTTGATTATCAATAGACGGTGAAAAACAAAAAGATTTTCCTATTCCACCACCTAAAAAAACAGTTCCCTTTTCTTGCGTGTTTTGAGCTGATATATTAAATAAATGAATTGTAAAAACACATACAATAATAAGGTCTTTCATCTTTTTTAATTTAACTCATTTTTAAGAACGAAACTTCCTGTTCCGTTAAATGTCGAAAATATCCTCTTGGTAAATCTTTCTTTGTTAAACCTGAAAATTGAACTCTATCCAACTTAATTACAATGTATCCAAGAGATTCAAACATTCGTCTAACTATTCTATTTTTTCCAGAATGAATCTCGACACCTACTTCTCTACTTGTACCGTTAGAAACATATTCAGCCTTATCACATTTTATTTTGCCATCTTCTAAATGAATTCCTGTTCTTAACCGTTCTAAATCTTCAACAGTTACAGGTTTATTCAATTCAACATGATAAACTTTAGAAGCTCTGTATCTAGGATGTGTTAGTTTTTTAGCTAAATCACCATCATTGGTAAACAATAACAACCCCGTAGTATCGCGATCTAATCTTCCAACAGGATAAATACGCTCTTTACAAGCTTTTCTCACTAGCGACATAACAGTTTTTCTACCTAATGGATCATCCATTGTTGTAATAAAATCTTTCGGCTTATTCAATAGAACATAACGTTTTGTTTCTGCTGAAATCGATTCACCATCATATTTTACAACATCACCGGGCTTAATCTTGTATCCCAACTCAAGGATAATTTGATCATTTACACTCACAACTCCAGATTGAATCAGGACATCAGCCTCTCTACGGGAAGCAACTCCAGCATTAGATAAGTATTTGTTCAAGCGGATTTCATCATCATTAAATTTAGGCATTGGATCGCCTTTACGTACTTTTTCTTTATTCCCAAAAAACTTTTTCTTGTCTTTGTTCGAAGTAGAATTCTCAGTAGGTTTTTTATCCGTTTTTAGTTTCAAATTTGGTTTGGAAAAAGCATTACTTTTTCCTGTTTTTTTTGTGTTCATCACGAGCAGAATTAATTTTAAACAAAGATACGGGATAAAATATTAGAAATACTAATCAAAATACTTTGTTTCAAAACGTATTATAGATAAAAAATTATTTGTAATTTCTTGTTTAAGTATGGATGAAAGCATTCCCGTTTTATCGTTATACACGAACTCTATACGATAGATTAGTTTTTTATTGACGTATAATTTTTTGTCCAATAAATTTCCTGACTTATCATATGTAAAATATACTGACTCTGTTTCATCTGGAGTTAAACTAGAAAACAAAACTAAACTATCAACTAGATTTTTATTATTGTAAAACAATTTAGTTTCATTTATTTCAGAAGTCATTTTTAACTTTTTTCCAATTTCAATAATTTGATTTGATTTGTTATAATAAAAGATAATATCTAAATACGGACTGCCATAACTATTGTAAACTATTCTCTTTTTTTGATTTGGATACTGCTTGTAACGCGACGTTTCATAATCTAACAACGTATCCTCTATTGAGTATCCATCATCTGAAAAAAGTACCGTTTCCAAATGATATTCTTCTTTAATTACTTGTCCAGTAGTATCATAGAAATAATCTGTTACTTTCCAATTATTACCTATTTTCTTTCGTTCTTTGGAAACTAAACCTTTCACATTGTAAACATACTCAACATGATTTACATCTGTATAAGTTCCTGATTTGGATATTTCTTTATTCAAAATTAGGCGGCCTAACAAATCAAATTCTACCACCGTATGTTTTGGAGATTCTCTCATTATATCCCCCGTTTTTTTAGTGAAAAAGGTTGCTTTTATTGATTTGATTCTTTTCTGTTTTATATATTTTGGATTAAATACTGGAAATTGTTCAAACCCTCTTCCTAACTGATTATCTATTACTTGACAGAAAACATTACACGTAAAAAGTGTTAAGACAATAAATAAAATGTTAGGTTTTAAAAATTTCACGTACAAAAAATAAGGTCACAAAATCCAAAAATAATAATTAGAGTAGAATTGAGACCTATTGATTTTACATAACTTTGAAATGAATAGATAAACTTATGGAAAGATTTTTAGAAAAAGTAGCCAAACATATCGCTGAAAGTGGGATTGAACTAGCAGATTGGGTAATTATTTTACCCTCTGAACGTGCAACACATTATTTACAAAGTGCATTTTTCGATGTATACCAAAAGCCTATCTTTTCACCTAAAATCACAACGATTCATCAATGGATCAAAGAATTAACGAAAGAACCTATTTTAGATAAAACCCGATTGTTGTTGCAGTTATATGAAGTACATAAAGAAAACCTACAACAAGATGATCACATACTCTTCGATGAATTTTTAAATTGGGGTCAAATTGTGCTCTCTGATTTTGATGAACTAGAGCGTTATTTAATAGACCCAAACTACATGTTTCGAAACTTACGAGATATCAAAGAAATTGAAAATTGGAGTTTTGGCGAACAAACACTATCGCAACGTCAGCAAGAATTCATTGCATTTTGGGATCGACTACCCATTTATTACAAAGGTCTACAAGAAAAGCTTAAAAAACAGGGAGTTATCAACTCTGGAAAAGCATACCGTAAAATTGCTGAAAACTTAGATATTATCTTTACAAATTACCCAAACAAACGTTTTCTCTTCGCAGGTTTTAATGCATTATCTAAAGCAGAACAAAGTATTATGAAACAATTGCATCAAATGGGTAGAGCCGATATACTCATAGATGCAGATACCTATTATTACCACGATAAGATTCATGAAGCAGGGCTGTTTTTAAGAAGAACAACAGAAAAACTTGGAGTAAAAGAACTTCCATTTCTTTCTAACCGACTGCTAACAGAAAAAAAAGAAGTAGATATCATAGCTTGTGCTCAATTCACTGGACAAGCAAAAGTTGCAGGAAGTATTCTTTCAGAAATGGATGAACAAACAGTAAATCAAACATTATTACTGCTCGCAGATGAGAGTCTTATCGTACCTATTTTGAATAATATACCTAAAAACGCAGGTAAAGCAAACATCACTTTGGGTTTACCACTAAAAAATAGTACCATTAGAACATGGCTCGATTTAGTATTTAGAATTCAAGAAGGATTTGATAAATACGAAAGACACATTGTTTATCACAAAGACTTGATTAGTTTTTGGCAACATCCATTTATTATTACTATTATGAATGAGGATGAATTGACAGAAACCAGAAAACAAGAACAAAAAATAAAACGATACAATAAGCTTTTTCAATCTCCTGATAAAATTCAAGTTTCAGAAAGAATTGATTTGATTTTTAGAATTTTATTTACCCCATGGAAAAACAACTGGAAAAATGCTTTAAAACTAATTCGTTCGTTAAATTCTAAAATTTTTCATGAACTAGGAGAGAAAAACACTTTCGAAAAAGCAATTCTAAAAGGACTTGATGATGCTTTAATCGGATTTGAACAATGTGTTCATGAACAATTTCCTGAAATGCGTTTGAGAACATTCCGCACCCTTTTTAACCAAGCTTGGACGCAAGAAACGATTGCCTATTATGGTAACCCAATGGAAGGTTTGCAAATTATGGGATTACTTGAAACACGTTTATTGGATTTTAAACACATCATAGTTGTAGGTATGAATGAAGGTAAAATGCCTCCCACCAATCCAATTCAAACATTAGTCCCGATGGATTTGCGAAAGCACCTTGAATTGCCTTTACCGCGAGACAAACAAGGACTATTTGCACATCATTTTTATCGTTTGTTACATCATTGTCGACACATGTACATCACTTATTCAACAAGTACGGAAGGTCTTTCTGCAAGTGAACCAAGTAGGTATCTACTTCAGTTAGAATTGGAATTACAGAAATCAAACAAGCAATTTATTCTTCGTAAAAAAGACTACACTCTCCCTGATAACCAATCAAAAACAAGGAAAAAATCAATACTAAAAACGAAAGAAATAGTTGATAAATTAGATGCATTTCTTGTCAAAGGTATTTCTGCTTCAGCCCTTAAAACTTTCTTTGCTTGTCCATTAGATTTTTATTACAAGTATCTATTAAAATTTGGTGAAGCGGAAAAAGTAGATGAAACCATCGAAAGCAATCAGTTGGGAACATTTATTCATGAGGTACTCGAAACCATGTACACACCGTATTGTAAACGAGACCATGAAGGAAATTTAAAAAATCCTTTACCACCTAAAATCGGTGTCGCTGATATAGAACAGATGGAAAAATCATACGAACTTTTGATGAGTGAAGCATTCAGTAGATTCTTTGAAGGTCAACCCGAAAATTACTTAAAAGGGAAAAACTACTTAAGCTTTACGATGGCTTTAGAACTTACAAAACGATTTTTACAACATGAAAAGAATTCAATCCTAAAATCAGGTAAATCAATTGCTATTGAAGCACTTGAAGAAAGATTAGAAGATACGTTAGAAGTAGAAATTTTAGGAACTAAAAAAACAGTTAAACTAAAAGGTTTTGCGGATCGAGTGGACTCAATAGACGATGAAATTCGCATCATCGACTACAAGACAGGGAAGGTAGACAAATCAGATGTTGGCAAGTCTTTTAGTCGTCCTAAATGGGAAGGAACAGACGAAGAATTATTAGTTAAGTTATCCATCGAATGTAAACACTTTTTTCAGTTGATGACCTATACCTATTTGTATTATAAAAAACACCACCGCATCGTAGCTGAATCGGCTATTGTTTCTTTGGTTAACATTTCTGATAGTCCGTTTGTGATGAATGCAAAAGACTTAACCAATGCACGAATTATTGAATTATTCCCAACCGTAATTTCAAAACTATTAGAACAGATTTACGATACAGAAATCCCGTTTGAACACACAGAAGAGTATTTTAGTTATTGTTTGTATTGTAAGTAGATACTTCCCTTCTTTGGGAGTAATTTAGGGAGGGGGATACTATACTTCTTAGATAAAATTAGTTGCTGTAAAATGTCACCTACCCTGCCCCTCCTCAAGGAGGGAAGACGAAGGTTATCAAGTAAATAAAGCTATTTTTATGAATTTAAATCCAATACCAGTTTGCGGGTATGGATTTTCCAACCATTATCGGTTTTGACGAAGGTGTCGTGGTATACACCAGTCATTTTAATATCCGTAGATTCGAGTGCATCTACTACTAATAGATACGATTGAGCGTAGGCAGTATCGTTATCTAATTCAACGAAAGTATTCGTTATAAAATGTCTTTTCCCTCGTGTAAATTCAAGAATACGAGTAAGTAAACCTTCTATTTCGGTTTTGCCTTTTGCTTTTCCAATTCGTAATTCTAATTTTCCATCTTCAAGAAAAAGGTCTGTGCAAACATCCACTCGTTCGATGTCTAAATGTACCGAATACGAGTGAATGATTTGCGTAATTTCAAATTTATCTATGAAAGACTGCATCCTTACAGGTTATTTAACGTATCGTTCACCCATGCTTTACCCCATTCATTTTTCTCTGATTCAGTCCACAGAGTTGGGTAGAAAATACGTTTTTGGAAACGAGGAGGAAGGTATTTTTGCCAGTTTGTTCCACCAGTTGCAGGAACATCTGAATTACCTTGATGTAAATATTTAACAGCTGATTTATAATGTGCTAAAGGCCAATTAACATTCACATTAATGTCATTTTGCTTCAAAGCAGCTATGATTTTTGGATTACGTTGTTCTTCAGATGTCAATTTCAAGTAACATTGCCACAAATTGCAATCCTTTTTCTTTTCAGCAAAAGCAATAAATGAATCTCTATATCGTTCTTCAAACTCAATTAAAGTAAGTGTTTTCTTTCCTGTAGCAACTTCTGTTGCCCCTTCTTTCCAATAAATGTGATTGAATAATTCTTGAATCGGTTCATTTCCAGAATAATTGTCTCTTACATCTTTATGGACCAAACGTAAGAAATCAGTTGAAGCCATTTCAATCATTCGGTATTGAGCTGATTGGAAACCACTTGCAGGAAGTAATGACATACGGAACTTTAAGAATTGATCTCTTTCCATTCCTTCAATCATAATTTCAAAACTCTTCGTTAACGCATCAAAATAACGATTAATACGTGTCACTCTATCTAAGAAAAATGTACCTGTTAACCCTTCTTTTGCACTAATTTGATCAAATTCTCTTAAGGCTAATTTAAAATACAACTCCGTGATTTGGTGATACATAATAAAAACGACCTCATCAGGAAATTGCGTTCTTGGTTTTTGTAAACTTAATAAGGTATCAACTTCTATGTAATCCCAGTAGTGTACTGAATCAGCGTACAATAAGCCTTCTAAATAAGCATTGAAATCTTCGCCAATCGCAGCGTATTTCTCTTGTATTTTTTCTAATTTGTCTAAAATTTCTGGTGTAATCTCCATTGCCATAACTCAATACAGTTTAATCAGTTATTTAAAAAATATTCGGTATATATCATTTCCATTAGCATAAACCATCAACGAAAGTAAAAGTACAATTCCCACGTATTGAGCATATTCTAATACTTTTTGAGGAGCTTCTTTACCCGTAATCATTTCGTAAATTAAGAATACTACATGCCCCCCGTCTAAAGCAGGAATAGGAAGAATATTCATAATTGCCAATGCTAAAGATAAAAAAGCTGTATTCAACCAGAAAATATGCCAATCCCAAGATGGAGGAAACATATCACCCATACGCGCAAAACCACCAATAGAAGTTGCCCCTTTTTTAGTAAACATAAACTTTAATTGACCTGCATAGTCAACCAATGTATATAAAGCTTTACTTGAGCCTAAATCTATACTTTCTATAAAACTTGGGTTGTATTTTTTAATAGAATTTACATCTATAATACCACCTCCACCAGACACAAATCCGAGGGTTCCATCACTAGTTACACGTGCTGTAATCGTAATGGTGTCATTATTTCTTAAAACTTTGGCAGAGATCAACTTCCTTTTATTATTATACAATTGAGTTTGTATATCATCAAAATAGTAAATTTTATTGCCATTAATTTCTAAAAATTTATCACCTGATTTAAACCCAGCAACTCTAGCATTTGATTTTCTTAATGTTGATTCTACTGACAGTGCGTTTGATCGCAAAGAAACCATAGGAAATGCACCTGCTTCAAACAATTCGTATTCAATATTATCTGGAAAATGAATTTTTACAATTTTACCATCTGCATGTTTAACAGTCAAATCCTGTGCCCCTCTCATCATTACTTCAGCACTTACATCCATTATATTTACAACTTTTTTCCCATCAACAGTTAAAATTTCATCTCCAGAAACCATCCCATACTTTTTTAAATAAGGATGCACTGCCAAACCCTTCTCTAATTTGGTAGGTTCTAAACGTTCAACTCCATAATAGTAAGTAACCCCAATGTAAATTAATAAACCTAAAATCACATTTACAACCACACCACCAATCATAATAATCAAGCGTTGCCAAGCTTTTTTAGATCTAAATTCCCACGGTTGTGCAGGTTGTTTCAATTGCTCAGTATCCATCGATTCATCGACCATGCCAGCAATTTTCACATAACCACCTAATGGCAACCAACCAATTCCCCACTCCGTGTCCTTAATTTGTTTTTTATATAATGAAAACTTCGGGTTGAAAAATAAATAGAATTTTTCAACTCTGGTTTTAAATAACTTAGCTGGGATAAAATGTCCAAATTCGTGTAATATCACTAATAAAGAAAGTGACATAATAAATTGAGACGCTTTGATTAAAATATCCATAGTGTGTTTTTTAGGTTTACAAAGATAAGGTTTGGAAATTACAAATTACAGCACTTCGACAAGCTCAGTGTAAAATTAGAAGATTGTAGATTATGAGATGCCATTTTGTTGAAAGTATTCAATAATAGCTTCTTTAATGAGGTGTTGTTGTTCGCGATCATTGAGTTGAGGTAATTCTTTGACCAATTTGAAATGCGGCCAATGTTGTATGTCTTTCCCTTCGAATTCATAATATCCGTATGGTTCTAGAATGGTACATACAGCTACATGAAGTAATTCCGTTTTTTCTTGTTTGGTAAATTCTTTATATCCTTGACCCAATTCGTGCACTCCAATCAAAAATAAAATTGCTTGTGTATCAAGACCGGGACCAAATTCTTTTTCTAATTCTTTCGTTAATTCTCGAAAACGTAACTCAACATCATAATCCATAGGGTAAAGATAGTATTCGAAAGACGAAAAACTTATGTATTAAGGCAACAAAAAGAGGTTTTTTAACGTTTAATAAGAAATAGATTTACACATATTTTGTAATTTGGCACCCTTATGATAGCAAAAGACCTTATAACAGACGAGATACCACCGTTAACTCATGCAGATACAGGTGATATTGCTTTGCGATGGATGGATGAATTCAAAGTTTCCCATTTGCCTGTATTGAAAAATGGAAATTTTGTGGGTGTTATTTCTGAATCAGATATTTTGGATAAAATGGATATGGATGAAACGCTAGATGTTTTGTTCGACCATTTACCACGACCATACGTTTTTGAAAACGATCATATTTACGAAGTTTTATATAAAGTTTCTGAACATAAAATTTCTGTAGTACCTATTCTAGATAAAGATGAAAAATACCTAGGTTGTACATCCGTTCATCAATTGCTTTCTATGGTTGCATCTACAGGAAGCATAAAAGAAAATGGTGCAATCTTAGTGTTAGAAATCAATCAAGTAGATTATTCTTTGGCTCAAATTGCTCAAATTGTTGAAAGTAACAATGCCCGTATTTTGAGTTCGTACATTATGTCATCACCTGATTCTACTAAGTTAGAAGTGACCTTAAAAATCAATAAATCAGAATTAACAAGCATCATTCGAACGTTCGAGCGTTATGATTATGTGATTAGTGCTTCTTTCCAGAAAAGTAAATTCTACGATGATATTCAAGACCGTTACGATTCTTTATTGAATTTTCTTAAAATGTAATTTTCTTATTGTATGAAAGTTGCGATTTATGGAAGGAAATTAAACCGTCAGACTATTTCGGTTTTTGAACAAGTATTTGCTTTACTTGAACGTTTCCATTGGAAACCAGTGTTGGAACAAGAGCTACAAGATCAACTTATCAAAAAAGGAAACATCGGAAGTCAATACGAAACATTCCAAGACCATACAGATTTAAAGTCTGGTATAGATATGGCTTTCAGTGTGGGTGGTGATGGAACGTTTTTAAAAACAGTAAGTTTCATTCGAGAAAGTGGAGTACCTATTTTAGGTATCAATACGGGTCGTTTGGGTTTCTTAGCGAACATTAATCCAGAAAAGATGGAAGAAATGTTTGCGATGGTACAAGAAAAACGTTACACTTTTCAAAAACGTTCGATGTTGCGCATCCATACCGAAGATGATTTGTTTGGGGAAGATAATTTGGCATTGAACGAATTAACCCTTCATAAAAAAGATACCTCTTCGATGATTACCGTACACGCTTCTTTGGATGGTAATTATCTTAATTCTTATTGGGCAGATGGATTAATTGTTGGTACGCCAACAGGTTCTACGGCATATAATTTAAGTTGTGGCGGACCTATTATCACACCGGGATGTCAAGTACATATACTAACACCCATTGCTCCGCATAATTTGAATGTACGTCCAATGGTTGTTCCAGATCATTTACCTATCAAATTACAAGTTGAAGGACGCGAAAGACGTTACCTCATCAGTTTGGATTCCAATACAAAAAGTATTCCGCAAGGCACCGAAATCACGGTTGAAAAAGCAGAATTTATGATAAACGTTATTCGCCTAGAAAATGCTAATTTCCTTGATACGATTCGTAATAAAATGAATTGGGGAATGGATTCGAGGAACTAGATTATAGATTGGAAGATTGCAGATTACAAGTTGAAATATTATAAAATTAAAAAGGGCTGAATTTCAATAAATTCAGCCCTTTTTAATTATGAGTTAATATCAATTAGATAATCAACATAGCATCTCCATAAGAGTAAAAGCGATAATTTTCTTTAATTGCGGTTTGATAAGCTTCCACCATTAAGTCATGGCCACAAAATGCAGAAATCATCATCAATAAAGTAGACAATGGTGTGTGGAAATTCGTAATTAAACTATCAGCAATACTGAAATCATAAGGGGGATAAATAAACTTATTTGTCCAACCATCATATGGTTTCAACATTCCATCTGTAGAAACTGAAGTTTCGATAGCACGCATTGTTGTTGTTCCAACAGCACAAACTCTTTTTTTATTTTTCTTAGCATTGTTAACGATCTCAGTACTCTTCTCAGTAATAATCACTTGTTCTGAATCCATTTTATGCTTAGTCAAATCTTCTACTTCAACAGTACGGAAAGAACCTAACCCAACGTGAAGAGTAATTTCAGAAAAATTCACTCCTTTAATTTCCAATCTTTTCATCAATTCACGTGAAAAGTGTAATCCAGCTGTTGGTGCAGCAACTGCGCCCTCAACTTTAGCGTATATCGTTTGATATCGATCTTCATCTTCAGGCTCAACTGCTCTTTCAATGTATTTTGGTAATGGAGTTTCTCCTAATTCCGTGATTTTCGCTTTGAATTCTTCATATGGTCCATCGAATAAGAAACGTAATGTTCTTCCTCGTGAAGTAGTATTATCTATCACTTCAGCAACTAATGAATCATCTTCACCAAAGTATAATTTATTTCCAATACGGATCTTACGAGCAGGATCAACTAATACATCCCAAAGTAAACTTTCGCGGTTTAATTCTCTCAACAAGAAAACTTCAATAGTTGCTCCCGTCTTCTCTTTATTACCATACATGCGCGCAGGGAAAACACGAGAATTATTCATGATCATCACATCACCATCATCGAAATAATTAATGATGTCTTTGAATAATTTATGTTCAATTGTTTGTTTTTCACGATTGATTACCATCAATCTCGCTTCATCTCTGTTTTCAGCTGGGTATTGAGCAATTAACTCAGTTGGAATATCGAAACTAAATTCGGAAAGTTTCATTTTACTCATAGTTCCTCAAATATTTAAAGAAATTCGTTCTTTTTTATACTGCAAAAAGGGAACAAAGTTACAAAAATATTTGATAGTTTTTTTCTTCAAAGATTTTAAATTCAATCAGAAAGTAGAACTATGCTTTTTCAAGACTTCTTGTTCAATCACAAATGGAAAATAGATCTGTTCTAATTGATGAATTTTAGACTGAATCTGTTCGACGGAATCGTTTGAATCAATCGGAGTAAAGAATTGAGCAATGCGTTGCCCTTCATCAAATTGTTCGGAAACATAATGTATAGTTATACCCGACTCCTTCTCACCGGCTTCTTTGACCGCAGTATGCACATGTATTCCAAACATACCGGCACCTCCAAATTTGGGTAACAAAGAAGGATGTACATTAAAAATACGCTGATTAAAATGATGAATTAAATCCGATGGGATTTTACGGAGAAAGCCAGCTAAAATGAGATAATCTACTTTTTCATTTTTACATAAATCGACCAAATAATCAGTTTGATCAATTTCAGCATTAGTACACTTAATTAACTTAACCCCCCGTTGAATCGTTTTATCAACTACAGGAGCATTTGGTTTGTTGGTTAAAACAAATGCAACTTCTATATTAGAATTACCCTTAAAATAATCGATTAACCTAGCAGCATTAGATCCCGTACCCGAAGCAAATATACCCAAACGAACTTTTAACATAAAACAAAATTAAATAGTTGATCGAGAAAAAAATAAGAAACAGAAACTTTTTTAATAAAAAGTTGTTGAAAGAAATCAGTTTTATTTACTATTTTGATTTTCAATTAATTAAATTAAATAACATTGATTTAAAGACAATTATAATGCTAATAATTTTGTTTTTTTGGACATAAACGTTTTCTTTGCAAGCTGAATTAACATTAAAATTAGAAAAAATGTCTGATATCAAAACAAGAGTAATATCTATTATCGTTGATAAATTAGGTGTTGCAGAAAGCGAAGTAACTAACGAAGCAAGCTTCACAAATGATCTAGGTGCTGATTCACTAGATACAGTAGAATTAATCATGGAATTCGAAAAAGAATTTAACATCGCTATTCCAGATGATCAAGCTGAAAACATTCAAACTGTAGGTGACGCTGTTTCTTACATTGAGAAAAACGCTAACTAATTAATAAAAACAAAGACGTTCTGTTATGGAATTAAAAAGAGTTGTAGTTACAGGATTAGGTGCATTAACACCGATTGGTAATACAGTTACTGAATATTGGGAAGCTTTACTTGCGGGTAAAAGTGGAGCAGCATTCATTAAACAATTCGATGCGTCTTTGTTTAAAACCCAATTTGCGTGTGAGGTAAAAAACTTCAATGTAGAAGATTTTATCGAACGTAAAGAAGCACGTAAAATGGATCAATTTGCCCAGTATGCTATGGTTTCATCTACTGAAGCCGTAGCAGACTCAGGCATTATGGAGTCAAATCCAAATTTAGACCGTATTGGTGTAGTTTGGGGATCTGGCATTGGAGGTTTGAAAACGTTTCAAGACGAAGCTCAAAACTTCTTTGCTGGTGATGGTACTCCTAAATTTAACCCGTTCTTTATCCCGAAAATGATTTCGGATATTGCTGCAGGGATGATTTCAATCAAATACGGTTTTAGAGGGCCAAATTACGTTACTGTATCAGCTTGTGCTTCTGCAAGTAACGCAATCATTGATGCCTTCAACTTAATTCGTTTAGGAAAAGCAGACGCTATCATCACTGGTGGTTCTGAAGCTGGAGTAAATGAAATGGGTATGGGCGGTTTCAATGGTCTAAAAGCATTATCTACTCGTAACGATTCTCCGGAAACTGCATCTCGTCCATTTGACGTAGATCGTGATGGTTTTGTTTTAGGAGAAGGATCGGGTGCGCTTATTTTAGAAGAGTACGAACATGCTATCAAAAGAGGTGCAAAAATCTATGCTGAAATCGCTGGAGGTGGTCTATCTGCAGATGCATACCACATGACTGCTCCACATCCTGAAGGAATCGGTGCTAGAAACGTAATGATTTCTGCTTTAGAAGATGCTGAAATGAAGCCTGAAGAAGTTGATTACATCAATGTTCACGGTACTTCTACACCTCTTGGTGATATTGCTGAAACAAAAGCAATTACGCACGTATTTGGTGACCATGCTTACAACTTAAACATTAGCTCTACGAAATCAATGACTGGTCACTTATTAGGTGCTGCTGGTGCTATTGAAGCGATTGCTTGTGTATTAGCGGTGAAGCATGATGCTATTCCTCCAACAATCAACCACTTTACGGATGATCCTGAAATTGACAACAAATTAAACTTCACGTTTAATAAAGCACAATACAGAACAGTAAATGTAGCTTTATCAAACACATTTGGTTTTGGTGGTCATAACACATCTGTTATCGTAAAAAAATTCAAAGGATAAGCACCATTGCTCAATCGGATTTTATTTTTAACCTCTAAACGTTCTAAAGACGAATTAGAATTGATTCGCTTTATTATCGAACGATTTGGATACAGACCTAAAAATTTATCCTACTTCAACAAGGCAATCACCCATCGCTCTTTTGTAAGTAAATCCGAACGCTTAGTATCCAACGAACGCTTGGAATTCTTAGGTGATTCAATCATTGGTTCTGTTATTTCTGAATGGCTTTACCATCGTTTTCCCAATGAAGATGAAGGTTATCTGACTCAACTAAAATCAAAAATTGTCAGCAGAAAAATTTTATCTGATATTGCAGAAAAATTGAACCTCAGATCTATAATCAAATTTCAAGCAGGAAGAACAATCAATATCTCATCGATTGAAGGAAATACTTTAGAGGCAATTATAGGGGCTATTTATCTGGATGGAGGATTTATCGCGGCAAAAAATAGTATTCTAAATCACGTGTTTAGAAAATACATAGATGTTAAAAAAATGCTCACAGAAGACAACGACTACAAATCGAAATTATTCATCATTTGTCAGCGTAATCGTTGGGAATTAGAATTCCGATGCGATCAAGAAGTTCCTGCTAAATCGTATGAAATTGTGGTCTATATAAATACCGAAAAATACGGAGAGGGAACTGGATATACCAAAAAAGAAGCAGAGCAAGAAGCATCGAAAACTACCTTAGAAATATTGGAACTTCACAACTGATTCTTAATTAGTTTTTAGTCAAGTTTCCTCAAAAAAGATTAACTTCGGTGTAAGTTATCCGAATGGTTAAGAAAAAAATAAAACATACATTAGAATTAGAAGCGGATTATGACTATGACATGATAGGTTTGTGCTCGCATCATAATGACTATCGGATTGTTTGGGGAGTGAATGAACTATTAGACATTCAATTAGAAAAAAAAGAAGGGAACTTCATCATCAGTAATACGCGCGGAATACTTTCTCAACACCCTTATTATGAATTTATCGATTCTGAAAATTTTTTAAGCTATTTCTTTATTAAAAACAAACACGAAGGTAAATTTTTGATTCCCGAACAAAAACAGATCGATTATTTCTTTTTCCTAATTAACAACAATTTACATAGTATAAGTACGGTGATTCAAAAAATCAAAACACTACCAACCATTGTAGCTGCTTACGAATTTGACCCCACTGAATTTCATTCTACCGAAAATTTGATTTTCGAATAATATGATTAAATCATTAAGAAATTTATTTTTAGTATTCATTAACTTTTAAATAACTTCTTTTGTTTTAATAAAAAATAGACTACATTACACAATATTTGATATATGAAAAAAACGAAAATAATTGCGACCATTGGTCCAGCTTCATCTAGTAAAGAAATACTTCGACAAATGATTTTGGAGGGAGTAGATGTATGTAGATTAAATTTTTCACATGGTTCTTACGAACAACATGAAGATGCAATACATACCATTCGAGAATTAAACATCGAACTGAACACCAATACAGCGATTCTTGTAGATTTACAGGGTCCAAAAATTCGTTGCGATGAAATGGAAAACAATGGTGTTGAATTAGTGAAAGATGCATCTGTTACTATAACTACCGATAAGCGTATAGGTACAAAAGATCATTTTTCAATCAATTACAAAGATCTTCCTAAAGACATCAACCCAGGAGAAAAGATATTACTTGACGATGGAAAACTTTGCATAGAAATCGTTAGCACCAATAAAACGGACACGATGATTGGTAAAGTTGTGCATGGAGGGATATTATCTTCTAAAAAAGGAGTCAACCTACCAAACACAAAGATTTCATTGCCATCACTCACCGAAAAAGATCGTAAAGACTTAGATTTTGCATTAAAACACAACGTTGATTGGGTAGGTTTATCTTTTGTAAGAAACGCTAGGGATATCATTGAATTGAAACACTTGGTAGCTCAAATGAAAGTAAAGACGAAAGTCATTGCTAAAATTGAAAAGCCAGAGGCTATTAATGATATTGATGAAATCATAGCTGAAACAGACGGCATTATGGTTGCACGTGGTGATCTAGGAGTAGAAATTCCTTATCAAAATGTTCCTTTACTACAAAAGATGTTGATCAAAAAATGCATGGAACAAGCTAAACCAATAATCGTAGCTACTCAAATGATGGAAAGCATGATTACAAATGCCTCCCCTACGCGTGCAGAAGTGAACGATGTTGCCAATGCGGTATTGGATGGGACCGATGCAGTTATGCTTTCAGGAGAAACCTCTGTAGGGAAATATCCCATTGAAACCATACGAACTATGTCAAACATCGTTAAGGAAATGGAATCGTTTGAAGGAATCTATTATAAAGAAGTTTTTCCAACTAAAAATAATCCGCGTTTCATTTCAGATTCTATTTGTTTTAATGCTTGTAGGCTAGAACAAAGAGTTGGAGCGAATGCAATCATCACAATGACTACATCTGGGTATACAGCATTTAAAATTGCCTCTCAACGACCAAAAGCACCTATTTATATTTTCACAAGTAACGAAGCTATTTTAACGCAATTGAACTTAATCTGGGGAGTAAAAGCATTTTATTACGACAAACACATCAGTACAGATCATACCATTGCTGATATTAAATATATCTTGAAAAAAGAAGGATTATTAAAATTAGGAGATCTGGTAATCAACATTGCTTCCATTCCATTAGAAGAAGACGGAAAAACAAATATGCTGAAATTAAGCTATGTTGAATAGCAATTTTATAAAATATAACAACAAAGGCTGCTCAATTGAGCAGCCTTTGTTTTTTAAATCAATGTTACCTTAGTTTCCGTATCTTGATTCTAAATCCTTAGTAAACTTAGTGAATTCATCTTCCAATTTATCAAACCCATTGCCAAAATAAGTTTCTAAATCAGCTTTAGAACCATCTTCAAATACCAAACGAACATCTACACTCTCACCAGACTCGGTTTTTGTAATCGGATCGTAATTTCCTGTAGATGGATTATAAACATAATCAGTCCAAGTATTTGTATAAGGCTTTAAATAAAATTCTGAATGACCAATAGTAGCATTTTTATCTGTATAGAAAGCTTTTAACTTTAAATTATTATTTAAAATGCTTACACCTTTTGATTCAGAAATGTTATCACTACCTCCAGCTGTTGTGAAGTCGTTAGATAACCCTTGAACGTTTGCATTACCCTCTAATTTAATATTAAACACTTGAATATAAGCATTCATAGAAGTTGCTACTTTAGTTAAATCTTCTACTTTTTCAACCGAATCATCATTCAAAGACTCTAAATGAGCTTTTGTAAAGTTACCAGTTAAAGTTGTACCCATAGCAAACAAATTTTTAGCATTGTGAGTAAATGCATAAGAATAAGCTGCAGTAGATGAAGTTAGAGACAATAAAGTGTTAAAATTATAATTTTCAACTCTTAAATTAGCTTCTAATTTACTTGGAACCCCATCAGAATTATAAGCTGCGTCAAAGTTAAATTGAGTGATTGGTAAACTATTGATATCAAGTTTTGCAACCACTTTTTGAGGAGTATTTCCTTTTAAATCATTTGTTAGTACTGCTCCTGTATACGGTGTATATTGAACTGTATATTTTGCATTGTTAGAAGTTGAAGTTTTTGTAGCAGGGAAGATCATAACTAAATCGTTACCATCTGTTTTGTCCCACTTTTTATCGATTGCATTCCAAGTATAAGTTCCTTTAATGTCATTAAATGCCATTTCAATTGTTGTATCATCTTCCAAAGATTTAGACTCTCTTAACGCATAGTAAATTGAAATTTGATCGCCCGAAGAACGAAAATCTTTTAAAGCATACATCACTTTAATAGGCATAATCGTTTGTGGTTTAACATTTTCAAAAGGATTTGATTGATCCATGAAATAAGTGAATGATATGACGTTATCAATCGTCTTCATGTTTTTTGCATCATCCATTTCCTTAATCATGTCTAATCCAGACTGTTGAAGATTAGCCTTATTTTGTTCAGCTGAATAAACAATTGGTGCATTCGTATTTGTATCTTTCTTTTTACAAGAAGTAACAAAAACAGAGCTAAATGCAAGTAATGCACAAACTGATAATTTGGTAATTTTCATAGGTTAATTATTTAAAATTTAAACAAATGTAATAAAAAATCAATCTCAAAAAAAATGATAATTATTTTATACTTTAAGTATTTATACGCGTTTTAAAATTCTTAACTTTTTTATTAATTCTAATTTAATAAATAGAAGCATTTTTACAGACCATTATGTTAAATTTGAAAAAACAAAAGAAGAATTAGTTAACATAATATCTTAAGTTATTAAGATTACTAAGTTTCATTATTTTTGAATTATCTGTGATAAAACATCTAATCTATATTTTATTTCTTTTGCCATTTTTGAGTTTCTCTCAACTTGAATATAAATGGAAAATCATTGATAAAGAAACAAATACAACTTTAAAAAATGCTGAATGTTTTATTAATAATAAAAAAATTCAAGCTGATTCTAATTTTATTTTTAATTTCTCAGAATCACAAAATTCTATATCGAAATATATATTAATTATAAAATGTAAAAACTATAAATCGTTAAAATTTGAATATAATTCATTAATAGAATTCGATTCTGTTTATTCCCTATCTGTTTCTTCCAAAGAACTAAAAGAAATTATTATAAAAGGGTCCAGTAAGAGAAATAGTGTGGGAAATTTACAGTTAACGCAGAGTCAAGTAGAAAAACTACCAAAACTGTTAGGAGAAAATGATGCGATTAGAGCCATACAATTATTACCAGGAATTCAATCTTCAGGAGACGGAAATGGGATTTATGTTAGAGGGGGTGGTATAGATCAAAATTTAATATGCTATGATGCTATCCCATTATACAATATTTCTCACTTATTTGGATTTTTCTCTGTATTTAATTCAAATGCTGTTTCAAAGGTAGATATATATAAAAGTGGTATTCCAGCAAATTTGGGTGGTAGGGTTTCTTCAGTAATCAACATACAATCTCAAACAGGAAATTTGTACAAATGGAAGGGAGAATTAGGACTCGGTTTATTAGCAGCAAATATTTCAATAGATGGACCAATTAAAAAAGATACATCCTCGTTGTTATTGACAGGAAGGAGAACTTATGTTGACTATTTTAATAAGTTGATTTCATCTAATTCTAATTATCAGTCCGATTATTATTTCTATGATTTTAACTTAAAATATTATCATAAACTAAATAAATACAATACTTTCATTGTTTCTGGTCTATCAGGGAAAGACGATTTTGTGTATAATGATCTTTTAAATCAATCATTTTCGAATAATATCAATTGGCAAACACGATTAATTTCTTTCAAGTGGAACTATAAACCTAACAATAAACTCAACGTTAGTTCAACTTTTGGATATGTAAATTACACCATGAATTTTGGAGCAGGAATATATAACTACTCGCTAAATTTACAATCTAAAATCAATGATCTTACTTTTAAAAATGAATGGAATTTAAATCATTTTAACTCTTGTAATTTCAGTTTTGGTACAGAAATAATACACCATCAATTAGCACCAAATAACTTTAGTGTTAAAGGAGATGCATCAGAAACAAAACTAAACAATACATTAAAACTAAATTCTATTGAATATAATGTCTTTGCATATGAGAACTTTCAATTCAACGAAAAATGGAGGGGGAATTTAGGAATTAGATATTCAATATTTCAACAATTAGGACCTTTCAAAAGATTAACTATAAATGAAAATACAATCGCAATTGATTCAATCACTTATCCAACAAATTCAACCGTTAAAATATACCATAATCCAGAACCTAGGTTTCAACTTTTTTATAATTATACTGAAAAAACTTATTTTAATTTAAGCTATTCTACTAATTTCCAGTATTTACATCTTGCCCCCGTATCATCAATTTCATTACCGACGGATGTCTGGGTACCATCAAGTTCGGTGATAAAACCTCAACAAGGAAATCAAATTTCTATAGGGTATTCAACTTCTTTTTTAGAAGATACCTTGCTGTTTAGTTCAGAGATTTACTATAAAAAAATGAACAATCTTATAGAATATAAAGAAGGAGTTGCAAGTTTAATTTCTTTAAAAAATAATTACGATGATAATTTCTTTTTTGGAAAAGGAGAAAGTTTTGGAATAGAATTTTTAATCAAAAAAAACATAGGAAAATGGAATGGTTGGATTGGATACACCTTATCAAAATCTACCCGAAATTTTCAAGAAATAGAAAACAACAGAACCTTCTATGCAAAAAACGATAGAAGGCATGATCTTTCATTAGTACTTAACTATGATTTAAATGAAAAATGGACATTTTCGAGTGTATTCGTTTTCAAAACTGGAAACGCATTAACTATTCCACTCTCAAGATATATTTTACAAGGAAATGTAATTAATACTTACAGTCCAAAAAATTCATACCGCATTGAACCTTACCATCGATTAGATATTTCTTGTAATTATACTATTAAAAAGACTATAAAAACAGAACAATATTTAAATTTTTCCATTTTTAACGTATATGCTCGTCAAAATCCATTTTATATCTATTTTGAAACCAAAGGAGATATATCGAAATTTGCGATTGAAACGAAAGCAAAACAAATTTCATTATTTACCATTTTACCCTCAATTTCATGGAGAGTAGTTTTCAAATAATTAAGTCTTGTATTTTTATATTAGTTTTCTTTACGAACTGTACCAAAGAACTAAAAATTGAAGAAGTTAATTCAGATCAACAACTTGTAGTTGAAGGGTATATAGAACCCAATAAATATCCGCTCGTTTATCTAACAAAGTCTAGCGCATACTTCAACAAAATTGACAGTTCAAATATTCTTGAATATATAGCGAGTTTTGCAAAAGTTTCTGTTTCAGTAGAAGGGAAAACAGAGGTTCTTACACTAAAAAGGTATAATGATAATCGGTATCCAATTTACTACTATGAAGGAAATGAAATACAAGGTGAGATTGGTAAACAATATAAGTTAAGAATAGAATTAAGTGGTAAAGTATATGAATCTACAACTACTATTTCGGAACCTACTCCATTATCGAAATTAAGCTACTTTAATGCTACAAATAATCCCGAACAAAAATTCTTAAGAATAATATTTAATGATCCAAAAAACACACCCAATTACTATAGAATATACACAAAAAGATATGGAAAAGATGCCGATTTTATTCCATGTTACCTTTCTACCTTTAGTGATTTTGATTCAGATGGAGAGGAAATTAATTTTGAAATAATTAGAAGTTACTCACCTATTATCAATACTGATAATGGTCGCTATTTTGTTACGGGTGACTCAGTTATTGTTAAGTTTTGTTCTATCGATAAAACGCAATATAATTATTGGAAAGCGATTGAGTCTCAAATTGCCATTTCATCGAATCCTTTCGGTTTATCTAGTAGCACTCCTATTTCTCTAATATCTAATAACGCTTTGGGAGTATGGTCAGGTTTGTCCTCAAATTATTATCACATCAAAATAAAATAAGTCGACTACTTATAAAAATTAATCGCTCTAGCTACCTCTGATTTTGTATTCCCTATTGCTATAGATTCTCCATCAATCACAAATGGACGCTTTAGAAAAGTATATTCTTGTAATAATAAAGGCTTAAAGTCTTCATCATTAACCGGAATTTGATTTGGCGCCAACTCACGATATTTAATTGCGCGTTTAGAGAACAATGCCTCGTATGAACCAACTTTTGACTTCAGCCAATCTAAAGTCTCTTCATCTATATTTGTTTGCTTTATATCAATCAATTGTACATCAGATGATGGGCTGATCTCTTGAATAATTTTCTTACAGGTAGAACAACTAGATAAATGGTAAATTCTTTTCATATCAAGCAAAAATTAACATGGCTACTGTGAAATAAATAAACAAGCCCAAGACATCATTTAAGGTTGTAATAAAAGGTCCTGTTGCCAATGCGGGATCTATATCGTACTTGTCTAAAATTAATGGAATAAGTGTACCCATAACGGAGGCAAAAATAATGACCACAAATAAAGAGATACTCACTACTAAACCTAAATTAAGGGTGCCAAAAACACTCCCTATACCAAATATCAATGAAGAACAAATCAATCCATTCAGTAAACCAACCAACAACTCTTTACCTAACTTAGAAAAAATACTTTTAAACTGATTTCCTTTAGCTAAAGATTGAACTACAATTGCAGAAGATTGTACGCCTACATTTCCACCCATTGCCGTAATCATTGGAATAAAAAAGGCCAAAGCAGGAACCAAACTGATATTCCCTTCGTAACTTGAAATTACTTTTGCTCCTAAAGTTCCTCCCAACATACCAATAATCAACCAAGGCAATCGCGCACGTGTAATCTTAAAAACGGAAGCATTGTCTTCCACTTTTTCAGTGATACCCGTTGCTAATTGGAAATCTCTATCTGCTTCCTCACGAATGATATCCACCACATCATCGATGGTGATTCTACCCACTAACTTATCTTGATAATCCAAAACAGGTATGGATACCAACCCGTATTTATCAAACAAACGCATTACTTCCTCCTGCTCTTCAGTAACTTTCACAGAAATAATGTTTTTGCTTTGAAATAAATCCTTGATAATCAATTGTGGTTCTGAGAAGAATAATGATTTTAATGAAAGTACACCTGCCAATTTATTTAAATTGTCGACCACATAAATCGTATATACTTTTTCTACATCCTTAGCTTGCTCTCGTATTTCCGTTAATGCATGTTCTACAGTCCAATCCATATTTACATGCAAAAACTCCTTCTGCATTAAACCTCCGGCGGTATCTTCATCGTAATTTAGGAGGTCAACAATGTCATCTGCTGCCTCATCATCTTCCATCTGCGAGATCACCTCATGAATTTCATTATCACTTAATTCATATAAGATATCCGCAGCATCATCCGAATCTAAATTCTCTAACTGTTCTGCTATTTCTTTGGTAGAAAGAGATTTAATAAATCGATCACGCACCTCCTCTTCCAATTCCATCAATACATCTGCCTGAACCTCCTCTTCCAAACGGAAGTAAATAAATTTGGCTTCTTCATTTTGAAGTTCATCCAAAATCTCAGCAATATCCACGTAGTGCAATTCAAGCACATTTTTATCAATCCATTCTAAATCATTAGTTTGAATGGCTAAACGGATGTTTTCTAAAAAATCTTTGGTTAACTCAAAACGCATAGAACCTAATTTTAGCGTAAGTATGGCTGCAAAGGTAGTCTTTCTTGGTCGTTTGAGGTTAATTTTAGATTACATTTCCGTGATATTTTGAAGATTTGTATTTTTGAAGAATGAAGGTACTCGTTGTTCGATTTAGTTCTATTGGTGATATTGTATTGACTACCCCCGTAGTTCGCTGCCTAAAACAACAAATACCCAATATCGAAATTCATTTCCTAACCAAGAAAAAATTCCAAACCATTCTGTCTGAAAATCCCTACATAGATCAATTACATACAATTGACAAAAGCATAGACGAACAAATACCAGCATTAACATCCTTAAAGTTTGATTACCTAATTGATTTGCATAATAATTTACGTACTCGAAACTTGGCTTGGAAACTTGGAATAACTACGTATCGTTTTCCGAAGTTAAATATAAAGAAATGGTTGTATGTCCGATTTAAAATCAATCAATTACCTGACATACATATTGTTGATAGATATTTCGAAGCTGTAAAATCACTTTCAGTGCAAAATGACATGCTACCTTGTGATTATTACATAGCGCCGGAAGATGTAGTTGATTTAAAAGAAACGTTAGACTTAGAACCGAATAAATATATCGCTTTTGCCATAGGTGCTCAATTTGCTACTAAAAGATTACCAAATCATAAAATCAAAGAAATTTGTTCCAAAATTTCGTTCCCTATTGTCTTACTTGGAGGGCCGGAAGACTTTAAAAATGGAGAAGAAATACGAGCTGAATTAACACATGTAATAAATGCTTGTGGTAAATTTTCTCTGAATCAATCGGCTAGTATAGTTCAACAAGCAAAAACTATGATTACGCACGATACGGGTTTGATGCACATAGCGAGTGCTTTTGAAAAACAGATTGTAAGTATATGGGGAAACACGACTCCTGCTATTGGTATGTATCCTTATATGCCAAGAAAAAAAGAGTTCATCATACACGAAGTACCTAATTTGAATTGTAGACCTTGTTCCAAAATTGGATTCAAAACTTGCCCAAAAAAACACTTTAAGTGTATGGAAAATCAAGATGTTGAAGCTATTGTAAAAAGTGTAATAAACTGATTACATTTTTCCGCACATTCCATCATCTACAATACCTAACTCTTTTAAAGTTGAGAATAACAATTCGGATTGTATGGTTGAGAAATACTTGTTCTTTTTTCGTGAATTCATTTCTACGCAATGTACAACCAAATAAGTGTTATTTAAAAATTCAACATAGCCCAAATACCAAATCATTGGTTTGTCTTGATTCATGCCTTTTGTTCTAAATGAATACAGATTTTTATTAACCAATCTATTTACATTAAATGCTTTACGGATAAATTTTAAATGTTCAAACGAAAAAGGAAGATTGTAGTAATAAAGTCGTTTAAACAAATCAAATTGCTGTTTGACGGTTATTTTTAAACTATTATTTTTCCAAAATTGATCTATTCCTCCTGAAATATCTTTATTACCATACCCAATTAGATTTAACCAAGTTTGCATTTTACTCGTATCAATAGCCCTTGCAACTTGCCTGAAATACCATTCAGTTTGGTATTTTAAAGCCATGGATAAATGTTGATCTTGGTTCCAATTATCATTAGAATAACGCACTAAATCCCATTTAAATATTTGAGAAGTATCTTTAATCTTTCCACTTTCCAAACCAAAAAGTGACTCAAAAATGTAAAAAGTTTTATTTGGAGAATAATAATCCTTCAATGAAGAAGTATCGTTCGTTATAAGTTTATTTTTCTGTTGATTATATACAATGATAGTACTTTTAACACCAAATGAGTTGTGCAAAAAATGTAATTTTTCATTCTCTTCAATGGTTTTTTGAGCATTAACTTCATTGAAAAAAAATAAAAAAATTAAATAAAATAAGATATGCATTCAATTTTTTATGTCAAAGATAATTTTTTATGTTTATCTCACTCCCTGTTTTATACTCCTGAAGGGGAGATTTGAAATTCACTCTCAAATATTAATTTTTGAGGAAATTTAATTGAAAATCTATTCGTCTTTCCCATGCGGACCCTGAAAGTATTCGAGGGATCGAGGGGGAGGACAATTTTAAAACCAATTAATTTTCCTACCAACAAAAAAGCCACTCAATACTGAATGGCTCTGAAAATATATAATCTTCTCTAAATATTTCTACCCGTAAATCACATCCAAGGCATTGCAGAATTTCACTGCAACCTCTGCAAGGATTTCAGGAGTGTGCGCTTTTGATACAAAACCAACTTCGTAACCACTCGGTCCTAAATAGACTCCTTCTTCCAACAAAGCGTGGTGTAAATGTTTGAAACCTGTCATATCTGGGTTGATTTCATCTGCACGACGAATGGTTTTATTTCCTGCGAATGACAACCAAAAGATAGAACCAATGGTATGAATTTCGAAAGCATATCCTTTTGCTTTTGCGTGTGCATTGATTGGAGCGATAAAATCCACCGTACGTCTTTCTAATTCTTCGTAAAAACCTGGTTTCGAACATTCTGTTAATTGAGCAATTCCCGCTGCCATTGCCACAGGATTACCAGATAAGGTTCCTGCTTGATACACATCCCCATCTGGAGAAACTCTTGCCATAATTTCTTTGCTCGCACCATATGCACCTACTGGTAAACCACCTCCAATAATTTTACCGTACGTAACCAAATCTGGTTTGATACCATAATATTCAGCAGCACCTGAAAATGCAACACGGAAGCCAGAAATTACCTCATCAAAAAACAATAAAATATTGTGTTCAGTACATAATTCACGAAGCGCTAACAAAAATGTTTTTTCTTGTAACAACAATCCATTATTTGCTGGAATAGGTTCGATAATCGCACAAGCAATCTCGTTTTTGTATGTTTCCATACACGATTTTAATGCGTCAATATCATTTAATGGTAATACGATGGTTTCTTGTGCAAAACTTTCTGGTACACCTGCACTTGAGGAAGCACCAAAGGTTACCAATCCACTCCCAGCTTTTACCAACATTGCATCTACGTGACCGTGGTAACAACCTTCAAATTTTAATACTTTATCTTTTCCTGTAAATCCTCTTGCTAAACGCAATGCTGACATCACCGCCTCAGTTCCAGAACTTACGAAACGTAACTTTTCAATATATGGATTTCTTGATAAAATCAATTCTGCTAATTCATTCTCTAAACGAGTTGGCGCACCAAAACTAGAACCATTTTGCATCGTTGCTACTACTTTTTCATACACCGCAGGATGATTATGTCCTAAAATGAGCGGACCCCAACTGCAGCAAAAGTCAATAAACTCATTACCATCTTCGTCCCAAATACGACATCCATCTCCTTTTTTGATAAAAAGCGGAGAGCCATCCACCGATTTGAAAGCCCTAACAGGAGAATTTACCCCACCTGGAAAATAATTTTTCGCAGTAGCAAATAAAGATTCTGATACCGTTGTTTTCATAGAGAATTAGAATTTGTCATTTTCAAAGAGTAAAATTACTCAAATTATATTTTTAACAAGTCTTCTTTTCAAACATAACAAAATTTAAATTCCTTTTAAAAATTGTATCTTTGGTGATTCATCTTGCTTGCATTTCAAACAAGCATTTGATGTATTTGTTTAGTTTAAAATTAATATATGGAAAATTCGTTAGCATTCGCGCAACAACAAGACGCAAACGACTCGTTGAGAGGATTCAGAGACCGTTTTTTAATGCCTACTTTTCACCAAAATCAGGTACGTTATTTCACAGGAAATTCATTGGGATTACAACCAGCATCTACAGCATCTTATATCCAACAAGAATTAGACGATTGGGCGAAATGGGGAGTTGAAGGTCACTTTCACGGAAAACGTCCTTGGTTCAGTTACCACGAAAATTTAACGGAAAAAATTGCAAAAGTAGTTGGTGCTAAACCAATTGAAGTTGTTGTAACGCATTCATTAACAACAAATATACATTTATTGATGGTTTCGTTTTTCGAACCACAAGGTAAACGTAAAAAAATCATTTGTGAAGCAAAAGCGTTTCCAAGTGATCAATATGCATTGGAATCTCAAATCAAGTTCCACAACTTGGATTTAGCGACAGATTTAATCGAAATCGCTCCAAGAGAAGGCGAACATACCATACGTGAAGAAGATATTTTAGCAAAAATTGCTGAAACAGGAGAAGAACTTGCTTTGGTAATGATTGGTGGGGTAAACTACTACACAGGTCAGTTATTTGATATGAAAAAAATCACCGAGGCGGCTCACGCTGTAGGTGCTTATGCAGGATTTGATTTGGCACACGCAGCAGGTAACATTCACTTGAAATTAAACGAGTGGAAAGTAGATTTCGCTGCTTGGTGTTCTTATAAATATTTAAACTCATCTCCAGGTGGAGTTTCTGGAATGTTTGTTCACGAAAGACACGCAAACAGACCTGAATTGAAGCGTTTCGCAGGATGGTGGGGACACAACAAAGACGTACGTTTCTTAATGGAACCAGGTTTCCAACCTATGCCTGGTGCAGAAGGATGGCAGTTGAGTAATGCTCCTGTATTAGGAATGGCTGCTCACCTTGCTTCCTTGGATATTTTTGACGAAGCAGGAATGGAAAATCTTTGTCAAAAAAGAGATGCGTTAACAGGATATTTAGAATTTATCATTGACGATATCTCTGCAAGACATAAAGATTTATGTACATTCGAAATCATCACTCCTAGAGATAAAACAAAACGTGGCGCACAGTTGTCTATGTTAGTACACGGAAAAGGAAAAGCAATTTTTGATAAATTAAGCGATGCTGGTGTGGTTGCTGATTGGCGTGAACCAAACGTAATTCGTTTAGCACCAGTTCCATTATACAATTCTTTCGAGGATGTTTATTACTTTGGTAAGCACTTGGAAGATGCAATTATTGCCTTAGGATAATTATTATAATCGTAATGATGTAACATTTTACATCGGTACAATAAAAGGATATATGAAAAAAGTAGCAGTAGTAGGTGCAGGATTAGCGGGTAGTTTACAAGCAATCTTGATGGCAAAAAAAGGATATGAAGTATCTGTTTTTGAACGACGAACAGATTTACGTAAGGCAAAATTGATTGCAGGAAGATCGATCAATTTAGCATTATCACATAGAGGATGGAAAGCCTTGGAATTAGCAGGTATTGCAGATGATATTCGCGAAATTGCTATTCCTATGTACAAACGTTGTATGCACGCGTTAGATGGTACACTTACTTACCAACCATACGGAAAAGAAGATGAAGCAATTTACTCTGTTTCACGTGGCGGGTTGAACCAAAAATTAATGAATTTGGCAGACCAATACCCTTCCATTTCTTACTATTTCAATCGAAAATGTAACGATATCGATTTAGCTACTAACACCTTAACTTTTGACAACTCTGAGACAGGTGAACGCGAAAAGCACCAAGTAGATAAAGTATTTGCTACAGATGGCGCATTTTCAGCAGTACGTATGCGTATGCAAAAAAGTACTATGTTTGACTACTCTCAAAAATACTTGGACCACGGATACAAAGAATTAGTTATACCAGCAAACGAAGACGGGACACACAAATTAGATAAAAACTGTTTGCATATTTGGCCTAGAGGAGAATTTATGATGATTGCATTGGCGAATTTGGATGGAAGTTTTACGTGTACTTTATTCTTCCCTATGAAAGGAGAAGTATCTTTTGAAAGTTTACAAACAAGAGAACAAGTTTCAGATTTCTTCAACAAAACGTTCCCGGATGCTGTAGCAATGATGCCAACTTTGTTAGATGACTATTTTAGTAATCAAACTTCCACATTAATAATGGTTCGTTGTACCCCTTGGAATTACAAAGATGATGTTGTATTAATTGGAGATGCAGCGCACGCGATTGTACCTTTCTACGGACAAGGAATGAATTGTGCGTTTGAAGATTGTACTGTTTTCCATGAAATGCACGAAGAAGCAAATGGAAACTGGGATGGTTTATTAGGAAGATTTTCAGATAGACGTGTTCCTGAAGGAAATGCCATTTTGGATTTAGCCTTACAGAATTATGTGGAAATGCGAGACTTAACCGCTGATCCAAACTTCTTGTTACAAAAGAAAATTGAAGCAAAATTCAGCAAACTATACCCTGAAAAATGGATACCGCTTTATTCCCAAGTTACTTTTAGCCATATTCCTTATAGTCAGGCGATTAAAAACGGGAAAAAGCAAGACGAAATTATGGCTGAAATCTTAAAAATGGACAACATTCACGAAAATTGGGATAACCAAGAAGTAATGGATAAATTATTATCGTTAGTAAAATAATATATATATGCGCTCTACCCTGCTTATCTTATTCTGTTTGATTTTTTCTATTTCTTACGGACAAAGAAAAAAAAGAAAAGATATGATGGGTGGTCCAAGAGATTATCGACTTTTAAGTAATAAAGGATTGCAAGTAAGTGTAGGTCCCACTTACACTTACGGCAAATCCAAAAACATCGATATTGATAGTCGAACTACTTTTAATATCATTCCAGAAGGGAGACTTGGTTTTTATGGTGATATAGGCACAGCCTACTTTACACCTAGTGATCGAAAAGGAATTTGGGGATTATTAGTCAAATATACCGATTGGGGAATAGGTGCTGCCCTTTTTGGAGGTACAGAAACACTTAGTTTTTTAAATAAAACAACGAACGAAACTACTTATTTTGCTGATGGTAAATTCTACCATTACTCTATGGTGGCAAGACTGACATTTCATCACATGTTCTACATCCCTAAAACAGGCATTTTTATGGATAATGGACTTGGATTGAATGTTAATTATACTGGATTAAATTTTAGTTCATATTCTGTTTCAGAAGATGTTTTGAAAAATGCTGGAGTAAATCAAGTTTTTGCAGACCGTTTGTTGGGACAAATGCATTACAATGTAGGTTTTGGCTTTAAACTTAAACGTGGAAGTTACTGTATCCCAAGTGTTCAAATTCCTGTTTTAGGGATCTACGAATGGAACAATGGAAGCCCACGTTTCAATTGGTTTTCAAGCCAATATTTACCTGTGATTTTTAAAGTTAAATTCGTTCGTTTATTTACGAAACAAAGTGGAGGTTGCGATAGTTTTGGAACAGAAGAAGATCGTAAGAGAAACGAAGAGTACCTGCAGAATAAATAAAAAATTTATTTTAAGAATTCAAATTCAGCAATTTTAACAACTTCTTTATTTTGTTTTAAACGCATAGTTATTGTCTCTTTTTTTTCGGATCCATCCATGTAGTGAGAATAAAGTTCTAATTGTATTGTAGTTGGTCCTAAAAGAGATTGTGAACTAGTTCCGAAATAATTCGCTTGAACAACATATTTACCAGGAATTGCTTCTTTGATCATAAATTCTTCTGGACCGTAACCTCCTGTAAAATCATTTGAAATTAGACCTCCTACTCTAGTTTTTGGATTAGAATAAAAACACTTTTCATTACGAGGATCAGTAACCCATAAATCAATATCACAATTATCAGAATCCCAATTTAAAACTACCCGAATATCTACTGGTAAATAAGCTTTTAAACGATTATCAATTTGAGAGGTTTTTAACTCAACCCCTTGTTTATTAGATTTATACAATACATTATTTAGTTCCTCTAAAGCAATTACACCAATACCTGGAAATCTTCCATTCCAAGAGTTTGATACCACTCTATATAACGTATCAATTGCTCGTTGATATTGAGCATCTAAAGCATATGCGAGACCTAAATCTCTATATGATTGAGGTTCTTCTGATCGGAGTTTTAAAATAGTCTCATAGGTTGCAATTGCATATTTGGTAAAATTCAATTGTTCTAATCGGTGAGCTAAAACTCTTAATAATTGATGATTTTGTACTTCGATTTCAGCTAAATTCGATAAAATACGTAACCCTTCGTTTTTTAGTTTTTTTTGAAAGAAATAATCAGCTACATCTACATAAAAAGCGGGTGAATTTTTGTTTTCATTCTTTAGTCTTAAATAAACTACATATAAGCTATCTTTTGCAGTCGTTTTTAATTTTGATAAATAGCTTGCCGTTGGACTCCATTTCTCTAGTTTAATTTTTGATTTTTTAGTATTATTTGGTGTTCTAATGCTAATTCCATCAGTCCAATAAGTATTTTCTTCTGATTTAACTTCTTTAAAAGAAGTAGCTACTTCATTTGTGCTAAAACCATTACTACCCCTAATAGAATTACTTGAAAAATTCATAATCTCTTCTTGATTGTGAATATCTTCTTCAACCACTTCATCTGCTATTACTTGGGGTGGATGTACTGGAGACATATTTCCAACTCTACCACCTCCAGAACCACCTCCATGATTCGAACCAGAACCAACTCCATAATCCGAACCATAACTTTTACGTGATCTAACCTTGTTATAAGTTACATCTTCTAACCAAACTGAAAGGATATTCGATGATAAATTCACTGTTGACTTTTTATAATTTTTGAGTGAGAATGAAATTGTTTTTATCCCTTTAGGAATTACAACATTGAATTGACCATTATTATCTGTGGTAACACCATTTCCTGTATTTCCGATTTGAACAAAAACATTGGATAGTGGTTCATTAGTTAAAGCACTATATACTTTTCCAGAAACTACCCCACCAACTAAATCAATAGGTTTCCCTTTTTGTTTTAGCCAAAAACCATTTGTTTTTAATGATTGATTAAAATCACTTTCCCACCACTCTTTTCGATTATTAAATTGATTTACAACATCTTCAATATTTTTATTCAAATTAGAAATAGTTGTTGAATCCATATTCTTTTTTGCAGTTAAAAATGCTTCTTTTAATTCTATTGGTGGCGTGATATCATATCGTAAATAATCTTCCAATGTTTCTAAAACGATCAATGAAGAATTTTGGGTTACAATATTGTATTTTTTCCCAACGTTTCTTATTTCATTTGCATTTTTTTCGGGTTGTAATTCTAATTCATTTGCTTTTTTCATCGCCCACAAACGTTCTGTTAGACCTGAATTATTCATACAAATGGTATCTATGTTTATTTCTACTTTTTGAGTAATTTCATTACCAAAACCAAAATTCAAAATCATTGAAGTCATTCCAGTTTTAACTTTACCTGCAATCGAAAAATCTTTTGTAATCACTGTGGGAATGGAAGGATAAACCTCTTCAATTTCATTATTTCTATAAGTAGCGGATATAAATTGATATTGTTTATTCATTAATTGATTTAATGCTTGATTTACATCTGTTTGAAGAAGATTTATATAAACTCCTCCTGAAGTAGCACTAATAAATTTTAATTCAGAATGATTCGAAGAGTTCTGTTCATTAACTGAATACACCGGAACATTTATTTTTGGAAATTCTGTAGTTCCAAAATTTGATAAACCATCCGAAAACAATAAAAATTCATCCGATTTCCATTTTTCAAGAGTTAAACAACCAAATTGAGTTGCCCCATCATATACAATTTCCTGTAATAAAGACTCTATGATTTTTGTTTCTCCATTTTGTATTTGAAATTCCTTAACCATTTGAATTTCATTGCTAAAAACAACCAAGGTGATTGAAACATTCTCAATTTTTCTCAAATATTCTTTAAGTAAAGAAATTGATTTTGAAGATGTTTCTGTAGATCTAGAATTGGAAGCATCCCAAAGTATGGTAATTTTCGAAGGGAGTTTTTTAGGTTTGTTTGAAAATTCTGGTTGTAATGAATAATAAAAAAACTGTTCCGATTTATTTCTTAACCCAGACTCTACAAATGGTTTATTAATTCCCATATTTAAAGGAATTGTAAAAACTATAGAAGTTGATGGTACATACTGTTTTTGACTAAATAATGCTTTATAAGATTCATTCCATTTAGAAAAAGTGAAATTATCAAGATCTGATTTATTTATAAGTGGTTCTATATCTTGTTTTAATACCTCTACATTAAATGTAAACTCATCAATTTGTTTTGTAAAATTCAAGGGTAGTGAATAACGATATCCTTTTTTATCAAATCCTAATTCTTGCTCAAATGAAATTACAATTCGTTTAGTTCCATTTGCTGGAATTGGATATACCCGCACTTTATAATTATTACCTTTTGTCTTTTCTAATAATCCCGGGTCAACCTTTCTATTCACTATTTCTTCAAATACTTTTTGACCTTTTTCTTTTTCAACTGGAACAGCTTCACGTAATTTACCGTTAATATCCATAGCAAAATGACTAATAGTTTGGCCTTCACCTAATGGAAAATTTAATTCGCCTTCTAAAATTCTGTTGTTAGGGTTTTTAAAGGTGATATCAAACGTAGTAATCGCTATGTTTTTCAGTGCTTTAACATCAATATTTAAATTAGATATATTTAAAGGAGAATTATCTTTTACAAACATCAAACCTTCTGAAAAAATCTGACTATCATTTGTTTGATTAAATGAATTAAAGGAAATTGTAAAAATAAAAAATACTAAAAATGAATATTTCATAAAAATGAGTTATACATAAAAAAACCAACGCTCTATTCTAATTACTAGAATATAAACGTTGGTTTTTTTAAAATAGTATGAATAATGCTAACTAAAACCTAAACGTCACCCCACCCATAATTTGGAATGCTTGCACAGGGTACTTATACCATCTGAAATATTGTTGTGCTGCTACGTTGTTACACTGTAAAAACGCTGAAATACGATTTGTATAACGGTATTCAACACCTACGTTAGCATCAACGATAAATCCTAAATCTTTGGCAATTTGATTGTCTTCGATAGTCGATTTTGCCTCTGTGCTATCATACACTAATGCTTTTCTTCCTCCTTCTCCGTTAACATCAAGGGTGAAAATGAACTTGTTTTGTAATACATAAGACCCTCGAACGATGAATTGATAAGTAGGTAAATTCCACGCATAATTATTGTGTTTAATCATACTATAGTTGAAAAAACGACCTGTTGCATCGACTTTGATTTTTTCACTCAATTGGTATGCTAAAGTGGCTTCTGCTGAAAAGATATTCATCGTATCGTAAATCGCTGTAAATTGATTCAAATTGCGATGTATTGCGTTACTATCTGATACAAATAAAGCTTTGTTTCTTACCTCAGCATAATTTGCACACACATTAAATTCCAATTGTTTAGTAATCACCCCACGCACACCTAAAAAGGCATTATATGGTGTGCTTTCATTGCGTAATTCTGGATTTGATTGTAAAAAAGGATTTTGTGCAACAAGTGATTTGAATGTTCCTTGTTTCATACCTCCTTTTACACCAACATACGGAATAATTAGGTTATCAAACAATGCATATTTGATATCAACTAAGGGGTATAAAGTAACTAAAGTAGAAGTGTTTTTAGTCAATGACATGGTCACATCTACTCCTACTTGAGCCTTTAATTTTTTACCAGCAAACAAGGATGTAATGTTGGGTTTTAATGAAATTAATGTATTTGAATAATCAATAGCTGAATCTAATTTATTTAATTTATTACCCGCTGTACCATAAATAAACTGGTTTTGAAAAGCATTAACATCAACGCCAAAAACTTCTTTCCCTTTACGGTACCAAAAACTATTGATGGAAGAAATGGTGTTTTCATTTCCAAACCAATTATCGGTAACAGGTTTGTCTTTAAAATTCGCAAAATCCAAAGAGATCAAATAATTCAGACGTAAACTATCCATTTTATGAGAATGAAATTTTATTCCTCCCCCCATTTCTTTAAATCGCTGACTTATACTATCAACACTTGCAGTTGGGCGCATAATTCCATAGCGATTCACTCCATAATTATTAAAACGAAAGTCACCCAAAATGGAATAATTCAACTGCTTAATACCTCCAAAAAGATTATAATTAGTTCTATCAAATTGAGCGGGTGCATATCCTTTTAATTCACCAAACGAACTAATGTGTTTAATATTTGCCCCATAAACATATTTACGAGAACGCGTATTGTTATAATATACTTCACCCAATGGCATTATTGGTGAGCCAATTCCTATTTTAACATATCCATGATAAAGCTTAAGCATTTTATTCTCAGCCAGCTTCACATTTGCTGGTACAATCGGTTCAGTAGTAATAACTGTTTCATATTTCAAGGCCATCATTGGATATTCAATGACTTTATAATTAACAACAGTATCTATTAGTTTAGGCTGTGAACCTATACGTAAAGCAGGTTCTACTTCTCGTTTCACTTCAACAATAATACTATCTCTGTCTTCTTCTTTTTGATTCTTTTGAGCAAAATTGCAAAAAGAAGTGTTAATTAGTATAAGGATTATAAGTAGCTTTTTCATTATTTCGTTTCGTTTTCAGGTTGAATTTCAATAATTTCTTCTTCGATTGTTGTAGGTTGAGTTTCATCGATTTCAATCTCTGCAGGTAAATCATCCACTTTTGGTGTCTCTTCTACTTTTGGTGCCTTTAATTTCATTAAATCATCCAGTTGTTGTTTGGCTTGAGTTAAAATTCCATCCTCTTGATGAGGATAATTCATAATAATTGTATTTAAATCTTGTTCGGCCTTAAACAAATCATTTTTCTCAATATTCAATTTAGACTGCAACAGGTATGCTTTAGCAATCCAAAAATCATATTGAGGTTTCATATCCAACACATATTGAATTGCTAACTCAGTTTTTGGTAAATCTTTTTCATTAAAAGCTATTTCTGCTAGATAATAGCGTGCTTGAGCACCAAAATCAGTAGATGTATTTTCATTCACCCATTGTAATGCTAAACGAGATTCGGAATAATTTCCAATATGAAAAGAAGATATCCCTTTAGCGAACTGAGCTTCCAACTTAATATTAGGATTTAATTGTTGTGAAGCCAATACTTTATCGGCATAAGAGTTAGCATTTGTCCAATTTTCAAGCAAGTAATGGCAACGCATCAAACCTATATTTGTATTTTTAATTACATCAGGCTTTGTGGTAACATTTTCCAGTTTTGTATAATATGCTAACGCTTCTTCATACTTTTGAGAATTATAGAAATATCTTGAAACTCGAATTGCTGCTAATTCAGAAAAATCAGTATTAGGACCCTCCAAAATCTCACGATAAATCTTAACTGCGGTATCTTCATGTTTTAATTGAAAATGAGCATTCGCTAAATAGGATTTTACTTCAATTGCATATTTTCCTTGAGGGAATTTCCCTAAATATTTTTCAAGTGCAGGAATGGCTTTCACATACGCACTGTCTAAGTAAGGATCTAAACCTGTATTGTAATAAATTTCTTCCGCTTCGTCTTTCGAGAATTCTGCACAATCATATTGAGCAACAACAGATTCTACTCGTTCTGGTTGCCCTAATTTTTTATACAAGTTAATCAATCCTTTTACTGCATCTGCACACGTATTTCGGTTGCTGCTGTATTTATCCAGAACCATTTTATAGTAATTTTCAGAAGTAGAGAAATCGTCTTTTTTCAAATATATATCAGCCATTTGAATCAATGCATCTTTAACCATCATAGATTCAGGATACTCTTTTACAATACGTTCAAAATAATTGGTTGCCTTATTTTCATCAGGTATTAGCCTATAAGTCAGCCCTATTTCATACAAACTATTTAATAAATACTTAGACTGGGAATACGTTTGTATCAAATTTTCCAAACGGGAAATTTTATTTTTTAAATCCCCTTTATAGCCATATGTTTTAGCCATAAAAAATAAAGCTTGATCTTCATATCCAAGTTTCAAATTAAATGCTTCTTGATAATTTCGAATGGCTTGATCATTGGCTTTAGAAATGTAATAAGCATCTGCCAAACGCATATATGCATCTAACTTTTTTTCATCAGTACCTTTATTTTTACTTTCTTGCAAATACATCTTAAATGATTCAATTACATTTTGATAGTCTTGTTTTGCTAAATAAGCATAACCTAAATTGTAATAAGCATCTGCTCTTAAATCTGCCAAATAAGTATTATGGAAATCTAAAAAACTTTTATACCCACTTATTGCTTTTCCGAAGTTATCCGTTAACAAATATGATTCGGAAACCCAATATTTTGCTTTAGCAGAAATGTTAATATCAACAGGGTGTTTATCTACTTTTTCAAAGGCTTCAATTGCTTTGTAATAGTTTTGTTTTAAAAATAACTCTACACCACGATTGAAAGCGATAATCTGATAAGCACTTCCTAACTTTATGTCCATTTTTGCAATCTTATCTAAAGATTTTAATGCCTCATCATAATTACTAGTTTGTGTGTAAACGTTCACTAAATATTCATACACATCATTTTTTCTTTCAGAATTAGGGTACTTGTTTAAAAACTGAGTCAATGCTCTTTGAGCTTCATTAAATGGATTTACATCCAATTTATATGACAAAACTGCAAAATTATACAAAGCATCTTCCTGTATTTTTGGTCTGCTATCAATTGTTGAACATACCTCAAAAGCTTTACGAGCAGCAGCATTATCACCTTTCTTCAAATAAACTTCCCCTATATGGTATAAAGCCATTTGCCCCATATCATCTTTAGTTAAGGAAACTTTATCAAATAACTTTATTGCTTTGTCGTAATTGCCAGACATGAAATATGAATAACCTAATTGATAATCTTCACTTCTAGAAGTTTTCTGTGATTTGGTGTAATTTTCTAAATAAACAGCTGCTTCATCATACTTACCGATTTTGTAATATGAATCACCTATAATTTGATTTACTTGACGTTGATTTGCTTTACTTACGCTATCAGTCAAAGTTAAAGCAAATTGAGTAACTTCCTGATATTTACCTTGCTGATAGTAAATTTGACAAATATAATAGGGAACTATATTTGCATATTTATTTTCGTTTTTAAGTTTTAGAAAGCCATCTAATGCTGTCTGGAAAGATTTATCTTGATATGAAATATGAGAATAATAGTATAAGGCAGGTGAACCGTACTGATTTTTACTTCCTTTTACTTCATAAAAAGCATTACGAGCTTCTGTATATTTTTTTAATTGAAAATTTGCATATCCTAATTTGAAATAAAACTCATCTCTGAAACTTGATGAAATATCATTTTTTTCCAACTTTGAAAACCAATTAATTGTGGTTTTAAAATCTTTTTTATTATAGTAATACAAACCTAATTTAAAATAAATATTTGATTTGAATATATTCTCAGGATAATTTCGAATGAAATCTTCCATCATTGGAACCGCATCATTCTGTTGTAACTCCAGAGCTGACATAGACTCGTAATACAAAGCCTTTATGTAAGTAGGGTCATTTTTTTGGGTACATTTATCAATGTACGATCGGAATTCCTGACGTGCAGCGCCATATTGTTCTTTTTCAAACAATTCTTGTGCACGTTGAAAAACAACAAACTCATTGGTATATTTTGCAGTCATTTGTGCACGCATAGGCAAAACAACCAAAAAGGATAGTATAACCAATAATCGGTTCATATAATTACAGTTTTTTGGAAAGGTAAAATTAGAATGCTTTGAAATGGTGTTTAAGCAACACTTCAAAAGTTTTAAACGCAAACGTGTTAAGATAAACTTTTAGTGTATTTACAGCACGAAAAAAAAATGTTGAATTTTATACTATTAAAAAATCAACAATCGTGGGACAAGTTATTTCTATTCAAAATACAACTATTTTTCAACGTGATAAAATGGTATTGAAAGACATAAATCTTTCTTTATCAGAAAATGAAATTGTGTATATCATTGGTAAAACGGGGACTGGTAAAAGTAGTTTACTTAAGATGCTTTACGGTGAAATTGGAATAAGTGAAGGAACAGGATCTGTGGTAGGATTTGATTTAACACAATTAAAAAAGACAGACATTCCAATGCTACGCCGTAAAATTGGTATTGTTTTTCAAGATTTTCAGTTACTGACAGATAGAACCGTAGGTGATAATTTACGTTTTGTATTAAAAGCCACGGGTTGGAATGACAAAGCACAAATCGAACAAAGAGTTTCGGAGGTACTTGCCATCGTTGGTTTAGAAACCAAGATCAACATTATGCCTTATGCCTTGTCTGGTGGAGAACAACAACGTATCACAATTGCACGTGCTTTATTAAATGAACCAGCATTGATTTTAGCAGATGAACCAACAGGGAACTTAGACCCTGAAACATCAGAAGAAATTATGCGTGTATTGATGACCATTGCTGAGGAACAAAAAACAGCTGTTTTGATGGCTACGCACGATATGTCTATTGTAGATAAATTTCCACACCGTGTATTACGTGTAGAGCACAATACAATAAAAGAAGTAGAAAGTTTAAGTGCTTTTGATCCGTTTAATGCGAAATTCTAAAATGGCATCCAAAAACGCTTTCATATTCATTTTTATTACAATTGTTATTGATTCAACAGGGTTAGGGATTATTATTCCTTCTTTACCTTCCCTGGTTGCAGAAGTTGCCCATGTAAATATTGATAAGTCAGCTAATTACTATGGCTTAATATTAGGAAGTTACGCTTTTATGCAATTTCTTTTTTCGCCTATAATTGGTTCATTGAGTGATAAATATGGTCGTCGTCCTATCTTATTGATGTCTTTATTCGGATTAGGGATAGATTATGTGTTTATGTACTTCGCACCGAATTTAGTTTGGTTAGTAATTGGTAGATGTTTGTCGGGAATGTTTGGAGCAAGTTTTACTACTGCATCAGCATACATTGCCGATATTTCTACTCCAGAAAATAAAACTAAAAACTTTGGAATGGTAGGTGCTGCCTTTGGTATCGGATTTATTATCGGTCCTGCCATCGGCGGATTATTAGGAAATTTTGATATACGTGCTCCGTTTTTATTTGCAGCTGGATTATCCTTGTTGAATTTAATTTATGGAACGATTGTACTCAAAGAGTCGCTTTCGCTTGAAAATCGTCGTGAATTTTCGTGGAAACAAGCCAATCCGGTTGGAGCGTTTTTCGATTTGAAAAAATACAAAAGTTTTGCCCTTGTTTTTGTGGTATTGTTTCTTCTCTACATGGGGGGTATGGCCATTCATTCTACGTGGAACTATTACACGATTGAAAAATTTCAATGGAATATCAATGATGTAGGATTGTCGCTTGCAGCAGTAGGTGTTTGCATTGCGATTGTACAAGGTGGTTTAGCGGGTAAAATTTCAGCCAAATTCGGAAACGAAAAAACAGCCTTATTAAGTATGGGATTGACCTTTATCACAATGAATGCCATTGCGTTTGCAACACATAGTTGGATGTTGTATTTGTTTATGTTGCCTTATGCTTTTTCAGGATTATCTGACCCTGCAATCCGTGCAATAATGTCTAATAAAACCTCTGAAAGTGAACAAGGTGAATTACAAGGAGTAATTACAAGTATATTGAGTATTGCTGAAATTATAGGGCCACCACTCATGATGGCCATCTTTCATTTTTCAACACGATTAAAGGAACCAATGTATGGAATGCCTTTTATTGTGGGAAGTGTTTTTATTTTGTCGGCAATGTTTCTTTTTAGAAGAATCGTAGGCAAGAAATAATTACTGTTTTTTCACATTTACTGCCTTCATCCCTTTTTGTCCTTTTGCCTTTTCAAACGTTACTCTGTCATTTTCTGTAATCGTTTCTGATAAATCGTGAATATGTACAAAAATGTTCTCTTGGGTTACTAGATCTTTAATAAATCCGTACCCTTTTTGTTCGTTAAAAAACGTTACTTTACCTGTACAAACAGTATCAATATCTTCACGTTTTGGAACACCTATTTCGATAGAAGATGCTTTTACTTCATCTTTTTTCGTTCTTTCGATTGGTGTATCTGAAATATGTCCATATGCATCTACATATGCAATCATGTTATCTAATCCACCTCCTTTTGAATTCGCTTTACGCTCTTCTTTGCGGATTAACTTATCTTTTCTTTTTTTGATTTTTTTGTTTTGGTTTTCTTTTTTGTTAAATGTTTCTTGAGATTTAGCCATCTATTAAATGAATTTTGGTTAGGGTATAATAGTTTATGTTTAATAAATACACATTATACCTTGAATAGAGACTACGCGAAATATAAATGCAAAAAGCAAACACGAATAATTGTAAAGGTAAGATATTTATTACTCTGAAACTATTATATACCGAAATATTAACACATTTAGATAGTAGATTGCGTTTCTAAAAATGCTTTCCAAAGTTCTTGTTGGTTTTCATTCATTACGCGCGGAAATTTATTTTGTGCTCCCAATTTTCCAGATTTTTCCATAAAATCATAAAACAATTTAGAAGATACAAATGAAACACTCGGTATAGGTAAGGTATATTTTCTAACTGATTTATAATCATCATTTAACTTTGCTAAATATCGATCTAACGTTTGTTGAAATAAATCACTATCCATTTTTTTATCAATGGAAATATACCAATGATGCTGATAGGTTTGTTTATCTGAACATACTGTAAATTCTTCTACACAACAAGCTAATTCTTCTCCCGTGAGTCGTAAAGCTTCGTGCATATTTTCCAATGATAAATGTTCCCCAGTAACGGATAAATATTGTTTGGTACGACCCGTAATTTTGATTTCACGTTGTTTAACATTTGTAAACTGAATTGTATCTCCCAATAAATAACGCCACAAACCAGCATTTGTGGTGATTACCAAGGCATAATTTACACCCTCTTGAACTTCTTCTAAGGTTAAAGCAAAATGGTTATCTTTTACATTCCCTTCTTCATCAAAATAGGTAGCATTGAAAGGAATAAATTCAAAAAAAATACCATTATTCAAGAGTAATTGCATTGATTTATTATTCAAATAATGTTGGTATCCAAAATATCCTTCACTCGCTAAGTAAGTATCAAAAAGATATAAGGGTTTTTCACAAATTTGGTTTAAACGACGTGAGTATGGTTCGATAAAAACCCCTCCGTGAATATAGACCTTCAAGTTTGGCCACAATTCGTGAATAGTAGAAAGTTTATAATGTTTTACAATTTCTTCGAGCAACAATACACACCAACTCGGAATTCCAGCAATAATACCTATATCCCATTTAGGCGCTTCTTTGATAATCAATTCTAGTTTTTTATTCCATTCTTTGAGATCAGTAATTTTTTTCCCTGGTCGAGTAAAAGGACTAGCAACTTTCTTGGTATGTTTTTTTAAAATCCCACTTAAATCTCCTTGATAATAGATGTCTTTATCTTCTAATAAAGTAGACCCACCTATAACCAACACTTGTTTTTGATAGAATTCATCTTCAAGGGGTAATTGACAAAGTGTTGCAATTTGTTTAATACTCGTTTTTTGAAAAGAACGTATCATTTGTTTGGAAATAGGAATTTGTTTACTTGGAGCTCCCGTTGTTCCAGAAGACAAAGCAAAAAAACGCATTTTACCAGGCCAAATAATACTTTTATTTCCTTGTAAAGTAATATTTAACCACTGTTCGTAAAATTGATTATAAGTGACAATGGGAACTTTCTCTTGAAATGCATGAACCATACCCGGCAACTCACTTATTTTTTTAAACCCATAAAATTTACCAAATGTAGTTTTCCGAGCTTTTTTTAGTAAAGCATTTAACGTTTCAATTTGTAATCGATAGGATAACTCTTTTTTAAATGAACGTTTGTATTGAATGTTTGCCGTAGTGTGAACTAATTTTCCGATAAATTTCATAGTAATTTACTTAATTTTTCATCTGACAAAAATGAAAGTATTCAACACTCAAAATGTTAAAACGAGGTTAAATAATGATTTTGTGAATGTTATAAATCGTTTAAAAATTGTTAATACTCTATTTTTAAAAGAAAAAATTCATATTAAATCAATCGGAATTTATAATTTTGTACTCGTTTATTTAGTTACATTCTAACACTAAAATAAAAACCAATGAACCACAAAGTATTTATTGTTCCTCACGATTTCACACCAGTAGCTGATGTTGCTCTAAATCATGCGCTTGCTACTGCAAAAACCGTAAACGCACGTATTTATTTACTCCATGTAGTAGGTAAGGCAAAAGAAATAGACGATGCTGAAGCAAAATTGAAAAAGATAGTTGATAAATTAGATACAACAATCGATATATTTCCAACTACACGAGTAGGAAATATATTCGAAGATATAGGTAATTTTGCAAAAGAACATCATGCTGAGTTAATCTTCATGGGAACTCATGGTGTCAAAGGGTGGCAAAATATTACTGGAAGTAGAGCATTAAAAGTAGTAGCTAATTCGGATGTCCCTTTTATTATAGTTCAAGGAAAAGAAATTGAATCCAATGGATATGATTCAATTATAGTTCCTTTAGATCTTAACCAAGAGACAAAACAAAAACTTGGTTATGTAGCTAATATTGCTAATTACTTTAATTCACTTGTTCATGTTGTGATACCTGATGAAAAGGATCCTATTTTTAAAACAAAACTTAAAGTAAATGTAAAATTTGCACAAAAATATTTTAGTGAAAGAAAAATCAAATTCGATATTTCTTTCTTAAATCCTGATGGATTCGAAAAAGAAGTTTTAAAATTTGCAGAAAAAGAAAATGCAGATTTAATTGCGATAATGAACTTACACAAACCTTCGATACTTTCTGCCGTAATTACAAATCCTGAAGAGTATCTTCTTACAAATGAAGCTAATATTCCTATCATGATTTTAAATCCAGAAAGAAAAATTTCTTCTTACTCTTTATAACAATAATTATATATTATATCAAAGGGACTCTAAGAAGTCCCTTTTTTTGTTTATAAAAGTTGATTAACTCTATCCCCCGTATTTACAATAAGTAAGTCAAATAAAGGATGTTTTGGGTGAGAGCATTCTAACTGCCCACTTTAACTTTACAAAGTAATTCTGATTAAATCCTCTATTGAAAAATTAGAGGATCCTTATTTCAATCCCTTAGGTTTTTCAATAATTTGTTTATCAGAATCAAGATTATTTTTCTCAAGTTCATGTTCTGACCTTTCTTTGAGGAATTTTGAAAGCATTCCAAATGAGTAAGAAATTGAAATGAAAAAACTACGAGTATCTTGTTTAGCAATAGCAGTATAATTCAACCGTTGTGATTGTGCTAGAAAATTATTTTGATTTGTATTAAACAAGTCATTTATTGTAAACGCTATGTTTAGAGATTCTTTCATAAATGACTTATTTATAATTATTTCAGAATAATGAACTAATTTATTAATTTGATAAATTAGTTGATTTCCTTTCCCTGTAATAAAATAATTAATAGATAACTTGGTTTTTTTTGGTAATATTATTTGTGTAAAAAAACTACTCTTCCATAATGGTTTTAGAGTTCCTGGATAATGATCAATCATTGTTTTGACATATGAAGTAGAAATATATAAATAACTTATATCATTAGGATTTACATCTTTTAAAAAATATCCAAATCCCTCTTTAAACATTCCAAATGGAACAGGTATTGTGAAATTATAATTTATGGTGTTCACATTATTATATTTTTGAAATGATTGATATGTTATTAACGAACTATCATTCGAATTAAAAACAGGTAAATTCATTTCATTTGCATGATTTATGACAGTTTTAAAACTTAAATATTCAAATGCACTTGCTTTAAATTCAAAAATATCGTTGATAGTTGGGGTTAAATTAGGATTACCTACGCTAGAAGTATATTTATCAAAATGCTCTAGATTATTTGGATTTAAATTTGAAAATACTGGAACTGAAATAGCACGTCTATATGATCCTACCATATTTATTATTCCTACAGGCTTAAATTGTAATTTAAGATTGGGATATAATACGTTGTATTGATTAATCGAAGAATAATTTATGTTAGAAATACTTCTATTTTGTTTGTATACTTCATATCTTAATCCTGTTTGAATAGTAAATCGTTTTATTTTATATTTAAAATCTAAATAGTTAGCAAATGTAGTTTCATTATATTCAAATGGTAAATCGAACGTATACACATAACTTTCAAAAATAGAAGGAGAAGGATTATTAAGATTGTATTTACCATTACTATTCACAAATGACTGGACGTATTTACTTCCCAATTTCAAGGAATATCTTTTATCTCTTGATGGTAGAAAGAAATCATATTTAATTGTTTTAAAATCAGCATCACGTAGATTATCTGAAATACTGTATGTAGTTAGACTATTTTCATTTTGAGTATTTCTTAATTTCGTTTCCGAAAATGATTTCGTATTCTGAAACTGAATTTCTAATATTTTACCCAAACTATCGATATTTAATTTATAAAGAGCACTAACATCTTGGTTAAGTAAACTACTTTTAAAAGAAGAACTATTTGTATAGTTTGCAAGAATATCAATTTGATTAATAGTATTTATACTCGAATTTGTTGCAGTATTATTCAATGAATAATTAAAACTAAACATAGACTTTTTGAATTTTAAAGAAACACTTGGACGTAAAAAAAAAGAATTAGAATGAGTTAGACTAAAACTTGTGTAAGTGTTTGATTTAGATGGTATAAATGAAATAAATTCACGGTTTTGTATCAGTTTTTCACTGTGTGTTATTTCGCTTAAACCAGATTGTAACTGCCAAGACAATTTACTCTTTCTCCCATTTAAAATAAGAGATGGAGTGATTTTATCGTACGAACTACGTCCATAATCTATATTTGCTGATCCAGAAAACCATCTAAAACTTTTCGAATGTGTGATGATATTTAATACACCACCCGTTAAATTAGCATCGTACGAAGCACCCGGGGACGTAACAACCTCAATTCGATTAGCAATTTTTGCGGGCATACTTTTTAAAAAAGAAACTAAATCTCTACCCGACAACATACACGGCATACCATCAAATTGAACCGCTAAGACCACTGAACCTGATGAAATTTGTCCATCTTGGGTAATAAAAATATTTGGCAATTTAGAAATAGCGGAATATAGATTTTCGGTTGAAAACAATGGATTTTCTGCAATTTGTACAGTCGTTTTTTCAGGATCTTCGGTGATATAATTTCGACTAACTCCTGTGATTGTTATTTCCTTTAAGTTTTTTACACTCTCTTTTCGAGTAAGTACTATGTTACCTAGATCTATCGTATCTTTTGATGATTGACTAATTTGAAAATCAATATATTCATTTTTAAAATCATCTATCAAGGTTTGAATTTGATATCTACCTACCATTTTCGATACTCGAAAAAACACCTTACAATTTCTAACCGAAATACTATCTATAATTTGTTTATCTCGCAGTAAATAAATCGTGTTTTTCGTCGTGCTAAAATCACAATTTCCTTTTTCTAATTGAAATTGAACAACACTATTTTGTGAATATAAATTACTATATAATAATACAATAATTACAAAGAAGAGTATCGATTTTTTCAAATGAAATAATGTTTGTTATTAGTAAATACGTTGTAATGAAAGATTTATTGTTTTCGATTATTGTATTTACTTTTTAAAATATGTTTTAGTCTATATTCTGACATCTTTTCAAAATTGAAATGAATTTTCACTCCATTTTCAAAAGTGTGATGAAGTTTAATATATGTATATTCTCTACAATATTCAGCGTCTAATGTTGAATTAAAAAGACCTGTATATTTAACCTTTGTTGTATCATTAAATTTTATTTTTGAATCTACTGTTACTTTCCATACTTTCATTGTATCTGGGATTGTTAATAAAGTCGATTTTGCTATTTTTTGGACATTATATTTTGAATACAAAATTCCCCCGTAAAGTCTACCGAAAAATCTAAGATTGTATTCAAAATTAAAAATCAAATCTTCTTTTCCCTTGGGTGGATTAAATGCTTGAATTAACATAGTTGGATGAGCGGAATAAAACAATAAAGTAAAAACGTCACTTCTTGGTGGATGAATATAAAACGCATCTTTACCCATATATCCTCCTGTATTTTCTTTATAAAAATCTTTTGGTTTTTTCCTATAATATATAAAAGGGTCTATATTTTTCTTTTTTAATTCTTTATCCTCACTTGTATAATAATAATTTACTGATTCTTGTAAGTTTGGTTGTGCAATCCACGGTCTATCGTTTGGTACAATTACTAATTTCCCTTTGTGTAAAGTATCTCCAATGCTATCAATACAATAGGTACTGTAATGATATTTTCTCCCTTTGATAAAATAAGTATCATAAGTATTATGTTTTACTTTATATATAGAACAAGATGTGATAATTAAAATAAGGGTGGAAATAATTGTTAATTGCTTCATAATTATATTTTTATTCTTTTTTTCTAATTTGTTAACCTTGTCCTCCCCCCTGCCCCCCTCCAAAGGGGGAAGATTAAATCCACTCACAAATTTTAATTTTTTAACTGGATTTAATTGACTTCCTATCGTTTCCCTCTTCGGAGGGGGACACAGGGGGAGGATAATTTCGTTACCCTCTAATCCTTATACTCATCTCGTTCTAAACGATCCTTGATTTCTTGTAAATGTTTTTGTTTACGAGCATCACGAGTTTCGATGGCTGTTTTGGTAAAATACTTGTGATTTGTTAAGAAAGAAACTTGTATTTCATCCCATTTACGGTCAGAATTAATTTTACCAAATTCACGCAATTCAACACGTAATTTATCTGCGATTTCGTGGAAATCATCTCTTCCTAAATAATCCAAATCGGCATCACACATAATTTCTTCCAAATGATTCTTAGGTTGGTGCGGAATTTCAGTTACATAAATCAACTCTTTGATGATTTGAATATGTTCTTGCGAGTAACCGTAATTCGGTAAAATTTCTGCTGCTAAACGGGCTCCAATCGCTTCATTATTGTCATAACTTTCAATGAAACCAGCATCGTGATAAGTTGCCGCCGACTTCAATAAAAACAATCCTTCATCGGTTACTCCTTCCAATAAAGCCAAACGTTCTACGGATTTTACTACGTCCTTCGTATGTGTAATACTATGATAATGTAATTGTGGTGTTAATTTTTCTGCTAACACCTTCATTATATGTTTTTCTGCCTTATAGTAATTGATCGTTGAGTATTGATGTAAATTTAAAATTTGATGAAACCGTTCGTTTGGAAAAATACCTCTTCCATCGATAGATAATTCTGTTTTGATACCATCGACAGTGTACATATCAATTAAACCAGAGCTCTTTGTTTTTGCCTTACCACGGAAAGTACAGTTGAAATATGGTTCAATGTATTTAAATGTTTGCCCTGAAATGGTAACTTTTCCAGGTTCGCCTAGCATTTCCATTCGTTGAGCTTGATTAACTGTAGAGCCCCAAATATCATAAGCTAATTTTTCAGTTCCAATAACACCAGCTGTCACCTCCCCTGTATTTATACCCAAACGTAAATTCCAAACATTTTTCCCTTTTGCAATAGCTTCATTTCTCATTTGTTGCATTGCATCTTGTATTTGAAGGGCTGCTAAACAAGCATCAATTGGATTGGTTTTATTTCTAACAGGTACCCCACCAGCACACATATAGGCGTCACCTATTGTTTTTATTTTTTCTAAATTATTTCGAACTATAATCTCATCAAATTTTCTAAAATAGATATCCAATTCATTAACAAGTTCAGATGGTTTCATCGTTTCAGAAATCTTTGTAAACCCTACAAAATCAGTAAATAAAACTGAAACTCTACTATAAGCCCTTGCTGTAGCTCTTCCTGTTTCTTTTATTTCTTCAGATACTGAAACAGGTAAAATATTTTTTAAAAGTTTATCGGCTTTATCTTTTTCAATTTCGATCAATACTTTTTGTTCTTCAAGGATATTTTTCTTTTCTTCTATTAATTGCTTTTGCTTTTCGATTTTAATATTTTGCTCACGGATTTCTTTTGTGCGTTCCGTTATTTTCAATTCTAATCGAATTTGCTGCTTTCTTTCATATTCTAATTTTTTTCTTAGATAAAACCATGTTAATAGAGCAATAAAAACAGCTATAGAAATCCAAAACCAAACTGTTTTCCAATAGGGTGTTTCAACATTGATAATCAACTTTGCAGGATTCTCACTCCAAGATCCATTACCTAACCTAGCATAAATCTTTAAAACATAATCACCTGGTTGAATAGAGTTTAAATGGATTTGATTTGTATTTCCAAGTAATACTTCACCATCTTCTGAACCTTCCAAGATATATTTATAAGTAATCAAATTAGGATTACTTAACTCTGTCGCCATAAACTTTAAAGTAATACTTCGTTTTTTATAGGATAGCTGTATTTGTTTTGTATAGAAAATAGATTTTGAAAGCAACCCCTTACTTTCAGAAGGTTTCAACCAATCATCATCTAATTTTATTTTAGTGATAGATACATTTACCTTTTTATGATTAATATTTAAGTTCTTAGGGTCAAAATAATTATATCCACTAATACCACCAAAATAAAAATTACCGTTTTTCGATTTAAAATATGCCCCTTGATTAAATTCATTTGACATTAAACCATCTTGCTCCGTAAAATTTAGCGTTTGATTGTTTTTCAATGACAACATCGAGAGACCTTTATTAGTACTTAGCCAAAGAGTGTTATCTTTTTCATCCGCAAGAACAGCGTATATTGTATTGTTCGGCAACCCATTTTTCTTGTTATAAATAACCCCTGTTCTAGCATTAAGATTCCATTTAATTAATCCAGAACCCATTGTTCCAAGCCAAAAAGTATTTGCATCTTGTTGGTAAATCGTTGCGATATACTCTTTCGAAAGTTGAGCAATTTTATTATTATATTTATAAGGATGAATTTCTAGTTTTTCACCTTTTTCTATAAGCTGATACAAACCACCTGTACCAGTAGTAAACCAAACTTTACCTGATTTATCTTTAAAAATTACTTTGGCTACACCACCACCGATTGTTTTTTTCGGATTTTTATCGTCATGTTCAAAAGCTTGAAATTTACCTGTTTGCTGATCAAAAAGTAATACTCCTGCCTTAGTTGCTAAGAAAAATTTTCTGTCTTTCCAATGTTCAATAGAGTAAACTCTTTCAAAATTAGATGGATTCGAAATTCCTTTATATTCAACTTTATTAAACGAATATTCATTTTCGCCTTTAATTGTTAAAGAATATAATCCATCCCCAGTCCCAACATAGATAAAGTCAGGATTAAAAACATAAATACAAAGTATGCTGAAATTGTTTGATTTTTTTGCTGTATTTATCTTTTTGAAATATTGATTGAAACTTCCTCGACGTTCATCATAACGTGAAACACAGTTATCAGAGCCGATAAACAAAAATCTTCCCGATTTATCCTCTGCAAAACTCCAAACACTGGATGAAGGTAGTCCTTTCGTTAAATCTTCACTCTGACAAACACCCATAAAGCCTTGATTCAGTGGGTCAAAACTTGACAATCCACGCTCAGTTCCTACCCAGAATGTTCCACTTTTGTCACGCATTAAGACATTAGTTGCATTATACACCAATGCGTGTTTCTGAAAAATATCTTGCGTTGATTGACTTATTAATGTGTTTCTACCCTGTTGTTCAATAGTAAATATACCATTTGATTTGGTCGTGATTATAAACTTATTCTTATTGATAATCAATGCATCATGAACCTCTAACCATCCATAATCATCATCTAGTTTTCTCAAATAAAAACGAACTTTTTTGGTAAGTTTATTAAATAAATAAAGTCCTTGATTTGAGCAAATTAACCATTCATTTTTTGTAAAAGGCTTACAATCATACGCTCTGATATATTTATCCTTTTTAGGTTGTATTTTTATTGGATACACATTTTGAGCAGGAATATGATAAATAAATATTCCTCTATCCTCTGTACTAATCAATAATTCTTCTTTTGATAAAAGCTTTACAGATAATACTTTTTCAGTAGGTAATTTAATTTGTTTCTGCTTTGTTAATTTAAGTTTATGAATATCAAAATAATAGACTCCACTTGTTGGACTTGCTATCCACAAATTTCCTTTTTTATCTTCTACTATAGAACGAATTTGTAACACATTTTGAGAAGAATATAAATACGTTTTAAAATTTTCTGTTTCTGGGTTATAACTCGTTAAACCATTCGATGTACCAAACCAAATAATGCCATTTGAGGCTTTTATAGAACAAATAAAATCACCATTTTGAATACCCTTTGTATTGTCTGGTGTAAAAATTTCAAATGCTTGTCCGTCAAACCGATTAAGACCATCTTGGGTTCCTACCCAAATAGAACCAGTATTATCCTGTACCAAAGTACTAACATTACTTTGAGATAAACCATCACTAATAGTGTAATTTCTAAAACGATACGAATTTTGTGCCTGAAAGTAAAAAGACAACAATAAAAGAACTAAAACTAGTTTGAAACGCATATACTCTAATTTGAACCCTAAAATATAGATAATATAAGGTCTAAAGTTATGCTTATAATTTTGTTATAAATATTATAATGTTAATTGATTGTAAGGAACTTCTAACTATTTTATTTCATCTAAATGAATAAAAAATCTACTATTTATTGTAAAATTTATGCAAATAACGCTTTCAAAACTTCATCTATACGAGCGCAAAGCACTAATTCAATTTTATGATTTTTCTGCGAAATTCCTTTATTAAATGAAGAAATTATTATCTTTTCAAATCCTAGCTTTTCTGCCTCTGAAATCCTTTGCTCAATTCTATTTACAGGTCGAATTTCTCCTGATAATCCAACTTCGGCTGAAAGACAAATATTTTTAGGTACTGGTAAATCTGCATTTGAAGATAATACCGATGCTACTACTGCTAAATCTATTGCTGGATCATCTACTCGAATACCTCCTGCGATATTTAAAAATACATCTTTTGCACCAAGTTTAAAACCACAACGTTTTTCCATAACTGCCAACAACATATTTAACCTTCTTAAATCAAAACCCGTTGAAGATCGTTGTGGTGTTCCATATGCTGCAGTACTTACTAATGCTTGTACTTCAATTAACATAGGTCGTAAACCTTCTAAAGTTGAAGCAATTGAGATTCCACTCAATGTTGCATCTGTATTCGTAATCAAAACTTCGGATGGATTTTCAACTTGTCTTAGACCAGAACCTAACATTTCATAGATACCTAATTCATTCGTACTTCCAAATCTGTTTTTTATAGTTCGCAGTAAACGGTATACATGGTTTCTATCACCTTCAAACTGTAATACTACGTCTACCATATGTTCTAAAACTTTTGGACCAGCTAAAGCACCTTCTTTAGTAATGTGACCTATTAAGAAAACGGGAACATCAGTTTGTTTAGCGTAACGTAATAATTGTGCCGTACATTCTCTTACTTGAGAAATACTTCCAGGAGAACTTTCAATATGGGAACTAAATAATGTTTGTATTGAATCAATAACTAATAATTGAGGTTTCACCTCTTCAGCTTGAAGGAAAATATTTTGCAAGTTTGTTTCGGTTAAAATAAAACACTGTACATTATCCATTCCAATTCGCTCAGCCCGCATCTTTATTTGTTGTTCGCTTTCCTCACCCGACACATACAAAACACGTAAATTCTTCTCCAAAACAGCTAATTGTAGCATCAATGTTGATTTTCCTATACCTGGTTCACCACCAAATAAAATCAAAGACCCTGGAACTAAACCATCTCCTAAAACTCGATTCAACTCGTTATCCTGTAAAGCTATTCTAGTTTCTGTTTTACGTTCAATTTCTTGTAAAACTTGTGGTTTTGCAGATTTACCACTACTAGTAGAAAAAGCAACAACTTTACTATCTGTTTCGCCAAGAATTTCTTCCACAAAAGTATTCCATTCACCACAAGATGGACATTTTCCCAACCACTTAGCCGTTTGATGACCACATGATTGACAAAAAAAAGCTGTTTTAATTTTTGCCATAAATCAACTAATATTTAAATAAATGCAAAATTTTAAATAAAATTAAAATTACGCTCGATGAATAAACCTCATCGTTTGAAAACATAATTCAGTGAATAAAATTCTAGCATTAGCGTTCCGATCTATATGATAATGAGCATCATTAAAATTTTGCATAAATTCGCTTATATTATTTCCTGTAACAAAACGAGCAAAATTCTTCAAAAAATCGTCTTCTTCTTTTGACGTTTTAGTTAATAAATTTTGAGTATAATTTTTGAGTATACTTTGTCTAAACATGTGTAAACAATACTTCAAAAATATTTTTTGTTTCTCTTTACCAAAACCTGATATTTCATCAGACCATTCCATCATCTCGAGTACGTTTTTTTTATAACATACACGCATCAATTTTATGAATAAATCCCTATTTATATTTTTGGCTTCCTGATCACCAAGTAAGTTTTTTGCTTCAATATAATTTCCTTCAGCTTGTGAAGCAATACTCAAGGCGTCCCCGGAAGAAATATCAAATTTAGTATGCAAATGACTACTTAAATCGTCTATTAAAATAGTAGGTATTTTAACAATTTGAGTCCTTGATAAAATAGTTTGAAGCATTACCTCATGACTTTCAGAAAGCAGAATAAATAGGGTATTTTGAGGTGGTTCTTCTAAAATTTTCAATAATTTGTTAGCACAAGTAACGTTCATTTCTTCAGCCATCCAAATTATCATTACTTTATATCCTCCTTCAAATGATTTTAAGCTTAATTTTTTAATTATTTCATTACTTTCTTCTGTGCCAATAATGGGCTTCCGACCTTTTTCGTCGATAAAATTTGTCCAATCATTTAACGTAAAATAAGGATTCGAACCGATCATTCTCCTCCAATCTTTTAGAAAGAAATCACTTCTTTTTTCGATGGCTTGAACTACAGGAAAAGAAAAATGTACGTCTGGATGCTGTAGGTCTAAAATTTTACGACAAGATGGACATTCTCCACAACTGTCAGTTTCATTTTTGTTATTACAAAAAAGATATTGAACAAAACTGAGAGCAAGTGGTAAACCACCAAATCCTGAATTTCCTAAAAAAAGTTGCGCATGACTGATTTTATCCTCTTGAACCTCTTTTATAAAATGCTTTTTTAGTTCTTCTTGGCCAATTACGTCTCTAAATAACATAGGTTAAAGTTAAAAAAAAAACAGAGATTTATACTTTTTAAAAATTGGTATTTATAAAGCAAATAAGTTTAAAACCAAATTATGCTTTTTTTTTTCGAATTAAAACAAGTATGTTTTTATCGCAAAATTTAATTTAAAAAATAGAATTAAATTAAAATAATCTATTTTTGATCATTTTAAATTTTTCCAATTCAAATAAAGGTGAATAATATCAAAATGTATTCTAATAATCCTATAATTGAAATTTTTCAAATAAATATATTTGTACATAAAGTTTGTTAGATTTAATAATAAACTATTGAAATTCCATAATTATGTTTGATAAATATAAATACCATTTAAGCTTACATTTAATTATTTTCATGTGGGGATTTACAGGTATTCTTGGAAAATTAATTCATTTACCTCCATTAAGCATCGTTTGGTATCGTGTTTTAATTTCTTTTTTCTCATTACTTATTGGATTATATTTTTTAAAAATGCCAATGAAAATTTTAGACAAAAAGACATTTTTACAATCTTTGGGTGTTGGTTTATTAGTAACTCTACATTGGTTAACATTTTATAAATCTATATCACTTTCTACTGCTTCACTTGGTATTTTATGTTTGTCAACAACAACACTTCATGTGACGTGGCTCGAGCCTCTTGTAACAGGAAAAAAATTTTCACCGTTAGAATTTAGTATGGGTCTATTAGTAGTAGTAGGAATTTACATCGTTTCAGGTAATTTTACTAAAAATGAATTCCTAGCGTTATTATATGGTTTGAGCTCTGCATTATTTGCAGCATTATTTTCCATTTTCAATGCTCAATTAGCTAAAAAAGTTGCTTCATCTGCCATTTCATTACACGAAATGGGAGTCGGTTTAGCTGCATTAACAATCGTACTTCTATTACAAGGTAAAATAAATGAATCTTTTTTTTCTATAAGTTTAAGCGACTTGTTCTGGCTTTTGTTTTTAGGAATTTTATGTACCGCTGTTGCATTTTTAATTACGATTGAAATACTGAAAAAATTAGGTGCATTTACAGTTTCTTTGAGTATAAATTTAGAACCCGTTTATACAATATTACTTGCTATTGTAATATTAAATGAACAATCTCTTCTTTCAATACAATTCTATGTTGGAGCTGCTATCATTTTACTTGTTCTCATGTTAAATGCAATTATTAAACATAAGACTAGTTCAATTAATAAATAATGAACAAATACAAATGATCTTTAAAGTTAAAACCCTTATATTGATAATTTAATGTCATTGTAATTCAAATACCATATTATGTTAACTATTGAAAATGAGTTTCTAAAAATTTCAGTTCAAAAAAAAGGTGCTGAATTATGTAGTTTGGTTGATAAATCTACACAACAAGAATTCATGTGGAACGGTGACCCGACAGTTTGGGGAAGTTTTGCACCTGTTTTATTTCCCATTATCGGATGTTTGAAAGACAATGAATTTTTTGTTGAAGGTAAATCTTATAGTGTACCCAAACACGGATTTATTCGAAATAATACACAGCTTGTATCAAAAATATTGAATGAAAATACCATCGAATTTCGTTACCAATACGATGAAAATACTTTAAAAAAGTATCCGTATTTATTTGAATTTGTTTTACAATATATTCTTATTGAAAATACTGTTTGCATAAAACATACTATCATCAATCACGACGAAGAAAAGCCGTTATACTTTTCCTTAGGTGGTCATCCAGGATTTAAATGTCCCTTTTTTAAAGGAGAAAAATATGAAAACTATTATATTGAATTTGATCAAATTGAAAATGATAGAACTTGGAACGTAACTTCGGATGGATTAATCGATTTAACTTCAATTCCATGTTTAGAAAAAGTAAATCGATTAAATCTCTATCCTTCAATTTTTCAAAAAGATGCACTGATTTTTAAAAACTTAAAATCAAAAAAAATAAGACTAAAAAGCGACCTACACACGACAGGTATCGAGATTTCGTTTGCTGATTTTAATTATCTTGGAATTTGGGCAAAACCCTATGCTTCTTTCGTATGTATTGAGCCGTGGTTAGGTATTTCAGATAGTGTAAATTCAAACAAAGATTTTACAAAGAAAGAGGGAATTCAACGTTTAGAAGCTAAAGATAAGCAAGTATTTACTTATAGCATACGTTTGTTTTCCTAACCTAAAAAATCTCCACGCTGACTGTCTAATTTTAGCAAAATATATATCATCACACTAAATGACATCATAGAAGAACCTCCGTAACTAAAAAAAGGCAAAGGAATACCAATTACTGGTGCGAATCCGATGTTCATCCCAATATTAACTGCATAGTGATAAAATAAAATCATAGCAACACAATAAGCATAAACCCGATTAAAAGTTGCTTTTTGACGTTCTGCAATCTGTATGATACGGAAAAGCATAAACATAAACAACAAGGTAAGTGTCAAACTACCAACAAACCCCCATTCTTCGGCCCAAGGACAAAAGATAAAATCCGTTTCTGATTCTGGTACATGATTTGACTGTACACTTGCGACACTTGCGTTGCTGTAACCTTTCCCAAAAAAACCACCTGATCCAACCGCTGCCATTGCACGATTTCGATTATAATCTTCCCCATCTGGATCTTCTCTTAATCCTAAAAACAATTCAATACGATCTTTCTGATGTTTACGCAAACCTTGAAAACCAAAATTCACAACTGATGAAATCAAAGAACTTAATACGAAACCAAGTATAACAATCATAGTAATACGACTTCGGTCTCGTTTTGCGACGAAAAAACGAAGAATAAAATAAGAAAATACTGCCATCACAAATAATGTTCCTATTACTCCTAAAAATCCTGGTATAATTACACCTGGTAAAAAGGAAAATGTGATAGTATTATTACTCATCAATAACGTGATAATAGAAAGAAAAATTACCACAAATAAAATAGGAATGAAATGAGACCCTACCCATGTTTTTTTAAATCTTACACCTGGAATTAGATTTACTAAATGTAAAACTAAAGGATCGTATGTAATTCCTTCTCGATACATTACAAATAGAAACGATGTAAAAACAACAAAGGTTCCTGCATCCGGTTGTAATAATATTAATACGACTGGAATCAATAAAATAATATTGGCAACAATTACTGTATTCACAGTTTGCTGTTTTACATTTATACTCCCTATATAACTAGCAAGAGCAATCGCTGTACCTATTTTTGCAAATTCAGCAGGTTGAATTCCTAATGAACCAATACCTAACCATGCCCTTGCTCCATTTACAGGTGGCATAAATAAAACAATTACCAGGAGAACTAAACAAAATAGATAAATTGGAATAGCAAACTTTCGATAAATACTTGCATCAATTAAAAAAACCAATAAGCCTAAAAAAGTCGAAAATCCTACCCACATAATTTGCTTACCATATTTTTGAGAAAAATCAAACAAAAAGGGTGCTTTAGGATTAAATGCAGCCGAATACACATTGGCAATTCCAATCAAGACCATTACTGCAAAGACAATAAACAAGGTCCAATCTATATTTCCAAATAGTGATTCTTCTCTTTTCATATAAGTTTATATACCAAAGAATTTATAATAAAAAACAAAGGAAGGAATAAAACTTATCTATTTAATCCAAGTTTGCTCTTATCATTTTCTTCTCTTTCTCTTTATTTGTAATTTTTTTCAATAAATACTTCTCCATCATTAAATTGGCAATTGGTGCAGCCCAAGTTCCACCAAATCCCGCATTTTCAATAAACACAGCGATGGCTATCTTGGGTTTGTGCATAGGTGCAAACGCAATAAAAACAGAATGGTCTTCTCCATGAGGGTTTTGTACCGTACCAGTTTTTCCACAAACTATAATATCTTTCATTCTTGCTTCTGAACCAGTTCCCCCTTTTTCATTTACAACTCTACGCATTCCCTCAACCACTGGCTCGAAATGTTTGTAATTTACCATTGTGTATTTTTTCTTTCTGTAAATTGCTCTTGGACCTTTTTTTCCAATCGATTTCACAAAATGAGGAGTATAATACCAACCTCTATTGGCTAAAATACATGCTAAATTAGCAAGTTGTAATGGTGTTGCTTTCACTTCACCTTGACCTATTGAATTAGATCTAATCGTACTAAATGCCCAATTATGATGCCCATACCATTTGTCATAATATTTTACATCTGGAATCAATCCTGGTCTTATTCCTGTAATATCTGTCTCTAACTTTTCACCAAAACCAAAACTATGCATGTATTTGACCCACTTTCTCAAACCTATTTCGGCATCCTCAGGTAATTTTTTACGCTTTCCTTGCTGAATAATCTTACGTACAGTGTAATAAAAATAAGGATTACATGAATACTGAACTGCTGCCGCCAAACTTCCAGCACTTGGATGGTTATGACATCCTACCATACTTTTCTTACATGGAAAACCAGTACCAGGAGTAATAACTCTTTCCTGTAAAGCTACTAGCCCTTGAATAAGTTTAAATGTTGATCCAGGTGGGTACTCTGCTGACAACGGCCTTGGATACAAGGGCATTTTAGGATCTTTCAATAATTTTGGATAATTGATAGCAATACTTTTTTTACCAACAAATAAATTTGGATCAAAGGAAGGCGCAGATACCATAGATAAAATTTCACCTGTTTTAGGTTCAATAGCTACAATACACCCCCGTTTTTTTCTCATTAGTTTTTCACCATACGCCTGAAGTGTAATATCTATACCTAATTTTAAAGGTGGACCTTGTCTAGCCGTTGTATCATATTTTCCTCCTGCGTAAGATTCGATTGCATTATTTAATGCTGAAGTTACGATATAATGAATTCCTTTTATCCCTCTTAGTTCTTCTTCGTAAAATCGCTCCAATCCTGCACGACCAATGTTATCTCCTGGACTGTAGAAGTGATCTTTCTTTATCTCGTCACCATTCACTTCTGATAAATAACCTAAAATATTTGCTCCATTTGCAAATGGGTAACTTCTCATACTAGTAATTTCCTCATAAAACCCAGGAAAATACTTTAAATGAGGTCCCATATTTAACATTTCTTCCAATTCGATTTCCTTCACAAAAGGATAGGCTCTTACTTTTTGGTAATTACTTGTTGTTTTACCTGTAGCCGGGTTTTTATATTTACCCTCACCTAATTTAATTTCCCAGAAACGACTTTTAACCTTTTGTGGCGTCCATCCAATTAATTTCGCAAATGCTATAGTATCAAAATTTTTAATGTTTGCCTCAACCATCATTAAGTTAAAATAGGTTTTATTCGCAACTATTTTTCTTCCTGAACGGTCAAAAATAACACCTCTAGGAGGAGTAATTTGTTTACGTTTCTCTGCAATTTGTTGAGCTCTTAAAGTCCAACTTTCATCAATTACTTGCATGTAAAACAAACGAACGGTATAAATAGTACCTACCAATAAAAAAAATACAATGATTACATATCTACGTGCGTCATTATTCATCGTGTAGATGGTTTTTTAAAGAAAAGTAATTGAAGAATAATAGAAACACCTAGAGATAGTGGTACACTTAACAATATCTTTAATATCATAAACCAAAATTCACTCCATTTAAACTGTTCTATCAAAAAAAACCAAAAACAATTAGCTAACAAGAAAATTCCATAAACAGTGCTAAACCATACATAACCCATTGAATAAACTGTTACATCATTTGTAAGTGGGTAACCATCTCTGGGTTCGAATATCTTCATTAAATAGGGTCTTCCGTATGCCAACAAAACAGCTGTTGATGCATGTAAACCATATGTATTAGATAAAGAATCGATACTTATACCCATTAAAAATGACAATGTCATTAATAAAAAGATATTTAAATTATTAGGCAACAAAAAGATAAACATTGGGTAAATTGATAGCTGAATTCCCAATCCAATTTCTAGGTTATTAAACACAAAAACTTGCGCTAACAAAAATAAAATAAAACGTATGCTATGTCTCCCTATTTCAACCATTATTCATTATCCTCATCTGTAGGTATTTTCTTTTCTAACTCTTTTTGTTCCTTAAACATTAAATTCTTTACTACGTAAACATTTTGTAGTTTTCTATAATCTTCAGAATAATATATTTCTACATCCCAAAGAGGTTTGCCCTCTACCGTTTTTAAACTTTTAATTTTACCAACTGTTAAACCTCTTGGAAAAATTCCTGATCCACCTCGAGTAACAATTTTAGACCATTTTTTTAAAATTAAATCATTCGATATACTTGAGATAGTTCCTATTTTTGGATTACGACCGTTCCATTTGAGCAATCCAAAAACACCATTTTTCTCAACCATTACATCTATATTAATATCTTCAGTTAAAACTGATTTTACTACCGCAAAGTGATCACTAACATTATGTATAATACCAACAATACCTTTGTCAGAAAAAACACCCATTCCACGATAAACTCCGCTTGATCTACCGATATTCAAAGTGAAATAGTTATTTCTTCTATTAACAGTTGAATTAATTATTTCAGCAGGAATATATGCATATTGTTGACTTTGTAATGTATCATCAACTTTGATTAATGAATCTTGAATTTTCACAAAACTTTCAGGCAATCTTTTTCTCAATTGAATATTCTCATATTGCAATTTTCGATTATTGTATGGAAGCTGAAAATGCTTGGTTACATCATTACGGTAAGTGAGTAATTGTCCTGAAACAGCCGAAGCCGTAGTTAGATATTGTGAACGCGGGTAACTCAAATAGGTAAAATACGTTGATAAAGCAATCCCTTGTAAGAGAGCAAAATATAAGAATATTCGAAAACGTCTAAAAAATGCAATCAGGTTGCGCATACCTACAAAAAGCGTAAAGTCCCTCGAGGGGACTTTTTATTAATCTTTAATTAAGAATTGGAACTTATCTATGTTTTTCAAAGCAATACTTGTACCTCTTGCTACCGCTCTTAGTGGATCTTCAGCAATATGTACAGGTAATTTTGTTTTTTGAGAGATACGTTTGTCTAATCCTCTCAACATAGAACCACCTCCTGCAAGGTAAATTCCAGTTTTATAAATATCTGCTGATAATTCTGGAGGGGTCATCTCTAACGCACTTAAAATTGCCTCTTCAATTTTAGAGATTGTTTTATCCAACGCGTGAGCCACTTCAGTGTATGAAACGATGATTTCTTTCGGAATACCTGTCATTAAATCACGACCACGAACAGCGAAATCTGCTGGTGGATTTTCCAATTCAGGAATCGCCGCACCTACTTCGATTTTCAATAATTCTGCTGTACGTTCACCAATTAAGATGTTGTGCTGACGACGCATATATTCTTCGATGTCTTGTGTAAAATCATCTCCCGCTACACGGATAGATTTATCACACACAATACCTCCTAATGCAATAACGGCAATCTCAGAAGTACCACCACCTATATCAATAATCATGTTACCCATAGGCTCTTCTACATCGATACCAATACCAATCGCAGCAGCCATAGGTTCGTGAATTAAATATACTTCTTTTGCACCTGCGTGCTCACACGAGTCGCGTACCGCACGTTTCTCTACTTCTGTAATCCCTGAAGGAATACAAACTACCATTCTCAATGTTGGTGTAAAGAAACTTTTTCCTGTGTTAATCATCTTAATCATCCCGCGAATCATCGATTCAGCACTTTGGAAATCAGCGATTACACCATCTTTCAACGGACGAACTGTTTCGATTAACTTGTGTGTTTTTCCGTGCATCTGTTGCGCACGTTTTCCAATAGCAACAATGTTACCTGTTTGAATATCTTTAGCAACGATTGAAGGCTCATCCACTACCACTTTATCATTCATGATAATTAATGTGTTAGCTGTACCTAAGTCAATCGCTATCTCTTGTGTTAAAAAACTAAATAAACCCATTTTTTAAATTTGCTTTTCTAATGAAAAGACTGTTTTAGTGCCTTAATCGAAAAATTTCTTTTTTTGTTACACTTTTCACAAAATAATTAATGCTTAAAGTGTCTGTTTCCAGTCATCACCATTGCAAGGCCATTCTCATCGCAGTAGTTTACTGATAAATCATCTTTGATTGAACCTCCAGGTTGAACTACGGCAGTAATTCCTGCATTTTTTGCAATTTCCACACAGTCAGGGAAAGGAAAGAATGCATCTGAAGCCATTACGGCTCCTTTTAAGTCAAAATTAAACGCTTTTGCCTTTTGGATTGCTTGTTGTAAAGCGTCAACACGAGATGTTTGTCCTGTTCCACTTGCAAACAATTGATTTCCTTTTGCTAAAACGATTGTATTTGATTTTGTGTGTTTTACGATTTTGTTTGCAAAAACCATATCTTTCACCTCTTCAGCTGTCGGTGCTACTTTCGTAACCGTTCTAAAATCTGTCGCTGTTTCAGAAAGTGAATCTTTATCTTGTTCCAACACTCCGTTTAATACAGTACGGAAAAGTTTTGTTGGAAGCTTTACGTCATTTTGAACCAAGATAACACGGTTCTTTTTTGATTTTAATAATTCCAATGCAGCATCAGCGTATCCTGGAGCGATAATTACCTCACAGAATAAATCGTTTATTAACGTTGCTGTTTCTAAATCAATAGTTGTATTTGAGATTAAAATTCCACCGAAAGCAGAAACTGGGTCTGCAGCTAATGCAGTTTCATATGCTTCTTTGATGGTGTTTCTTGTTGCAATACCACACGCATTGTTGTGCTTCAAAATCGCGAACGTAGGACCATCATTTTTAAATTCAGCCATTAAATTTACAGCTGCATCAACGTCTAATAAATTGTTGTAAGAAAGTTCTTTACCATTCAATTTAGTAAACATTTCATCTAAATTTCCGTGAAAAATTCCTTTTTGGTGTGGATTTTCACCATATCTCAATACCGTAGATGTTTTGATACTTTCGTTGAACGTTACTTTTTCATCTGCATTGAAATAATGGAAAATTTGCGTATCATAGTGAGAAGAAACGTGGAATGCATCTCTTGCAAAAGTTCTTCTTTCTTCGATCGTTGTTGCTCCTTCAGTATTTGAGTTTAAAATCTTTAAAAAACGAGCGTATTGTTCTTGTGAAGGTATAATAACTACGTCTTGGAAATTTTTTGCCGCTGCACGAATCAAAGAAATTCCACCGATATCAATTTTTTCGATAATGTCTTCATGGCTTGCACCAGAAGCAACAGTAGCTTCAAAAGGATATAAATCAACAATTACTAAGTCAATTTCAGGAATTTCAAATTCAGCAATTTGACCTTGATCTCCTGTATGTGCTCTTCTATTCAAAATTCCACCAAATACTTTTGGATGTAATGTTTTCACACGTCCGCCTAAAATGGAAGGATAAGAAGTTAAATCTTCTACTCTTTCTAAAGCAACCCCTAAATCTTCTATGAAAGATTGTGTACCTCCTGTTGAATAAATAGTAACTCCTAATTCGTTTAATCTGTGGATAATTGGCTCTAAACCAGTTTTGTCAAACACAGAAATTAATGCGCTTTTGATTCTTTTAGACGTGCTCATTTTCAATTGTAAATAGGCTACAAAATTAGGATAAAAAAAGTAGAAATAAGGGTTTTTAAAATGTTAATTTTCTACATTTTTTGGTAGTTATTCACAATAGAGAAATGTAATTTGACTTGTGAATATTTATTTCTTTAGATAAATCTCTTGAAGCGCTTTTTTATCAGCTTTCCCATTTTGATTTAAGGGCATTTTTTCGATAAATTTTATATCCGATGGAATCATATATACTGGTAACGATTCACCCAAATATTTTAAAACAGACTCTTTAGAAGGAGCCGTTTCCAAGTTTTCAACCTCAACTAATGAAACAATTTTTTTTACTTCTTCATTACGCTTTAATGGAATGGTTTCTGCTTTTACTACGGTAGTTAATTCTTCTATTTTTGCAGTAATTTCGTTGAGTTCAATTCGGTAACCATTGTGTTTAATTTGGTCGTCATTTCTACCTTTACAAAACAACATATCATCTTTAAAATAACCTAAATCACCCGTTTTAAATGCTCTTTCACCATTAATCTGTATGAATTTTGTTTCATTTAAGTCCGGTCTATTCAAATAGCCTAGTGAAACATTAGGTCCTACAATCACAATTTCTTCTTCGTCTAATAATAATTTGGACTCACGTTTAGAAAATCCAACAGGTAGCGGATTATATTTTTCAATAATTTCCTCTGTAATTTCTACTAATGTTGTTGCAACTGTAGCTTCTGTTGGTCCGTAGGTGTTGTAGATTTTAGAATCAGGATAATTTGATTTCAATGTTTTAGCCAAAACATTTGGCAACATTTCTCCACAAAATAAGAAGAACTTAATGTTGTTTTTTATTTGTTCTGACGCCATACGTGAAAACACAAAGCTGAAAGAAGGAGTTGATACCCATATTGTAGCTTTGCATTCTTCAAGACGCTGTAAAAAGAAATCAGGAGTTTCGATTGTTGATTTAGAATTTAACATGATAGAAGCACCTAAAGCTGAAAATGTAAGTAGCTCATATACTGATAAATCAAAACTAAACAATGCAATATTCACAAAAATATCTTCTGAAGAAAAACCAAAATCCCCAGTCATCCAACGAATGAAACTTTGAACTGCAGCATTAGAAATCTGTACCCCTTTTGGTTCACCCGTACTTCCAGATGTGAAAATGATATAGATTAATTTATCCTGTTGCGTATCCTTCTCAAATATTGGATGTGTTTCATAAAGAAATTCAACTTTTCCTTTATTCAATAAAAGTTCATTTTTAAAAGAAAGCTTCAACGGAGTAGTTGTACAATTTATGATTATACCAACGTTTGCAATCTCTAAAATACGTTGTAGTCTTTCAGTAGGGTAGATTATATCAATTGGAATATAGGTGATTCGCGATTTTATACAAGCGTAAACTGCTACGATAAAATCTACTTGTTTGTGACCATAAATTACAAATGGATTTTTAGTGTTTTGATAATTTGCAGCTTGTAAAGCTTCACAAAATTGATTTACTTCTGTTTGCAATTCGAACCAAGTAACCGTTCTATCTTCTCCGTAAATTGCAATTTTATCCGGTTGGATAGTTACATCCACAAAATCTTTTTTATCAAAACAAAATCTCATAGGCTAAAATAATTTACCGCTAAAAATATATATTGAAAAAGCGACAGCATTAAACATAAATACAATGGAAATCAAGGTGACTAACTTTGGGTTCAAAGTTCCAAAGAAAACGTCTTTTTTATTCTTTTTACATAAATAAACATAATAATTATGTACCATAGAATAAATACCAAATAAAACACCACTCACAATGTAATGTGGTTCAAACCCATTCCAAAATCCCATCAATGTAAAGGTTGATAATAACGCTAAATTTTGACGTGTAATTGGTTTGAATTTTTGTTTGGTGGTTAAATCCTTGAATATAGGTTTGAAAAAATAATCATTTAACCAATCTCCTAAACTTTTATGCCAACGTTGCCAAAATTCTTTTGGATTCACTGCTAAAAATGGTTGATTAAAGTTAAACGGCAGAGATACCCCAATAAACTTTGCAAAACTCATCGCTAAAAGAGAATACCCTGCAAAATCAAAAAATAGAAATATCAAATAGCTATACATATAAATCAAGTGATATGTAAATGTTCCATCATCAGTTAAATGATTTAAAACAAGTCTATTGATAAATTCTGCTAGGATGTATTTATACACCAAACCTTTCAATAAAAGTTGGTATCCTTCAGCATAGGAATTTGAATTTATATTCTCATATCCAGCGTCTACATCATTTGAAAATCGTTTAAAACGATCAATCGGACCAATTAATAACGACGGGATAAATACGGTGAAATTAAAAAAGTCTAAAAAGTTTAATTTTTTTGACGTACTCACTTCATCGATAAATACTTGGATAGATCTGAAGGTAATGTAAGATATCCCTACAATTTGAAAGATATTCGCTAATTTTTCATTTGCTTTTCCAAAAGTTTGGATTCCAATTAATTTCATCATTATTAAAGGAAAAGACAAAACAAGTACCGCCGTCAAATAATTTGCTCCTTTTTTTGCTAAAATTCGAATAGAAAAATACGAGAAGAGTATTAATAATAAAAGTTGTAAAGGTTTAGGAAAAAATAAAATCAAGTAAAGTGCATTGATTAACAAAACGATATATTTATACTTGATTTTAGACGAAAATAACCATTTTGCCACCAAAGCAACTAACACTGAAGCAGCAAAAAAATAATAAAACTGTACAGAGCTAAAGGGTAATATATTACTAAATTCAAACATTAGAATTGCTGATAAACAAAGTTAACTTTTGACGATGGTTTTGTGTTTTTCTCTCCGTAAATAAATGCTTCTATGTTAGAAACATAAAGAAGGAAAAAACCAAAAATTAAGATAAAGTATAAAATAAAATTTGTTGTAAATTTTTTCATTTTGAAAGGGTTTTATAGTAGGTGTTGTATATAAATTGATTGATTTTTGTCCACCCATAATCACCCGTATGCATAATATCATTTAATACTCCAGGTTCAAACTCTTTTTTAGACAAAGAAAACAAATCGTATACAGGAAAGTTATTCTTTTTTAATAAGCTTAAGATATCCTTTTTTATAGGCTTAAATTTTTCAATTCCTAGGTAATGGTAATTATTTAAGGGTTGAAAAATAAACGATGCATTACAATTGTTTTTCTTTAATAATTTCACTAAGAGTGTAAAATCTTTAAACTCAGTTCTATTTTTAAATAATTCATCTTCAATAATTGAAGGTTCATAGGGATGATCTTTTGTTGAAAGATATTCTAAATAATAAGCGTCGTTCACATAAATTTGATTGGATTTGATATTATTCAAATATTGTTCTTTCAATTCTTTTTTTATTAATGATTTCGAAGTTTGAATAGGTGTTGTTTTAGGAAGTAACTTGATGTCATATTTCACATCACTAATTTTTGATTTATATAGATTCAACCATTTTTCAAAAAAAGGATAATTTCTATACTTATAGAGATTTGCTAAATATGTTAAACTTAAAGTTGGTTCATTGATTAAGTCGAAATGATTGTAAATATATTCTCCAATTTTTAATTTTTCTTCTTTTGAAACCAACGGATTATGTATAATTCTTTTTAAATAATTTTCTGGTACAAACTCTATAAATGCCTCTATATTTGTTCCTTCAGTAATAAACCAACTTGGACTTAATATTATACAAACATTTGCGTTTTTTAATTCTTGTTGATTCGCTACTAATTGACTATATATACTAAAACACTGGTGGTGAGCGTGACCATAAGCAAACACCCGCATATTTAGTGAGTCTTTCAAAAAATCATAAGGATAAAGTTTTAATGCAGGATTACCAAATTCTGATGATCCAAGAAAACAGATATCATTTTTGTTTAATAAAGATGCAATAAAATTAACCTCTCCTTGAATTCCATTTGAATAATTTGCTTGAATTCTAGTTGCTTCTTCTTGATTTCCTTTTATTAGTTCTACCTTATCTGGTTTACTGTCAAAAATAAATACCCCAATTAAAAAAATAAGAAGGAGTGAAAGTGCGATTGGAAAAATATGAAACTTAAAGAAGTTTAATTTCATTTTTACCCTATTTTACCTTTAAGATACGCTACAATTCGCTCTACTGTTTCGAAATTTTCAGTAACTATTTCATTGAAAGGAATTTTGATTTTGTATTCATTTTCTAATTCTACAACTAGTTCTACAATGGTAATAGAGTCTAACACCTTTTCTTCCCACAATGAATCCGTTGGACCAACTTCTGTAAAAGTAATTTCTTCAATTTTATCTATAATGAACTTTTCCATTGATAATCAAATGATTTTATTTTAGTAAGAAAACAAATTTAACAAGAAAAATTTAGATTGAACTTTTAAAAAGTTAATCTTATTCTAAATGAAGAACTCTAATTTCTTTAGCTAATTATTCGTAACATTTTTGTTACGATTAGAGGGGTTATTCGTAACATTTTATCAAAAAATCTGGTTAGATTATTTGAAACCGCCAACTATGTTTACCATCCATAAAAGTATTTTCGTTCTTCAATTCCAAATTTTTCTAGTATCCACCTATCAATATAAATAAGTTCTATATTTGGATAATTCTTTTTAATAAACTCAATTTCAGACCTTAGTAAATATATTTTTATATCTATTTGTTTTAATGATTTAAGGCTTAAAAGAGAACGGGGAATTTCTGGAATAAAATCATAATCGTTTCCACTTAATATTAGTGTATTTAAAGAATCTAATGTTTCAAAATTTATAGGATTATAAACATACGGAAGATTCGTATAATTAAAATAAATAGAATCTTCCTTATGTATTCTCGAACGATAATCATTAAAATACAATTTGTTAAACAAAAAAGAGGGGTTCACAATCTGAATTTGTTTAATTTTTTTAGAGTTTTCAGAGAAAAAATGCGATAATTCGAAATTAAATGAAATAGCACCAAATTCCGGTGGGCCATTGTTATCTATTATTAAATTATTCTCGTAGAAATTCTTTTTAAAATAATCACGGTAATATTTTTGGTACTTATAATAAATGAACAATTTATAATGCTTTTCAGCTTCTTCCATACAACCAAAGTGTTCATAAATTTCAGCAAATTTTTGATGAATTTCACTGTTTGTTGAATCGTATTGCAAGGCCTTTTGACAAATATTGTATCTATTATGAAAATCATTTAATGAATCAAAATAAATCTCTTCCATATAAATTTCTTCTAATAGCAGTTTAGAAATTTGATTGATATCAGAATTGTATTTGATTGCTTCTTGTAAATGAAATTTTGTTTTATTGCAAAAATTCAACGGGTTATTTTTGAAATATCCACGTTTATATAAATAGGAATCAAATATTGCATAGTTTATAAAACTAACTGTTGGAAATTTTTGATATATACTATCGAAATCACTTTCTATACTTGTTGAGTAACTATTATATGAATCTAATTTACTTATTATCTTTATTTTATAATAGTATAAAATTGTGTTTTTAGGTTGAAGAAGTAACAAGCTATCAATTAAAGATAGTTTCTTCTGAAGACAAGAAATATAATAGTTTCGATCATCTAAATTTTCAAGAAATATATTGTTTGAACATTCGGATAAATTTTCAAATAAAGTATCTTTTTTAAAAGACTCATCTTCATGAAAAAATATTTCGTCAAAATAATTTATTGGCTGGTCAACTTGTCCAAAAGCACAAAAAGTATTTAAAATAATAAAACAGACAATAAATCTCATTTAGAGAATAATTTGATTTTACTGAAAATAAGGATAAATAGTTATAGATACAAATCACCTCCTTTTGCCAATAGATATCGTTACTCCTCACTTGTGCAAGTTCAGTAATCTCAAAGAAAGAAATGAACTCCCAAAAAAATCGAAATAAAATAAGTTCTAAATATTCATTTTTATAATTCGATATTAATAAAATAAACAAATAAAAATTAATATTCAAGAAGAAAATAATTATTAATTAATCATAAATTAGATTAACAAATAATCAAAATGATTAAGATAGATTTAGAAAACACGTATGAGATTGATAAAATCAATAAAGATTTATCGGCATGTACTTTTTATACAGAAATAAAAAATGGAAATAAAGTAGAATTACACATTTCAATTTTAAAAAATCCAGACGAACATCTAATAGGAATTTACAACCTTGCATTTGGACCTTTAAATAAAGAGGGAGAAATTGATGATAAAGTTATAGTTGAACATTTGAATATTCAAAAGGTATTTTCTACAGTGTTGATGATTGCAATAACTTTTTTAGAATTAAACAAAGAAAAAAAATATAAAATAGGAATTGATGGATCGAATGACACAAGAGCATATCTTTATCATAGAATGTTTAAGAAAAATTACAAAATGTTTTCAGAGTTTTTGGTCATTGGAGGAGCAGATTGGTATGTAAAACTATTACGATATAAAAATGATATTGAAAGAGATTCAGAAGGATATCCTTATTTCAAACCAATTTTAGAAACTTTTGATTTACATAAAAAATCAACAGAATTATACAGATATTATTATTTTGAATTGAAGTAATATTTTAATAAATTTATCCTATGCAACCGAAAGTAAAAGAAAAAATTGACGCTTTAATTCAGCGTTCAAAAATAAATCCTACAGACTTTAATGGGAGGGTAGTAGCACAAGCTAGACCAGATTCGTTAAATAAAGTAATTAGAAATAAAAAGGAAGCTGAAGATTTTATGCGTGCTCTTGATGCGATTTCAAGTTCAAATAAATAGTTTACTCCTCCACAAACAACCTTACCACCTCAATTCTTCGGTCGGAGACCTCTTCGATGACAAAGCGTAATTTATCTGATTTTACCTCTTGTCCGGCTTCTGGGATGGATTCTAATTTGTGAATGATTAATCCGCCGAGTGTTTCGTATTCTTCGGATTCTTTTAAGCCTAATTTGTAGTTTTCGTTGATGTAATCAATATCAGTTCGTGCTGAAAAACGGAACTCTTTATCAGAGATTTTTTCTTCTAATAATTCTTCCGTATCGTGTTCATCTTCAATGTCTCCGAAAATTTGTTCGATGACGTCTTCCATCGTAATTAATCCTGCAGTTCCTCCGTATTCATCTACCACAATGGCTATACTTACCGATTTCGAAGTAAAGGTTTCCAAGATTTGTTTTGCTGGTGTCGATTCAGGGAAAAATGGCAGAGAACGCATTATTTTCGCTATCGAAGTTGGATTTTTAAACAACTCAAACGAATGAATGTAACCGATCACGTTATCGATGGTGTCACGATAAACCAATACTTTCGAAACGCGCGTATCTATAAACAATTTCTTTAACGCATCCATTGTTTCATTCACATCAATAGCAATGATTTCTGGTCGTGGAACCATACAATCACGGGCTTTGATTTTAGAAAAATCGAGGGCATTTTGTAAAATTTGAATTTCATTTCCAAATTCTTCTTCCTCTTTGATACGCTCGTTCATATCTTGCACATAATGTTCCAAGTCGACTTTCGAAAATACCTTTTCAGAATTCGTAATTTCTACTTTCATCAAATGTAAAAAACGCATACTGATGAACATAATCACGGAAGTCGGCAAAAACAAAATCCAATAAAACAAATAAGCTGGAAAAGCAAAAGTTTTCATCAGTCCATTCGGGTTCAACTGAAACACTGCTTTTGGAAGAAATTCTGCGACAATCAACACCAATAAAGTTGACATAATCGTTTGTAAAAGAAGGGTTAACACCTCTCCTTCCACACCCCACGATTGTATCACAGGATTTAGCAATTCAGCGGCACTCATCCCGAATAATACCAATGCGATGTTATTCCCTAATAATAAGGTAGCGATGAAATGTCCTTCTTTTTTGTATAGAAATCGTAAAATTTTTCCGGTAAACGAACCTTTATTGATGTCTAATTCGATGCGTAATCTGCTCGAAGATACAAACGCAATCTCAACACCTGAAGTAAACGCGGAAACAAGTAAAGTACAAAGTATGATTATCAGGTCGGGGTCCATAGACTATTTGCTGTAATTCATCAAATCAAAACCGATGTCCTTGCGGTAATATGCATCTTCGAACTCGATGTTTGAAATTGTATTGTACGATTTAGACAATGCTAGATCGATTGTTTTTCCGTAAGAAGTAACCGCTAAAACTCTACCTCCTGCAGATAATACAGCGGGACCATCAGAAGTTGTTCCTGCGTGAAAAACAATACTATCGTTTACTGCATTCAATCCGTAAATCGTTTTGCCTTTTTGGTAATCTTCTGGATATCCACCTGATACCATCATTACAGTAGTTGCTGCACGTTGGTCAAATTGAATATCTCTTTCAGAAAGTGTGTTTGTAGCAACTCCTTCGAATAAATCTAGAATATCAGACTTAATTCGTGGCATTACTACCTCTGTTTCAGGGTCTCCCATACGACAATTGTATTCAATCACATACGGTTCACCTTTCACAGCGATTAATCCAAAGAAAATAAATCCTTTGTATTCAATATTTTCTGCTTTTAATCCTTTAACTGTTGGGATAATAATCTGATTTTCGATTTTATCCATAAACGTTTTATCAGCAAAAGTTACTGGAGAAACAGCACCCATACCTCCTGTATTTAAGCCTGTATCTCCTTCACCAATGCGTTTATAATCTTTTGCTTCTGGTAAAATTTTATATGAATCGCCATCTGTAATCACAAACACAGAAAGTTCAATTCCTTTTAAGAATTGCTCAATTACAACGCTCGAACTAGCATCGCCAAATTTAGCATCAGCAAGCATTGCTTTTAGTTCTGTTTTTGCTTCTTCCAATGAATCTAAAATCAACACTCCTTTACCTGCTGCAAGACCATCTGCTTTTAACACATACGGTGCTTTCATCGATGCAAGGAATGTATATCCTTCCTCTAAGGTATCTTTTGTGAATGTAGCATATTTTGCAGTTGGAATATTATGACGTTGCATAAATTTCTTCGCAAAATCCTTACTACCCTCTAATTGTGCTGCGTATTTTGATGGACCAATCACTGCAATGTGACTGATTTGCTCATCGTTTTTAAAGAAGTCGTAAATCCCTTTCACCAATGGATCTTCAGGACCTACCACTACTACGTGAATATCATTTTCAAGTACAAAATTTTTGATTGCATCAAAGTCTGTTGGTTGAATAGCCACATTCGTTCCGTGGTTGCGAGTTCCTGCGTTTCCTGGTGCAATGAACAATTGCTCTAACATTGAACTTTGTGCAATTTTCCAAGCGATTGCGTGTTCTCTACCTCCCGAACCCAATAATAATACTCTCATATTCTTTTTAATACTTTGAAAAAAGTGGTTGAATTAGTTGCAATGTTTCAATAAAGACTCAAACAATGCTTTTCCATCTAAATTGTTTAATTGCGCATCAGCAGCACGCTCTGGATGTGGCATCATACCAAATACATTTTTACCAGCGTTTGTAATCCCTGCGATGTTGTCAATCGAACCATTTGGATTGAATTCTTCAGAAATCTCTCCTTCTTTCGAAGCGTATTTGAAGATAATTTGGTCGTTATCGTATAATTTTTTGATAGTATCATCCGAAGCATAAAAACGTCCTTCTCCGTGTGCAATTGGAATTTGGTATGTTTCCGCTGCATTCAATTCTTTCGAAATCGCTGCAGTTGCAGAAGTTGGTTTTAAATACACGTTTTTACAGATGAATTTCTGTGTATTGTTGTGTAATAATGCTCCATCTAACAATCCTGATTCAGTCAAAATTTGGAAACCATTACATACACCCAATACGTATCCGCCATTGTTTGCGTGTTTGATTACCTCTCCCATAATTGGAGATAATTTTGCGATAGCACCTGAACGTAAATAATCTCCATAAGAGAAACCACCTGGTAACACGATAAAATCAGCCCCTTTAAGGTCTGCATCTTTGTGCCATAAACGTTCAACTTTTTGATTTAGCATTGTTTCCAATACGTACACCATATCCTCATCGCAATTTGAGCCTGGGAAAGTAACTACTCCGAATTTCATCTGACTATCAATTTATAATTTGAATCCTAAATCAAGGATTTTTTAAAATGTGTAACAAAATTAGTGATTTCGATTGCACGCTTTTGATTATTTGATAAAAATTTTCGCAATGCAAATAGAAAACATTCCGTAAAACAATAAATTCCCTACTAAGGAAGATGATTTACTGAAAAAAAGAAAGGGCATAAAAAAGGAAAGGGGTAAAGCAAAATAACTGAACCATTCAAAATGACCCCAACCTGAAAACTCAATAATTCCAAGTAATATGGCAACGACCATTACTAAATTTAGAATAGAAATTAATTTTTTAAATCGTAACGAACTTTTAGATGATTTGTATGAAATGGTAATTAAACTCGCAAAGCCCAAGATTAAAAAAAATGCGATGATAATCCAAAAAACCATATTGCTCTGTAATCCACCTGTTTTAATATTGACAAAATCAGACCATATAAGGTGTTTATTCACAGAGATATATACATAAGCATAAATCAGTGGTAATAAAAACCCAAGTGTAGACAAAGTAAACTCACGAAAAACAAATGGACGAATACGCAAAATCATCAACCATAGAAAAGGAAGTATTCCTAATAGAGGAGGGTGAAAAGTTCCGGCAATTCCTAAAAATAAGCCGGTATTAAAACACCATTTCCTTCCATCTACATTATTTTCCAAACGAAACATTTGAAACAAAGCAATGATCAAAAAAAAGTGTGCAATTAAAATTCCATCTAATTGATAAGCTGAATGAAAAAAACTCATCAATACAACATAAAAAAGAGCTATGACATAGGTGTTCCTATCGTGAAATTCATTTTTATTAAACAAATAGTTTGCCAACACCGCATTGATAAAAACCAATAAACTTGTCAAAACATACAAAGTATTCACTGCATAGAACGAGTGTTTACCCCACAAGCCTAAATCCAAAACAGGTAATACTTCGAAATAATTGGTGAAATAATTCAAAAGCGCAAAACCCACCACAATAATTGGTAAGAAAAGCAAAACGAGCAGTTGATTTCCTAAAAACAGCCTAATCATTGGCACGAAGATACAATTTATCTATCCTGTTTTTAACAATTTTGATGAAAATAATCGGTGATTTTGTTGATAATCCAAAAAGGAATTACTTACTTTGTTGCAATAAAATCGCAGAAACTATGAATTCAAATGTTATTTTTTACGGTCTTGCAAAGATTTTTCAAGGTTCTTTTTTGTTCTTTGAATTTATTCAAAATAAGTTTAATTACTTTTTAATTATACTTGGTTTCTTTGGTTTATTCTACTGGTTACGTTGGCAAAAAAGATTCAACGATCAAGCTGAAAACAATCCTGATCAAATTAAGTAATTGATATAAATCATTATATTTAAGGCTGTCATTTGACAGCCTTTTTTGTTTATTAAAAGTGGAAAAAACAATTATAATCACCGCAGGAGGAATAGGTAAACGTATGGGAGGCTCTCTTCCTAAGCAGTTTTTACCCATAAATGGAAGACCCTTATTATTTTACACCATCGAACGATTTTACCAATACGATCCACACATTGAAATCCTATTGACTTTACCTGAGGATTGGCGTTCTTATTGGGAAAATTTATGCGAAGAATTTTCTTTTTCAATACCTCATCAAGTAATTTCAGGGGGAAAAGAACGTTATCATTCTATAAAATTAGCATTAGCTCATTCAACTGGAAATTTAGTTGGAGTACACGACGGAGTTAGGCCATTTGTATCAGTTGAAACCATTGCTCGCTGCTATGAAAAAGCACAAATCGATGGCAGTGCAGTTCCAGTGATGCCTATCAAAGAATCTTTACGTAAGTTAAACGATAAATTAAAATCAGAATCTGTAGAACGAAGCGCGTATCGATCGGTGCAAACACCCCAAGTATTTGAGCGTAACATTTTAGTAAGTGCTTACGAGAGACCTTTTCACGATGCCATTACTGACGATGCTTCCTTAGTGGAAGAAAATGGAACAACGATTTATTTAGTTGAAGGAAATGAAGAAAACATAAAAATCACAACACCCTTAGATTTGACTTTTTGCGAGTTTCTTTTACTTAAGAAGTAAGAATTGTTTACTCACACTCTTCCTTCAATTCTAACATTTTTTGACCGTCCATCGTTTGGAAATCTTTACACTTTTCTAATTGAATTTTTTTCAAACGTTTCATTTCGCTTAAATCTTTAGTTGAAGCTACTTTACTAAACATTTTAGCAGAAAAAGTTTGAAGTTTTTGCCCTGCTTCAAGACAATCACAAATTTTTGTGTTATCACTACAAGCTGAAAATAGTATTAGGATACTGAAAGAAAGAAGAATCGTTTTCATATGCGTATATTTTAATTATTGACAAATAATAGTGGTAAAGATATAGATTAATCCATTGAGCTTAGTTGTAAATAATAAGGGTTCGTTAAAAATTTGTTACTTGATTATTTAATGGATAACTATTTCTTAAACGAAATCATTCCTATCTTTATTTTCTTTTGGTATAATTTTAACACCCAAACAATGAAATCGAAACTACCACATATCGGAACAACCATTTTTACGGTAATGTCGAAAATGGCCAATGAATATCAGGCAATCAACCTTTCGCAAGGATTTCCAAATTTCCCGGTAGATGAACGATTGATCTCGTTGTTAAAAGAAACGGCAGACGAAAACACACACCAATATGCACCAATGGCAGGTCATCCGTTGTTGATGCAGGAAATAGCTGCGTTAACGCAAAAAAATTACGGAAGAACCATCCAACAAGACACAGAATTGTTGATTACTGCAGGGGCTACACAAGCGATTTTCACATCCATTCAAGCATTAGTGCACGCTGGAGACGAGGTAATTATATTAGACCCGGCTTACGATTGTTATGCACCAGTAGTGGATTTGTGTTGCGCTACACCTGTACATATTTCGTTGGAAGCTGATTTTACCACCGATTGGAATAAAGTCGAAAATGCGTGTAACGAACGCACTCGTATGTTGATTGTCAATAATCCACATAATCCTTCGGGGAGAATTTACCAAGAGAAAGATTTACAATCAATTGAACACATTTTAGAAAAATATCCTTCTATGGTGTTGATTTCGGATGAAGTATATGAATACATTACATTTGAACAAAAACACATTTCTGCAAATACGCGTAAAGCACTTATTGATAGAACTATTATTACCTCTTCATTTGGTAAAACGTTTCACATTACCGGATGGAAAATGGGTTACCTCATCGCACCTGAACATTTAATGGTGGAAATCAAAAAAGTGCACCAATATCTGGTGTTTTGTGTGAATAGTGTTGCACAAGTAGCATTAGCGAAATATTTACGTGAAAAAGACGTAAACACCTTGGGAGCTTTTTACCAAGAGAAAAGAGATACGTTTCGAAATTTGATAAAATCCAGTCGTTTTGAATTATTGCCATCAGAAGGTTCGTATTTTCAGACGGTAAATTACAGTGCCATTTCTACTGAAAATGACGTGCAATTTTGCGAGCGATTAATCAAAGAATACGGAGTTGCAGCCATTCCGCTTTCTGTATTTTATAAAGATAAAACAGACAACAACATCATTCGTTTTTGTTTTGCCAAAGACGACCAAACCCTAATACAAGCAGCTGAAAAACTATGCAAGATTTAAAAGTTACCATCGTACAAGCAACCCAAGTGTGGGAAAACAAAGAAGCGAATTTCGCACACTTTGAACATTTATTGGCAAACGTAGGCGAAACAGATATCATCGTACTACCCGAAATGTTTCACACTGGATTTAGTATGAATGCGGAAGCTCTTGCGGAAGAAATGGAAAATTCGTTGGCATTGAATTGGTTACAAAAAATGGCAGCAGAAAAAAACGCTGCGTTTTATACCTCTTTCATTGCAAAAGACCACGATTATTATTTCAATCGCGGGGTATTTGTAGAACCAAACGGAAGATATACACACTACGATAAACGTAAACTTTTTACTCTTGCAGGGGAAGAAAAAACATACAAATCAGGTCACGTGAAAACGCGTGTCATTTATAAAGACTGGCGCATTCAATTGCAAATTTGTTACGATTTACGTTTCCCTGAAA
>VFQS010000173.1_pt1 | contig 85723 bp, 67 predicted proteins | sample 3512361 | NCBI WGS metagenome assembly VFQS01 (sample SAMN10412375, study PRJNA504923) | tailings metagenome | isolation source: Relicate 1 Philex TSF3 active mining | place: Philippines | reverse complement strand
CTTTGATAGTGGTTGAAGATCAAAATAATCCATTTTTTACTTCAAATACAAGTTTGGTTTTTAATTGGGGAGGAACATCCGATAAAGTTCAAACAATTATCACTAGTTTAAAATCACGTTCTCATAATGAAATTGTAGTTGATAAGCTTCAATATTATATTAAATATTTAAAACAAGGTGAATACTTTTTTAAAGACGCTTATGGTGAGGTGCCATTTTACATAGAAATTGATAAAACTAAAGGTCAGCTATTCTCAAAATTAATTAAAATAAAATTTTTGTCTCCAACACAATATCAATTAAGTGTTGATTTTGGAGAGGAAACGTCTGCTTCTTTAATTCAATATTCTGATATTAGTATCAAGCCTGTTAATGTCTCAGGAGGTGAGTTTAAAAAGACTTTTAAGATTAATGAAAATGTAGATTTGCCTTTTTTAAAAATGAAATTAATCATAAAGCCAGAAGCTTTTGATTTTGCAAATCAGGAATATTTTATACGATTTGATGATTTTAATCAAACGGTTTCTGATTATCGTTCAATTGATGTAATTGCAGATGCAAAAGCAACATCTGTTGTTCGATTACAGTTAGAAGGACCAAATAAATACAGACTAGTAGAATACTTAAATACTACTGTTGAAGTGTTGAGAAATGTTCAATTAGAAAGTAAGAACCTTTTTGCTAATAACACAATTAGCTTTATAGATAGCACTTTGGAAGAGATGGAAGGTCAAATCAAAGATGCCGAAAATGAGTTGAGAGAGTTTAGAAGAGGTAAAAATGTTTTTGAATTGGAAGGCGAAAGCGGTAGTGGACTATTAAGCACAAAATTATCTTCTTATGATGTTGAAAAAGATGTGATTAATAGAAAAATTGCTTACTATAATCTGCTTAGAAATTATTTAGAGAAAACCACAGATTATTCTAAACTTCCTGCTCCTACAGTTGCAGGCATTGATGATCCTAACGTTATAGGAAATGTTTCCAAATTAATATCACTTTCAGCTGAGCGAGCTAATTTAGCTTATTCTATAAAAAACAAAAAAATGTTTTCTGATTTTGATGTTGAAATGGAATCGATCAAAAAGGTTCTTTTAGAGAATATTGCCAGTTCAAAAAGTGCTCTAGCTCTTAATTTATCTTTAATTAATAAAAATATTGCAAAAGCTGAAGGGGAAGCTAGTTTATTACCAGAAAATAAGCAAGAACATATTAAAATAACTCGTAAATACAATTTAAAAGATAAAATTTACAGTACTTTTTTAGAAAAAAGAAGTGAAGCAGAAATTGTTAAGGCAGCAAATATCTCAGATATTAAATTTTTAGATCCTGCTAAAGATATTGGGGGAGGATTGAAAGGACCTAAAACAAGTATTAATTATATTTTAGCAGCATTTATTGGCTTGTTAGTTCCTCTTTTAATCGTATTTATTATTGTGTTATTAGATAACAATATCAATACATTAGAAGATATTCAAAAGATGACAAATATTCCTATTATTGGTGTTATAGGTAAAAAGAATACTAAAAATAATTTGTCTGTATTTGAAAAATCAAAATCACCACTAGCGGAATCATTTAGAGCTATTCGATCTTCTTTACAATTCATGTATAAAAAACAGAAACAAAAAGAAGGAGCTAAAATTTTAATGTTAACCTCTTCAGTTAGTGGAGAAGGAAAGACATATTGCTCAATAAATTTAGCTACAGTTTTTGCATTAAGCGATAAAAAAACAGTTATTGTAGGTTTAGATTTGAGAAAACCAAGAATATTTGGAGATTTCAATATTAATAATATAATGGGTGTTGTTAACTATTTAATTGGTCAAAAAACAATTGATGAAGTTGTTCAGAAAACCCATATTCCTTATTTAGATGTTATCCCATCTGGTCCAATTCCTCCTAATCCTTCTGAATTATTAATGGGTGAGTCTATGTATGAAATGATTGAAGAGCTTAAAACCAAATATGATTATATTGTATTAGATACACCTCCGGTTGGCTTGGTGTCTGACGCATTAGAGTTAGCGCAGTTTTGTGATGCAACTATTTATGTTACCAGACAAGGGTTTACTAAAAAAGGAATGTTAAGTGTTGTGAATGAAAAACATAAAAGAGGCGAATTGCATAACATAAGTATATTGTTTAACGGGTTTACAAACAATGTTAAATATGGTTATGGATATGCATATGGTTATGGATATGGTGTTTATGGAGAAGGCTATCATGATGAACCAGTTGAACCTAAAGGAATAAAGAAAATTATTACAGATATAAAGAATAAATTTATAAAAAAATGATAACAAATATTTGTTGTATTGGAGCGGGATACGTAGGAGGTCCTACAATGGCAATTATTGCTCAAAAATGTCCGCATATTAAAGTTACAGTTGTTGATTTGAATGAAAAAAGGATTGCAGCTTGGAATGATACAGACGTAAATAATATTCCAATTTATGAGCCTGGTTTAAGTGAAGTTGTTGCAGAAGCTCGAGGTAGAAATTTATTTTTTTCAACGGATGTAGATAAAGCGATTGATGAAGCTGAAATGATATTTATATCAGTTAATACACCAACCAAAACTTATGGAGTTGGAAAAGGTATGGCTGCTGATTTAAAATATATAGAGTTGTGTGCACGACAAATAGCACGTGTAGCAAAAAATGATAAAATAGTAGTTGAAAAATCTACTTTGCCTGTAAGAACAGCAAGTGCTATTAAAAATATTTTAGACAATACGGGTAATGGGGTTAATTTCCAAATTTTATCTAATCCAGAATTTTTAGCTGAAGGCACAGCGGTAGAAGATTTACATGCACCTGATCGAGTTTTAATAGGTGGCGATACCACACCTGAAGGACAAAAAGCAATACAGCTTTTAGTTGATGTTTATGCTAATTGGGTTTCAAAAGATAAAATTTTAACCACTAATGTGTGGTCTTCTGAATTATCAAAATTAACTGCAAATGCATTTTTAGCGCAACGTGTTTCTTCTATTAATGCGTTGAGTGAGTTATGTGAAAAAACTGGAGCAGATGTGAATGAAGTGGCAAGAGCAATTGGAATGGATAGTAGAATTGGGCCTAAGTTTTTAAAATCTTCTGTTGGATTTGGTGGTTCATGTTTTCAAAAAGATATTCTAAATTTAGTTTATATAGCAAAATCATATGGGTTAAATGAAGTTGCTGATTATTGGGAGCAAGTAATCATTATGAATGATCACCAAAAAAGAAGGTTTGCCAAAAACATAGTAAAAACATTGTACAATACAGTTTCAGGTAAGAAAATTGCATTTTTAGGTTGGGCATTTAAAAAAGACACTAATGATACTCGTGAATCAGCTGCAATTTATGTTGCAGATGATTTATTAAACGAACAAGCTACAGTTCATGTATATGATCCTAAGGTAGGTGAAGAGCAAATTCAGTATGATTTGAATTATTTAGAAACACGTTCTATTGAAGCAAATAAAAATGGGGTGCAAATTCATCACAATCCCTATGAAGCTTGCAAAGATGCACATGCCATTGCTGTATTAACAGAGTGGGACGAGTTTAAAACATACGATTGGGAAAAAATATATGACAGCATGTTAAAACCAGCCTTTGTTTTTGATGGAAGAAACATTTTAGATGCTGATAAAATGAATGCCATTGGTTTTCAATATTACAAGATAGGATAATTTTAGTTACCAGGACAACCAAAGCATTTTCTTGCTTCTACGTCAAATTGATATACTAAACCAAGTTCAAACACACCTCCAGTACTTCCAATATTGGAGGTGTTTGCGTCATATGAAAATCCAAATTTGAAATTTTCATATTTTAACCCACTGAAAATATTTACAGATGTTAGTGTATGACTATTGTCTGTTTTTTTTATTGGATTTAATGCTGTTGTAACTCCAATTGTAAAGTGATTAAATATTAGTGAGCCTCCTAAATCTAATCTGTTATATTCTCCTTGTTTCATAAAATTAGCAGTAACCATCATCCTTGTTTCTAAAGGTAAAAATGTAGTGATTACTTGTCCTAAATCAAATTCATATCCACCAGAAATATTATAAAACATTTCTAATGGAATATTACCTTCTTCTGCCATTGCAATATTTGGTTTGTTGAGGTGTTTAACAGCAGTTCCAATCCAGATATTTTCAGTGTAAAATAACAATCCTGTTGATATATCAATAAAATGTATTCTATTGTTTAATTGAAGAGGGTCAATACTTACAGGGTTAATTGTTTCTGAACTAATATTGATTTGGTCTCTTAATAATAAATTTTGAAATCCAAAACTCTTACTTCCATAACCAACTTCAATTCCGGGTCTAAAATACCACTCGTAATTTAATTCAATTCGATAAGCATAGTTGATGTTGGCTTGTAAGAAGTTGTAACCAGTAAAATTTTCTCTATGATTAAGAAAGCTAACACCAATTCCACTATTACTATTTTCTAACCAAGTACTTGCGTAGGCATAATTGGTGTCTATTTTGTATTTTAAATTGGTCCATTGCGAACGGTGCATTACTCCAGCACTAGTAGTCTCTAAAAAGCCTGTAAAACCTGGATTAATAGATTCTGGCACAAGGAAGTATTGCGTAAATATTGGATCCTGAGCATTCGTGTTGATACTGAATAACCCAGCAATTATGCTAAATATTACTGTCTTCAATTTCATATTTGGTTATTTTAATAATACGAATACTCCGTTTTGTTCAATCTTTTTTCCAAAAAAGGTATAAGCGGTTAATTTATAAAAATAATTTCCATTTTCGGCAGGAATATTGTTTATCATTCCATTCCAGCCAGCTAAATTATCGCCTTCTTCAAAGTAAATTAAATTGCCCCAACTGTCATAAATATTTAATTGGAGCGACTTTAATCCTTCAAATGCAGGAGCGAAGGTTTCATTGATATTGTCGTTATTTGCAGTGAAGCCATTTGGAATAATTAATTTGTAACCTTTCGTAATTGTAATAGTGTTTGAGTAAGTGCTAGTACACCCTAAATCATAAGTTATAGTTAAGGTTACGTTATATGTGCCTTCGGCTAAATAGCTGTGTTCTGGATTTTCTTCAGTTGAGAAAACACCATCGCCAAAATTCCATGATACTCCCAGAAAATCACCAGTTGATAAATTGTTAAATTGTATAGGATCTTCAACCGAATAATATCCAAAAGTGGTTTGTGAAAATGAGCTTTGAGTAAAATAGGTATTTCCGATTTCAGAGTTTGAGATTGTGAAATTTGCACTATTTGAGCAATTATTTCCATCAATTACGGTCGCTGTTATTAGTCCGTTTTGGTCAGTAGTCATAAATTCATTATTAGCACCAGATACAACTCCATTCGACCAAATAATTTGATAAGGTTGAACACCACCACTAACTATGGCTTCAAAATTATTTGTTATTTCTCCAGCCGAGCAATCAACATTTCTAGATTGGTTTAATGTAATTCGAAGTGGTTCAGGTCTGTATATTGTGTATTGTGCTACTGCACTACACCCTCTTGAATCGGTCACAATAACAGAATAATTACCATTGGTAACATTAGTTAAATCTTCTGTTGTAGCTCCATTAGACCAATTGAAATTATAAGGAGGTGTCCCTCCAGATGGTATTAAGTTTATACCGCCCGAGTTGCTAGTTGCACAATCTAAAGCATTCTGTACAATTCCGTTTAAAATTAGTACTTGTGGAGCCACAATTGAAAAGGTTCTTTGAATTGTACATCCCATACCATCGGTTACAATTGCAATATAAATTCCTTCTGTTAAGTTGTTTCTTATAAGTCCTGCGGCACTACCATCATTCCAAGTAACGGTAACAGGTGCAACACCTCCAACTAGGCCTAAATCAATACTCCCATTGGTTTCTCCAAAACAAGTTATTTGATTTACAACAGGTTGAAGCATAAAAACAGGTAGGTCTGTAATTGTGGTTTGTACAATTTTTTCACAACCTTTAGCGTCAGTTACAATTACTGTATAGGTTCCTGATCCTAAATTGTTTAGTTGAGTACCTGTCGCAAAATTACTCCAATTAATAGTATAAGGAGCTGTTCCTCCAATGATTGATAGTGTAATACTTGCATCATTTGATCCAAAACAACTAATTTGAGTTGCTGTTGTGGTTGCTATCAATTCGGTTGGTTCTGAAATAATTAAATTAGTAATAATTTTAAAATTACCGTTTGCATCTGTAACTTGAACATCATAAATTCCAGCAAACAAACCATTTATTGTTGGGCTAGTACTAAATGTATCTGTTATGGTTTGTACATTAATTCCATTACTAATTATTTCTATATCATAAGGGGGTACTGATTCTTGTGTAATAATGACTCCCAAAGTTCCCGTTGCTGTTCCATAACAACTAGCATCTTGAAATGCTAGTGCATTATTTAAAATTATTAGCTCATCAGGCTGAGTTAAAGTGAAATTGATAATGCTAGGTGGACATATTCCATCGTTAATGCTTACGGAATAATCTCCTGCAATTAGATTGTCAATATTTTGACCAGATGCGTTAAATCCGTTAGGTCCTGTCCAATTTATGTTATAACTTTCAGTACCACCATTAATGTTCAAATGTATAAAACCATTATTGCCTCCAAATCCACTAATGTTGAATCCATTATAATTGGATAAAGTGGAATTAATTATTATTGTTGGGTATACTGTAATTTCATAAGTGCTTATTGGCCCCGTACAAGAAGAGCCTAAATTTTCAAAAACGGCATAAACTTCATATATGATGGTTTGTGGGCTGTTTGTTGTATTTGTAAAGGTTTGACTTGGAATATTTCCAATTCCACTTGGAGTAGCTCCTACTATTCCTGATGGTATTGAAGCATTCCAATAATAAGTATAGCTTCCCGATATTGTTGAGTTTAGCATTACTTCAAGCGAATTCGAGTTGTTACAAAGAAATTGGTTTGGTATGTTAAATAATACATCTGGTTTAGGTAATACGGTAAAATTTAGCGTAAAGTCATTTCCAATACAACCGTTTGCTTCTGGAGTTATAGTATAACTTATTGTTTGTGAAGTAGCGGTAGTGTTCGTAAGTGTTTGACTAATTATGTTTCCTGAGCCATTGCTAGCACCTGTAATAAATGCATTAGAAGAAACTACCCAACTGTAATTTGTCACCAAAGGAACAATAGTGGAACTATTAGGGTTTCCGTTAGTAGGAGTATAAATGAAATTTTGTTCACTGCATAAAAACAAATCTTCATTTGGAATATTTGGCTTAGGTAATACGGTTATGGTATAGTCAAATAAATTACCTTGACAAGATGATGCATCATTAGTAACGGCATAAGCTTGATACGTAATTGTTATAGGTTCGTTTGTTGTATTTGTTAAGTTTTGAACGGGAATTATATTGTTTCCAGATGGACTAATCCCAATAATTCCTGTTGGTGTATTTGAAGTCCAATTATAAATTACATTTGGTGTTCCGCTTGAAAGTTGAACTTCTGTAGTGTTTTCTCCAGAACATATGGTTTGGTTGTTTTCAGAGAAAATTACGTTAGGACTTTGATTTACTGTAATTGTAAATTGAATTGGATTTCCATTACATGTTACACCATTATAATTAAATTCAGGAGTAACGGTTATAGTTGCATTAATTGGGCTTAATGTTGGATTATTTGCAGTAAATGCATTTATGTTTCCAGTTCCATTTGCTGCTAATCCAATACTTGGAGTATCATTTGTCCAGTTGAAAATGGTATTTCCAATATTGTTTGTTGTAAATATTATTTCGTTCACTTGATTTCCACTACAAACAAAATGGTTACTAATTCCATCAATTTGTCCATTTGGATTGACTGTAATTGTGAATGTTATAGCATCACCAGAACATGTTGTACCATTATTTGTAAATGAAGGTGTAACAGTAATCAATGCAGTTACTGGAGTAGTAGATAAATTGCTTGCAATAAAACCTGATATATCTCCAGTACCACTTGAAGGTATTCCTATTGTGGGATTGCTATTAGTCCAATTATAAGTTGTGCTTCCATTACTATTGTTGGTTGTGAATTGTATTGGAGAAGTAGCATTATTATTGCAAATGGTAATGTCTGAAACCGGATTAGCTTGTGCTGATGGATTAACCGTTATGCTAATTTGTTCAGGATTTCCAATGCAACTTATTCCATTATATGTAATTGTAGGCGTTACCGTTACCGTTGCTGTTATTGGGCTAAATGTATTATTCACCGCAATAAAGCTACCAATATCTCCACTTCCATTGGCAGAAAGTCCAATAGAGGGATTGTTATTTGTCCAATTGTAAACAGTAGTTCCTAACGTGTTAGTTGTTGTAAATAAAATTGGATTTGTATTAGAGTTGTTACAAATGGTTTGATTTGGTACTATGTTTACTTGTGCAGAAGGATTTATTGTTATTGTAAAAGATTCACTATTGCCTGTACAAGATACTCCATTTAATGTATATCTTGGGGTGACATTTATGGTTGCAATAATGGTTGATGAAGTGTTATTAGTTGTAGTAAAACTAATATTGCCTGTTCCAGTTGCGCCCAAACCAATAGAAGGATTGTCATTTGTCCATTCATAATTCATAACACCTCCTGTAACATTAGTAGAAAATAAAATTGGCGTAATTGATTCGTTGTTACAAAAAATATTATTTGGTAATGCATTTACTTGTATTGTTGGAATAACTGTAATAGTAAAGGTTTTGCTTTCACCCACACAGCTTATTCCGTTATTCGTGTAGGTTGGAGTAACTGTGATTGTAGCTATAATAGGATTATTTGTAGTGTTATTAACTACAAAAGAATTAATATTTCCTGAGCCATTAGATGCTAATCCTATGGATGGTGTATCATTCGTCCATTCATAGGTGGTAATACCATCTAAGTTAGTGGTTGTAAATTCAATTAATGAAGTCAGGTCTCCATTGCATATAGTTTGATTGTTAATTGGATTAACTTGTGCTTTTGGGTTTACTGTAATAGTAAATGTAATTGGATTTCCATCACAGAAAGATGTACTTACGTTGTTAATTGGAGTTGCAGTTATTATGCTTGTTATTGCACTATTAGTTGTGTTTGTAGTCGTAAAATTGATATTACCGCTACCAGAAGCCGGTAGTCCAATACTTGGGTTTGTATTTGTCCAATTAAATACATTAGCGTTATTTCCAGTAAAATTGATAGTAGCAATAGTGTTATTATCACAACTAATAATGTTACTGATAGGATTTACTGCTGGTGTAGGTAAAACCGTAATTGTAGTTGTATTGGAAACCGCATCACATGGTCCAAATGGGTCATTTGTAGTTAATGTTAAGTCAATATTACCAACATATCCCAATGGTGGTGTATAAGAGCTATTGTTGTTGTTAATGTTCGAAAATACACCTCCAACTGAATCGCTCCAAGTTCCTGTTGAAGCAGCTCCTCCAATAATTCCGTTCAATTGAATAGTGGTGTTTTCACATAATGGGGCATAGTTACCTGCAATCGATGTTGCTTCATTGTTGAAAATTGTTGAAAAAGATTCGGAAACAATTGTGCAAGGAGCTAATGGAGTATTTGATGTTAATGTAAATGTTATGGTTCCAATGTAATCTAATGGTGGCGTATAAGTCGGATTTAAATCATTTTCATTTGGTGTGAATATACCACCGGCTACAGAAGCTGACCAAATACCTGAGGTTGTACCACCTGAAATGTTTCCATTTAATTGAATTGTTGTGTTTACACATGTTGCAGCTGTTCCGCTAGCGTTTAAGTTCACTTTTGGAACCACAGTAATACTACTATTATAAGTGTTGCTTCCACATTCGTTACTAACGGTTAGCGTGTAATTATATATTCCAGCAGTGTTAAATGTCATAGTAGGAGCTGCGTCATTTACACTTGAAATAGAAGAGGGAGGGTTTGCTCCAAAATCCCATAAATAACTCACAGGATTGGTTGCGTAACAATTGAAAACGGTTGGGTTAAGTGTTAAACTACTTCCTTCGCAAATTGTTTCTGTTGTTAAGCTAGTAATTGGTTTGCCCGCTATCGTTATTGTTTCTGTTTTTGTATTTGCTGCACATAAAGCTCCTGCAGTTGGAATATCTAAAGACGCTGTTAAACTAACTTCATAAATTCCAGGAGATGTAATTGTAATTTCTGGAGTTGCATCTGATGCACTCCCGTTTGAAAATAACCAACCATTAGCAATGTAACTTGGGCAGTTTTCTGGGTTGCTAGAAGTTATAGCCCAATTGTAATTAATGGAATTATTACACCCTGGAATGCTCGAATTATTGGTGCTTGTTAGTATTGAAGGAGCGCAATTACTATTATTAGTAAAAGTGAAATCAGCCGTTACTCTCGGTGTTACACAAATGGTTTGTGTAGTCGAGCTAATTCCACATAGATTTGAACCGGTGTAAAAGTTTATGGTATAATCACCAGGTAATAGAAAAGTTATGTTTAAGACGTTTGACGCAATTGGAAGCCACGCTCCTGGATTATTGGGTTGGTTGTTGTTAAATCCGAAATTATTGGTACATGTTATGTAAGGATTAGCGATTAATAATCCACCTGCACTCGTTGCAATTATTCCACCTGGTCCTGATATTGTCCAGTATTTTCTATAGGTTTGCGTACAAGTATAAGTAGGTGGGCCACCAATATTGTAACCACCCTCGGTACTATCTCTAAAAGCTACAGTTGTGCCTTCACATACAATATTATTGTTAGGTGTTCTAGTAAAATTTGCAATCGGAGCTGATTGAATGTTTATGGGGCCAACTGCATTAGTGCTATTTCCACAAGGATTGTTTACTGTAATTGACGCTTGATAAGAATTTGGATATACCGTATTGTTAATGTTTGAGTTAGTACCGCAAGAACTGTCTAAAAATTGATGGGTTATAGTTGCTGGTGGTGGATGATTAAAAGTAACTGGTGGTGTGCCATCATTGACTTGAAATGTGTATGTTGTTCCAGGTGTGTTTTGTGCTCCAATTAATAAATCATAGGTAACGCTCCCTGGATTACATAATGTGGGAATACCTACCGCACTTATTGTAGCTGTAGGAATTGCTCCAATGTATAAGTTGTAAATTCTTGTGCTACTGCAAGCGTTATCTAATACGACAGTATAGGTAAGCGTATAGCTTCCTGCATTTGCGTAAAAATGGAAAGTATCGGATAAATTTGTGCCTGTAAATGTATCAGATGTGCCATCTCCCCAATCTAGAATGTGTTGGGTATTACTATTAGTTTGTGTAGAATTTGTTGTAAAAGAAAATAATCCTCCTGAAATATTAGCATCATTACTACAATAGGTAAAGTAATTTGTTCCATTATAAGTTGTAGCGGTCCAGAAGTTCCCATCTATAAGTTGAATACTTGGATTGCTGGGTGTAGCATTTAATACAATAACAGTAATGCTATAACTTGTACTATTATTTAAAGTTAAAGTAGTATTGAAAGATCCAGCATTATTGTAGGTTACGGTGTGTGGTCCAACTGTGTTAACCCCTGTAATATTACCGCCTTGAAATTGCCAATTGTAAGTAGTATTGGAGTTTGTGTTACTTGATGCGTCTGTGTATGTAATACTTTGAGTTCTGCAAATAGTGATGCTCCCGTTAACCGTTGCTGGATTTGTATTAAAAAATGCATCTAAAGAATTACTAAATGATAGTAATGGAAAAAATAACACATATAACGTTATTTTAACATAAAGGTATGTTTTTCTATCTCTTTTCATCGGTAATTTATATTAAAATATTAATTATCGCTAAAAGTTTGAATAGGGATTACATAACTTTTGCTGGATGTATGTATAAATTTAACAAAAAAACTCTATAATTAAAAAGAATTATAGAGTTTTTTTGATTTTTTATAAGAATTATATTTTCTCTTTTCTTTTTATGAAATAAATTGAAGTAATAATTCCTGTTATTAATAAAGGAAGGATGATGTTATTGATTGGGGTAACAGGTGCATCTTGTCCGTCACCTCCTCCTTCATCTCCAAATCCTGGATCTTGTGCGTATAGGGATGTAGTTGCAATAGTAAACAATACTATTAAATAAATTGCTTTTTTCATAGGCTTTTAATTGATAATAATTTTTATAGTATTTACAGTTTGATTTTGGTTTAAAATTTCTAATGAATATACCCCTGTGTTAAAATTAGAATTAAAATTAATTTTTAACTCTTGGTTTTGATCTATATTGTTGATTTCTCCTTTTTGAAGTTCTTGTCCTAACATGTTTATTATGCGATAAGAATATTTTCCTAACTCTAAATTGCCCATGTTTAAATTTATACCATATTGCATCGTGGTTGGGTTAGGGTATGCAATTAATTTATTTGGATTTAAGATTTCTTCACTGCTTAAAGTGGAATCAAAAACAATTTTAAAACGATTTCCTTGTGTAGTTGCATCAGCTGTAACATCGAAATTGTATTCAAATACGGTACCGTCTAGTGGCATTTGAGTAATGCTTCCTAATTTTAAATCATAAAATAAAGCACCTCCTGAAAATGTAAAATTTTCTGTTTTAATTTTTAAACGATAAGTCCCCGCTGTTCCTCTTGTTACTCTTATGAATAACTCATCACCGTGAACAACAGGCGCCCTGTGTTCGCTAGATATATTTGCTGTTCCGTTTAAAAATGCTAATGTTTCATTTGGATTTGTGAATTTTTCTACGTCTTTCTCATCAACAGTATTTGACGCTCCATCGTAAAATGCTGCCACAATTCCATCTTTGTACTGTGTTGTATTGTTTTCAATTCTTTCAAGACTAACTCTTAATCTTTCATAGACAGTATTTGTTGTTCTTGCAAAAACTTGACTATTGGCACCCTCTCTTTTAAAAGATTCATTAATTCTGAAAGTTGTTGAAGATGGGGAAGATTTTGCTTTAATAAAAAAAGCTTGTCCACTTTGTATTAAATGATTGTTTTCAGTAGCATTTAATGCGCCAGATGCACTATATTGATTTACAGGATCCCAAGTTACATATCCTCCATATTGACCTATATTGGGATCGATTATCCATATTTTTTCATCAACCACATTTCCATTTAAACCTCCAGACATTACTAAACTTTCCATATCTATTGGCGAAGCATAAGGGTTTCCAATTAATTGATAATTATTAGCTGTCACACTATAAGTTTGGTTACCGGTTATTAAGCTTCCTTTAGCTTGTAATGTTGTGTTTAGAGATCCAGGAACTCCATCGTATGATGTACCATTAGAAACAACGCCTTCGCCATAAGGATAAATAATAAAAGTTAAAAACGCATTGTTTTTAGAACTATTGAAAAGTGGTTCTGTAAACGTATTGGTCACAGATGTCCAAGCGCCATTAACATATTTTCTAAAGTTGTGAGTAGAAATAGGTAAGTAGTTCATTCCATTTGTAGCTGGATCATAACTTGAAACAGGACCCCATACATCAGTGCCTGTAAGACCATCAGCGTTTCCATTATTTTGCCAATTGTTATAAATGGTATTATTTAAGCTTCCTTTAACTGGTGCGGTTAAAAGGCGCCATCTTCTCTCTGAGTTGATTAAATATCGTTGCACAGTAACGTCTCCAATTATTGCGCCAGCTTCAACTTGTTCTACTCTTGCAGTAATTGATTCATCTGAATATAGAATGATTTCACCACCTGTATCTAAAACAGAACCACTTGCAACTGATAAAATGTCTAAAACCAGTACAGATCCTGTACCATTTCCGTTAAGTGTTGCGTTATTAACCACGTTTAGATGAGAAGTTTCAATTATTCCTAAATTGCTTAAATCGGCTCCTAATTCTAAAGTTTGTGAAAAAATATTAGTAGCAATTGTAGTGAAAGCATTTATTGTTAATGAAGTTAAATTGTTAACCGTTCCGTTAATTGTAGTTTCTGAATTCAAAGTGATTGAATTAACATTTCCTAGGTTGCCATTAAATGTTGTAACACCTCCATTCACTGTAATGTTAGGTACATTTATGGTTGGCATATTGCAAGTAAATCCGCTATCATTAATTGTTAAACTACTTAAGATCCATAAGGCAGTTGAAGTTGTGGTTACATTATTTCTTTGAACACTTGTTCCTAAGTTAAAATTGTTTGTACCTGTTATGGTAAGTGAATTTAACCTAGTAGGAGTTGTACCAGTTCCTGTAAATGCTGTTCCTGTTCTTAGTTCAATACCTGCTTTGGTTACACTGCCACTATATGTAACATCAACAGGGCCATTATATCTAAATCTGCTTCCGGTTCCAGTAACTCCATTGCCACTACTAATGTTCATTTGTGATCCTCCATTTAATGCAAAAGTATATATAGTTCCAATATTTAAATTTCCAGCAATCATATCCATTCTGGAGGTAATGGTTACGTTATTGTTTATAGTATAACCTGATGAGTTATTTAAATTTAAAAAATTATAGGAGTTACCGTAGATTACTGATGCAGATCCACTACCAGTGTAGGTTACTTTTGTTCCTGTTGCTGTAAATTCAGGAGCATTGTTGATTCCACTTAATTGAGTGTAAATAGGACAATCTCCTACATGATGAAATTCGATTTCAGCCGAACCATTTTCGGTAATATATTTACAATTTATACTTAACCCAGTTGCATTTTGATAGGAATTCATATAACCACTGCTACCTGTTCCTAACAAAGTTAATTTACCTGCACTATGACTAACAAAAGCACCTTGTCCTAATGTACCATTAACTACGTTGAACATGTTAAGATTGCCTAACAAATCGATGTTTGGACCATTAAAAGTCATTTTGGTATACTTTCCTGTAGTGGTTGTGGTAATTCCAGAAGTACCAATATTGATATCTCCATCAACAATCAAAGTTCCAGAGCCAATTAATGTAATGTTTTTAATAATATCACTTATACCGGTAATTTCAAAATTTTCAACAATGGTTAATTTTACACCAGAAGCAATGTTAATTGTAATGTTTGATCCACTACCAGTATTGGTGTTAGTGAAGGATAAACAAGATGCGTCAGTAGTTACGTTTAATGGGATATTTAGTGTGCTACTTCCATCATAAAACACAGAATCACCAGCGCCAGGATAAGTTCCAGTATTTGTTGAGCTCGCACTGCTAACTGTTGACCAAGTGGCACTATCTGTCCAATTTCTTGTTCCGCTAGTAACAGCTCTTAAAAAATACTCTGTTGCATTTGTAATGCTAAATGAGAATAAACATAAAAACAATATTATAGTTTTTAATAATCGATAAGATGTATTTTTACTTTTCATGGGAGTAGAATTAAGAACGTTACAAATATACTCAAAATAAATCATTTACAAAATTTACTTACTACTTTTCTGATGTAAATTTCATTAAATTTTTAAAGTAAAAGTATGATTTTTATAGGATTAAATAATAAATGATAATTATAAAAGAATAAGTGTGTGTTTTTAATTAATAAGTGTTATAATGTCTTTATATATAAGGTATAAGAGTTTTTTTTGTTTTAAAATATTTACATGTTGGTTGTGTATTGTGAAAAAAAATAGATTAACTTTGTTTAACTTAAAAAAAACAAAATGCCAAATTTTAAATCTCTATTTACATTCTTGCTTCTTTTTAATACTTTTTGGGTAATATCACAAGAAGTTGTAATGGATACTACTGCATTACCTTATTTGCAGAAAGCTGAATTTAATTTTTTAGGTGTAGGTTTGAATTATGAATTACCCATTTCGAATGGTTTTTCTCTAGACTCAGGATTTGGTTTTTCGGGTGGTGCAGAAATAATTAACAATAAGATGAATTTCAAATATAAAGAGAATTTTTTCAATCCAAGTTTTTATCTAAAATCAGAATTAAAGTATTACTATAACCGATATGTTAGAATTGCAAAAAAGTTACCTACACGTAATGGAGAAGGAAGTTATTTTGGGATTCAAAATAAAATTTTAACCCAACGTTTATTTGATGCTAAATCAAGGTTAAGTAATCTAATGATGTATGAGTTTCATTGGGGTATACAACGAAATATTTACCCTGATTTCTTATTTAATTTTCATGTGGGAATAGGGCATTCTTATGATTTTACAACTAAAGGCAATACTTTTTACACGGCTTTGGGTTTAAAAGTTTCCTATCTTTTTGCAAATAAAAAAATTACACGTAAATCATTTGATAAGTTTCGATTTTAGTTTTTTCAATAAAAGAACAATGTTTATGTTTAGCTTTTTGTTAACAAATTGTTTGGATTGTTGATTTTGGTCTGACTTGTTATTTTTAATCGAAAAAAGAGTTATTTTTGTTAAATAAAAAAATTAATTTACACTTATGAGTTTATTGAAAAAATATTTTGTTTTTATCTTGGTTCTGTTTTTCACTACTAGTATAGCGCAAGAAAAAAAAGATTCAGATAAAAAAGAAGGTGAAAAGAAAAACACCGAAAAAAAAGACACTCAAAAAAGAGACTCTGTATATATTCCTAACAAAGTTGTTACCCGAACGGTTTCAGATACTGTTCATCCAAAAGACAGAGAGAAAAATTACAATCGATGGTCGGTTAATTTGAATGTTGGTACAAATGTAGGTATCCGTCCATTTACAACGGGTTATTATGCTACAACTCCAAATTATTTTGTAAAACCTGAATTTAATCATGTTGATTTGAATATACGTCATATGTTCAATACTAAATTTGGTGTAATGTGGGATTTTGCATATGATAATTTTTCTGAAGATTCGGGAAGTCCTGAGTTTAGTAATAACATGTATAGAACCAGTTTTCAAGGGGTTTTAAATATGCATCGTGCAATGCATTGGGAGGAGTTTACAGAAACTTTTGGATTGCAATTTCATTTGGGACCAGGGTTTACCTTTTTACATGGTCCAAGAACTACCACTTTTAATCATTATGATAACATATTTAGTATTATAGGTGGTTCAACATTGTTAGTTAAAGTCTCTGAAAAATTAGCTTTTAGTTTAGATTATACAATAATTAGTAATATAACTCAGCACGTTACGCTTGATGGTCAAACTAAGTTGGATCCCGCTTTTAGTCGATCAGGGTTAGTTTATACAACTACTTTTGGAGCAACATTTTATTTTGGTAAAAAAGAGCGTCATGCTGATTGGTATTGGGAAAATTTAAATGTAAAAGATGAGTATAAGGATTTATTGGCTCGTGTAGAAGAATTAGAAATTATGATGAATGATACTGATAAAGATGGTGTGCCGGATTATCTAGATGTTGAAAATAATACTATTGGAGGTGTTGCAGTTGATACTAAAGGTAGAGCAGTTGATTTGAATAATAATGGGGTTCCTGATGAATTAGAAAGTTATTTGAATAATCGATATGGAGATTTAGAAAGCACTGTAAATAATTTGATTTCTGGTGATACTAATTATTCAAATGTACAAATGAAAAACATGATTAATGGTCAATATGTTAATGTGTTTTTTGATTTTGATGATACGAGAATTACTACGGGAACAATATCAGCTATTAATTTCTTAATCAAATATTTGAATGCTAATCCAAACTCAAATGCTGAAGTAATCGGATATGCTGATGAATTTGGTAATTATGAGTACAATATTAATTTATCAAGAAAAAGAGCACAACGTGTAATCGAAATGTTGGTACGTTCTGGAATCGATCCAAAACGATTGAAACTAGTAGTTAAAGGAGAGGACGCTTCTGTTCCTAAAGATTCTAAGTTGGCTAGACAATTGGTAAGAAGAGTTGTGTTTAAAGTGGATTAACGTAATTTTAATTATAAAAAAGGCTTGTGGGTTTGCTACAAGCCTTTTTTATTTATAGTATTTTTTGCACAATTCTTTTTTTATTTGTAGCTTTATTCAATGATAAAATAATAGTATATGAAAAAGAGTGTGGTGTTATTTTGTTTTTTGATGTTATCTTTCTTGCATGGTCAAAATAGGAATGGTTATTCGCGTCTATATGGTTCCTTTTCTAAAGTTCAATTTTCAAACCCACCGGAATCAAAGCAATATTTAGATTCGATTTTGTTGCTTCCAAAGCTTCATGATAGCTTGATTAGTAAGACTTATAATGATATTGGGATTTATCATGCTATTATTGGTGATTATAATAATGCTATTACTTCCTTTAAAAAAGCATATTCAATAGATAAAAATAGTTCTTTAAAAACAAAGGCTAATATATTATGCAATATTGCCAATACACAAAAATTGTTTGGTAAGTTTGATTTAGCACTTCAAAATTTGGTTGTTGCTAAAAAAATGTATGCTTCAATTTCAGATGAAAAAAACCTTCTTAAAGTAGAAAGTGAAGTTAGTGCTGTTTATTATAACCAATCAAATTATAACAAAGCACTTGAAATATCAATGGATTTAATTCCAAGGTTAGAGGCTTTTGGAGATGAAAAACTTTTAAATATTCAACTTTTACGTTTAGCTAATATTCAGTTTAATGTTGGGGATTATCAAAGTGCTATTAAAAATTACAAAAAAATAGTGCCTTATTTTAGTAATGACGTTGATAATAATCTTCAAAATAAATACATAGCCTTGATGAATATTGGGGAATGCTATGCTGAATTAGGAGATGCAAAGGCATTGTCTTTTTTAAAACAATCACTTGAAGGTTTTCGATCAATTTCTGATAAAAGAAACGAGAATTTTTGTATGGGTAGAATAGGAAAGTATTACTACAAGTCTCAAAAATACGATCTTGCTTTACCCTATTTGAAAAATTCGTTTGAATATTTATATACTAATTTGCCACATTTATCATTGGAGCTATTTTCTTATTACTTAAAGAATCTAGATCAATTAAATCGCATTTCAGAAGTTAAAAAAGAAATTAGTTTGGATTTTGATGCTATACTTACGGATGTTAATTTGCAGGAGAAAATTTTTTATTATGAAACTTTAGCTGGATTGTATCAAAAAATTGGGAATCAATCTTTACAATTTCATTGTTTAAAAAAATTACAAACTTTATACCAAGAGCGAGAAAAGAACAACACTTTTGAAGAATTGCAAAAAAAATTAAATGTATATGAGTTAAATAACGCCATTAATAAAAATAAGACATTGGAATTGAAAGTTTCTAATTTAAAACTTCAAAATGCAGTTATTATAATATCCTTGCTGTTACTCGTTGTCTTGATTGTTTTTGTTATTGATAAACAAAGGAAGAAAAATAAAATTCAAGAATTGTCTTTATTGCAATTGGAACAAGAGAAGGTTTTACATGAAAAACGTGCTCAGTTAAAGGATGTTGAATTGCAATTGAATACCGAAATTTCGCAAACAAAAGAGCGTGAATTAACGGCATTACAGTTGAAAATTTTTCAAATTAAAGAAAAGGTTTTAGATTACATAAAGCAAAATGAAATTGCATTAGAAAAAAAGAAATTAAATGCCTTTGTTAAAAAAATTGAAAAACAATTCGATAATGATGATTATTGGGAAGAGTTCCAATTGAAATTTACTAATATGCATCCCAATTTTGTGTCAACTATAAAAAACGATTATCCAGAATTGACAAAAAAAGATATTGACTTTTTAATATTAATTAAATTGAACTTAAGTAATAAGGAAATTGCGACATTAATTAATATCTCTTATGAAAGTGTTATTAGTAAACGTTATTTATTACGAAAGAAAATGAATGTTGACTCTGATAATGAGTTACTTATGTATTTATTAAAGTTGTAAAATCTATATTTTTTCTATATGTGTTATTTAATTTCTTTACTAATTTTGTAACATGAATTAATTTAATCAATAAAGTATAAATGATCTCTTTGGTTTATTTGATGATTTTTAATTTAGTATTAAATTTTTTCACAACACCTTCGGGTGATTTTCCTCCTACACACAGAATTAAAAACTCTTTTCTAAAAGAAGTTTTGTTACAATGCATCTAAAAATAGGTAAAGATGGCATTTTTGTTCTGTTATTACTGATTTTGTCAATCGGTAATTGTCTAACATTATTAAATGTAAATTTTAACGAAATTAATTTAAAATCATATTGCTGATTATTTGCTATTGGTTTTAATAATTATTTCAAAGGAATCTGTTTTTCTTTTGGAATATTATTATAAGCTATAAATATTATCAGTAAATAATAGATGGAAATTAATTTAAATTATTTAGAAACAATAAAAAAAATAACAACTATTTTAAATTCTCTACACTATGACAAACAAATTACTTAAAAATTTAATATCGCGATCATATATTGTGATATTATTGTTTTTTACCACAAATTTTTTGGCTCAAACAACCAGAGATGTGGCAAATTACTCAGAGCTAACAACAGCAATTACTAACGCTGCAAATGGCGATATTATTAATTTTACAACTAACATTGTAATTACTAATCAAATTACAATTTCTGGTAAGACACTAACATTTCAAGGAAATGGAAATGAAATATCCGTGCCAAGACCAGGATTGGATGATATGGGAAGATATAATTCTAGTCCTTCAACATTTAGGGTATTTCAATTATTATCTGGGGCTAATGTTACTATTAATAATTTAACTATAAAAGGTGGTGCAGTATCAACAGGAGGTGCAATAAATGCTGCAAATGGTACAACATTACGAGTAAATAATTCAATTATATCTAATAGTTTGGCTTCTGGTTTTACCGGTGGTGGAGGGGTAGCTATCTATGGAATTGGATATTTTAAAAATTCTTTTATAAGAAGAAATGCTGCTGGCTATGGTGGAGGAATACTTGTAAGTGGCACTGCCCGAGTTTATTTCGAAGAAAGTACCATGGTAGAAAACAGATCCACTCAATCAAATGGTGGTGGAGGAGCTGCTGAATGTCAATCGGGTTCTGTATTATATTTTAACAATTCAACATTGTCTAATAACCAAAGTACAGAAATTGGTGGTGCTATTAATAATTATCAAGGTACAATTTATTTTATCAACAGTTCTGCAACAGGAAATGTTGCTTTTGGAAGTTATAGCGGAGGAGCTATTGGAAATAATGGAGGTAATGTGTATATCTTGAATTCGTTATTTGCACACAATTATAGAAGAACAACTGGTACTGTAACCAATCCAACAGGATATGTTTTAGATGATTTTCAACCTTATTCTTCTCCAGGAGGAATACGCATTTATCATTCTATTTATCATGCTGCTCTTCCATCTGGGTTAGGGGTTAATACTGGTAATATTCAATATACTGGAGCTAGTAATGGATCCAATAACTCTATATTTTCGGGAGGATTACTTTCTAGAATTACAGATACCAATGGTAATGAAATTGGAGATCAAATTTTCAGACCCTTTTTATATAACAATCAAGGATCAGTTGCGCCTACCTTACAAGTGGGATCTTTTGTTTCACAAGCTGGAAACAGAGGGGTGCCAACTCGTTTTTCAAATAATAACAATGTATCACCAGCAATCGCTTATTTTTCAGGCGGATCTTGGGTTAATTTATTAGGGACTAGTACTTCTGGACAAGAAGTGACGCAAGATCAGGTTACGGCTAGTAGGAATAGTTCTACACCTTCAAGAGGGGCTATTGAGTCGGAATTAGACCAAGTGCTTTATGTTGTTAAAGTGAATGGAGCATCTGGAGGTACCGTTAATGGAGGTACTATTTATGGTGACGTATACCAAGCGGGGAGTTCCGTAACTATTACTGCCATTCCAAATGCTGGGCAACAGTTTGTTCGTTGGGATTATGTTGCTGGAGGTTCTGGAACTGCTTCAACGTCAAATCCATATACTTTTACTGTTAATCAAGATGTAACCTTAATTCCTGTTTTTAGTGCTTTAGCGGCAGGAAGTTATACCGTTACCTATGTAGGAAATGGAAATACATCAGGTACAGTTCCTGCGGTTGGAACATTTACAGCTGCAACTACAATAGCAGGAGCAGGTACTTTACAAAGAGCAGGTTATGCTTTTACAGGATGGAACACAAATTCTAATGGTTCAGGTACAGCTTATGCGGCAGGAGCAACTTACTCTGCTGGTACTAATTTAACATTATATGCAATTTGGCTAAATACAATAAGTGCTCCAACAGTTGATACTAGTCAGTCTTTTTGTGTTGGTTCTAGAGTTTCGAATTTAGTTGCAACGGGAACAAATTTAAAATGGTATGATGTGGCAGAAGGTGGTTCGCCACTAGGTGTTAATCATGTGCTTTCGTCAGGTACTTATTATGTGAGCCAAAGTGTTTCTGATCTTGAAAGTGATCGAGTTGCTGTTCAAGTAACTTTATTCCCAAGACTTAGTACCATTAGTACCATTTCAGGTACAACAACATTAGCATCAGACGCTACATCTGCTACTTATTCTGTAACGCCAGTTACAGGAGCTACCCATTATGTATGGAATTTACCTTCTGGGTTAACATTAACTGATCAAACAGGTCCTTCTGTAACTTTAGCAGTTGCCTCAACTTTTACTAGTGGATTGATTAAAGTTTATGCTTATAACGATTGTAATGCAACGTCTGTTAGAGAGTTAACGGTTACCAAAGCAACGATATTGCCAGGAGGTGTTGCTTATAGTATAACAGGTAATCCAATTATATGTGCTAATGGTAGTCAAACCTATACATCTACTTATGTGGATAACGGAGTTTATACTTGGACTGTTCCTACTGGTATAACCATTACTTCAGGACAAGGAACGAATTCGATAACAGTTGCTGCGGGTGCAAATTTTGTTTCAGGAAGAATACAATCAACTTGTGTAGTGTCAGGTGTAACTTTTACAGCTTCATATACTGTTTCAGGAGTTGCTCAACCGTCTACTATATCAGGTCCTGTTAATTTGTGTTCTTTAAATAGTGCGACTTATTCTGTTACGGCAGTTCCGGGTGTTACTTACGTTTGGCGATTACCTGCTGGAATGAGTATTACTTCAGGTTCTGGTACAGCAACAATTAATGTAAGTATTAGTGGTTCTTCAATAAATGATGATATTTCAGTACGAGCGCAAACAGAATGTGGTTTAAGTTCTCCAACCTACTTAAAAGTAAGTAGTACACCTATCATAGGAGCAATTTCTGGGGTAACACGAGTTTGTGGTGCAGTTGAAACAACTGTAGATGCAAATGGGAACATTGTAAATAACAACCCGTTAAATCAATATACGTATAGCATTCGTCAAGTACAAGGAGCTACATCTTATGTGTGGACTGTTCCTACTGGAGCTACAATTCAATCAGGTCAAGGGACAAATAGTATTGTGGTAAGTTACAATTTAAATACTTTTGGATCAGGAATTATTTCAGTTAGAGGAGTTAATTCTTGTGGAACAGGAGCAGTTAGGAATTTAACAGTAAGTGCGGTTACAGGATCAATTTCAGGACCAACAGATTTATGTTCAATAAGTTCTGCTACATATAGTGTTCCAGCAGATATGGGGACTGGATTTGTTTGGACATTGCCACAGGGAATGAGTATTACAAGTGGATCTGGAACATCAAGTATTACAGTTTCGATAAGTCATCCTGTAAACTTTTCTGCAAGCAATCAAGTTATGGTGCAGTTTACAACGGCATGTGGAGGAACTAAGAATTTAACATTGGCAGTGTCTTGTAATGATTACACTACACTTCAAGCTTCACAATGTGGTGCAAGTGTTAATTTTACAGATAGAATTTATCCAATTGCAGTTCCTGGTGCTACAGGTTATGCTTTTGATATATATGCAGCAGATGGAACAACATTTATAAGAACTATCGAAAACAGTTATCATTATTTTATGTTTTCTCAAATTAATTACACAATTGGAGCTACTTATCAAGTTAGAGTTAGAGTTAAAAGAGGAAGTGTTTACAGTATTGCAGGTTCTGCTTGTAGTGTTACTATAGTAAATTCTATACCAACTACTGCAATTCAGGCTTCTCAATGTGGTGCTACAATAAATTATGTAGATAGAGTTTATCCTATCGGAGTATCAGGAGCAACAGGTTATGCTTTTGATATTTATGCAGCAGATGGTTCAACATTCATAACAACAATTGAAAATACCTATACTTTCTTCCGATTTACTCAAATTAATTTTACTTTTGGAACTACTTATCAAGTTAGAGTTAGGGTAAAAATAGGAAGTGAATATGGTTTGGCTGGTCCAGCATGTAGTATTACAATAAGTAGCGTTATGCCTACAACTACACTTCAGGCTTCTCAGTGTGGAGCTGTAATAAGTCATACTGCTTTAGTATATCCAATAGGTGTTACAGGAGCTACAGGTTATGCTTTTGATATTTACGGGGCAGATGGTGTAACATTTATTGCAACTATTGAAAATTCTAATTTTTTCTTTAGATTTACTCAAATCAATTATGTTTTAGGAGAAAAATATTATGTAAAAGTTAGAGTTAAGAGAGGTAATCAATATGGAGAACAAGGTGCAGCATGTTTGGTGCAATTGTCTAATCCCAATGCAAGAGAAGAAGTTGTCGTAAAAGAAGATGCATCTAATAATGTAATAACGAATGGAAATTTACAAGCATATCCAAATCCATTTACTTCTACGTTTAATATTGCACCTATAGAAGGCGAAACAGAAACGTTATTCTACCAAGTGTATGATGTAACAGGTAAAATGTTAGAAAGTAGATCGGTAGAGGCAAGTGAAGTGGCGCAACATGCTATAGGGGAATACTATCCAACAGGTATGTATTTAGTTATAGCGCGTCAAGGAGCAACAACTCAAACCTTTAAGATGGTGAAAAAATAATAAATAGCCATTACAAATTAATTTTACAACAACCGTCTCATTTTATGAGGCGGTTTTTTTATTAAAATCAAAAGGAGTTGATTTTAATAAAATTAAATTAAAACCAAGATTGAAGTAATCAATTAAAATTATAACTAAAATTTTTAAGAAAATAATTAGATAGTTATTTTTATAAATAGTTTAAAACTAATCACTTACAGTTTTTTTATATTCAAAAAAGCTAAACACGAATTACACAAATTTTCACAAATTAATTCGTGCTAATTTGTGAAATTTGTGTAAAAAAATCAACGATTACTGTGTTGACTTATAGTTTGCCAACGATTCATAAGGAGTTTTGCTACATTGTTTTATTATCAAAGAATAAATAATGTGTGATTTGTAAAGACGCGAATTACATGTTTTATGGAATCAATAATGGGACACAACTTTTTGTTTGTTGTGTGTTTTTAATTCAGTTTTAAATATGTTGAAAAATAGGAATTTTTCTCAAATTAATTTGTGCTAATTTGTGTAATTCGTGTCAAAAAAGTATCTACAATTATTTGCTTTTAATTTACTAGGGATTATAGTTGTTTAAAACAACAACTAAAATTCTTCAGTATTTTCAGGTTGGTATTCGGGAACTAATTTTTTAATAAGTGAAACCATTTCTTTTCTTGAGATTTTTTGAAAATCTTCAAAATAATTTATGATATCATTGTTTGAAAATTTACGTTCGTCTGTTTCTTTGGCAATCACAATTTTAGGATGATATGTTGGTAAGGTTTCCGAACATTCTGTTAGTACTTCTTCATATAATTTTTCCCCTGGTCGTAAACCTGTGAACTTAATTGCAATATCTTTTCCTGGGATTTTTCCAGCCAATCGAATCATTTTTTCAGCTAAGTCTACAATTTTAATAGATTTGCCCATGTCAAAAACATAGATATTACCTCCGCTTCCCATAGCACCAGCTTCCAAAACTAATTTGCAGGCTTCGGGTATGGTCATGAAAAAGCGATTAACTTCTGGATGGGTTACCGTTATTGGGCCGCCTTGTGCAATTTGTTCTTTAAATAAGTGTACTACAGATCCGTTAGATCCTAATACATTTCCAAAACGGGTTATCATTACCTCCATTGTTTTGGATTTTTGAGAGTGGTAAATGTTTTGTGCCAACATTTCTGCAATACGTTTGCTGGATCCCATTATGTTAGTAGGATTTACAGCTTTATCCGTAGATACAAAAATAAATTTTTGGGTGCCGTATTTCACGGCATTTTCTAAGCAATTTAGGCTTCCAAAAACATTAACTTTTATGGCTTGTTTGTAGTTTTTTTCTAGTACAGGGACATGTTTGTATGCAGCAGCATGAAAAACGATGTCAGGTTTGTGGGTTTCAAAAATGGTGGCAATTTCTTTTTTATTAGTTACATCTACTAACTCAAAAACACAGTTGCATTCCGATAAGTTCTTGTCAAAATACAATTGAATACCATGTAAAGGTGTTTCTCCTTGATCCAAAATGATTAATTTTTTAGGTTTAAATATTGCAATTTGTTTTGCTAATTCTGAACCTATAGAGCCTGCTCCTCCGGTAACTAAAATTGTTTTTTTGTTGTATTGTGCAATAACTTTAGGATTATCAATTTCAATTTGATCCCTAAAAAGTAATTCATCTAAATTATATTCAATTAAATCAGTACTAGTATTTGTGTTTTGAAGTAATTCTGGTTTATATACTTTAATATTACTATGGATACAATCTTCAATTAATTTTTTTTCTTCATTCTCATTTAATACACCTATAGGGAGTATTAAATTTTTAATTTTTTTCCATCTAAGGAATTTGATTATGGGTTCAGTTGTGGTAATAATTGGAATTCCAGCAACTTTTTTTCCATTAAGTGAAGCGTTAGTGTCAAAAAAACAGAATAAATCATATTTTCCAGAAGGAGTCATTAAAGGTTCTATTAAGCTAATATTCATAGCGTTAACTCCTACAATAACTATTTTTTCTTTTTCTGATTTCGGAATTTCATCTTCATGTAAGTATTGAAAAACAAACTTTACAAAAATTCTGAATCCAACTAATGTAAAAAAACCAAATAATGTTACATTAATTAGTATGGTATAGATAAATAAGGTATGATTATATTGATATCTGTAAATTTCATTTAACAAAACGATACATGCTGTAGAGAATAAGACAGCTTTAAAAATTTTCATTATATCTTTCAATGAAGAATAACGCACAACTCCCTGATAGGTTTTGAATAAAGTAAAGTTTAAAAAATAAATTCCAATTACGATAAGAAACCTAGTAAGCAATGAAGCGTTGGTTTTTAGATTAACCCCAATGTTGGTATAAGCTAAGTAACTAAGGACACATATCATGGCAATTATAGTAAGGTCCATAGTTAAAATTAACCAAGAAGGAAGTATTTTTAATTCATTCAGTAGTTTTAATGACGACTTAATTCTTTTTTTCATAGAGAGTGTCTTTGAATTTTAAAGTTGTGTAAACAAATATAAATAGAATTAGTTAAAACTTTAATTAAAAGTTGTCTTTTTATTGATAACTAATAAACAATAAAGGTATAAAATTTTTTTATAAATGTAAGAAAATTATCGATAAAAATATTTTAATTTATTTTTTGTTTAAAGTTTTTTTTAACTAAATTTAAGCACAATTTATTTACATAAATTTAATAATGTTTTTTGTTTTTATTATTGTTAAAATTAAAATATTGAGTACTTTTGTTACTTAGTCAGATGATATGTTGCAGTCCCTAATAACATCTAAAACGCGTTTAAGGTTATTAGTAAAATTTTTTATAAATGTTGCTAATACAGGATACTTGCGTGGTTTAGCGTCTGAAATGCAAGAGAATACAAATGCTATTCGTAAAGAATTAAATAATTTAAGTGATGCTGGTTTCTTAATAAGAGAAGAAAAGGAATCTAAGGTGATTTATAAAGCAAATGATTTACATCCGTTTTTTGATCTTCTACAACAATTGGTTCGCAAACATTTAGGAATTGATCGTATTGTAACGCAAATTTTCGAAAGATTAGGAGATGTTCATAAGATTTACCTTGTAGGAGATTGTGCTAAAGGATTAGATACGGGTATTCTTGAGGTAGTGGTTGTGGGAGTAGATTTGAATATGGAATATTTGGATTATTTAGTCCCAAAAATCTCAAATGAATTAAATAAAAAAGTAATCATACATACGGCATTGGTTTTTGATGGTGTAGGAGTTTTGGTTTTTGAAAAATAGAAGGTTTTCTTCTGTTTGGATGCTTTTGGTGACATGCGGTTGGTGTGACTCACAGGGCGAAGCCGTGAAAGCAACTTTTATAATAATAACTTTTGTTACGTAAATTACTTTGTGATTTGTTTTAATTTTAAATGAAATAAGTTGAATTGGTTCGTTTTATATACAAAACCTAAAAATGAAAAAAAAGTAGCTTCGGCCTTATCTTTATTGGGTATGCAAGTTTATTGCCCTTTAATTACGGTAGTAAAACAATGGAGTGATAGAAAAAAAACAATACAACAACCTCTTTTAAGCTCATATATTTTTGTAAAATTAGAAGAAAAAGATAGATCAAAAGTTTTTGATATCCCTGGTGTTGTACGTTATCTTTTTTGGTTGGGAAAGCCTGCTATTGTTCGCGATTTTGAAATCAATCACATTAAAGAATTGTTGCAAGAAAAATATAAAGAAGTTTTGGTTTCAGGAATACAAGCTGGACAAAAAATTATTTTAGAAGAGGGTCTTTTCAAAGGAAAAGAAGCAACTTTTAAAGAACAAAAAGGAAATAAGACAATACTAGTGTTGGAAAGTTTAGGAATGACTTTAATCTTGGAACGATAAGTAATGAGTTGGTAATTGAATGGAGAAATAATTCGGTTTCTCTTTTCTCAAATGAAGAATTTTAATAATAGAAACAACTAATAAAAAAATATATGGCTAAGATATTAATAACAGGAGGAGCAGGTTTTATCGGCTCTAATTTGTGTGAATATTTTCTGAACAAAGGACATCAAATTGTGTGTCTAGATAATTTTGCAACAGGGCATCGACATAACATTGCTCCATTTTTAGAAAATCCTGAATTTAAATTGATAGAAGGTGATATTAGAAATCTTGTAGATTGTACAGCAGCAGTTCAAGGAGTTGATTATGTATTGCATCAAGCAGCTTTAGGTTCTGTTCCGCGTTCATTAAAAGATCCAATAACTTCTAATGATGTTAATGTTTCAGGGTTCTTAAATATGTTAGTGGCTGCTAGAGATGCTGGAGTGAAACGATTTGTTTACGCTGCAAGTTCCTCTACTTATGGCGATTCAGAAAGTTTACCTAAGGTTGAGGATATTATTGGAAAACCATTGTCTCCTTATGCCATTACTAAGTATGTAAATGAATTGTATGCAGATATATTCAGTAAAACTTATGGTTTAGAGACTATTGGTTTACGCTATTTTAATGTATTTGGTCGAAGACAAGATCCTAATGGTGCTTATGCTGCAGTTATTCCTTTATTTGTGAAACAATTAATGAAACATGAATCACCTGTAATAAATGGGGATGGTAATTATTCTAGAGATTTTACTTATGTTGATAATGTGATTCAAATGAATGAATTGGCTATTACAACCCATAATCCGGAAGCAGTGAATACCGTTTATAATACTGCGGTGGGTGATCGCACCACTTTAAATGACTTAGTTCATTATTTAAAAAAACATCTAAGTGCATTTGATCCAGCAATTGCATCTATTGAAGTTATTCATGGTCCTAATCGTCAAGGCGATATTCCGCACTCGTTAGCTTCAATAGATAAGGCAAAGCAATTATTAAATTATGCTCCAACTCATCCCATAGATAAAGGTTTAAAAGAAGCTGTTTCTTGGTATTGGGAAAACTTGAAGTAATACAAAAAAAGTAAAAAGTAAAAAGTAAAAAGTAGAAAGGGATAAGTAAAAAGGGATAAGTAAACTGAAATTTACTTTAACTAATTCCTGATATACTTAATTAAATAGTCCTGTTAAATTAAAAGTGAAAAAAAAGAGGAAAAGTTCAAAAACGAATAAGTCAAACCTCTATCAATAAATTAAAACAACGAACAACTTAAAAAAAAATGAATAAAATCGCCATCATCGGATTGGGTTACGTAGGCCTTCCTTTAGCCCGATTATTTGCAACAAAATATCCTGTAGTAGGATTTGATATCAATCAAAATCGTATTTCAGAATTGCGCTCAGGTACTGATAGTACATTAGAAGTAGAAGATGAAATTCTTCAAGCTGTTTTGGTAAACGATAATCCTTTTGCAGGTCATTCTGAACTTGTTTCAGAATCTCAAAATGGTCTTTATTGTTCCGCAAATTTAACAGATATCGAAGAAGCTAATATTTATATAGTTACAGTTCCTACACCAGTGGATAAAAATAATCGACCTGATTTAACACCGCTTTATAAAGCTAGTGAAACGGTTGGAAAGGTGTTGAAAAAAGGAGATATTGTTATCTATGAATCTACTGTTTATCCAGGAGCTACAGAAGAAGAATGTATCCCTGTTTTAGAAAAAGTTTCTGGATTACAATTTAACGTAGATTTCTTCGCTGGATATTCTCCAGAGCGCATCAATCCTGGTGATAAAGAACATACCGTTGAGAAAATATTAAAAGTAACATCGGGTTCTAATCCAGAAATTGGTCAAAAAGTAGATGCACTTTATAAAAGTGTTATCACAGCCGGAACTCATTTAGCACCTACCATTAAAGTAGCTGAAGCGGCTAAAGTAATTGAAAATTCTCAGCGTGATATTAATATTGCCTTTGTTAACGAGTTAGCTAAAATTTTTAATTTATTAAATATAGATACTCATGCCGTATTAGAAGCCGCTGGAACCAAATGGAATTTTTTACCATTTAAGCCAGGATTGGTAGGCGGACATTGTATCGGAGTTGATCCTTACTATTTAGCTCAAAAAGCGCAAGAAGCGGGTTACCATCCTGAAATTATCTTAGCGGGACGTAGATTAAATGATAGTATGGGAGAATATGTAGCTTCTCAAGTGGTGAAATTAATGATTAAAAAAGGGATTACCGTTAATGGTGCCCAACTTTTGTTACTAGGAATCACGTTTAAAGAAAACTGCCCCGATGTTCGTAATACAAAGATCGTAGATGTAGTTACTGCTTTAGAAGAATATGGTATTAAAGTTACCATTTACGATCCTTGGGCTAACCCAGACGAGGTAATGCACGAGTATAACCTTACTTGTTATTCTGAACTTATTTCAGGATCTAAATATGATACTGTTGTTTTGGGAGTTGCTCATAAAGAATTTATGTCATTAGATTTAAATATGTTATTAAACTCTAATGCAGTAATTTATGATGTAAAAGGAATATTAGATAATAATATCGATGGTAGACTTTAAGTTTTATATAAATCTGAATTTATGAAAAAAACATATATTATTGCAGAAATTGGTAACACACACGAAGGTTCCGTTGGACTTGCAAAACAGTTCATTAAAGCTGCAGCCGACTGTGGTGTAGATGCCGTAAAATTTCAAACGCATATTTTTGAAGCAGAAAGTTTACCAAGTGCACCTAATCCTTCTTACTTTAAAGATGAAACTAGAAAAGAGTATTTTGAAAGAACTGCATTTACAATTGAACAATACAAAGTCTTAAAAGATTATGCAGAAAACGAATGCAAGGTTGATTTCTTTTCATCTCCATTTTCTTTAGAAGCTGTAGATTTTTTAATGGAAGTAGGTGTTTCTACTTTTAAAATTCCATCTGGAGAAGTTAGTAATATTCCACTTTTAGAACATGTAGCTAAAACAGGAAAAAAGGTAATTCTTTCAAGTGGAATGAGCTCTTGGGAGGAATTGGATAGAGCAGTTGCAGTTTTTAAAGACAAAGAAAAATTGACTATTTTACAATGTACTTCTGAGTATCCATGCAAACCTGAGAACGCTGGATTAAATGTAATGTTAGAAATAAAAGAACGTTATCAATGTAAAGTTGGTTTTTCAGATCATACTTTAGGAATTGGAGTTCCTTTAACTGCTGTTGTATTAGGGGCAACATTAGTAGAAAAGCATTTTACGCTTTCAAAATTAATGTATGGTAGTGATGCAAAAAATTCTACTGAACCAGAAGAATTTAAGCACATGGTAGATAATATTCGTGCCGCTGAGCTAGCAATTAGCAGTAAAATAGATAAAAATGAAATAGTTAAAGAACTTGGTGAAATGAAGTTTGTTTTTGAAAAATCTATCGTTTCGGCAAGAGAACTAAAAGCGGGTCATGTAATTTCTGAAGAAGATTTAGCTTATAAAAAGCCAGGAGATGGGATTCCAGCAAGAGCTTATAAAGAAATTATAGGTAAAACCGTTAAAACCACCATTCCGGCTAACGAAAAGATCGAATACAGCCAATTACATTAATCGAAAAAATATAAAAAAATGAAAAAAGTTTGTGTTTTTGTGGGGAGCAGAGCTAACTACAGTAGTATTAAATCAGTTATGATGGCTGTTAAAAATCACCCAGAACTTCAATTGCAACTTATAGTTGGTTCTTCTGCGGTGTTAGATCGTTTTGGTAAAGTTGAAGATTTAATTATTAAAGATGGTTTTACTCCCGATTTTAATTTTTACAACATTGTTGAAGGAGAAAATCCTGTAACTATGGCAAAATCAACAGGTCTAGGACTTATTGAATGTTCAATGATTTTTAATAATCTAAAACCTGATTATCTTGTTGTTGTAGGAGATCGTTTTGAAATGATGTCGGTTACCATTGCGGCAGCCTACATGAACATTAGAATTGCTCATACTATGGGTGGCGAAGTTACAGGTACTATTGATGAAAGTATCCGACATGCCATTACAAAATTTGCTCATATTCATTTTGCAGCAAGCGAAGATGCAAAACAAAGAATCTTAAGACTAGGTGAAGACTCGGCTCATGTTCATAACGTAGGATGTCCTAGAATGGATTTAGTTTTAAATGAATTAAAAAATGATTCATATAAAATGTTAAGTAATCTTTTTGAAGATTTTACAGGCGTTGGTCCTTCTTATTTAGATTTAACAAAGCCATTCCTTTTAGTTTCCCAACATCCTGTTACAACTGAATTTGGTAGTAATAGAGCACAAATTGAGGAAACATTATACGCTCTTGATGAATTACAAATGCCAACGATTATGCTATGGCCAAATATTGATGCAGGAAGTGATGATATCTCTACAGGAATCAGAGTTTACAGAGAAGTTTACAATAAAGAAAGTGGTACTTGGTTAAAACTATTCAAAAATTTACCTACCCAAATCTATATTCATTTAATGAATACCTGTGCTTGTCTTGTGGGTAATAGTAGCTCTGGTGTTAGAGAAGGAGCAACTATTGGAACCCCAGTAGTAAATATTGGAACGCGTCAAAACAAAAGAGAAATGGGACCTAATGTAATTAATGTGGGATATGACCGTAACGAAATTAAAGAAGCAATATTAAAACAAATTGCGCACGGAAAATATGAAAATGCAGGTATTTACGGAAATGGTAATGCAGGTACTCAAATAGCAGATATTTTAGCTAACTCTAATCCAAGTATTCAAAAAACGATTACTTATTAAAACTACAATATGAAGATATTAGGTTTTATTCCAGCTAGAGGTGGAAGTAAAGGGTTACCTGGTAAAAATAAAAAAATAATGCTAGGCAAACCACTTATTGCTCACACTATTGAAATGGCTTTGCTTTCTAATCTTACAGATGTTGTGGTCTCTTCTGATGATGAAGATATATTAGAAATTGCCAAACAATACGATGTCAAAGTTATTAAAAGACCCGATGAACTTTCGGGCGATTTAGCTCCAACACTACCTGTAATGAAACATGCTGTTGATGCAGTTGGAGGAAATTATGATGCAGTTATGACCTTGCAAGTAACTTCTCCTTTGCGAACAGTAAAACATATCAACGAAACAATTGAATTGTTTTCAAAAGATAACGAAGCTGATTCTTTAGTTAGTGTAGTAAAAATACCGCATAAGTTTACAGATTCTTCCATTATGCTAATGGATGGAAAATATATAAAACCTATCGACAGTGAAAATTTAGTTTTAAGAAGACAAGAAAAGCCAACGTACTGGGCAAGAAATGGCGCTGTTATTTATATAACTCGAATGAATAAAGTGGGAGAGTACATTTTTGGAGGTAAAATAATACCTTACGAAATGAACAAAATGGAGAGTATCGATATAGATGATATAGAAGATTGGCAAATGGCTGAAGCTATTATGTTATACAACCAAAATAAATAAAAATGAAAAAAGTATTATTTCAATTAGGCACTGAATTCCACTATATGGTGGCATTAAGTCTTATCGATAAATATTATTCTGGAGAGGATTATGAAATTCACTTTGTAGTAGTTTCAAATCCTAATTATAAATCTAGACTTAGCGATATTCAATTAGATAATAAATACATATATCACAAAGTTTCGTATAATCATCACGAGGAAAAACGTTTTGAAGATGTGGTAACTTTAAAACAATTTATCGAGAATAACGAGTTTTTTCACTTTATTTCTTTTTTATATCACGATCCTTTGTTTGTTTATTTAACGTATTATTTTAAACGAAAAAAGACGACTACCTTTTTAGCGCCTGATGGTATGGGGGCATATGTAAAATTTACAGCCAAAAATTACAGATCTAGACTAGTAAATACTTTAAAAAGTTATAAGTTTTTTAAAACGCACGGATTTAAGTTTCCTAAACTGTGGTTTACGAGTTGGGATTTTGGTAAAAATGGATATTACGATTACATCTATGCTTATAGCGCATCATTACCCCATTTGCCTAAAAAAAATATTATAGAGGTTGATTACACTTTTTCGGCAGAACAAATCGAAAGCCTTAAAAAAACTTTTGAATTAGATTTTTCAACTTATCCCGAATTGTCAAAAGTAGTTTTGGTAATTAATGAAAGACACTATTTGCCTAAATATGAATCGCAACTTTTAAAAGTAATTTCAGAAAGCCTTCCTGGATATACCATTTTGTTTAAAAAACATCCCAATCAAAAGGTTGAAAATTTGAGTTATTTATCTGATGCTGTCTTCAGAATTGATACTATTTTTCCTGTAGAAATACTTATAGCATCAATAAAAGACGGAATTATTATTTCCTCTTATTCCAATAGTATGTTATATCATAATCCAAATTGTCATTACATTTGGACGTATCCTATTGTGGCAAGTTCAGGAGAATTGAAAAAAGATATTGAACGATTTAATCCAAAAACGTACATAGAAGTAAAACAAAATTTTGAAGAGCTAAGTAGTGCTTTGAAAGCCTGTGCAAATGGATAATACAACCATTAATCATACGAATCAATCTAATAGATCCTATATTCTTTTAGTTTTTTTGTTTTCTCCTATAGTTGCATTAATTATAGCCATAAAACAATACAAACAAATATGGGCTAAGAATATCGTTTGGATGTTTAGTGCATTTTACGGGTATTCTTTTGTTATTGGAAATTCAGGATCTGATATTAATCGATACAAAGTTAAATTTTTAGCGCACTACGATTTACAAATGAGTATTGGAGAATATCTTGCATTTCTCTTTAAAGAAGGTACTTACGATTTTATTCAACCTACGCTTTCCTTTGTCACTTCAATATTTACATCAGATTTTAAAATTTATTTGCTTGTAATAGGAACATTTTTTGGATTTTTTTTATCAAGAAATATATGGGCGGTACTAAGCCTTAGTAAGCAAAATCCAAAATGGTATGGAATTTTATTCGTATTAGTATTTTCCTTTATTTATGCGGTTTGGGATATTAATGTAATGCGTTTTACCATTGCAGCGCACATTTTTTTTTATGGGGCATTTAAATTATTGGTTCATAAAAACAAATGGGGCTATTTTTTTATGACGCTCTCGCTTCTTGTTCATTTTTCTTTTGGAATTGCGTTTGCAGTATTGTTATTATATCAAGTTTTGGGTAAAACATTTACGAAAGGATACTTTATTTTCTTTTTAATTTCTTTTTTTACTTCTGAACTTAACCTTGATTTAATTAAAAATCAAATATCGTTTTTGCCAGATAATTTCATAGAAAAGTCCGATGACTATTTGAATGAGGATTATAAAAAAAAACGAGATGACCTCAAACAAAATAAAAATTTTAGAGGAAAATATTATCAGTCCTCATTAAAATGGGCAGTAGGTATTTTATTAACCACAATTTATTTAAATAGAAGAAAAATAAACGGGAATTATTCATTAGAAAATTTATTAGCTTTCTGCTTATTGTTTGTGGGTGTATTTAATGTTTTAAGTTTTATACCCAGTATGAATCGATTTCAATTTGTGAGTTATTTGTTTGCATTAACCCTCATTTATCCTTATTTTAATACCTATGTAGATGAAAAAGAAAAAAAAATTATCTATATGTGTGTGCCATTAATATTGTTCTATTTTGTTATGAAAATTAGAATTGGATTTGAATTTACTGGACTTTTAACCGTATTAGGAGGTCCTCTTTTTGCTGCATTAAAAGATAGCGATATTGCATTAATTGATTTTCTTAAATAATTAAAATAATACTATTATGATTCAATCTTTACGAAAAGTACTTACTTCAAATTATGTTTGTTTTAGAGGATGGTCCACTAAAAGAAAAATCGTGGTGATAGAATCAGACGATTGGGGAGCTATTCGTATGCCATCACGTGCCATTTACGAACAGTTTTTAGCTAAAGGAGTTCCAGCTAATACACATTATTTTGCGAAAAATGATTGTTTAGAAAGCAATTCCGACTTGGAGCTATTGTTTGAAGTTCTTGCTGCAAACAAAGACAAAAACGGACAACCTGCTGTAATTACGGCTAATGCTGTTGTTGCCAATCCAAATTTTGAAAAAATAGAAGCTTCTAACCGCAAAGAATATCATTATGAGTTAATTACGGATACTTATAATTCGTATCCTAACCATGATAAAGTGTTTGATTTATGGAAAAAAGAAGGAATTGGTCAAAATATGTTGTATCCCCAATTCCATGGTAGAGAACACATTAACGTAGCCAGTTGGATGAAAGTAATTAATTCAGATTCTCCAATAGAGAATTTCGCTTTCGAAAATAAAACGTTATTAGGAATGCGCATTCCAAACGAAAAACCATTCGGATTTAATTACATGGCTGCTTTTGAATATTTTAACAAAGAGCACCAATTGCAAATTGAAGAAATTACAACAGATGGTTTACAACAATTTGAAAAGCTATTTGGTTTTAAATCTAAAAGTTTTATAGCGTCTTGTGGGATTCAAGGAACGCATATCGACCCTATTTTAGCCGCTCAAGGTGTTGAATTTAATCAAAATGGACACCAATTTAGACCAGATGGAAAAGGGGGAGTTAAAGCCGATCAAAAATTTTGGGGCGATACCAATGAATTCAAACAAACCTATTGGAGAAGAAACGCCACTTTTGAGCCAAGTAGAGCACCACACGAAGATTGGGTAGCCAACTGTATGGCAGAAATTGAAGTAGCTTTTAGATGGGGTAAACCAGCCGTTATTAACTCGCATCGTGTCAATTATGCCAGTGGCATTTTTGAAGAAAATAGAGACAATACACTACGCCTATTAGATGCACTTTTAAAAGCAATTTTAAAAAAATGGCCAGAAGTAGAATTTATGAACAGTCAACAATTAGGAGAACTAGTTTCAAGTAAATGATAAAATCATTAATAAATAAGGCTAAGATAACTTCAAAAGGTTATTTGTATAACTATAAAGGATTTTCAACAAATCGCAAAATTGTTGTTATTGAATCTGATGATTGGGGAGGAGAACGCACTCCAAACAAACAATCGTATTTAAAACTTTTAGAAAATGATTTAAGAGTTGATAAATGTGCATTTAGTAAATACGATACAATAGAATCTAGTTCTGATTTGTCGGCTTTGTTTGAAGTGTTGTCTTCTGTTAGTGATTTGAATGGAAATTCAGCTGTTATGACAGCAAATTTTAATCTAGCAAATCCCGATTATCAAAAAATAAAAGAGAGCGATTTTACAGCATACTTTTATATCGATTACATTGCCACTCTTGAAAAATATAAACGGGATAATGTTATTCAACTCGTAAATGAAGGAATTAAAAAAAACGTTTTTTTTCCTCAAAGTCATTCAAGAGAACATATTAGCCCTTATTTATGGTTAGATGAAATACGAAATAATAACAAGAGTTTGCGAAAAGCTTTCGACCTTGAAGTTTATGGTTTAAGTAGAGCTACTTCACCCGAAATTGTTAAATTTCATTTAGCTAGTCAATTATATCGCAATTCACAAGAACTTGAATTTGTTTCTAAAACTATGGAAGATGGAGCAAAATTATTTGAAAACATTTTTGGATATCCTTCCTTATCTTTTATAGCTCCTGTTTATACATGGAATGAAGCAAATGAAGAAATTATGAATGATAATGGAATTCAATTTATTCAAAGCTCTTTTTTTCAAAATTATTTTAACCCTTTTGAAATTGATGCTTTTAGTAAAAAGTTTCATTACACAGGTCAAAAAAACAAATGGGATCAAATATATACCGTAAGAAATTGTCTTTTTGAACCTGCATTAAGTCCTAATAAAGATTGTGTTCCTAGTTGTTTAAAAGAAATAAACATGTCTTTTTTAATGAAAAAGCCAGCCATTATTTCTTCTCATAGACTCAATTATATTGGAGAACTTGATCAAAGCAATAGAGATAATAGTTTAAATCAATTACATAGATTGTTATTTGAAATCAAGAAAAAATGGTCAAATGTAGAATTTATGACTAGTGTTCAACTTGGTAAATTAATTGCAAATGAGTATGCTATCAAAAAAGATTAAAGAGTTTCTTTTTTATCTAAAATTAATTTTAGTCAAAAAACGAAATCCAAATATTGAAATTGGAAAAGGAGTAAAAATTGATTTTGCAACAAAGATTTTTTCTTGTGGTAACAAAATTACGGTTGGTGAAAAAGTTTACTTACGATCTAATCCAAATTTTTATCAAGCAGGTATGCCTTTTCCAACAACTCTTTTAACCGATGTAAAAGGGGCAACAATAAAAATTGGCAACAATTCTAGAATAAACGGTGTTTACATTCATGCACAAAAAGCGATAACTATAGGTGAAAATTGTGTTATTGCATCAGGAGTAAATATTATTGATACAAACGGTCACAATCTAATTTCATTAGATAGAACGGTTGGAAGAGATACTCCTTCAGAAATAATTATAGGGGATAATGTTTGGATTGGATTAAATGCCGTAATTTTAAAAGGTGCTAGCATTGGCAATAACTCAGTAGTTTCAGCTGGTAGTGTTGTTAAAGGCTCTTTTCCAGATAATTCATTAATAATGGGTAATCCTGCTCAACTAATAAAAAAATTAGATATAACAAATGAAGATAGCCATTCAATATAGTCCGTATTCTTTCTATGAAGAGTGGAAACAATACTGCGAAGATCAGCAAATTCCATACAAAGTTGTGAATTGTTATGCAAGTGATGCTATTGCACAAATAGAAGATTGTAATGTGTTGCTATGGCATCACAATCATGCCAATCCAAAAGATGTATTGTTTGCTAAGCAATTACTAGCTTCATTAGAAGTTGCAGGAAAAAAAGTGTTTCCAGATTATTATTCTACTTGGCATTTTGATGACAAACTAGGACAAAAATATCTCTTTGAAGCCACCCAAATCCCACATGTTCCTACACATGCTTTTTTTGATAAAAAAGAAGCCTTAGCTTGGGCTAAAACTACCACTTATCCAAAAGTGTTTAAGCTAAGAAGAGGAGCAGGTTCTAGAAATGTTTGGTTGGTAAAAAGTAAGGAAGAAGCTTTTAAAACGATTCAACAAGCTTTTGGTAAAGGTTTTAGACAATATGATGCTTTTGGCGGAATAAAAGAACAACTAAGAAAATACAAATTAGGAAAAACTACTTTAAAAGAAGTAGCTAAAGCTGTTGCTCATATTGTGTACCCTATTCAATTAGAAAAATCTCAAGGGCGCGAATGTGGTTATGTGTATTTTCAAGATTTTATTCCTCAAAATAAGTTTGATATTCGTGTTATTGTTATAGGAGATAAGGCTTTTGCTATTAAAAGGCATGTTCGCGAAAATGATTTTAGAGCGTCTGGAAGTGGTTTTATTGAGTATAAAAAAGAACTTTTTGATATTGGTTTAATTCAACAATCTTTTGAAAATGCTTCTAAAATTAAAGCTTATTGTGCCGCTTTTGATTATGTTTTTTTAGACGGAAAAGCATTAGTGGTTGAAGTTAGTTATGGCTTTAATAAAAAAGGATATTACGATTGCCCTGGATATTGGACCCAAGATTTGAATTGGCATGAAGGGAAATTTAATCCTTATGGCTGGATGATTGAAGATAGTATTGCATCTATAAAATAGTTATTAAAATTGAAAAAAATACTCATTATTGCTCCATCAAGAAAATTAGGCGGTATAGAAAGAGCACTTTCAGTACTGGCAAATGAATGGGCTAATCAAGGGATAGAAGTAATTTATGTGTCGTGTTTAAAACACGATCCTTTTTATGTTTTAGATGCAAATATACAAGTTGTTGAGCCTAGTTTTAAAAGAAGTAGCGGTATTGTAAATAGGTTTGCTTTTTATCCTCGTTTGGTGTTCTTTTTACGAAATACAGTAAAGAAAAATAATCCAGATAGAGTTGTAGTATTTGGCGATTGGTTTAGTCCTATTGCCTTGCTGGCTTTACTAAATACGAAATTTCAGGTATATATTTCAGATAGAACAATACCAAATTATACGTTTAAATTTCCCATTCCTCAACTTAAAAAATGGTTGTATCCTAAATCGGCAGGTTTTATTGCACAAACAAAACGGGCAAAAGAGTTTAAAGAAAATGTGTTTGGAACTCGATTGCGCATACAAGTTATCCCAAATGCTTTACCCGAATTTACAGAGCCAACAAAAGCATTAGATATTCGTGAAAATAAAATAATCTATGTTGGCCGATTTGCTTGGGAAAAAGACCCTGAAATTTTAATTCGTTCCATGGCTTTTGTTACTAAAAAGCATCCCGATTGGATTTTAGAAATGGCAGGAACTGGCCCGTTGTTGAATCCTATGAAGGAATTGGTTAAAACATTAAATTTAGAATCAAATATTGTTTTCCTTGGAAATGTAAGTCAGGTTGCAACATTGTATAAGTCGGCTCAAGTTTTAGTGCTTCCTTCTGTAGTAGAGGGTTTTCCTAATACTCTAATTGAGGCTATGTCTTTTGGATTACCTTGTGTTTGTTTTACGGATATTCCTTTCGAAGACATTATTACTCCTAAAGTTGATGGTTATGTGGTTTCAAACAGAACATCAGAAACATTAGCAAATGCTATTATGGAACTAATTGAAGATAACGAATTAAGAGCAACCATTGGTAAAAATGCCGAAGTTGCTGTTCAACGATTTTCAAAAGATAAAATTGCTCAAGAACTATTAGAATTTATGAAATTATGATGAAAGGACTACTAAAAATATATTTTAAACTACCTCACGATAAAAGTTTCGGTATTTTTTCTAAAATAATAAATCGTCTTGCGGCACGAATTATCAAACGTATTTTAGATAGAACGGTTCCAAATCATTTTTTAAAAACGTTAGATAAGTATCCTACAGGTGTTAATTTAGAGCCTAGAGACAAAGAAATTGTTATTTCATTAACCTCTTTTCCAGGTCGTATAGCCGATGTGTGGATCGTAATCGAATGTTTGTTGCGACAAACCTATAAAGCCGATAAAATAATTTTGTGGATAGATAAAGAGCGATTTAATTTAGAAGAACTTCCTGCGCATTTAAAAAATCAAATGAAGCGAGGTTTAGAAATTAGATTGGTCAAAGATTTGCGTTCTCATACCAAATATTACTATGCTTTAAAAGAATATAATAACTCATTTGTTATTACGGTAGATGATGATTGTTATTACCCAGAAAATCTAATCGAGAATTTAATGAAGATTCATCGAGAATATCCTAATTCCATTGCGGCTAATAGAATTCATAAGATACAATTTGAAGACAATCGTATTTTACCATATAAAAAGTGGTCGCATAATTTTAGTCCAAAAAACACTGTAAATGGAGCGTATTTGTTAACAGGAGTAAGTGGGGTTTTATATCCACCCAATCTTTTTGATGCACCCTTTTTTGATACTACTGTATTTATGGAAAAATGCAAATTTGCAGATGATATGTGGTTAACTATTAATGCTTTTAGATTAAATATTGCGGTAGCTTCAAACAATACTTTTAATAAAGATATGATTGCCGTTTCTAAAAGTGCTCAAGTACGATTGCTAAATTATAATTCGAGAGGAAATGGAAATGATTCGCAACTTAGAGCTGTTTTAGACCATTTTAAAATGGGAAATTTAGAAAATTATAAAAACAGTAATTGATCTTTATATCTGAATAAATTAAAGGAAAAAGAATAATTTTTAATTAACACTATATAATGAATTCTGCTCTAAAACGTAAAATTATCAACCATCCTCTTTTGTATAAAGGGATAGTTAGCTTGGCTAATATTCGTTATTTTTTTAGTAATTCTTCTTCTGTTAAAGGAAGAAATAACCAGGTTGTATTTAAAGAGGGAGTACTTAGAAAAAAAGTTCAAATTAAAATTATGGGGAACAACAATACCGTTACGATTCACCCAAATTGCCGTTTAAAAAATACTAAAATTACGATTTTAGGTTCTAATAATTCCTTAACTTTAGGTGAAAAAGTTATGGTGTATGAAAGTGGCGCTTTTAATTTTGAAGGTAGTAATTCTTATATAGAGGTTGGTGCTAATACTACCATTGGAAGTGCTATTTTAATCATTGGAGAAGGAAATACAGGAATAAAAATTGGTGAAGATTGCATGTTGAGTAGAGATATTGTATTTAATACAAGTGATTATCATTCTATTATTTCAACCATAACAAACAAAAGAATTAATCCACCTAAAAGTATTGAAGTTAAAAACCATGTTTGGATAGGCAATGGCGCCTATGTTTCTAAAGGTGCTGAAATAGGAAACAATTGTATTGTGGCATCTAGAGCTTATGTAGGCGGTAAAAAATTTGAAGATCATACCATTTTAGGCGGATTGCCAGCAAAACATTTGAAAGACAATATCAATTGGAGTAGAGAAAAATTACCTTACGAAGAAATATAAATTAATCATATGAAAAATATAGTAATTGTTGGCTCTGGGCAATTAGGAAGCAGACATTTGCAAGGAGTTTTAAAACATAATAAAGAAAAATTAGCGGTTTATGTATTAGATCCTTCACTAGAAGCTCTTGAAGTGTCAAAAGAGAGAGCCGCAGAAGTGGAACATGAGCATGAATTGCATTTTATAACAAATCCTGAGGACTATCCTAAAGAAGCTGAAGTAGCCATTGTGGCAACCAATTCTAATGTTAGGGAAAAGGTAGCGATTAATGTATTAGAACATATAAAATTAAAACACCTAATTCTCGAAAAAGTATTGTTTCAAGAACTTGAAGCTTACGACAGATTTAGTCAAGCCGTTTCAAATTATGATGTCAAAATTTATGTGAATCATCCAAGACGATTAACACCTACTTATTTAAAAATTGCAGATCAAATTAAACAAATTAAAGGGAGAAATTATTTTTCGATTGTAGGAGAATTTTGGGATTTGGGTTGTAATTCATTACACATGATTGATTTGTTTGTGTTTTTAAGTAATTCAAAATTAAAAAGTATAAATACAGACGGAGTAGATAATGAAATAATTCATAGTAAACGTAAAGGATATGTAGAATTTACAGGAACAATTACGGGAATTATGGAAAATAATGATTCTTTTGCTTTAACTTCTTTTCCTGGTGAAAGAGGACCGTTAACCTTACAAATAGCAACCAACGGAAATCGATGGTTTATTCAAGAAGGTGGAACAAAAGCATTTCTTCATTTAGGTGCAGAAAATAAATATGCAGTTGAACAACATGATTTTTTTCAAGAATTTCAAAGTAATTTAACCACACAAATTACCAATGATTTATTAGAAAATAAAGGATGTGGTTTGCCTTCTTATGAACAAGCAACACATACACACAAAATATTTATTGAAGCTTTGTTAAAAAAATATAATGCTATAACAAATTTAAACGAAACAAAATGTCCCATAACATAAATAGTAATATCGTATTATTGATAGGAACAGGTCCAATGGCTGTTGCTTATGCAAAAGTATTACAAGGTCAAAAAATAGAGTTTCAAGTTGTAGGTAGAGGAGTTGCTTCTGCTCAAACTTTTTATGAAGAAACGGGTAAAAAACCTATCACAGGAGGATTAGAATTATTCCTAACAAATAATGATGTTAGCCAATTCGATTCGGCTATTGTTGCTACAGGAACCGAAGTTTTATTGGATTGTTTAAGATTATTAATTCAACATTCCATTACTAAAATATTAATCGAAAAGCCAGCTGCTGTTAGTATTGCTGAATTGAACAATAATAAGGCGCTTTTTATGCCTCATGCAGCTTCAATTTTTGTAGCTTATAACAGACGTTTTTATGCATCGGTGTTAGAAACAGAACGATTAATAGAAGCAGATGGTGGTCTTGAAGCAATGAATTTTGAATTTACGGAATGGACCCATAAAATAGATGCTAGCAAAAAAGTAACTGCCGTTTTAAACAATTGGTTTTTTGCAAATTCCACACATGTAGTAGATTTGGCATTTTTCTTAGCCGGTAAACCTCTAGATTGGACAGCATATTCTAAAAAAGGTAATTTAGAATGGCACGATAAAACAGTATTTAGTGGAGCAGGAATTACAGAAAAAGGGGTGTTGTTTTCTTATTTGTCTCACTGGGAAAGCGCCGGAAGATGGGGAATAGAGCTGTTAACGAGCAAAAATAAAATTTATTTAAAACCTTTAGAAGGGATTTTAGTGCAACCAAAAGGAACCATTACGCCTCAAAATCATGTTTTTGATGATGCTTTAGATCATGAATATAAACCAGGTCTTTACAAACAAGTTGAAGCCTTTCTTAGTGGAAATACGTCTCGATTCATTACAATTAAGGAACAACTTGAAATGGGATTAGATGTTTATTTGAAAATGTTAGCTTAAAAGTAAAATTTGTGGAAGAAGGAAAAAAAATATCGAAAAATAAAACAGCCAATAGGATTTTATTCAATACCATTTTAGTATATGCTCAAAAATTCTCTACTGCTGCCTTAGCCTTAGTTACCACTCCATTATTGCTTAGGGTTTTAGGTGTAGAAGATTATGGTGTTTATACCTTAACTCTTGGTTTTGTAGGTATGCTTACGTTTTTTACATGGTCGCTTTCAGCTTCTACACAACGTTATATAGCGGTAACTTTAGGAGAGAAAAATTTTGATAAATTATCACATGTATTATCTTCATCTTTACTAATTCATCTGGTTTATGGTCTATTGATAATGGCTCTAATACAGGTAATTAATTTTTATTATGTTAACGATTTTTTAGAGATTCCAGTTAATAGAAAAGATTCAATTCATTACATCTTAACTTTTGTTGCGGGTATTTCATTTTTTAATATTATAGCAATCCCATTTATTGGTTCTTTAAGGGCTACAGAAGATTTTAAAACAATAGCGCTTGTTGGTGTTTCAGAATCACTATTAAAATTAGTAATGGCTTTTATGTTGTTACTGCTTCAAGGAGATAAATTGATTTTGTTTTCTGGATTAATGTTTTTGGTTTCAATACTAAGTTTTTTGGCTTACTTTTATAGAGTAATGAAAGTTAAGAACAGCTTATATACCAAGTTTAAAAAGCCTGAGATGGTATTGATTAAAGAAATGTTGTCATTTATTTCTTGGTCAATTTTAGGAGCCATAGCAGTTATGAGTCGAAATCAAGGAGTAACGGTTTTATTAAATGTTTTTTTTGGCGTAATTGCAAATGCAGCTTATGGAATATCGCAACAAATAAATAATGCCTTAAATATTTTAGCTCAAGGGGTAACCGCTTCTATGTCGCCTGTTCTAATGAAAGCGGCTGGAGAGCAAAACTATGAAAAGATGTTTTATATGATGCGAACTATGGCTAAATTGTCTTTTTTCTCAATATCTATATTTTCAATTCCCGCTTTTTTTCAAATGGATTACTTATTAGAGCTTTGGTTAAAAGTAGTCCCAGAGGGAAGTGCGATGTATGGTAGATTAATAATCATTTTAGTATTAGTAGTATTATTATCTTCAGGGATGCAAAATGTTTTTGTTGCTATAGGTAAAGTAAAAACGTATAATATTTATGTGAGTTTATTTTTAATACTTAATTTACCTATATCTTATATTCTTTTTAAATTTGGTTTTGCAAGTTATACTATTATAATAGTAGGTATTGTTTTAGAATTAATTACATTGAATATTAGGCTTATCTTACTTAATAAATATTTGGATTATAAAATAAGTACTTACTTTAAAGAGATAGCACAAATTACCTTGCCTACAATTATTGTTTCTGCAATTTTATTTTTTGCAATGTATATTAATATTCCAAGTTTTTTAAATTTTATACTTAGTTTTATGTTATCAATTATAATTTCTCCAATTCTTATTTATAAATTTTCATTAGATAGTTTTCAAAAACAGTATGTGACAAACATGATATCAAAGTTTAAACTAAAAAGATAGAAATGAAGAAAAATATTCTAATTGTAGGAGATTCATTAGGTTTACCAAGAGAAAATTTATCTTATGATAAGACTTGGCCTTATAAATTAATATCTTCTTTACCAGATTATCATTTTATTTGTAAATTACAAAGAGCACTAACATCAGTAATGATTAATTCTGGTGTTGTTGGGGATTGGCTTGAATATTATAAACCACAAGCTGTAGTTTTACAAGTCGGTATAGTTGATTGTTCGCCACGATATATTAAAAATGGTGGATTTCTTATGAAATTGTTAGGAGTTTCTCCTTCTTTTATAAGAAAAACGGTTTGGTCGCTAATTAAAAAATATGGTAGCCGATCAAGTAAAAATGTAGATGTTAATATTGTTGATTTTGAATCTAATCTTCTTAAGTATATTAATCGTTGTGAGAAAAGCGGTGTAGAAAGAATTTTTATAATAAAAATTGCAAAATCTGGCTCAGCTATGATTAATCGAAATCCAGAAGTTTTGAATCAAATAATAGCTTACAATAAAGTGATTCAAAAATTAGGAGATAGTAGACAAAATTGTATTATTATATCAGAATTGGAACAGTCGGATGACAAGTGTTTCTTAGAAGATGGTTATCATTTAAACGAATTTGGAAATGAGTTGCTTTTTAATTCAATCATAAGATATTTCAAATAAAAAAACGGGAGTTTAAAAAAGTTATAAAATAAATTAACAATGAAAAAGAAATTAGTTGTTGGAATTACAGCTCCTGGTAGTGTTGTTTTAATAGCAGGGCAATTACAATATTTTAAAGATTTGGGTTATGAAACGTATCTTATGGCTCCCAATCATCAATCGGTGATTGATTATTGTAATAATGAGGGTTGTATCCATTTGCCAGTTGATTTTGAAAGAGAAATAGCTCCAATAAAAGACATAAAAGCTTTTTTTCAAGTCTTTAAACATTTGAATCGTGTAAAGCCAGATGTTGTAAACTTAGGTACGCCAAAAGTAAGTTTATTAGGAATGATAGTTTCTGCTATGCTTAGAATTAAAAAAAGAATTTACACGTGTAGAGGATATCGATTTGAACATGAAAAAGGCATAAAAAGAAAGTTGCTAATACTAAATGATAAGTTGGTTTGTTTTTTATCACATCAGGTAATTTGTATTAGTAATTCCGTTAGGCAATTAGGTTTAGATAATCAAATTTTTTCTGACTCAAAATCAATTGTAATCAATAAAGGAAGTAGTAATGGAGTAAATTTAGATTTGTTTAAAAGAGATAAAATTAATGAAGAAGCAAAAGCAGAATTTATCCAAAAATATCAGTTGAAAGATAAGTTTGTTTTTGGTTTCGTGGGAAGAGTTATTGACAGAAAAGGAGTTAATGAATTGTATGCTGTTTTTGATGAGGTTTCAAAACAACACCCAGAAATGGTTTTACTAATGATTGGTCCATATGAGAAATCACAATTGAAAGATCCTGAAATTCAATCTAAATTTGAAAACCATCCTAAAATTATTTCTTTAGGGAAAATAAATCAAGAAGATATTCCCTTATACATGACTTTGATGGATGTATTTGTCTTGCCTGCGTGGTGGGAAGGATTTGGTAATGTATTAATTCAAGCTGCAGCTGTAAATGTTCCCGTAATTTCAACAACAGGAACAGGAACAATTGATGCTGTTGAAGATGGTTTTAATGGTATTTTAATACCTGTTGCAGACGTTTCAGCATTGAAAAATGCAATGTTGCAACTTTATTCAGATAAAGAGTTGCGAGAAAAATATGGAAATAATGGAATCGAATGGGTTAAAAATTTTGATAGATTTTTAATTTGGAATGAAATGGATAAAATTTATAAATCGTAAGTTATGTTTCAGTTTTTTAAAAGAGTTTTCGATCTTGTATTTAGTTCGTTTGTTTTGTTATTAGTATCTCCAATACTAATCATTTCAATTTTATTAATTAAATTAACTTCAAAAGGACCTATTTTCTTTTTTCAAGAACGTTTAGGTCTTGATAAAAAAGTTTTTAAAGTTTACAAGTTGCGAACTATGACGCATAAAAATAGAGAAGTGCATCAAAAAATAGTAGCTGGAAATCCAGAAGTAACTTTTGTAGGACATTATTTAAGAAGGTTTAAAGTTGATGAATTACCTCAGTTTATAAATGTTTTTATTGGTGATATGACAATTGTAGGACCTCGACCTTGTCTTCCAAATATCGACCATTTATTTAACGAAGATACTCCCTATAGGTTTAAAGTTAAACCAGGGGTAACAAGTCTTGCCGGTGTTAGAGGTAGTATTTATCTGACTTGGCCAGAAAAATGGTATTATGATAAAGTATATGTTGAAAATGCTAATTTTCTTTTAGATATGAGAATTATCATTAAAACGATACTTGTCGTTTTTATAGGTGAAAAAAAATTTTTAAAAGTACCCACTAAAAAGTAAAATCATGGAAATAAAAGATTTTAAACCAGGAGATGAAACTGCTATTTTAGAATTATTTGAAATAGTATTTAAAAAACCAATGAGTACAAAGTATTGGTATTGGCGATTTCAGGAAAATCCTGCAGGGAAACATCTAATCAAGTTGATGTGGCATAACGATCAATTAGTAGGGCATTATGCGGTTTCTCCAGTTTTTATGGAGATTAATAATGAAAAAGTGCTCACAGCACTTTCAATGTCCACTATGACGCATCCTGAATTTGGTGGGAAAGGTATTTTTAAAGACTTATCTTTAAGTTTGTATGATCTATTAGAAAATCAATTAGACGTTAAATCGATATGGGGTTTTCCTAATGGTAATTCACATTATGGGTTTATTAAAAATTTAGAGTGGAAGGATATTGCTGTAGTGCATACTTTAACAATGAATACGGGTAGGTTGACTCCAACTTTGTCAGATTCAATTCAAATTGTGCCAGATTTTAATGATAATCATGTAGCAATACTTCAACAAACCACATCTGATTTTGAAGTTAAAGTTGATCGAAATTTAGCCTATTTAAAATGGCGCTACACTGATAATCCTTCAAATACATATACTATTTTTGAGTACAATGCTAATGGAGAAAAACAATTTTTGGTTATGAAGTTGTATCCTTCTCAAACAACACCTAACAAACAAGATGTTTTTATTATGGAATATGGAGTAACAAATCATAATTTGTTACCAGAATTTATTCAACACCTAAAACATTATTATAATGATGCTATAGAAAATGTTGCTATTTGGTGTAATTTACATGATGCAAAACATATTCAATTAGAAAAGTTAGGATTTATTCTACAAGGAAAACAAACGTTCCTGTCGGCTCGTTATTGCAATTTAAAAACTAACGATATTGCAGATTACAGAAATTGGTTTATTTCATTTGGAGATTCAGATGTTTATTAATTTATACAATATTTCATGAAAAAAATTTTAGTTGTGGCACCACATCCTGATGATGAAGTTCTTGGATGTGGAGGAATTATTAAAAAATATGCAGATAATAATCATTTAGTTTATGTTTTGGTGGTTACAAGAGGAACGCCAAAGATGTATGCAGATGATAAAATTCAAAATGTTAGAAATGAGGCGCTTACAGCGCACAAAATATTAGGGGTAACAGAAACTCGATTTTTTGAATTTCATGCTCCCGAATTAGATATTACTTCTAATGCTTCAATTTCTATTAAAATAGCTGCTTTAATAAAAGAATGGGGAATTACCGATTTGTTTCTTCCTCACAGAGGAGATATTCACCACGACCATGGTGTGGTTTTTAATGCTGCATTAGTAGCTGCAAGACCGGTAGATAATTATACAGTTAAAAATATATATTGCTACGAAACATTATCAGAAACCGAATGGGCTCCACCTTTTGGTGATGATGCGTTTATTCCAAATCACTTTGTAGCCATAGAAGATGAAATTGCTTATAAATTAGAGGCAATGCAATGTTTTAAAAGTCAAGTAAGACCTTTTCCAAGTACGAGATCTTTAGAAACTATTGAAGCCTTGGCAAAATTCAGAGGGGCAACAGTTGGGTTTAAAAGAGCCGAAGCTTTTATGGTAATTAGAACAATTGCAGATTAATTTATGAAAAAAGATATTGCTATTTACGGCGCTGGCGGATTTGGTAGAGAAGTTGCTTGTATGATAAGTGCAATCAACGAAATTCATCCGGAATGGAATTTTATTGGATTTTTTGATGATGGCTTAGAAAAGGGAACAAAAAATGTATTTGGAGAAATTATTGGAGGAATTGAAGAGCTTAATGGCTGGAATAAAGAACTTAACGTTGTTTTTTCTATTGCAACTCCACATATTTTAAAAAAAGTTGTCGGAAAAATAGCAAATAATAATATAAAATTCCCTAACTTAGTTGCACCAAACGTTAATTTTTTACACAAAGAATCCCTTAATATGGGACAAGGAAATTTATTGTTTTTTGGCACAAGGGTGAGTTGTGAAGTTACTATTGGTAATTTTAATTTATTAAATGGTTTTGTTTCCTTAGGGCATGATGTAACAATAGGTGATTTTAATGTTCTAGGACCTATGGTTCGTCTTTCGGGGAATGTTACTATAAACGATGAGAATTTCTTTGGCGTGCAATCTATTGTGCTTCAAGGATTAAAAATGGGAAATAGAACCAAAGTAGGAGCTAACAGCGTTATAATTAGAAATACAAAAGATGAAACGCTCTACATGGGCAATCCAGCCACAAGAGTTAAAATTTAAAAGTCCCCAATTATGGCATTTCAAAAAATAGAAAACGTTAAAATATCAGGTATAGCAGCATGTGTTCCTGATCATGTAGTGGATAATAGTAAACTGGAACTATTAGGTAATGCCGATGAAATTGCAAAATTTATTGAAACTACCGGAATTGCGAAACGATACACTATTGGTGATAAGAAAATCTGTACCTCAGATTTGTGTTTTGAAGCTGCAGAAAAAGTAATTGCCGATTTGAATTGGAATAAAGATGAAATTGATTGTTTAATTTTTGTAACTCAAACTCCCGATTATATTCTGCCTGCTACTTCTTGTGTTTTACAACATCGTTTAGGATTGTCAACGGAATGTTTTACACTTGATATTTCACTAGGTTGTTCGGGTTGGGTATACGGATTAGCGACTATCTCTCAATTATTAACATCGGGTAACTTTAAAAAAGGACTTTTGTTGGTTGGAGATACGGTAACAGTAACAAAATCAGATCGTGATAAAAGTACTTATCCTCTATTTGGTGATGCTGGTACAGCTACTGCATTAGAATTTGATAATTCCGTTTCTCCTATGTATTTTCATACGGCAACAGATGGATCTGGTTATAAAGCGATTATGATTGAAGATGGTGGTTTTAGAAATTTTTTCACTCCAGAATCACTAGAAATGAAAGAGTGCGAACCTGGAATTTTTAGAAATAAATTACAAAGTTATTTGAATGGAGCTGATGTGTTTATTTTTGGAATTACAAAGGCACCAAAAAGTATCAATGGATTATTGTCGCATTTTAATTTGAATAAAGAAGATGTAGATTACTTAATCTTACATCAAGCGAATATGTTGATGAATGATAAAATAAGAAAAAAAGTAGGTATAGACGAACCTAAAGTTCCCTATTCAATTGATGAATACGGTAATACCTCTTCTGCATCAATTCCCTTAACAATGGTAGCTCGATTGCAAGAGGAAGTTGTGGGTTCAAAACAACGCTTTTTAGCTTGTGGTTTTGGAGTTGGACTTTCATGGGGCTCCGTTTTTTTTGAAACAAATAATATCGTTTGCCCAGCAATAATTAAATATAACACATAAAATAATAAGATCATGGAACAAAAATTTGTTGATTTGTTTAAAGAAACATTAGAAATTGAAGATAGAGAAATTAGCTTAACTGACGAATTTAGAGGATTTGATGAATGGGATTCATTGGCGCTATTGTCGGTAATAGCTATGATTGACGAAGAGTATGATGTAATTATTGAAAGTAATGCTTTTCAAAAATTACAAACAGTAGGTGATATTTATAATTATATTCAAGCGAATTCTTAAAAAAAAATACGAGTGGCATTACTAAAATTTAATAACATTGGTATATCTGGAATTTCAGCTGCGGTGCCTAAGCATGTGGTTGATAATTATGCCTATACCGAACATTTTGAAAAAGAAGATGTAAAGGAAATAGTAGATAAAATCGGAATCAAAGAAAGACGATTTGCTAGTCCAGAAACTTGTTCTTCAGATTTGTGTTTTGCTGCTGCAGAAAAATTAATTGCCGATATGAAAATTGATAAATCTGAAATAGATTTATTAATTTTTGTGTCGCAAACGCCTGATTATAGAATGCCTGCAACTTCTATATTGTTGCAAGAACGCTTAGGATTGTCTAAATCTACAGCAGCCTTTGATATTTCTTTAGGTTGTTCTGCTTTTATATATGGGTTGTCATCGGTTTATGCGTTTATGCAAACTGGAGGATTTAGAAAAGCATTGTTGCTAGATGGTGAAACACGTTCCAGAATTTATTCGCCAAAAGATAGAAAAACGGCTTTCTTGTTTGGAGATGGTGGAGTAGCAGCTATAATTGAATGTGATGAGAAGTTTGGAGAAAGTTTCTTTTCTTTAAATTCGGATGGTTCTAAAGAATCATTAATAAAAATAAATGCAGGGGGGTATCGAAATCCAAGTTCAATTGAAACCGTTCAAGAAAAAGTGGTGGATGAACACGGAAATATTAGAACCGAAGAGCATGGATATATGGCAGGTGCTGATGTTTTTAATTTTGTCTTGCTGGAAATACCAAAAGATATAAAATCTTTACTGGCGTTTTCTAATGCTTCAACTTCTGAAATCGACTACTTTGTTTTCCATCAAGCCAATAGTTATATGAATACGTATTTGGCTAAAAAATTAAAATTAGAATCAGATAAAGTTCCTACTTGTATTGAAAAATTTGGGAATACTTCTTCAGTATCAATTCCTTTAACAATTGTATCGGAACTTCAAAATAATTTAGAAGGAAATAAGAAAATGTTATTGTCTGGTTTTGGTGTTGGTATGAGTTGGGCATCTGCTATTTTAAACACTTCAAATTGTCATGTTTCTGATTTAGTAGAAATATAATTATGATATACAATCCATTTAGTTTAGGTAATAAAACTATTTTAGTTACCGGTGCCTCATCAGGAATTGGTAGAGTTATTGCAATAGAGTGTTCTAAAATGGGAGCAACTTTAGTAATAACAGGACGAAATGAATCTAGGCTGTTAGAAACATTGTCTTTATTACACAATTCTAATCATATTAGTATAGTTTCAGATTTATCTCAGAAGGATAGTTTAGATGATTTAATCGAGAAACTACCTGTTTTAGATGGTGTAGTTCATTGTGCTGCAATATTAAAAAAATTACCTCTAAAATTCATAAATGAAAAAGCATGGCAAGAAACAATAGAAACCAATTTGTTTGCGCCGGCATTATTGTCTCAACGATTGGTTAAAAAAAATAAAATCAAAGAAGCTTCTTCAATTGTTTTTATTTCATCTATTGCTGCCTCTGTAGCTTCATTTGGAAATATTAGTTATATGGCTTCCAAAGGCGCAATTAATTCGCTTTCTAGAGGAATGGCTTTAGAGCTTGCTTCAAAACAAATAAGAGTAAATACAGTCCAGCCAGCGTTAATACAAACAAGTCTTACTGATAAAGCACTGTCTGAAGAAGATCTAAAAAATTATTTATTAAAGTTTCCTTTGGGGCGTTTTGGAAAACCTGAAGAAGTCGCCTATGCTGTAATATATTTGTTATCTGATGCAGCTCAATGGGTAACTGGTACTTCTATTACAATTGATGGAGGCGTTACATTAAGATAATGAATTTTTCAATTAAGAAAGTAATTAACTTAGCGTTTAATTCAAATACTTTTATTATTGAAAGCAATTCCGATAATCATGCTGTTTATTTAATTGATATAGGGAATGCAAATGGTGTTTTAGATAGTTTAAATTGCAATCAAGAAATTAAAGGTATTTTTTTAACCCATGATCATTATGATCACATATCAGGTTTAAATCAAATAATAACTCGTTTCCCAAATTGTTTGGTTTATTGCTCTCATTACGTTAAAGAGGCTTTGTCTGATAGTAAAATAAATTTATCCTTTTATCATAACGACCATATAATTTATGAAGGTAAAAATTGTAAAGTGATAGTAGATGGTGAAACAATTGAACTATTTCCTTCTGTTTTCATAGAAGTAGCTGAAACCCCTGGTCATAATGATGGATGTCTTACATTTAAATTAGATCGTGTTTTTTTTACGGGTGATGCCTTAATTCCAGGAGTACAAGTTGTAACAAAACTTAAAGGAGGAAATAAAACTTTGGCTAAAGAGTCTATTCTAAAAATTCAACAACTAGTTAATTTGCAAGATAAAATTTACCCAGGTCATGGAGAAGAGATAATAGCAAGTGAAATGGATTGGGATTTCTATTTGAACAAATAATAAAGCATTTTATGTTAAACCTAGTAAAAGATAGTATTCAGTTAAATTACTTTTTTGGTTTAACTTTTCTTGTTCTAGTGTTAATTACTTACTTCTATAGTTTAAAAAAAACTCGTTGGTTGTGGGGAATTCTTAGTATTTTGTTTTTACTTTCTTCTACTCAAATTTTTCCAGCTTATTTGGTTGCCAAAGAGGAAGCAAAAACACCAGTATGCAATCCATTGCTATTGCAACAAAATGAAACCTATTATCTTCATGTGTTAGGTGCTGGATACAATTTAGATTCCAACTTGCCTGCAACGAGTCAAATCAGTATAACAACTCTCGCTAGATTAGTAGAGGCTATTCGATTAGCTCAAAATTTGAATAAATATAAATTAATTACATCAGGTTATGCGGGTTCGCAAATAGAATCACAAGCGTCAGTTGTTAAACGAGCTGCCATGTCATTAGGAATGCCAAGGCAAAATATTGAAGTTTTGGATACGCCTTCAAACACATCAGAAGAGGTTGAGGCTTTTGTAAAAAAGTTCGGAAAAAATAAAAAGGTAATAGTGGTTTCTGACGCTATCCATCTACCAAGAGCGTTAATGCTTTACCAAAAAGCGGGCATAAAAGCAATTGGTGCTCCTACTAATTTTAAGGTTAAAAAAGGGAAAAATGAATATAACGGATTTTCATTTCCATCCCAACAATCAATTTCTTTAATGAATTCTTATATAAGAGAACAATTAAAGTATTTTATAGATAATCAATTTTAAAAATTTAAGTTTAGTAAAAGAGTAATTAAACGATATAATAATTGTTTAAAAGGCTTTAAAAATCTCAATTTAAAAATAGTATATTTGTAAAAAGAATAAACATGAATCTTAATAAAATATGGTTGTCTTCACCTCACATGGGTGGAAATGAACAAAAATATGTCCAAGAGGCATTCGATACGAATTGGGTGGCTCCACTAGGGCCAAATGTTTCGGGTTTAGAACATGATTTAGAAAATTTTTTAAGACAAGACCGATATGTTGCAGCTTTAAGTTCTGGTACTGCAGCATTGCATTTGGCATTAATTTTAGCAGGAGTAGAGGCTGGAGATGAAGTTATTTGTCAATCCATGACTTTTTCAGCATCTGCAAATCCAATTCTATATCAAGGCGCTATTCCGGTTTTTATTGATAGTGAGAAAGACACTTGGAATTTATGTCCGATTGCATTAGAAAATGCAATTTTAGATAGAATTGCAAAAGGAAAGAAGCCTAAAGCTATTATTGGAGTTCATTTGTATGGAATGCCATTTAAAGTGGAAGAAATAATGGCTATATCTATCAAATATGATATTCCGTTAATTGAAGATAGTGCAGAAGCATTAGGAAGTACTTATAAAGGTCAAAAATGTGGAACTTTTGGAACTTTTGGAGTTCTATCGTTCAATGGGAATAAAATTATTACCACTTCAGGTGGTGGGGCATTAGTGTGTAAAAACGTGTCAGATAAAGAAAGAGCTGTGTTTTTTGCTACACAATCTAGAGATAATGCACCTCACTATCAACATTCTGAAATAGGATATAATTATAGAATGAGTAATATTTGCGCAGGTATTGGTCGTGGGCAAATGGAAGTTCTCGATTTGCGAATTGCTCAAAGGAGAGATATGCATTTGTTTTATCAAGAACTTTTTAAAGATAACCCTGCTGTAACGTTGTTTCATGAACCTTCATCGGATTTTTATTCTAATCATTGGTTAAGTGCAATTGTACTAGAATCCTATGATAAAAGAGAGGAATTGCGATTAGCACTTGAAGCTAGTAATATCGAGTCTCGCCCTTTGTGGAAACCAATGCACATGCAACCAATTTTTGCTAAATACCCTTTTTATGGAGGAAATACAGCAGAGGATTTGTTTGAAAAGGGATTGTGTTTGCCATCAGGGTCTAATTTAACTGACGAAGATAGAACAAGAATTACTCAGGTTATAAATACTTTTTTCAAAATTTGATGGAAGTATGTTTAATTTTCGTTTTTTCTACTTTAACTAAATTAAATGCTTTTTAAACAAGTTAGAATTGGATACAAAGGAATGCCTTTTGTAATTTATAAATTTAGGACATTTACAAAAGATGGAGCTAATACTACTTTTTTTGGGGTTATATTAAGAAAAACTAAGTTGGATGAATTACCTCAGATAATTAATTTGGTTAAAGGAGATATGGTCTTAGTTGGGCCGCGACCTGATGTTCCAGGTTACGCTGATAAGTTAACAGGTGATGATAAAATAGTTTTAGAAGTTAAGCCTGGAATAACAGGTTTAGCATCTTTAAAATATAGAAATGAAGAAGAAATTTTAGCAAGACAAGATGAACCTTTAGTATTTAATGATCAAGTAATTTGGCCAGATAAAGTGCGAATTAATAAATGGTACGTTAAAAATCGAAATTTCTTAATGGATTGTAAAATTGTGTTTTTTACAATATTTCCCCTACCATTTGATGTTGATAATTATATTGATAATTATTCAATTTCAACTTCTTAGACTATTGTTGTTGTTTTAATCTTAGGTGGATTTTTAATTAATAATAGGGTTTAATTTCTTTTTCTTAGAAAAGTTTTTTAGAATTAGAATCGATTAATTTATGTTATATTTGTAATAAATAAGAATATATGAAAAGAGGTATTTTACTTCAATTGTTACTTGTGCTTGCGATATTGTCATCATGTACTTCAAAAAAAGATATTATTTATCTAAATGATTTGAAAGCAAATGAAAACTCAAATTTTCAATGGTCTGATGTTAAAATTCAGCCTAATGATATTTTGAGTGTTAAAATAACATCAGATGATTTAGATTTAGCTTTACCTTTTAATTTGAATATGGGAAATGGACAACAACAAAGTGTTCAAGGAGCTCAATTATTATTGCAAGGCTATTTAGTATCTAATGAAGGGCTAATTAATATTCCTATTTTAGGTCCAGTTGAAGTAAAAGATTTGACCTATTTTCAAATTGAGAAAAAAATTCAAGATGAATTAGTGACTAAACAATTATTAAAAAACCCTGTTGTTGTTTGTCGTATTGTTAATTCAAAAGTTACAATTCTTGGAGAAGTTCGTAATCCAGGAACTTATAATTTTTACGAAAATAATCTTACGATACTTCAAGCTTTAGGTTTGGCTGGAGATTTAAATATTACAGGGGTAAGAAAGAATATTAAAGTAATTCGTTTAGAAAACAACCAACAATTAGTGGGTGAAATAGATTTGACCAAAAAAGATTGGATGAAATCTCCATTTTATTTTGTTAAACCTAATGATGTAATTGTAGTAGATCCAAATACAGCAAAAGTTAAATCGGCTGGAATTATTGGTAATGCAGGAACTTTGTTAGGTACTATTTCAGTTATTTTATCTTCATTTTTACTTATCAGAAGCCTTTAATTTATTACAAATGGAATCACTAAACATCAATGAAAATAAGAAGGAACAATTTGATTTAAAACAAGAGATTTTAAAATATCTTCCTTTTTGGTATTGGTTTGTAATAAGTGCAATTTTAGCAATAGTTTGTTCTGGTTTGTATTTAAGATATCAAAACAATGTATATCAATCTAAAAGTATTATTAAATTATTAGATGATACCAATTCTGATTTTAAAATGCCAACTAGTGGGGTTAATTTTTTCATGAGAAGTAAAATCAATATTGAAAATGAAAAAGAGATTTTAAAATCAAACCGATTATTAAAAAAAGTAATTGAAGAATTACATTTATATAATCAATTCTTTGAAGAAGGAAGTATAAGAAGTGCTGAAGAATTTGGTAGTAAAGTTCCAACAATCAATTGGATTGGAAAGCAAGATAAAGTTGATGAATTAAAAGGTTCTTGGCAAATTACAATTGATAAAAATGGTTATTTTTGGAATAATGAGTCCAAAAAAAGAGCTTATGGTAAAATTTATGGTTTTAAAGGTCTTGCAATGCAGGTTATGGCACCTTTAGAATTTAATAAAGAAGTTAAGACACTAACGGTTAAAAAAAGTTCATTAGAAGATGCTGTTGCTCGATTAAAAGGTAATGTTGAGGTGAGCTTGGTAGGTGAAGAAAGTGAATTATTAGAAATTTCAACAAAGGGTACTTTAATTGAAAAAAATAACGCTATTTTAAATACTTTAAATGCAGTTTTTGATAATGACGGTAGAGAAGATAGACAAAGAATTTTTAGAAAAACAATAGACTTTGTAAATGCTCGTTTCGAATTTCTATTTAAAGAATTAGATACTATTGAAATGAATAAAGCTGACTATAAAAGAAATCAAAAGTTATCTTTTTTAGAAGGCGATGCAGGAACATTATTGGCTACAAAAACAGTAACATTAACCGAATATGAAAAAGCTAAAACGCAATCTTTATTAAGTGATATTATTATTAATGCTTTAAAAGAAGTAAAAGATAATGAACTTCTACCAGCTAACATTGGTTTAGAAGAAATGAAAGTAAATAGTTTAGTTGAAGAATACAATAAAGTAGTATTAGAAGCGCAAAAAATTGTTGAAAATGCGGGTAGTAAACATCCTAAAGTACTTAAGTTAATAGATGTTCAGCAAAATTTAAAGAGTAATATCAAATCTTCATTAGAAGCTTACCAAAGAATTTTAAATGTTAAAATTCAATCTATAGATGCAGTAAAAGGATTGCAAGAAAATCAATATGCTGCTTTACCATACCAAGAAAAAACAATTCGCGCTATTGAGCGTCAACAAAAGATAAAAGAAACACTTTACTTGTTGTTATTGCAAAAAAGAGAAGAAGCGAGTATTAACTTGGCAATTATTAATCCTTCAATTAAAATTGTTGATGAAGCTATGGCTAATAAGACACCACTTTCTCCAAAAAGAGGTGTAGTTTATTTGCTAGGTTTTTCAATTGGACTTTTCGTTCCTTTTCTAGTTCTTTTTATTTACTATTTATTTGATACCAAAATTCATAAAAAAGAAACGATTGAAATTGGATTAGATGGTATTTCTGTTTTATCAGAAATCCCTTGGATAGACGACTCTTCTAGAATTGTTAAGAAAAATGATAGATCTATTCTATCAGAATCATTCCGAATTTTAGTTGCCAATTTAAATTATGTCCTTCCATTAAATAGAACTGCTTCACCCTTAATTTTTGTAACCTCTACTATTAAAGGGGAAGGAAAAACATTTGTAGCATCTAACCTAGCATTAACCTTAAGTTCATTGGGTAAAAAAGTAATTCTAATAGGAACAGACCTTAGAAACCCTCAGTTGCATAAAGCTTTAAATATTGAAAAAGAATCTAAAGGATTAGTAGATATTTTAGTAGATAAAAGTTTGGATATGTTTAGTTGTGTTGAAAATATTGTGGTTAATGATATCCCGTTAGATATTTTGCATTCAGGAAGTATACCTCCTAATCCTACTGAGATTTTAGCAAATGGAAGAATGCATTTCGTGTTTGAAGAATTAAAACAGCATTATGATTATGTCATTGTGGATACAGCCCCAACTTTATTAGTTGCAGATTCTACTATTATTACTAAGTATGCTGATGTTACGCTATATTTAATTAAAGCAAATTATACCGAAAAACAGATATTGCCTTTTATAAACAATTTAAAACTTCAAAATAAAATTCAGAATACTTCTATTGTTTTTAATAATGTGGGGCAAAATGAAGGTTATGGTAGAGGATATGCATACGCTTATCAATATAACTATGGCTATGGTTATGGTTATGGAGTTAATGCAGGAACACTAACAAGAATCGGAAAAATTAAATATATTATTAATAAAATTTTTACTTGGAAATAATGGTGAATTTTTGATTGGCGTCAATCAAATCTATTATTTGATTTGTTGTATTGTTTTTTATTTCGAGTGGGTTGTTTTTGGTATAATTGAGATGTTCAATTCTATGTGTATCAGTTCCTAAAAAATCATATAATTTTAGATCTAACAATTGCAGAGATAGCTTTTTTATGTCTGATCCATAATATCCAAGAAGCGATAGTGTGTTCATTTGAAAATATAAGTCGAAAGTCTTTAATTTTTCAAAAGCTTCTATATCGTTTTTCCAGTATAAATAGCGTTCAGGATGTGCTAATATAATACGGTAACCTTTTAACTTTAATTGAAAAAGAGACTCCATAATGCGTTCTGTTGGAGGGAAAAGCATAGAAAATTCAATTAATATATAATTTCCAGGAAGTGTTAGAATATTGTTTTGAGAAGCTTCTTTTTCTAAATAACTTTCAGCCAAATATTCACTCGCCACTCCAATTATAAAATTATTAGAATTTTGATTTTCATAATTTTTAAAGGCTTGTTTAATATCAGTTTCAGTGTTATTCCAAAGTCCTGGGTAAGTGTGGGGAGTTGCAAAAGCTTTAGTGATTCCTAAATCCTGCATAGTATTACAAAGTAAAATGGTTTCTTCGAATGATTTTGAGCCATCGTCTATCCCCCACAAAAGATGATTATGTATATCAATAAAACCATCTTTCCATAAGTCTTTCCAAAAAACTTTTTTCTTAGCAATCCAAAACATATCCTATTGTTATTTTTTTTGCGTTCCAAAAGTACAAAAATCAATTTACATGGAATAAAATCATTTCTTATGTTTTTTTAGGGAACACAGATTGATGGAATTAAAAAAATCTTAAAAATATTGAAATGTGAATATATCTTTTAGAATTTTATTTGTTGGATTGTCACCCTGAGCGATTGCTAGTTCCGACTTTTCGGAATCGAAGGCTAATAGAATGAATTGTATTAAAAAGTATTGCAGCGTATTGTACAGAGTTGCACAGAGATTTTTTTGAAATAAATCAAAGTAAAATGTTCTCTTTAAGGTGTTGTCCCCTTGAGGGGACTTTAGGGGTGTGCCGGGTTTGAATTTAAAAAAAAGTTGCATGAAGATAGTATTTTGAGAAAGCTACACAGAGAGTTTCATTTAATTGAGTTTTCCATCCGTTTAGTTTGTCATGCTGCCAAGCATCTCTTAAAAAGTTATTTTTTTGGCACGCGGATGACGCCGATATAACTGATTTACACGGGTTTTATTTTAAAGGTCAGCTAAAGCTGAAACAGATGTAACGGATTTACTTTATTAGTGTGAAGGGGAAGTATTACTTTTTACTTTTTTTTGGAACACAGATTGATTGAATCCTAATATAAAAGGATTAATAACTATTTGTGTTATTTTTTGAACTTGAATTTGAATTTGAATTTGATTTTGTTTTTTAACACTTTATTTAATAAAGTTGGTAGCTTGCTTAAAAAAGGTTAATTTTGAAACGCTTAATATGAATACTTTCAAAATGCATAAATCTGACTTTTCAGAAGATAAATGGTTGTATGAAATTACGCCTAAAAATAAGTTTCTTTCTCTTAATTTGAAAGAAGTTTGGCGCTATAGAGATTTATTATTCTTATTTGTTAAGCGTGATATTGTTACCGTTTATAAACAAACTGTTTTGGGACCATTATGGTATTTGATTCAGCCTTTGTTTACATCGATTACTTTTACTATTATTTTTAATAATGTTGCTGGGATTTCAACTGGAAGTATTCCGCCCTTTTTGTTTAATTTAGCAGGAATTATGGTTTGGAGTTATTTTACTTCCTGTTTAAATGCAACTTCAGATACCTTTAGAGCCAATGCAGGAATGTTTGGAAAAGTATATTTTCCTAGGTTAATTGTGCCTATTTCAGTTGTGATTTCTAACTTAGTTAAGTTTCTTATCCAATTTGCCATATTTATAGCCTTTTATTTGTATTACGTAATGAAAGGGACTGTTATTCAAATAAATGAAACCATTTTTCTGTTCCCACTTCTAATTATAGTGATGGGGATTTTAGGATTAGGATTAGGAATGCTTATTTCTTCACTAGTAACCAAATATCGCGATTTTTCTTATTTGGTTAGTTTTGGAGTTCAATTATTAATGTATGTGTCAGCTGTAATGTATCCTATGGCTTTAATACAAATGAAAATGCCTAGTTTAACATGGTTGGTTCAGTATAATCCATTAGCTTATATAATAGAAACTTCAAGATATATGCTATTAGGTGTTGGAGATGTGTCATTATTTGGGGTTTTATATGTTATTGGAATTACCGCTTTTGTATTTTTATTTGGCTTGTTGATTTTTAATAAGACAGAGAAAAGTTTTATTGATACAGTGTAATAGTGGTGGATGTTGGATGTTGGATGATGGTTTTTTTAAGTTGATTTTTGAACTTGAAGTTGTATTGGTTTTACACCGAGTTACATAAAGTCCGAAGTTTCGGATGCTTTACTTTTTAAAGAGTAAGAAACACATAAAAGATTTTTTAAATTTATAAGATTTCTTCAATCTGTGTTCCTAATAATGCGATTGGGATTTAAAAATAAAAATGAGTAAAAAAGATATCATATTAAAAGCAGAAAATGTTTCCAAGCAATATCGCCTTGGGGTTGTGGGTACCGGTACTTTGAGTCATGACGTAAATCGTTGGTGGCATAAAGTACGTGGGAAAGAAGATCCCTATCTGAAAGTAGGAGAAACCAATGACCGAACCAAAAAAGGAGATAGCCAGTATGTTTGGGCTTTGCAAGATATTAACTTTGAAGTAGAACGAGGTGAAGTTTTAGGTATCATTGGTAAAAATGGTGCAGGAAAATCTACTTTATTAAAAATCTTATCAAAAGTTACGGCTCCCACTACAGGAAGTATTAAAACTAGAGGGCGCATCGCTTCTTTGTTAGAAGTAGGCACGGGATTTCATCCTGAGTTAACAGGAAGAGAAAATGTGTATTTGAATGGTGCTATTCTAGGGATGACGAAAAAAGAAATTATGTCTAAAATGGACGAAATTATTGCTTTTAGTGGTTGTGAACGTTATATAGATACCCCAACTAAGCGCTACAGTAGTGGAATGACCGTGCGTTTGGCGTTTGCAGTAGCTGCATTTTTAGAACCTGAAATTTTAGTAGTTGACGAAGTTTTGGCAGTTGGTGATGTGGAATTTCAAAAGAAAGCCATTGGCAAAATGCAGGATATTTCTAAAGGAGAACGAAGAACCGTATTATTTGTAAGTCATAATATGGCTACCATAAATAGCTTGTGTAAAAATTCAATTATGCTTGAAAATGGTAGGATTTTTAAAACTGGACCTACAAGCGAAATAATTCCATATTATTTATCTTCTTCACAAAGTGAAAGTATGATTCCTTTAGTTGTTTATGAAAATAGTGCTCAAAAGAAATTGCAAATATTGAGCGCGAAACTAATTGATAATTTAGGGGAAGTAATTTCGGATGGTATTATTTCAACTAGTCAAGATGTTTTCTTTGAAGTTACATATGATTTTAAGGAAACTATGCCTAAATGCCATTTGACTTATATTATCAAGAACTCATTAGGAGAAGTAGTCTTGTTTGTTGATAGAACAGATTTTTATAAACAATTTTTTGTAGCAGAAGCTCAAACCTATAAAGCGGTTATAAAAATTCAAAATCCATTATTGAAACCCGGAACTTATTACGTTTCTTTTGGTTTGGCAGACCAATATTCTAATTCAAATGACCATAAATTTGATGTTTTGAAATTTAAAATAGAAGATTTAGATTCCATTCGTTCTTCAAGACAAGGAGATTTGTTTTTACCAACGGAATGGGAAATGAAAACGATTTAAAATGAAAAAAATTATTTCTAAGATACTTGTGAATTTAATTTTAAAAGCAGATTCTTCTGATTTAATTAAACTTTACAATAGAATGATGAAACTAAGTTCTGATCATAATTTTATTATGTTTAGAAAGATATACAAAATCTCAGACACTTTCCGATTTAATGGTAGGGATATTTTGTTTTATGGTGAAGGGGAAATTTTCTGTGGAGATAATTCTTATATTGGAAATTTATCTACCGTTCAAGCATCAAAAAATAGTTTTGTTAAAATAGGAAATAATACTTCTATATCTCATAATGTAAGAATCTATACCTCGTCTAATGATGCCAATCAAGATTTAAATTCTTCTAAAGAGAAAAATAAAGTTTTTGGTAATGTAACAATTGGCAATGGTGTTTGGATAGGAGCTAATGTGTTTATAAATCCAGGAATCACAATTGGAGATAATGTAGTTGTAGGAGCAAATGCTGTAGTAACAAAAGATTTAGAAGCAAATGGTATTTATGGAGGTGTGCCAGCAAGGCTGATTAGATATAAAGATTATGAATAAATCTATCGCTTTTTTTATACAGGCTCGAACGGGCTCTAGTCGGTTACCTAATAAGGTTTTATTGTCTTTTGATAATGAAAATTGTATTTTAGCAATACTTATTCAACAATTACAAACTCATTTTAAGCAAATTCCATTGGTGGTTTGCACTTCTACAGCTGCTAATGATGATGCTATTGTGTCTTTTTGTGAAAAGTTGAATGTAACCTGCTTTAGAGGAAGTGAGAACAATGTGTTAGAACGATTTATCGATGCAGCTAAACATTTTGAAACAAAAGTTGTTGTCCGTATATGTGCCGATAATCCGTTTTTAGATATGGGTTTCATTGCTGAATTACTTGATTTTTTTAACGAAAATCCGAGTGCTGATTATTGGAGTTTTAAAAATGTAACGGATGTTCCGGCTATAAAAACGCATTTTGGTTTTTTTGCTGAAATCGTAACGTTAGACGCACTTAAAAAAGTAAGTCAATTAACAGATGATCCTTTATATACAGAGCATGTTACTAATTTTGTTTACTCTAATGCTGAATTTAATTCGCAATTAAAAGTAATGCCTGATTTTTTAAAGCACAGAAACGATTTGCGATTTACGATTGATGATGCTGCTGATTTTGAATTACTTAAAAAAGTTTTTCAATTTCACAAAGAAAATAAGTATAACATTGAAAAAACCATTTTGTGGGTTGAAAAAAATCCGTTACTTTTAAACAATATGGTTGCCAACATAAAAAAATATTCAAAATGACCTATATTATTGGAGAAATAGGACAAAATCATAACGGTTCTGTAGAACTAGCCAAAGTTATTATTGATTTAGCTTCAAGAGAAATAAAAGATGAGGTTTTTGGTAACGTTCTAAAAGGAATGGATGCCGTTAAGTTAACCAAACGCGATTTGAAGCAAGAGTTGTCACAATCGCAAATGGATCGTATTTACGATTCGCCTCATTCGTTTGGTAAAACCTATGGAGAGCATAGAGAAAAATTAGAGTTAAATGATGAAGAGCATTATGAAGTTTATTTACATGCTAAAGAAAAAGGATTAGACTTTGTAGAAACTTTGTGCGCAGTAGGCTGTTTGTCAATGCTGCGTTATTTTTCTCCCGATAAATTAAAAGTAGCGAGTAGAGATTTAACTAATTTACCGCTATTGGCTGCGTTAGCAGAAACTAAAATTCCAATGATTGTTTCTACTGGAATGGCTGGAAAAAAAGAATTGGATGATGCCATTGCTGTTATTACAAAATACCACTCTGATTTATCTATATTGCATTGTGTTTCACAATATCCAACCGAACCTAAAAATGTAAATTTGAATACTATTCCTTACTTAATGAAGAATTATAAGGATTTTGTAATTGGGTATTCTGATCATACCATTGGTATTTCAACTCCAGTAGCAGCAGTAGCAATGGGAGCTAAAATTATCGAAAAGCATATTACTTTAGATAGACGTATGAAAGGTACCGATCAAGCGGGTTCCTTAGGTCCAGATGGAGTACATCGTATGGTTCGAGATATTCGAATTTTAGACCAATCTATGGGCGTTGAAGATATTTTTATTGTACCAGAAACAGCAGTTGCAAAAGAAAAATTAGAGCGTTCTATTGCTACAAAAAGATCGTTAGATAAAGGAGCCATAATCACAGAAGAGGATATTCATATGTTATCCCCTGGTGATGGTTTTAAATGGGCAGAGCGCAATCAAGTAGTCGGAAAAACAATAAAGGAAGCTATTGCTGAAAATGAGGTTATTTACCCAAATAATTTGATGTAATGGTAAATAAAGTTAAAGAACATATTTGCTTTTTGGCTGAGAAATCTATTTTCTCCCCTAATTGTTCAGCATTAACAGATGAGGAATGGAAAAATGTTATTCAACTCTTCATTTATGACTATCAAAGATATTATACAATTGAATTTGATGTAGAAAAAGTAAAGTATTTTCCCGGACTTTTAGCTACTTTTTTTTATAGAATTTCTAGAAAACTTTATTTAAAAGGTGATGAAAATAGTGCCTTAGAGTTTTCTTCATTGGGCTTTTTTTTAACAGGAGTTGAGATTTATTATTCTGCTCAAATAGGAAAAGGTTTAAAAATTAATCACGGTATAGGAACTGTTATTGGTTCTAGAACAGAATTAGGAGATGATGTTTTATTGCATCATTCTGTTACATTAGGAGAAAAAAATGGAGGTAGAGCGCGTCTAGGAAATCATGTAACGGTTTATCCAGGTGCCATACTTGTAGGAGATATTTTTATTGGGGCTAATTCAATAGTTGGAGCTAACGTATTTGTGGATAAAAGTTATCCCGAAAACTCAAAAATATATAAATGAAAATACCAAAACTAGTTTTAACAGATATTGATGGTGTTTGGACCGATGGTGGTATGTATTATGACCAAACGGGTAACGAATGGAAAAAATTTAATACATCAGATAGTGCTGGAGTTCTTTTTTGTCGAAGTGCTGCTATTCCTGTTGGAATTATAACAGGAGAAGATACAGATATAGTAAAAAGAAGAGCTGAAAAATTAAAAATTTCCATTTTATATCAAGGCATTCAAGACAAACTAACTGTTGCAAAAAAGATTTGTGATGAATTGCAAATTACTTTAGATGACGTGGCTTATATAGGAGATGATTTAGGCGATATTGCTCTTTTGGAAGCAGCAGGCATAAGTGCTGCACCAAATAATGCTCCTGATTACATCAAAAAAAGAGTAGATTTTGTGACACTAAAAAGTGGAGGAGAAGGCGCTTTTCGTGAATTTGTCGAAACGGTTTTGGGAATAGAGTTTATCGAATCGCTTCTTACAAAAAAATAATGCAAAACCGAGTTGATATAAAAAACTTTATCGTTCAAATTGAACGAGACTTTTCGGTAAATGAATGGCAAGTTAATGGCATTCATTTATGGCCTATTATTCGGATTAAGCTCTTTTTTTATTTAATAGATCAAGTAGAATCTAAGCGAACTGATTTTAAACAAAACGTTTCAGAATCTAAACCTGTTATTTCTACTTTTCGAAAAAAACTATTTCAAATTAAAAGAAATTTTCAAAAGGCTAAAGAATCTTTAAAATTTTACATTTGGAAATCTAAATTGCCTCAAAAGAACTATATTTTTTTAGGTGGAGATGCACATCGAGTGAATTATAAAAACGCAAGGTTCAATCGTTTTTTTGATGTCCTAATTTCGAAGTATGCTATAGAAAATCAGTCTTTGTATTTCGAATATGGAAATCAAACAGAAAAGAATCAATACCAACCCGAAAAGGTCTATTTCTATGAAAAATTTTTCTTGGGGTTTCAATATTTATATCGATTAAAAAGTAGACAAGTTAATTTTAATTGGAATGGTTTTTCTTTGTTTGAAAATTTTTTGTTGTCAAATGAACTCACTCACGATTTTATTTTAAAGAATAATAGAAGCGAAATTGAAAATTGGGCTATTTCCCTTTTTTTACCAAAAATTGCCTTTTTTGCTAAAGTTTTAAGAAAAATTCAACCTAAGCAAATTCATTTTTTGTGTTATTATTCTGATTTTAATTATGCCTTGTTGGTTGCGGCAAATCAATCAAAAATTACTACTGTTGAAATGCAACATGGTCCCCAAACCGATATTCATTTGTCATATGGTAGTTGGACGGTAATTCCGAAAACAGGCTACGATGTACTTCCACGAGTTTTTTGGAATTGGGATGAAAGTAGTGCCTCTGTATTAAATAAATGGATGCAAAATAATACAAACTATAAAGTAAAAGTTATTGGTAATCCATGGATGGACTATTGGAAAGTAAGGAGCCAGTCTTATGCTCATAAAAACTTTATTTTATATAGTTTGCAACCTAATCCCATTACTTTAGAACAATTGTTTACACCACAACTTTTGGATTGTATCCGTTTGGGAAATGAAGTTTGGTTTATCCGTTTGCATCCGAGACAAATGCATGAAATGGCTACTATTAAAGATATATTAACTAATGAAAATCTATTAGCTAAAGTGAATATAATAGAGGCAACTCAAGACCCATTACCGCAATTATTAGCTAATGCTAAATTGCATGTTACTCATTCATCAGGAACGGCTATAGAAGCTACTTTTTTTGGATTAAAAACAATTTTGCTTAATGAAATTGGATTGGTTTCGTTTCCAGAGTTAATAGCAAAAAATCAAGCGATTTATATTGATTATAAAGATGAAGATTTTGTTTCAAAATTTAAAAGCAATCTCATTAGTCTTGAAAAACCTGAAATAAGTCCTATATTTGAGCAACCAATTGTTTCCAATTTATTTCCGTAATATGTTTGCAATAAATCGTAAAATTATTAATTACTTTAAGCGAAAGATTAGTGTTAGTAATACTATTGCTAAAAATTTTGTTTTGAGATCTAATGTAATCATTACGGGTTCTTACATTGGAAGTCATGTGAGTATTGAAGAAAATTCGAAAGTACTTCAATCTGATTTAAAAGGAAATTGTATTATTGGTTCTAAAACATTAATTGATACTGTTCTTGTAAAGGGAAGTTTAAATACTCAAGAGAATTGTAAATTAAATCATTGCCAAATTGAAGGAAATGTTCAATTGGGAAGATTTACCTCTTTATGGGGGCCTAATTTGTCAATTCATACTCATAATGAAAAAGTTATAATTGGAAGTTTTTGCTCCATTGCCCGAAATGTAACTATTCAAACCTATAATCATAATCATCAAAAGATTACTTCGTATTTCATAGGTCAAAATTTATTTAATGAAAAATTGGATAATGAAAAAATCACTAAAGGCGATATTGTAATTGAAAATGATGTTTGGATTGGGGCTAATAGTGTGATTTTAGGAGGTGTAACCCTACATAACGGAGCAGTAGTTGCAGCAAATTCTGTAGTTACTAAAGATGTTCCGCCTTATAGCATAGTTGCAGGAACACCCGCAAAAGTAATCGGATATCGCTTTGATGAAGTTGTAATTTCCAAGTTATTAGAGTTGGAATGGTGGAATTGGTCTGAAGAAAAGATTCGTAAAAATAAAGCCCTGTTTGATAATGAATTAACTTCGGATTTTAATACATTAATTGTTGATTAATTTTTCCATTTTAAATGAATAATCCATTAATTTCTATAATTATACCTACTTACAATAGAGCTCACTTAATTGGTGAGACCTTAGATAGTGTGTTAGCGCAGACGTATAGGAATTGGGAATGTATAATTGTAGATGATGGTTCAACTGATACTACTGAAAGTGTAGTGAATTATTATGTTGAAAAAGATGCCCGATTTCAATATTATAAGCGTCCTTCCGATTATAAATCCGGCGGTAATGGTGCAAGAAATTATGGTTTTGATGTAAGTAAAGGTGAATATGTAAATTGGTTTGATAGTGATGATTTGATGTTGCCTCATGCGTTACAAAGTAAATTGGATGCCTTTGAAGAAAATATAGATTTTGTTGTTGCCAACTCTTTAAATTTTGATGAAGAAGGAACATTGTCAAGACCATACGAACTCAATTATGATATTCCCATAACGGCCGAAAATTTTATCAGTCAAACTATTGGATGGATAACTAATGATGTTTTAGTAAGAAGAACGGTGATACAAATTCGTTTTAACGAAGAATTAAAATCGGGACAAGAATATAATTTTTTTGCTAGATTGTTATTCATTACAGAAAGAGGAAAATATCTAAAAAAAGATGTTTCTAAAAGAAGAATACATAGTGGTTCTATTCAAACACAATTAAGTATTTCTAAAGAAAAGGCAATTCAGCTTTTAGAAAATGAAATGTGTTTGTGGAATGATATTCAAGAGAATGCCAATTGGAAAATAAAAAAAAGAATTTTAAAACGAATCATCCGATTTTCATCTGAAACTACGTCGAAGTTTTCTTTGCCAAAGTATTTCGTTGCAATAGAAACTATTTTGTTTTTTTCGTTCCAATGGCTGGTTTTTATTAATTATAATTGTTGGTTCCTTTCTAATTTAATTATAGGGAAAGGTTATTTTTTTATAAATACAGCATACAAGAAGCTAACATAATACTATAATAGTTCAATTTATGAGTTTGAACCCTGCTCAAAACCCAAGTCCAAAAGTTTCCATTGTTATACCTTGTTATAATGATGTGGCATATATTGAACAAGCGGTTCAGTCTGCACTAAATCAGTCCTATTCTAATATTGAAGTTATAGTAGTTGATGATGGTTCAAATGATGAAACAAAATCAGTTTTAAAGAAATTAGAACCTAGCATAACCCAGTTAATTTCGCAAGAAAATAAAGGACAAAGTGCTGCTAGAAATCATGGAATCAAGGCTTCATCTGGAGATTATATTTTGGTTTTAGATAGTGATGATTATTTTGAATCTAGTTTTTGTGAAGAAGCTATAGCTGTTTTTAATTCCGATGCATCCTTAAAAATTGTTAGTTGTCAGGCAACATTACTTTATTCTGATCATAAAAAAGAAATATACGTACCAAAAGGAGGTGATATTACTAATTTTATGTTTCAAAATTGCGCTCTTGGTACGTCAATGTATAGGAAATTGGATTGGAAAAGTGTAAATGGTTATGATGAAACCATGCGAAGTGGATTTGAAGATTGGGAGTTTTTTATTCGCTTGCTTAAATCGGGTGGAAACACTTTTGTAATACAAAAACCACTGTATACTTACAGAAAAAGAGAAACTTCTACAACAGCCAGAGCCAATAGGGTGCGTTATGATTTGTTGCACTATATTTATATCAAGCATAGTGATTTGTATCAAGCTAATTTTGAAAGTTTTGTATCATTTCTTTTGAATAAAATGAAGCAAGCAGAATCGACTCAATTCAAATACAAAGAGAAAATAGATTATAAAATAGGAGCATTAATTTTAAAACCTTTTCGTTTTATAAAATCACTTTTTAGATGAAACCCCAAGTTACCATTATCATGGCCACTTACAATAGAGCTCATTTTATTGTAGAAACCTTACATTCTATTCAACAACAAACATTTCAAGATTGGGAATGTTTTATTATTGATGATGGTGGTACCGATAATACACAGGAAGTTATAGCTCCAATTTTAGAACAAGATAGTAGATTTCAATTTTTAAAGCGTCCTGATTCTTATTTAAAAGGATTGCCTGGATGTAGAAATTTTGGATTAGATATTGCTAATGGAGCATATATTATTTTCTTTGATGATGATGATATTATTCATCCAGATAATTTGCAATTGAGTTTGTCTGTACTCAATCAGGAACAAGTTGCCTTTTGTCATTATCAAAAAAAATCATTTGAGCTAGAAAACCCTGAGTTTAAATCTGAAGAATGTAAAATACTGCAAAAATTAAATGCAAATAATTTGTATGTTGTTGTTACACAGCAAATAGGATTAGCATCTTGTACTGTTTTATGGAACAAGAAATGTTTTGAAACCATTCGATTTAAAGAAGAATTGCTTTATGCAGAAGAATGGGAGTGCTATACCCGTATTATTTCTTCTGGTTTTCAAGGAGTAATTATTAATAATACCTTATATTTTAATAGAAAACATCCTAATTCTAATACAGCCGAATTTTATTCTAATAATCCAATCCGGAAAAAGTCTAAAAGCGATGCTATTTTGTTAGTTGTATCTAACTTAAAGGATAAAAAAATAGTAACGAATCAATTTTTGAGACATTTTATTCAAATGGCTTATGATTATAAAGAGTTTAATTTGTTTTCGTCAATCATTACAACTCTTGAACTTTCAGGTTTTTTAAAATTAAAATGGCAATTATTTTATATGTTTTTCCCTGTAAGATTATATCTTTACAGCCTTAAGAAAAAAATGTTTTCATGAGAATATTACTCTGTTTTGGCACACGCCCAGAAGCTATTAAAATGGCGCCTTTATATCACGAATTAACTAACACTAATTTTGTGGTTAAAGTTTGTGTTACAGCTCAACACAGAGAAATGTTAGATCAAGTTTTAGATTTTTTTTCTATTAAACCAGATTATGACCTGGATTTGATGCAAAAAGGACAAAGCTTAAATTTATTAAGTTCCCGAATATTATTTGCTATTGATGGTGTTTTGGAAGAGTTTCGTCCAAATATTGTATTAGTTCATGGAGATACTACTACATCTTCAATGGTGGCACTTGCTGCGTTTCATAGAGGAATTAAAGTGGGACATGTAGAGGCCGGATTAAGGACTTTTAATAAATTGTCTCCTTTTCCAGAAGAAATAAATAGACAAATTACAGGTAAAATTGCTGATTATCATTTTGCACCTACTACTTGGGCTTTAGAAAATTTATTAAAAGAAAATGTAATTCAAGAAAATGCTATTGTTACTGGAAATACGGTAATTGATGCATTGAAATTGGGTATTTCAAAATTAGAACAAGGTTATAGTTGTGCTGATTTGAATATGGTAAAGCAAGTGGTTTTACCATCAAAAAAAATGATACTAATTACAGGCCACAGAAGAGAAAATTTTGGTTCTGGATTCGAAAATTTATGTCTGGCTATAAGAGAAGTGGCTAAGGTTTCTAAAGATGTGCAAATTATTTATCCCGTTCATTTAAATCCAAATGTTCAAGAACCAGTAAATAGATTATTGGCTGATGTTGAAAATGTATCCCTAATTCCTCCAGTAGATTATCCAGCTTTTTTATATTTAATGCAAAATGCTTATTTTATTTTAACGGATTCTGGAGGAGTTCAGGAAGAAGCTCCTTCTTTAGGAAAACCGGTTTTGGTAATGCGAGATACTACAGAACGTCCTGAAGCTATACAAGCTGGAACCGTTGAATTAGTTGGGACAAATACAAATACAATTGTAAATGCTTGTTTGAAATTATTATTGGATGAAACGGAGTACACAAAAAGAACAAATGCACATAATCCTTATGGAGATGGAAAAGCTTCAGAAAGAATATGTAATTTTATATCACAATTAAAAATATAGTATGAAAATATTGGTAGTAGTCGAATCTATTGATGTAAATGATAGCAGTGGTTCAAAAGCTAATGTGGCTTTTATTAAAAGCTTGGCTTTATGTGGTTTTAATTTGCAAGTTTGTCATTATACTAGAAAAGAAATCCAAATAGATTCATTACCGTGTTATTCAATACCAGAAAAAAAAATTAGTTTACTTTATGTTTTAAGTAGATCAGAACGCTTATTTACTCGTTGGACTAAGATTAATTTAAATCCATATTTAGAGAGCTGGTTTGGGTTTTCATTTACTTTTTTTAATGATACTAAAAGTATTGCTTCATTTGTAAGAAAACAAAAAGAATTTCAACCTGATTTGGTTTTAACATTAAGTAAAGGAGCCAGTTTTCGTCCACACTACGCCTTGTTACAACTGCCAGAATTTCATGATAAATGGATGGCTTATGTGCATGATCCGTTTCCTTTTCATTTCTATCCAAGACCATTCAATTGGATTCAACCTGGATATGCTCAAAAAGAAAAGTTTTTTAGAACCGTCTCTCAAAAAGCTAAGTATAGCGCATTTCCTAGCCAGTTATTAAAAGAATGGATGGGAAGTTATTTTAAAGACTTTCTAAAAACAGGAAGGGTAATTCCTCATCAAATAAGTGAGTTAAATACAGAAAATGTTGTATTGCCTTCTTTTTTTGATGCTTCAAAGTTCAGCTTGTTACATGCGGGTAATTTATTAGAACAAAGAAATCCATTTCCTCTAATCAATGCTTATCAAAAATTTATTGAAACTTATCCTGAAGCTAAAAACGATTCGCAACTTTTATTTGTTGGACCAGCTATGTTTCATGAAAAAGATTTATCAGTATTAGAAAAGCAAATCCCAACATTAGTCGCAGCATGTCGAAATTTTCCTTTCAAAGAAATTATGGCATTGCAAGAACAAGTATCGGTTAATATTATTTTAGAGTCTAAATCCGAGATTAGTCCATTTTTACCAGGTAAGTTTCCGCATTGTGTTAGTGCAAACCGACCTATTTTACTTTTGAGTCCATATTATAGTGAAACAAAACGATTATTAGGAGCTAATTATCCCTATTGGGCTGAAGCTGACGATGAACTAAAATTATATGATCATATCGTAACACTTTACCAGAAATGGAAAACGAAAACATTAAATAATTTAGATAGAGAAGATTTAGAACAATACTTAGGTAATGATTATTTAAAAAACACTCTTTTAAGTATTGATAAATAAATTGATTTCGGTAGAAGTAAATAATAGATTATAAAAATTGTAAACGTGAGAATAGAACACACACCATACTATATAGCTGAAATTGGTCAAGCTCACGAAGGGAGTCTGGGTATTTTGCATTCTTATATTGACGCTTTAGCAACTACTGGAGTTCATGCAGTGAAATTTCAAATGCATATTGCAGCAGCTGAAAGTAGTCAACACGAACCTTTTCGAGTGAAATTTTCCTATGAAGATGATACCCGATTTGATTATTGGAAGCGAATGGAATTTACTTTAGATCAATGGAAAGAGATCAAGCAACATTGTGATGCTGTTGGTTTGGATTTTATATGTTCTCCATTTAGTAATTTAGCGGTAGATTGGTTAGAAGAAATAGGTGTTACGTCATATAAGATAGGCTCTGGAGAAGTAACTAATTTATTACTTCTGGAGAAAATTGCTCAAACGAGTAAACCGCTAATTTTGTCTTCTGGGATGAGCAGTTTTGCCGAATTAGATGCAACAGTTGCATTTTTGCGTGCTAAAAAAGTGTCGTTTTCTATTTTGCAATGTACTACATCATATCCTACCCAGCCAGAACAATTTGGATTTAATGTAATTCAAGAATTAAAAGAACGTTATCAAGTAGCTGTAGGATTTTCTGATCATTCGGCAAAGGTTTCAACTAATATTGCGGCGGTAGCATTAGGTGCTGAAATTTTAGAGTTTCATGTGGTTTTTGATAGAAGAATGTTTGGTCCAGATGCTAAATCATCTTTAATAATTGATGAAATTTCACAATTGGTAGAAGGATGCAATGCTGTTTTTAAAGCAAAACAACATCCAGTGAATAAAAATGATAATTCTAATTTTACTGCATTGAAAACCATTTTTGAAAAATCATTAGCTGTAAATAAAGAATTAACGAAAGGTCATATTCTTACTTTTGAAGATTTAGAAGCAAAAAAGCCAAAAGGTTTTGGTATTGATGCTGCTAAATTTCAAGAAGTGATTGGAAGAAAACTAAGAAAAAACGTAAAGCAATGGGATTTTTTGAATGAAGGGGATTTGGAGTAATCTCGAAATATAATGGTGTAGTTTGTTTTTCAAAGTTACATCCCCCTAACCCCCTTTAAAGGGGGAATTTCTTCAAAGAATTAATTGATTTTTTAGGTTTGTTGGAACACAGATTGTAAAAAATTGAATAATCTAAAATTTTTTTTATGAGTTTTTAAATGTAATCCCAATAGACTTAAAAATCACTTATAGGACTTATATGGTTTCAGGTTTTTAATGTATTGTTATACGTATGAAACGGATTTTCTAATTGAAAATAGTTTAAGTAAAAAGTTCCTAGAAGTAATTGTCCCCTAGAGGGGACTTTAGGGGTGTAGTGGGTTTGATTTTCACAGAAACTTCACTAAGTTATTTTGAAATGAATTGTGCAGATAGATTGGGTTTTGGACTAAACTTTGTTTAGTAATTGTTGCCTGCTTTGCAGGAGATTCCTATTTTGGCGGAATGACACAGTATAAATTAATGTGAGTGATCTCAGGTTATTTAAGTTTTTTTGATAGTTACTTTTTTTGTTTTATTTGATAGATTCAACTTACATCAAAATTTCAATTATATAAAAAAATTCAAACCACTACTAATTCCATAAATTTTACTTATTTTTAACCCTTTGAAGTAGCAAAGGAAAATGAATAAAAGAAAAATAGCGGTTGTAATTACCGCACGACCATCCTACAGTAGAGTTAAAACAGTTTTATCAGCTATACAGCAACATCCTGATTTAGAATTGCAATTAATCGTGGCAGCTTCAGCACTGCTTGATCGATATGGTTCTGCAATTAATTATATTGTAAACGATGGTTTTGAAATTTCAGCTAAGGTATTTAATGTATTAGAAGGCGAAAACTTAACAGCAGCAGCTAAAACAACAGGGATTGGTATATTAGAACTTTCCACGGTTTTTGATAATTTAATGCCTGATGTTGTGGTTACCGTTGCTGATCGTTTTGAAACCATGGCTACTGCAATCGCTGCTTCTTATATGAATATACCACTTGCTCATATTCAGGGAGGAGAAGTAACGGGAAATATCGATGAAAAAGTTAGGCATTCCATTACTAAATTATCTGACTATCATTTTGTTGCTTCAGATGGAGCAAAAGAGAGAGTTGTTAAATTAGGTGAAGATCCTGCTTTTGTTTTTAACACTGGCTGTCCTTCAATCGATTTGGCTAAACGTGTCAAAGAATCTAGTGATTCTTTGCCTTTTAATCCTTATGAAAAATATGGCGGTGTTGGATTTAGTCCTGATTTGTCAAAAGGATATTTAGTAGTCATGCAACATCCTGTTACAAACGAATACCAAGATTCTAGAAAACATATTGAAGCTACACTAGAAGCGATTAGCCAGTTAAATCGTCCAACTTTATGGTTTTGGCCTAATGTAGATGCTGGTGCTGATGGAACTTCTAATGGAATCAGAGCCTACAGAGAAACCCATCAATTAACAAATGTTCATTTTTTTAAAAATATGGAAGGCCAGGATTTTTTACATTTACTCAATCATGCCGATTGTTTAATTGGAAATTCTAGTGTTGGAATAAGAGAATGTGCTTATCTAGGAGTGCCAGTTGTTAATGTTGGTTCTAGGCAAAATAAAAGAGATAGAGGTAATAATGTTGTGGATGTTACTTATGATGTTAAAGCTATAAAAGAAGCAATCGAAGTACAATCTAATGCTAAAAAAATATCATCTGATGTGTATGGTGGAGGAGATGCAGGAACACAAATTGCAAACTTATTAGCAAAATTACCTTTACAATTTCATAAAACAATCATGTATTAATGCGTATTTTAGGCATCATACCAGCAAGAGGAGGTTCTAAAGGTGTTCCAGGAAAAAACATAAAATTACTTGGCGAATTACCTTTGTTGGCCTACACTGCAAAATCTGCTTTAGCTTCAAAACAGTTAAGTAAAGTAATACTTTCGTCTGATTGTCAAGAAATTGCGAATGTAGCTCAACAATTTGGGATAGAAGTTCCTTTTTTGCGACCTGAACATTTGGCAACCGATACTGCTTCAAGTATTGATGTGGTGCAACATGCTGTTTCGTTTTTAGAAAATCAAGGTGAATTTTTTGATGCCATTTGCTTATTACAACCCACTGCTCCTTTTCGATATAATGGATTTATTGATGAAGCCATTCAAACGTTTATTCAAAATGATGCTGATGCATTAGTGAGTGTACTGCCTGTTCCTCATGAGTTTAATCCTCATTGGGTATTTGAACCAAATGAAAACGGAATGCTTGAAATTGCAACTGGCGAAAAAGAAATTATTAAAAGAAGACAAGAGTTGCCAAAGGCGTTTTTTAGAGATGGGTCGGTTTATCTGACAAAAATTTCGATAATTAAAAAAGGTAGTTTTTACGGTAACAAATTAAGTTACATTGAAAATAATCCTGATTTTTATGTCAATATAGACACCTTAAACGATTGGGAAATTGCTTTGTCAAAATTACCTTTAATTAAATCCCTATTATAATGTGTGGAATTGCAGGTGTTTTTTCTCCTGACTTTTCTATAGAAAACAGGAAAGTTAAGTTAGAAAAGATGTTGAAAGCACAACAACATCGCGGTCCTGATGCTACAGAACAGTGGCATGATGTTTTTTGTAGTTTAGGTCATAATCGATTGAGTATAATTGATTTGTCATCAGAGGCTAATCAGCCTATGAAAAGTAGTTGTGGTAGATATGTTGTGGTGTTTAACGGAGAGATTTATAATTACTTAGAAATTAAAAAAGAATTAGCGCCATTCTTTTCATTCCAAACCCAATCGGATACCGAAGTTTTATTAAATGCATATATTCATTGGGGAATCGATTTTTTACATCGCCTTAACGGAATGTTCTCAATTGCTATCTGGGACATACAACTTCAAAATTTGTTTATTGCTAGAGATAGATTTGGTGTAAAACCATTTTATTATTATTCAGATACGAAGCAGTTTAGTTTTGCAAGCGAAATAAAAACATTGTGGGCTTCTGGTGTGAGTAAATCTCATAATAAAAAAGTTTGGGCGAATTATTTATCTTTTGGAACGTATGGATTGCCTAATGAAACTTTTTGGGAAGGCATACATCAATTACCAGCCGGACATTTTGCTGTTATTTCTAAAGAAAATCTTAGTACATTTCAACCGAAGTGTTGGTACGACTTTGTTCAAAGAATAAAAAATACTCCTGTTTTAGAACTATCAGAATTAAAGAAACAATACGAGTTGTTATTGAATGATGCCATTCAACTCAGATTTAGAGCGGATGTTCCATTAGGAATGAATGTTAGTGGCGGACTCGATTCTTCCACCTTGATTGCATTAATTCATAAAAATCTTCCGTCTTCTAAAAATATTGAAGCTTTTACTTTTTATTGTAATGATTCTAATTATGATGAATTGCCTTGGGTAGAGTTGTTAATGGAAAATAAACCTTATGTTCTCAACAAAGTATTGTTAGAGGCTAATGCAGTTCCAGAGTTATTAAGAGCAATATGTCAAAATCAAGATGAACCTTTTGGAGGATTTCCAACATTAGCGTATAGTTTATTGTTTAAAGAAGCTGAAAAGAAAGGTATTAAAGTACTATTAGATGGTCAAGGTATGGATGAAGCTTGGGCTGGTTACGATTATTATTTTAATCAATCAGGAAGTGTTATTCAAGGAGTTTCAACTTCTCCTGTTAGACCAGAAGTTTTGCTTTCTTCCTTTAGAGATTATGCTCAAAAAGACAGTTATCCTAAACCATTTGATTCCGAATTGCAGAACATGCAATACCGTGATCTTTTCTATACAAAAATTCCTCGAGCATTGCGATTTAACGACCGAATTAGTATGCTTCACGGAACAGAACTAAGAGAGCCATTTTTAGATTATCGTATCGTTGAATTAGCCTTTGCTCAAAAAGATGAGGTAAAGTTCAATCAAGGAAATACAAAGTGGATGTTACGTAAAATTAGTCAGAAATTATTAGCTAACCAAGTCGCCTTGGCACCAAAAAGGCCACTTCAAACACCGCAACGTGAGTGGATTGCAAATGAATTGAATGCTTACATATCTGATAAAATTAATGCATTTAGTAAGTTAGACTTTGTGGACCAAGAAAGAGTTAATCAAATTTGGAACGAATATAATAACGGAAATCAAGATAATAGTTTTTATATTTGGCAATGGATTAACTTGGTTGAAATATTATAATGAAAAAAAAGAAGGTTTTTGTATTATTACCCGATGGTGTTGGATTGCGAAATTTTGTTTATTCTAATTTTTATGAGATTGGAAAACAAAATTATGATGTTGTGTTTTGGAATAATACACCATTTGATCTTACTGAATTTAATTATCCCGAAATAAAATTTGAAAAGCCTATTTTACATCCTTTTACAGATGTAATTAAAAACGGAATTATTCAAGCTTCTCTAACTAAAAATAGTAAGATTGAAAATGATAATGTATATGATACCTATCGTTTTAAACCAAATGATAAGGGAATAAAAAATAAGATAAGAAATAGTATAGTAGGCTTTATTAATTCAAACTATTCTAATCAGAAAGGAATTTTAACTTTAAGAAATAGAATTAATAAATTAGAAAGAAAAACAGCTTACTATAAAAAATGTAAAGCGCTATTAGAACAAGAAAAACCAGATTTTATTTTTTGTACTAACCAGCGACCTGTGGTGGCTATAGCTCCATTATTAGCAGCACAAGATTTGAAAATTCCTACTGCTACTTTTATTTTTTCTTGGGATAATTTACCAAAAGCTACAATGGTGGTGCAAACAGATTATTATTTTGTTTGGAGTGATTACATGAAAAGAGAATTGCTTAAATATCATCCTGAAATTTCTGATAATCAAATTGTTGTTACGGGAACTCCACAATTTGAACCTCATTTTGATGCCTCTATTTTTTTAGATAGAGACGTATTTTTTGAAAATTATGGTTTAGATAGCAGTAAAAAATACATATGTTATTCTGGAGATGATATTACCACCTGTCCTGATGATCAACAATATCTTAATGATACCGCTAAAGCAGTTAAAGAATTAAATGCAAAAGGTTATAATTTAGGAATAATTTTCAGGAGATGTCCTGTTGATTTTACTTCAAGATATGATGCTACTTTAGAAGAATATAAAGATATAATAGTTCCAATAAATCCACAATGGAAAAAAATTGGAGAAGGATGGAATACAGTTTTACCATTACCTTTAGATAATACAATTTTAGTAAACACGATAAGACATTCTGAATTAGTTATTAATTTAGGTTCGTCTATGGTTTTTGATTTTGCAATTTTTAACAAGCCATGTTTGTATATCAATTATGATGTGGAAAACAAGAAAGAAAAAGATTGGTCAGTAAATAAAATATATCAGTTTGTACATTTTCGTTCTATGCCATCTCATGAGGTTGTAAGTTGGATTTCTGATTCCCAATCAATTGCAAATCTTATTGAAGAGAATCTTTCAAAGAAACAAAATACAGAGGCCACTAAATGGTTAGAAAAAATAACTTGTCAACCCACACCATTAGCATCAGTAAGAATTTGGGATTTTATTAATTCGAAACTATAAATTATGTTTTTCAATTCCCTAGATTTTTTACTTTTTTTACCTATTGTATTTATTTTGTATTGGTTTGTTTTTAATAAGAACAAAACGCATCAAAATACGTTACTTATAATAGCGAGTTATTACTTTTATTCTTGTTGGGATTGGCGTTTCTTATTTTTATTAGTGTTTTCAACTTTGTTGGATTTTTTCAGTGCTTTGATGATGGAGCAAAGTTCAACAGAAAAAAATAGGAAGTTTTGGCTATGGTTAACTATTGGAATTAACTTAGGATTTTTAGGCGTTTTTAAATATTATAATTTTTTTGCTCAATCTTTTTCTGACTTATTAACTGGTTTTGGATTTCAATCAAATCCTTTCTTATTGCAGTTAATTCTTCCAGTAGGAATTTCATTTTACACATTTCACGGGCTATCTTATGTAATTGATATTTATTATAAACGTATTACCGCTGAACGCAATTTTATCGATTATTCCCTTTTTGTGAGTTACTTTCCGCTTTTAGTAGCTGGACCCATTGAAAGGGCTACTCATTTATTACCACAAGTAAAAATCAAGCGTCATTTTAATTTTGAAAAAGCTAAAGAAGGGGTTTATCAAATTATTTGGGGATTGGTTAAAAAAGTGGTAATTGCTGATAGTTGTGCTACTTATGCTAATGCCGTTTTTGATAATTATGAATCAATGAATTCTTTGTCATTAATATTAGGAGCTATTTATTTTGCCTTTCAAATTTATGGCGATTTTTCTGGTTATTCTGATATTGCTTTAGGAACTTCAAAGTTGTTTGGTATTGATTTGTTGAAGAATTTCAATTATCCCTATTTTTCTAGAGACATTGCTGAGTTTTGGAGACGTTGGCATATTTCTTTATCATCTTGGTTTCGTGATTATTTGTATATTCCTTTAGGCGGAAGCCAAGGAGGGGTGATGATGAAAGTTAGAAATACTTTTATTATTTTCTTGGTAAGCGGATTTTGGCATGGAGCTAACTGGACCTTTATTGTTTGGGGTCTGTTGAATGCGATTTATTTCTTGCCTTTGTTGTTGCAAAATAAGAATCGTTCCAATATAGGTGAAATTGTAATGAGTTGGGATTTCAACAGTGTAAAAACGATTTTAAATATTTTAGGAACTTTTGTCTTAACTACCATTGCATGGATTTTTTTTAGAGCTAAATCCATTTCTGAAGCTATTGGTTATATTCAAAAAATGATAACTGATTTTCATTTTGATTCACAATATTTAAGTAACGAGCGATACAACTTCGAACTGCTCCTTTTAGTTTTGGTTTTTGTCTTTGTTGAATGGTTTAATCGTTCCAAAGTAGAACCATTATCAGGAAAAGCAAGTTGGGTAAAAGTTACATTAGCAATTATGGCTTTGTTAGCTTTGGGTGTTTATTCTGATTATAAAGAGTTTATTTATTTTCAATTTTGATGAAAAAGTTTTTATTTTTTTTAGGTAAAATATTTTTAGTACTTGTGCTATCAGCATTTGTTCTGGATTATCTGTATACCATTGTTTTTGAGCAATCTAAGTATAGAAATAAGGTTGAAAATGTAATTAATTCTAAAAAAGAAAAGTTTGATGTAATTATTTTAGGTACCTCACGAGCTAATAATCATTTTGTCTCAGAATTATTTGAAAAGGAAGGTTATAAAACGTTTAATTACGGAATGAGTGGTTCCCATTTATTTGAGACTTCACTGATGTTAAAATTAATGATTGAACGAAAATGGGAAATTAAAAATATTATAATTGAAACCGATTTGAATTTATCAAATGTTAAAAGAGATGATGGAACTTTTGCGAGATTTATGCCTTTCATGCATCAGTCTGATATAATTACTTCGCATTTTAAAAAGGAATCTGATTTTTTTTCTCTTTATTATATTCCTTTCTATCGATACATTCGTTTTGATGCTAAAATTGGTTTCAGATCTTTTTATGAAACCTTACTTCATAAACCAACTAATACTTTGTCTAATAAAGGCTATTATCCTTTAGGATATAATCCAAAAGCTAATATGAAAAATAATATTGAGAAATTAAAACCAATTTATAATCCATATTTCGAAGAAATTAAGCAAATTTGTAAAAAGAATCAAATTAATTTAATTGCAGTTACTACTCCAATGTGTTCAAATGTAGTAGGAATGGATTATTTTGAAAAGGTTTCCAAAATGTATCCCGAAATTAAGGCATTTGAAAGTTATGTTGAAGGAGATACATATTTTTCATCATGTGGTCATTTAAATGATAAAGGAGCACGTTTGTTTACTTCAAAAGTGATAAAAGAAATATTCATTAAAAAATAGTTTAATGCTTTTTAATTCTATAGAATTTTTATTTTTCTTACCTATTGTTTTTGTCCTGTATTGGTTTGTATTCAACAAACAATTAAGGGCGCAAAACATATTATTGTTGTTAGCCAGTTATTTGTTTTATGGATGGTGGGATTGGCGTTTTCTTTTTTTGTTACTAATAAGTACTTGCTTGGATTATTTCGTTGCATTAGCAATTCAAAATAGTAAAGATGCATCTAAACGTAAAATGTTTTTAGGAGTAAGCTTGATTGGTAACCTAGGAATGTTAGGTTTTTTTAAATATTTTAATTTTTTTGTAGAAAGTTGGATAGACGCTTGGTCAAGAATAGGAGTTACTATGGAAGCTACAACTTTAAACATAATACTTCCAGTAGGAATTTCATTTTATACCTTTCAAACGTTAAGTTATACAATTGATGTTTATAGAAATGAATTGAAACCAACCAAAAATTTTATTGATTTTGCGGCATTTGTAACTTTTTTTCCACAATTAGTGGCTGGGCCAATTGAGCGAGCTTCTCATTTATTACCTCAATTTTATAAAAACCGTGTTTTTGATTATCAAAATGCTGTTTTAGGTTGCAAACTTATCGTTTGGGGAATGTTTAAAAAGGTTGTGGTTGCAGATAATTGCTCTTATTTTGTTAATAAAATTTTCGAAAACCCAGAAGTTTATTCCAGTGGTGAATTGTTTGTAGGAATGGTGTTTTTTGCTTTTCAAATTTATGGTGATTTTTCAGGTTATTCTGATATCGCCATTGGATTGTCAAAACTATTTGGATTTGATTTAATGGTGAATTTTAAATTCCCTTATTTTTCTAGAGATATTGCTGAGTTTTGGCGTAGATGGCATATTTCATTATCTACGTGGTTTCGAGATTACATTTATATTCCTCTTGGTGGTTCTAAAGGAACGATTGGATCACAAATAAAAAATGTAATGATTATTTTTTTGGTTAGCGGATTTTGGCATGGCGCTAATTGGACTTATGTGGTTTGGGGGTTATTTCATGCCTTACTATTTTTACCATTATTATTATTTAATGTTAACAGAAGTCATTTGATTACCAAATCCTATGGTTGGATTGATTTTGCTAAAATAAGTGCAACTTTTTTCATCGTTTGTGTGGGTTGGGTTTTTTTTAGAGCCGATTCTATTGCAGATGCTTTTCAATATTTAGTCCATATGTTTGAGTTAAAGAATTTAAGCTTGTCCTTGTTTTACAGCACTAACGCCAATTTAATGATTTTTGCATTAAGTGTTCTAGCTGTAATGATTGTTTCTTTGCAAGAGTTGATTTGGGTAATTAATAAAAGAGAAATCCC
>VFQS010000172.1_pt1 | contig 85902 bp, 83 predicted proteins | sample 3512361 | NCBI WGS metagenome assembly VFQS01 (sample SAMN10412375, study PRJNA504923) | tailings metagenome | isolation source: Relicate 1 Philex TSF3 active mining | place: Philippines | reverse complement strand
GAAGGCAGAATGGTTGGCTAAACAACTTTCTGCACAGGGATTTACACTAGAATACATTCACGGAGATATGGAAGTGGGTGAACGCAAGAAACGTATGGAAGATTTCCGTTCAGGACAAGTGCGTGTACTTATTGCTACTGATCTTCTAGCACGCGGTATCGATGTTCAACAAGTATCTCTTGTAGTTAATTATGAACTTCCTGTTCAACGTGAAAATTATGTACATCGTATTGGCCGTTCTGGTCGTTATGGTAAGAAGGGTGTAGCGATTAATCTTGTATATGGCGATGAACTAAATAATCTAAAGGAAATTGAACGACATTATTCTACTACTATTAACGAACTACCTGAAGATCTATCTTCTCTCAGTGTTACTTGTTAAAAATGAATATAAAAATAAAAATATAAAATAATAAAATAAATATATTTTTGTTATATTATTTTTGAGTAATTTTAATAATTATGCATTATCAGGTTGGCGAATATTTGTGCGTCTATGATTTTCAGGTACAGGAGGGGGAGGATTAGAATTTCTCTCATTATTACGAGTATTATTACGATTATTTTGTGCTATTTCTCGAATATCGTGACGACAAGTTGGACAATGAACATTGGTACTGAACCACGTATCAATACAATTCCTATGAAAGTAATGGCCACAATGATTAATACGTCGCATTTCCTGATTAATATCAATATCATCTTGACAAATAGCACAAATATCTTCTTGTTGAACAGTTGCAGTTAGTTGACTAGTTGCACGTGCAATCTCTTCATTTGTAGGATAAATTTGCACACGTTCATTGAGAAAGGAATTAAGATTAATTCCTCCTCTAGTAGTACCAAGAATATCAGTAAATAGCCCATTAATTAGATTATTTATTATATCATTTGTATTTGTATTAAGAGGAGTAGGTGTATATGTAGTTTGAGGATTATTGGATTCATCAATTACAGTTGTAGTAACATATGTTATTGGGATAGTAGAATTAATTGGCTGTGTAGGATATAGTCTAGCCATTTCTATAGGAGTAGGAGGGGCTTGAGTTCCATATCTTGGAATATATGTACTATTTTGTCTTCTATATTGTTGTAAACCTCTATCATAAGGACTAAAACTTGCAACGCTTCGAATATATGTTAAGAGATCTTGAACATTTTGAAAACGTCCTGGATTATATAGAATTTCAGGAAAATAATTATGGAGGTCATTTAAGAGTTGAATTGAATAAATTTGTTGAGACATCTTGGATATAGCGCTTATTACACATCAACGACTTAAGCCCTCGTCACGTTCAAATTTTATGGAACCCATTTCTAATATGGAAACTCATACATCTCAAGAAGATGATAAGAAGGATTCTAATCTAAAAGGAGTAGTAGGGATTCAAAATATGGGGAATACTTGTTATTGTAACTCTACATTACAATTAATTCGTGCGTGTCCTGAATGGAATGCATTTTGTCTAACTCAGAACTTTGTAGAGCAACTTAAGAATATTCCAGAAGAAAATCCTTATAAGAAGATTTTATTGGCGTATCAAGATATTCTTAAGTCGCTTTGGTCAGCTTATAAGCCAGCATATGTTAGGCCACTTGGATTTATTTCAGAAGTAAGAAAGGCGGTTAAAGATACTGTATATGAAATGTTTGGTGCTCCAATTCCAAATGATAGTCACGAATATTTAGTATATTTACTTGATTGTTTTCACGAAGCACTCAAAACTGAAATTCCATTTTCAGAAAAATCATTAAATGTTTCAGAAAATAAAAAAATGAGTATTATGGCAGAAAATGGATGGAATAAATTTGTAAGCAAAAATAATAGCGAAATTGTAAAATTATTTTTTGGTATGATGCGAAAAACAATTCATTGTACAAAATGTAAAAATAATTCATATCAATGGGAGGTATTTAATTCACTTAAAATTCCGTGTGAAGGTGAATCATTTATCTCCTGGATTCAAAATGAAGTAAAAGATTCTGAGATTGAAGGATATCATTGTTCAAATTGCACAAAATTAACACCTGAACAAGATCGCAATTTAGCAAAAATTTATTCACATATTTGGAAACTACCACAAAGTTTATTTGTAACACTTCGTAGATTTAATTGGGATGGAAAGAAAAATATGTCTCATTGTCCTTATAATGGTGAAAATATAAATTTTAATGATTTTTTTGCTAAAGAATCAAACGATCCTAGTCGTAATTGGATTTATGAGCTGCGTGGTGTATCTGATCATCACGGATCGCATTTAGGAGGACACTATACAGCACAATTTAAACATCCAATTTCTGGAGAGTGGTGGAGAATAGATGATGAAACTGCATTAAAACAAGATAGGGTTCAATTCTCTTCTTCAAATTATATTTTCTATTTTAGATGTTTAAATTCATAAAATTTATAAAATTTATAAAATTATTTATCTAAAATAAAATAACCTAAAATAAAATAACATATTATTAAATAAAATGTTATTTGATATTAATAAAATATCTGATAAGTTTGATTCAATGACTGATTTTATTCCTCTGTTTAAGTTTGATTCTGTAAATATGAATACAGAACATACAATGTATATTAATAAAAATAGAATATATGCATTTTCACATTTTAAATTTAATAATGACGAATGCCTATCAGTAAAACTAGATAATTGTATTTATCCTAGAGAATATATGATATGTAAAGAAGAAAATCCTACTGCATTTAATGAACTATTTAAAGGTTTACCTGAGAAGCTACCCAAAAATAATAATTCCACGTGATAATTGAATACATCCAGTTATCCAACCAAATCTATCCTGCTCTCCTGGAAAAATATAAAATCCATTATTATAAACTATCTATCATTTTTAAAATAGAAATAATCATTTATTTTTTAAGCTAGACAAACTAATATTTTTAAAATATTTATTTGCCGATTGCTGATATTTTATATCAGCATAAATTTGAGTGATTATTTTATGACTATTTTATTGAGAATGCGCATTGAATACAACAAGACTTGGTTTGTGGTTGGAAAATCAGCTGAAGAAAATTGGAAAATTATTTTAGAGGCTAATAAGGATTATTATTGGGTGCACGCAGATGGTGTACCATCTTCACATATTATTATTGAAATAGATGAACCACTTGATGATGAATTGCGTTATGCGTGTGAACTATGCTGTAATCAAACTAAAAAAATAAATAAATCATCCGTTAAATTTATTACAACTAAAATTAAAAATATTAAGTTAGGATCAAAACCTGGAGAAGTATATTTTAAAGATAATACTAAAACTAAAATTATTCAACTAAATTAAAAAATACTTGCAGATGTATCGGCTAAATTAACTATTTTATAATTCTTATCTAATTTATTATTTTCAAAACCCTCTACTTTATTTTGATTTATAGATACAGTATTTATTTTACCCATCCATCCGGCTTCTCCACAAACTCTATAATGTACGTGTGGTGATAACACACCCATAAATGGCACTTTGTAACTTTGAGGATCTCTTACTTTAAATATAGCAACACCATCGCCATTAGATGTAGTAACACCAGCATTATCATAATTTAGATAAGCTTGTTTCCAAGAATTTATTTTTTTAAGATTTTCAGCGGCTGGCTCTGCAGCCCAATATATAATTTTAACATTAGGTTCAACTACTACTTTTACTTCCTTTGTAGCACCCGGAGGTTCACGATTTTCTAATACAGAACAAGGTACAACCATTGGACCTAAAAATGGTAAATAAGTATCTCTATCAAACATAACAGCGATTGCGCTAGCACCAATTAAAATATAAATGATGCTTGCAAACATATTTTGACCAAAAACAGTGGAAACTAAATTAAAATCAAATAGACCTATAAAAAGACAAATTAGACCACCAATAATAAGAAAAATCATAGCAATTTTAAAGAAAAGCTTTTTAACATATGTTTCTGACCATACTCCAATAAAACGATTTTCTAATTCCATTCTAATTATATTTAAAGAATTTATATACTCTTAATTAATTTTTCAATTTCTTCATAAATATCATTATTCATTCTATTAATAATAATATAGTCATTATTACGATCATTTAATTGATATTCAGATATATCATTAACTGGACTTTTGAGTTGATTTACACGTTGAATATGTACAGGAATTATTTTATATCCTGGAAACATTTTTTCAATAACATTTATTTCATTTTGATATCTCCAATCGGTTATCACAATTCTATTAGGATTCAAACTATTTATTTCCTGACAGCAATGATTTACAAATGTATTAATATTAATATTTCTTAAACGTAGTGCTTCATCAATAAGAATTTGCCTATATGTTCTTTTAAGTATGTCTGATTTGCAAATTTGTAGTTTTCCTTCTTGTGAGTGAAGTTGTTCAAGAGGGCAATTATATTCTTTTGCAACTATTTTTTTAAGGGAATCTGCAAAGGCAAATCTTTGATAACCATATTTATCACAAAGAATCTGTCCGATAAAATCCTTACCAGAATGTGAAAAGCCTCGTAATAAAATAATTGACATTTTATGATTATTTAATTTATTATTTGTTTAGGTCAAATTTTAAATAAAATAAAAATAAATAAAAATAAATAAAAATAAATAAAATAAATAAAAATAAATAAAATAAATAAAAATAAATAAAAATAAATAAAATAAATAAAAATAAATAAAAATAAATAATAGGATGCGCAATTTAAGAAAAACAAGAAAACGCGGTGGATTTAATTATATTGAAAATTTTTATGAATGTGGTACAAAAATAACAGCAAGAGGAACTATAAAGAAAGTAACTAAAATACAGTGTTATAAAAATTTTGCAAAAGAATATAATTTTACAATTGTAGAAACAGCCGACGATGGAAATTGTTTTTATGATACATTATCTAAATATGGTGCTAGAACTAATATTTCTAAACTAAAAAAATCACATATGGAACTTCGTAAAGAAATTATAGGGTCATTAATAGATCCAGAAAAATTAGAAAAATATTCACCATTTTTTGTTGAAAATAAAATAATATCTCCTGAGAATGAAGCTATAGAGGTTAATGTTGTAAATGAATTAACTAAATTTTTAAAACCATATCAATGGGCTGGTTGGATGGGTGATATAATTCCTCAAATTGCAGCTGAACTATTACAAATTAATATTGAGGTATATGATGTATTAGATACTAATAATAATAATGATGATACTCCAAATAGTATTTCAAAAATAATATTTGCAGGTGGTGGTAACGGATTGCCAACTGTGAGTATGCTTCGTACTAATGGAAATCATTTTAGATTATTATGGCCTAAAGATATAAAAATAGTATCAAAAAGAAAACCTACTGCTGCTAATCTACCAAATAGCACTCTATCACGAAGTTTAAGTCAGCAAGAAAATAATAATATTAAAAAAGCAATCTACCAATCACTGCTTAGTGCACAAATAAATAATAAAAAATCTGCTTCTAAAAAAAATAAATCTAAATTATTATCAAATAATTTTTTTAATAGTTTAGCCGCTGCAAATTTTGAATAAAATAAATAATATTTGAGTTATTTAAATATACATACCAGGTGGAGGTGCATTGGGATTTTCTTTTTTCTTAAGAAATAGTTTAATATGCTCACGTTTTACAATAAATGGTAGAGAAAAGTCTTTAATATAGAAAGGAAGATCTGGTGAGTTAAACATACGAAGCATATTAATTTTCTGTGTAACTTGTTCAATACAACGTTTTAGTTCACGAACACCTTTTTCATCCCTAGCATACTCTTCAATGATACACGTTAGAATATCTTTGGAGATTGATACCTTTTCAGTTAGATTTACTTCCTTTAGAGCAGCAGGTAAAATATACTGTTCAGCAATAGCAGTCTTTTGTTTTAGATCATAACCCTTTAGATCAATTACCATCATACGATCAAGTAGAATTTTATCAATCTTATTGATATCATTCGCACTAAAGATAAACATTACTTTACTTAGATCAATTGGAATTCCAGATAGATATTTATCTTCAAAGTCTCCATTTTGAACAGGATCTGTTAGATGGATGAGCAGATTCATTACTTCTTCACCTTTAGGAGTCTGTGAAATCTTATCAATTTCATCAAACATTAAAACAGTACTCATAGACTTTGAAGCAATAAGAGAATTTACAATTTTACCACAATGAGAAGATTCATACACAAGTTGATGACCAGTATAAGTTGAAGCATCAGAATCACCACCTAGTGAAATGAATTGAAAGGGCCACCCTAGTGCTTTAGCAATACCATTTTTAATGATACTAGTTTTGCCAATACCTGGTGGACCTACAAGTAGCAGTGAAAGACCACAATGTTCTGGATTTGCAATTTTGGTACTGATAAACTGCATAATTTGAAGTTTAGACTCTTCTTGACCATATACAGCATCATCAAGACATTTTTTAGAGCCTCTCATAAATTCTGCACATTTATCTTGTCCATCTTCAAGACGAACAGGAATATCTTTACAAATTCCAAATGGAATACTTACAACCTTATCAAGCCAGGCACGAAGTTTGAAGTATTCATTACTAGAAGTATCAAGGCTCTGAAGACTATTATACTTAGCAAGGATCATTGCTTGTACATCAGGAGAGAGTTTAAGTGTTAGAATTTTTAGCATTAGATTAACTCCAGAATCATTTGCAGTTGGACGATTTTCAAGAGCTGTAATAAGTTCTTTTTGCTTGTCTTCTGTAAGTGCTTTAAACTGTCCAATTTGAGTATCAATTGTATTTTCTTCTACAGGAGTAGTAAGAAGTTGTACAAATTTCTTAACATTTTCTGGCTCTTTTTTCATATTGTACTTTTTAGGTTTCATTGGATTCCCACCAGAAGGTCCACCTAGTGTAAGAAGAATTCCTCCAAATCCTTTATTTGCTTGTTCTTCCTCTTCCTCATCATCATCTTCTTCATCCTCTTCTTCATCCTCTTCTTCATTTTCTTCTTCATCCTCTTCTTCATCCTCTTCTTCATCATAATCTTCTTCATCTTCTTCATATTCATCCTTTTCTTCATCATAATCTTCTTCATCATAATCTTCTTCATCTTCCTCTTCTTCACTTACATTCTTGTATTTCTTCTTATTAATTTTAAAAGCACTCTTCTCTGATGAACTTTTAGAATCTGGACTTCTACGTTTAGGATTCTGATTTTTAGTTTTAAAAGGATATTTTCTTTTAATTGAAGTTTGTTCTATTTTTTTAGGAGTTTCAATTTGTGATTCTTTAGATATTAGTTTATTCATTTTTTTATGAGCAATAATTGCAGCACGTCTTTTTGGAATGGGCGTACGAGCACGAGAAGGTGTAGATACAGAACTTTCAGAACCATCAGAGCTATCAGAAGTATATTCATAATCAATTAGATTACGAATATTACCATTATCATCTACGCTACTATCATCATCTTTACCTCCTTTTCCACCTTTTTTAAGACGACGTCTTGCAGATTCTTTTTTATTAGAATTTTTCTTGTCATTCTTGGACATTCTACTTATGTTATTAGATTTGACCATTGTTTAAATCACGTTCCTGTAAATTAAATAATGATAAAATGAAATCAAATTTTAATAAAAATATTTTACATACGATTGCGTAACTTAGATAAAGTACGTATTGATCTAGCTGCAGTTTTATCAATCATAGCGGTAGTTTTTTTAATAGTTTTTTTGGTGCTATTAATATAATAATTAATTCTATTTACAGCAGCAGTACCAACAGCTTTAGTTGCTTTTAATGTTTTAGGAATAAATGCCGTATAGCGTTTTAATTGACTTTTATGTTTTTTTTGTGTTCTTCTTCTCATTTTCTATTTATTAATAATATTTTAAAGATGATATATTAAAATTTCTGAATCCCTTCATAGATATCAAGGAAAGTAAAACGCGCTTTATTACTTAGTCCAATATATTCAACATTACGCTGAGATAGTGGTTTAATACGATCACTCATATCATTTTTCATAATTGTACGAATAATTTCAGTCATATTTTCTTTTTCATCATCTGAATCACTTTCATCAATACTATCCTCTTGAATTGCTTTCATAATTTTTACTAAGCAATCAGCATATTCTTCAACTAGTTTAGTTGATTCCTTAGATTTAATATTATGTTCAACTTGAGTAATAATTGTAGTAATAGTTTTAGCAAAGAGATCTTTATCAATTACATTATGTTTAATAAGCTCTGCTAGAAACTGAGAATAGCCACGACGATATTTTTTTTCAACATTTTGCTTACATACTTCATTGTAATTTTCAGCTTTAGCCTCAGGTACTTCTTCAAAGATTGCCATATATACAGAATATAGATTGGCCATTTCAGTGAGCAGAACAGGATAACGAGAACTGAGTTCACTTAGAAGCTTAGCATAAAGAGGACAAAACATTTCTTCACTTGCTGCCTTTTCAAATACTAGTTTCATAAAACATTTAATCATTTCAGTCTGACCACCATCAATAATATGTGTCACAAACTCCTTAATTTCAGCATAATTCACCTCACTGAATTTATTAAGTTTTCCAAGAAGAATTGTATTTAGAATAGTATCTTCTACTTTTTCAGAATTTTTCTTAAACTTACTTACATACTTATGAGGTACAGTACGGAATCCATCGGAACTAATATGTGATACCTGTTGAGTAACATCAGTATTTACTTCAGGATTTACAATAGTATTTACAGGAGTATTAGTAAGAGGAATACTTGTAGTAGGTTCATATGTTTGGCGACCTGTAAAACCACCCTTATTGCGACTATTAAAAGCATAATGTGAAGATGTTGATTGTTCATAACGATCACTTGATTGACGACCATTAAAGAATGTATTATTGCGACCATAACCCCCAGATCTTTGTCCAGAAGGAACTCCTCTAGAAGAACTTGCACTAGATGCAGAAGGACCATTGCGCCATTCTACTTTTTTCCAACCATTAAGATCAGTACCACTCTTAATACAATTGTGGATTGTCTCAATTGAGTTAAGAATGTTAGATGGGAGTTTTACTTCTTTCCCTACGGATAGATCCTTCCGTAGAGAACGAATAGCTTGAATATCTTGGACAATAGATGTCATTATTGATACCTGATAATAAAGTTTTAAGCTGTCTTGGAGAGAATAACAATAATAAAAATATCAATCAATAATTTCAAATTTTATTCCATATTCGTGTTTTATATATAATTAATTTTAATTAAGTTATCATAAGATGAGTTCAGTTGATTCGATTATTGATACTAATATATTTTCCGAATGGATAGGTCTTCAAACTAAATCAAGCAAAAAGTGTTTTAATAAACAAGTTGCAGATTGGACATCTGATCCTAAAAAGTTAAGTTCTTTAAGTAATAGATTTAAAAGATTTAAAGAGGCATTTGATCAAGATCCAAAGTTTTATTCAGAATGTCATATAATTTTTAAGGAAATTTCAGAATGTGAAAAAGAATTAAATAAACTAATAACAAGTGATTCAGAATTAGAAAAAGAATCATATAATGAAATTTTATTTTTTCGTCCGATGTTACAGCCATTAAATTTTATTCCATTTATTTTATCATTTTGGTCATTTATCCGTATTTATTTATTACCAGGGCTCTCATTTATTGTTCCATTTTTAACATTAATAGCACCATATATCATTTTAAGATTTGCATTTAATGTTCCGATGACATTTAATAATTATATGAATATTTTACATTCTATGATTTCAGGAAATTTTGCAAAAATTCTTGATCCAACTGCAGCAAATCAAGTAAATAATCCAGGAATATCGCCATTAAATTTTATTAAACAATTTGGTGTAGTTATAGTAACATTTATACAAGGAATTATTCAGCCATATTGGTCATATAAGCATCTAAAATCAATTGATGATATAATTACTGAAAAAGGCCGACTAGTATTAAGATTTAAGGATTTATATAATCGTCTTAAAGAATTATTAGAGCAACACGGATTTAATTTCTTTAAATGCCCTCTACCTGAAATAGAAGGAGTTCGTGATGCAACAGCTCGTGCTATACTTGAATCATCTTACTTTAAATTAGCCCTTAAATACGTAGGATCACTTGAAGTAATTATGGCATTAGCAAATAATAAACAAATAAATCCAGTTATATGGATAAAGTCGAATACTCCTATTTTTAGAATTAAAAATACGTTTGATTTCCAAGTTTCTGAAAATAATCGTAAAGTAATTTCTGCTAGGTTTGACACAAATCCACATTCTCTTCTTACAGGACCAAATAAAGGTGGTAAATCAACTGTTCTAAGAGCATTATCAATTTCGGCATTATTAGCACATACATATGGATGTGCAATAGGTCAATTAACAGCAACACCATTTGTTAAAATGTTTGTCTGTTTAAAACCAGATGATCTTCCTGGATCAAAATCAAGATTTGAACGTGAAATTGAATTTACTGCAAATACTTTAAAATTTAATGAACCAATTCTAGTTTTTATAGATGAGTTATATCATTCAACAAATCCACCTGATGCTTTACGCAGTTGCGATATTTACTGTCAACAGCTATGGAATAAAAGTAATATTGTAAGTGTTATTTCAACACATCTATTTGAATTAGTAGAAAAATCTAATAAATATATTCAAAAATTATGTTGTCCTGCAAGAATTGATGAAAAGGGTGATATTCATTTTGAGTATTCATTAAAAGAAGGAATTTGTAAAGTAAGTAGTGTTGACGAATTGCTTAAAAATAATGGATTAATGATAATAAATAAATAATAAGTGCGCCTGAATAATATTCAAAATTCCCTAGAGCACGGCAGAATGACATCTCTAAGTGATACTCTTACTGTAGGATTAGTGCTTGTATTATTATTTGGTTCAATTGCCTTATATTTATACACTCGTATTCAGCAAGCTGAGCAGAAGATTAGCCTTTTAGAATCAATTTTACTTGATCTCAAAATGAGTGCAGAAATTAAGTCATATTCAGAACTACCGGCAGAAAATATTTCTCAAGCAGCGGGTGGATTCCCTACGGAGCATACTGATAATAGTTATCAACCATTTGATGACGATAATGATAACGATGATGTCTATCCTGGTGCAACTATTGGTAGTAGTAGTACATTAAAAAGTAGGAGTCCCGCATCATCGGTCGCAAATAGTATCAGTGATATTGCTGATAATGCCGCTGATGATGAAGTTAATGAGTACAAATCTATTATTGCAAATGCTGTAACGGAAGATATTAAGGAAGTTAAGGAATCAAAAGTTTCAGTTAATTATGAGTCTATGACAATAAAGGAACTTCAAACACTTGCTAAGACTCGTGGTATTAGTGGTGCAGGATCAATGAAAAAAAACTCAATTATTGAGGCTCTTAAAACATCTGATCGTTCATCATCAGTTGAACCCGGCTCAATGGGTGCTGGATCAAATACTTTTCTTGAAACAAGCAGTCCATTTCTTAGTGCAGCAGAATCTCAATAATTTAATAAGCAAAACCATTGATAAAGATAGATGGCGCAACTTGATCAACCAGGATTTAGTCGAGATACTCGCCCCAATTTATTCCATAATTTGCCATTTGGTACAGAATATAAGGCTGCCCAAAAAGCTTATGTTCCACCAATCAAAGATGTCTATCCAGCCAGAGATAACCGATATCCAGCCTATGCGGGGCCGATGCAAGATGCGCGTCTGGTAACAGATTATAGACCACAATGTAGTAAAAATATTAGAGCAGGATCTCAATTTAATACTAAATTATGGTTAATTAATCATACAGATGAAGTTATTGATGAATCACGTAAGAGACAAGTTGAATGGACTGGGGCATCTTTAGCAATGGCGAATACTGTTCCTCCACCAGCAAATATAGTACATTCAAATAAATTTTATTCAGAAGTAAATTCAACTGGACTAAAAGGTGGAATTGGTGTTGAGCGTGCGAATGTACCGTGTCCTGGTTTATTTGGAACATTTAATTATGAACCAACAATGGCAGAGATTCGTAGTAATCGTAAGAATATTAGTTTAACGCAGTATTATGAGGGTGGTCGCAATTCCCCTCGTGGCATCTTTTTGCAATAAAATAACAACCTAAAGACATTCTGCCATAATAAGGTAGGGAGAAATCCCTCAGTGGTCTTGTAGCTCAGCTGGATAGAGCGTGTCGCTTATAAGAATATACTTATATACGTTACGGCAAAGTCGCGGGTTCGAGCCCCGCCTAGACCATATATTATTCTGATTAATGTTATTTACTCAGAATATCACGAGTTTAAATAAATCAATGATTATTATTATTAATGTCTTATAAAAAAGTTATTGCATTTGATATTGGTATTAAAAATTTAGCATTTTGTATATTGGAAAATGATAAAAAAGTAATTGCTCTAGAGAATTGTAATATTTTGGAGCCAGTTGAACAAGTAAATTGTGTAAAATGTAAAGTTAAAGCTTCATATAAAGTTGATAAAGATGTTTTTTGTAAAAAGCATATTCCTAAAACACATACTATTCTTAAAGAGCTTGATACAAAGAAACTTCCAGTTATTAAAATTCTTAAGGAATTAATTAAGACACATAATTGCGAGGATCTTGGATCAACAAAAGATAAATGTTTAGAATCATTGGCAAAAAAGTTTGCTTTTCCTTTTGAGCAACCGAAACAAGAAAATGCTTCTAAAATTAGTTTAGAATTAATTCACGATTCTCTTAGAAAATTTGTTAAAGAAAAATGGGCTATTTTTTCAGATTGTACACACGTATTACTAGAAAATCAACCAGCATTTAAAAATCCACATATGAAATCTGTACAGGTATTACTTTTTGCTACTTTAAGAGAAAATTTTTTACAAAATCATAAAATGCCAGAATATCATTTAGTTCACGCTAAAAAGAAAGTATCAGATGCAAAAAAAGGCGATGAAGGATATTCTGAAAGAAAAAATAAATCTGAAGAACGACTTAAAACACTTTTTGATGATGGTATTGTAGAAAATAATTTAATTTACGATAATTGGAAAAAAGCAAAAAAGAAGTCAGATATGGCAGATGCACTTTGTATGTGTGTTGATTTCTAGACTCTTATCAAAGATGAATATTCAGGATAAAATATCATCATCAATTGGATTATTATATTTTATACCATTAATATTATATTTTTATACACAAAATCCAATACAAATTAAAGGAATTATTGGTCTAGGAGCAACAACAATAATTTCAGAGACTATAAAATATGTTTTTATAAAACAATTAAGCCCTCGACCAAAGGGTGCAAGTAATTGTAATTTACTATGCAATGATGGAAATCAAGAGGGTAGACCCGGTATGCCATCATCACATTCAGCTGAAGTAGTTTTCTTTTCAGCATTTTATATACAACAAACGAATAATATTTTTATTAAAGTTTGTTTAATATTATATGCCTGTTTAGTAATGTTATCAAGATATATTAAACGATGTCATACAATTAATCAAATAGGAGTGGGGGCATTGTTAGGGTTGAGTATAAATTATCTAGTTGTGCGTCATTTATAGTGCTTAAAAAAGAACTGATTGAGAAAGACATATGAGTGGCTCAAGTGTAACAATTAGCGATATGCAAAATTTTGTTGAAAATCTAGGCTCTTCCGACATTCAAATAAGTTCTAATATCGGTAATGTTATTGAACTTGGTGGAGAAGATCTGGGTGATGATCTAGGTGCCAGCCTTTTAACAAGTAGTCGTATAAGTTCTCGTCCGGCTAATAACAGTTCATCTAGTCAACAATCTATTTCTGCCTTAGAGCCAATTGGAGATATTGGTATTGGCCAATTAGAACCACTTGAGGCAATTTCATTTGATATTCCAACTGGTCCATCATCTTCATCATTTCCTGAAATTTCAATTAACAAAGATTCAGATAATTTTGGCCCCAGTTCATTTTCAAATGATCAGACTGCAACTGGTCCATCTATTAATCTTGCAGCAGCAAATCGTATGAATCCAGATGAAGAACGCAAAAAGAAGATTGATCTTATCAATAAACTAAATCGTCTTGAAAGCAAGGGTTATACCTTAACAAAACATTTCAGTATGGACAATACTCTTGAAGAAATTCAACTTGAATATGATCGCCTAGTTGATGCCAAGAATCTGGAAGGTTCTATTCGCTTCCAACGTCAATGTCTAATGGGTGTCGTAACTGGTATGGAGTTCCTTAATGGTAAATTCAATCCATTTGACTGGCAACTTGAAGGCTGGTCTGAATCTGTACACGAGAATATTGAAGATTATGATGAAGTCTTTGAAGAACTCTATGATAAATACAAAGGTCGTGGTAATATGCCACCTGAAGCTAAGCTTCTAATGTCACTTGTTGGAAGTGGTTTTATGTTCCATATGAGTAACTCATTTTTCCGTCAAAAGATGGGTAATATGGGTCCTGAGGATATTTTTAGAAATAATCCTGATCTAGCAAAACAATTTGCGGCTGCAGCTGCTCAACAAGCTGGTCCAGGATTTGGTAATTTTATGGGGGCTGCAATGGGAGTACCTCAAGGTCCTCCAATGGGAATGCCACAGATGCCACCTGGTCCAGGCCCATTCTATCAGGCTTCAAATGGAATGAGTGTTCCACCAATGCCACAGATGCCACAGAGTATGGCAGCACAGAATACAGCTCCAGTACAAAGACGTGAAATGAGGGGACCATCAAATGTAGATGATATTCTTAAAACATTCCAAGAAGTAAGAGCAGCTGATATGGAATCTAATCCTCTTATGATGCCCCAAGCACCACCTATTTTTAGTCAACAACCAGCTATGCAGGCTGTAGCAGAAATACAAAGTATACACTCACAACAAGATGATGAATTAAGTGAACTTCAGAGTGTTCGTACAGGAGCTACTGGACAACGTAGAGGACGTCGTAAAGCTGCAATGCCTGTAGCAAATACTATGACATTAAATTTATAAGTTTGAATAAATAAATAATTAATTTATGACTTATTATAAGTATATAATTAATTACTTCTATTGAGGATTGCGAAGAAGTGTTAAATTAGCAGCATAAATATCTGTATGTGGTACATCATCATCTTCTTCAGGTGCTAAATTTACAGATGATTCAAGTGCTTTTTGTTGTGGATTTTTTTCAGATTTGCTTCCATTACCTGTAACTGATTGATATCTCTGGGCTTTTGCACTTAAACGATGAAGAATTTCTTTTTCTTCTGGTGTCATTTCATCAATAGGATTAGGTTTATCAGCGCATTTAGATCCATTTATACCTCCATTAAAAATACATAATGCAGAATTTTCATTAAATAGATAACCTAATAGCAATACAACTATAACAGTTGTCCAGAAAGCAACCCATATACTACGAGTAGCAACAAAGAGAACTGTAAAAATTAAAATTCGGCGAACCCAAGGTAATTGTAAAAATTGTTCTTGTTTCTTAGTAACTTCTAAACTAATAAAACGACCGCCTAAGTTGAGTATAAGCATCATAATACCAATAAAATATGGATTGGTGTTAAATATTTGTAAAAAAGCATCAATTGGACTTATAGGTGTTAAAGCAGTTAATGCTTGACCTGATAGAGCAGCCGGAAGACTCATCCTAGCACTTTTTAAGAATTAAAAGACATTATTATTTAAATTTAGATGTTTATGCCAGAATAAAATATTTATATACTTTCTAAAAGTCTGTAAATGGTGTAATTAATATATTCATATCACTTAGATAAAAAAATACAACAAGTGCTACTAATATTCCAACACGAGGACACCAAATAGTAGAAGTTAGTACTAATAATACTACAAGTATACGCCACCAAGGATGAATATATAAATCAGTTAATTTCTGGCTATATTCCTCTTCAAATAATGTACTATATTTAACAATTATAATACCAACTAACACAACTGCAATAGCTCTAAAAATGCCATCTGTTGTTCCTTGAAAAGATAAAAATGAAGGCCAGGATTTCATCTCTACTCATTATAATAACATTAAACGAATCAAATTATGTTTCAATTGCAGTTGTCACCACTTTATCAGTTGCAATTTTTTTGGGATTTTCACCTAAAACTTGTTCTACAAACCATTTTTTACCGATAACCTTTTTTTCTGTAACAGAACCACCACCTTCAAATCCTTCTAAACTTGAATTAAATCTTGGTGCACCATTAATTACTAAAAGGAAAGCAAGAGCAGTTAATAGTCCGTAGACCCATCCAAGAGATTCAATAACACCGTATACAATTGCTATACCAAAAATCCTACCAAGTAATGAATCTGCAAAAACTCTATATTCAGATGGAATTATAGGAGAATATACAATTATAATGATTAGAAGAAATCCATAAATTATTTTAGCGGGACTATCTAAATTCATCATCAAAACGTGAAAAGAATTAATCATTCCTCCTTGCTGATGAGATAATTGACTTTGTGTCATCCTGTTTAATCAAAGTATTTCTTAAACAATTCTTTATACATTTTTATGAAAATGGAACTCCTAGTGGTAATTGCGCTATATTATTAAAATCTATATTACTTTTTACTTTACAACTATCATCAAAGAACTTTTTTCTTATATCTTGAATAAAATTTAGTGATTTAGATGGATTATCCTTAATAAACATAAGAAGTGATGCGTAATTATTATTAGCAGCTTCTATAGCTGGATTTGATATAGGTTTAGCCATTGGATCAACTTGTTGAGGATAATTTATAAAGAATTCACGATTAGATGCTAATATTTTATAGAAAAGTGTTATTAAAAGTATAGTATTTAAGAAAATTATCCAGGAGCTAAAACCAAGTTTAGTAAGGTTCATTTCTCTGATATAAGAATGATTGCTTTTGGTAGTATAGGCGATGAACTATTGTGCTTTAGATGATGCCTTTCAGGCAATTAGTAGTGCTCCATCTCCGGGATGTACCAATGATTACGCAGGAAAAGCGGCTAGACGTGAAGAGAGGCGAAAGGCAAGACGTTGCAAAGGACCCGCAGCTGAATATTTAGATATTACTGATAAAGATCCTGATCGTCAACAACTTAACAAGTTACCAATCATTCCAGCAATGAATCCGGCTACGGGATTACGAGAACATACTCCAGTTTATGCCCCTCAAGGTTCTCTTGAGCCCTTTGTACCAAGAAATGATGATGATCCTCAAGGTGATTATGTAAGAGCTCAAATTCCTCTTAATATTCCTGGTACAACTGAAGCACAAAAACCGTGCCCTGGTAGAAAAAAATGGTTTGGTGCTGATGCAGATGGTGAAGCATTTGCTGATTATATACCTGATCAATCCGATTATCGTCTTCAACCAGATTTCCTAACAGCCTTTGAACAAGCTGGTGTTGCTCGCGCTGGATCTGCTGCATCCCTTCCCAATCCATCTGTAAATATGTTTTGGAAACCACTTACAACAAGTGGAGCTCAGACTTCATTTATTGAAAAACTACCACCACCTGGTGGTCAGTATTATCAACCTCCTGCTCGCCTGAATGGAGATACATCAAATGATGATATTATGAAGAAGCTTGATAAATTATGGGCGCGCCTTGATGATATGAATACTTCATCACCTGAACAAGTTACTTCAGAATTATTAATGTTTATTTCAAGTGGTATTTTTGTCCTCTTTATGATGGATTTACTTGTTAAAAAAGGTAGCAAACTTAGATTCTAAATTTTAATTTATCCTAATACTAATATTTGTTAATTTATATTATCATCTATTAATATTTATCTATTTACGCTGTTTTTTCATAGTTCTTCTTATTTTTTTAAGATTTGCTTTTTTAAATGTTTTTCTTTTACCAGGTTTTTTGGCAAGTTTTTGTTTAATAGTTTTAATTTTACCACCACTTACTTTATTAGGTTGTACTTTTTTCCTAGCAGCATTAAGTCCAGGCATAGTTGCTAGTTCTTCATTAGATATAGCTTCTTCATTAAGTGTTGGTTTTCTTCCCATTGTACGTCTAGTTGGTAAAGCAGGTATATATTTAGGATATTTTAATGAAAATTGTTTACCACTTTTATTTGTACGTTCATTAGCAAATGATAATGTAGTTGTCTTCGTTGGTGATCCTTCTGCATATTTTTTTGCCCATTGTTTACCATTACCAAGAGCAATATTTCTTGTAGCATCTGAATCTGCTTTTAGAATTGCTTTATTTTTAGCATTTTGAATATTATTTGCAGTTTGTTCCTCAATAGTGTAACCTAGAGATTCTAGACATTCTCTAAGTTCCTGTGCTGTTTTATCATCTGCAGGTATTTTTTGATACCAACCAGGTATTTGCACATATTTTTCTCCTACTAATGAAACTAAATACATAAATCGTTTATATGTTATTTTTTTAGATTTACGTTCATTTTTATTTAATAGACTAATCATTTCGTCACATATTTCTGATATTTGTGGTTTTTTATTTTCTTCATTACTATTTGCACCATATCCTGTATTTTCATTAAGTAATTTAGATCCTGGTTTAGGTTTTTCTTGTTCCTCTTGTTCCTCTTGTTCCTCTTGTTCCTCTTGTTCCTCTTGTTCCTCTTGTTCTTCTTGTTCTTCTTCACTATTTGATCCAGATCCCTTTCCACTACTAGAACTGGAACTAGAACTGGAACTGGAACTAGAACTGGAACTAGAACTGGAACTGGAACTAGAACTGGAACTAGAACTAGAATTACTATTTGATTCAGAACCAGAACCTTCTTCATTTGATTCAGAACCAGAACCAGAACCAGATTCGCTATTTGATTCAGAACCAGATCCAGATTCACTATTTGATTCAGAACCAGAACCAGAACCAGATTCAGAACCACTATTTTCTTCTTCCTCTTCATTTCTCTCTTCTTCATTTTCTTGTTCATTAGCATTTTCTGCTAATTTAACTAATTGATATGTAACAAGATATGCATTATTTTCTAATGTATAATCAGGATTTTCTGGATTTGGTGTAGCTGCAGCATTATTATATAAAACAAAAGGTAATTCATCTAATTCTTTATCAGATTGATCAATAGGATAAAATAATCTTTCATATACATAATGACCATAAGAACCCCCTCCACTATATAAAATAGATGAATATATATTATAGGTTGAACCATTTACAGTAATAGTTGGCTCAAAATTAATTGTATAATCATAAGATACACCTCTCATTTGTGTAAAATCTGCATCTAATTTTTTATTAATACTAAACATTAAAAACTTATTTGTTTTAGTTGGTTTAATTATACTACTTGCTGTATAATATCCTCTTCCTTCAGGATTTGAATTAGTTATTTTATCACAGCCAATTATCTGCTCTTTAATACGTGTACCATTATTTGAAAGAGCTTCATTTTTAATTTTATTTCCAGAACTATTTTTAGCATATAGAGGAACTTTTGTAAAATCTATCTGGCCATTACTAGTTTGTGGTATTCTTAAATCATCTACAATTGGTTTTGAATTATAATCAATTAATGTTTGAAATGATATAGTTTTATCTTTTTTTACACTGTTTAATATATTTTTATATGATGGATCCTTTTCATCTAAAAACAATTTAAGTACTATATTAATTGGCTCATATACAGGGGGTGATAATATACTTTTTCGTTTAATTTCACTTTTTTCACAATTTATTTTCTTTTCTAATTGCCAATTAAAAACATTAATAGCATCTTTAATATCTGATCTTTCAATCACTTCAAAAATAAAATTAATAAAATCATTAGCAGATTGTTGATTTTCATTAACTCTTTGTCCATCTTTTGGTTTTCCTTTAACATCAACTATTATGTTACCATTATCATTTTTTTCTATTTTTTCTATTTTCTTTGTTAAGAAAAATTTCATAAGATAACGCATAGGTAAAAGTTGTGAAGATTTGACAAACCCTTTTTTAAAGTCTTTTTCATAATTTTCTTTAGTAAATTCTGTAGTATTATTATTTAATAATGTAAAAATATTCTTTAAAGCACATATTATAGTTTTTGTTTCATCTTCTGTAATATCATATATTTTAGTCCTATCTGGCATAGCATCAATAGTTGCCTTATCTGGTAATACAATGTCATCACAATCATAATTTAAAATTGCTTCTCTAATTGAAGGTATTGAAAATAAAAATTGTGTTGCTGCTTGACAGTAACACCAGGCATCAGGGTTTTGTAAACCTAATGTTGTAATTAAACTAGTATCTCCTCCAACTTGTGGTTCTGGTGGTGGCCCCTCTTCTTCTAATGTTTTAGCTTTTATTGAAGCAGTTTCAACTTTATCACCCAATGTAGCAGTGACTATAATTTCATATTCAGTATTTGGCACTAATAAAGAAGGTAATCTTATATTCATATCTGTACCATCTTCTGTAATATTAGCATTAAATTTTTGTGTAGAACCTGGAGCACCCCATTGTGCTGTATATTTAACATTCTCTATTTTTGGCCATTTAATTGTTATTGTATTACTTGTTCTACTTTTAATTTCTAGTGCTGGTTCTATTGATTCAGAAGGAGATGGTGGTGGCGGTGGTAGTGGTTCTAATTCTGGTGTAGTTACTTTAAAAGGTTCAGAATTTATTTCATCATTATCTCTACTTGCCGATATAACAATTGAATATTCAGTTTTAGGTATTAAGTCATCAAATATTGCACCAAATGATGGAACAATAACACCATTAATTGCTTTACCACCCGCAGTTGGAGTCGCAGTTATAATATAATTAACATCTTTAATATAATCCCATGTAATAAAAAGAGATTTATCTAAGAAATCTTTTTCAATACCTTTAGGCGTGATATCTAATACAGGAGGAGGTGGAGGTGGTGTATCTTTAGTTGTTATAGGAATTGACTCTGTTTCAGGATCTTGTCCATCTTTTACAGCAGTAACTATAATTGAATATTTAGTATTAGGCTGTAAATTAGTTATTTTACCTAGCATAAATCCTTGATCATATATCTCTTTAATGGATGGTTTAGATTCAATATTTTTTTCTAAGAAAATCTTTCCACTAATTTCATTATTTCCAGATACAGCTTTAATTTCATAATTAACATCTTGAATTACTTTAAAGGCAACTGTTACAGTAGTGGATGTACTACGTATTTCTTTTAAACTATCAGGTTTTATAGATATTTTAACATCACCAATTGTTGATATTGATAATTTATCACTTGGTTCTGATTCACCATTTTTTGTAGCATTAATAGTGACATCATATTTAGTATTTGGTGAAAGATTTATAAATGTTGCAGTTTTACCTTTAACTTCCCCATCAATTGGTTTAGAAGCAGATGTTGAAGCAGTTGCTGTATATATAACACCTTCAATTAAGTTATCCCAAGTAACTACAAAACTAGTTTTTGTTATATTAGATGATACTAGATTTACAGGTTTAATTGAAGTAGGTGATATAGCAATTGTTGTAACTGGAAGTGAATCTGATGTTTTTACATTACCATCTTTAATTGCTTTTATAGTAATTGAATATTTTTTTGCAGGTTCTAAATTTGAAAATGTAAATGTTTTATCTTTAAGATCTCCTTTTATGTATCTATTAAATCCCTTGCCAGCTTTTCCAGTAGAAGCCAAAGCAGTATATTCAACACCATCTATTTTATTATCCCAGTTAACTTGAATAGTTGTAGCAGTAATTTCTCCTGCTTTTAGTTTAAGAGGTGTTATATCCTCTGGAGTAGGCGGTAGAGGAGGAATAGGACCTTTTGCATTTTTAATACCAAATTTACTTAAGAGGCTAGTTTGACCTGGTTTAAATGAAAGAGAAACTTTCATAGATCCGTCAGAGCCTTTAGTAATTTCAAGTTCTGGGCGATCTTCATTTTTAATTGCGCTAATATTTGCATTTGGTTCTGGTTTCATTTTTGATAAAAGATTTAATGCTAAACTTTGTACAATTCTGCGAACTGGTTCACATCCACGTTGAAAAATTAATGGCTGATTTGTATTACATTTACCATCAAATAAAGCTTGTAGTACTTCCTTCTTTTGTGTAAATGATAAAGCGGGACCATCAAGACCAAATTGTTGTAAAGCAGTTAATTGTGAAGACGTAAAAATTTCATTAGTCATTAAACTAGGATTTTCTAATTTTAATGATACACCAAATAATACAATATCTTTAGTTGTGGAATTCTTAGGAGCATTATCAGGGTTAGGAGGTAATTCAAGTGTTTTAACAGTTAATGGATCACTTTTAGCACCAGATGCATCAATAATAACTGAATATTCTGTCGCGGGTGTAAGCTTATTAAAAGTAAAAATTTTACCAGTAGAATCAATTTCGCCAATAATTGGACTACTGCCAGGAATAGGTGTTTTTAATGAAGCTGATGCAGTATAAACAACCTTATCAAGTTTGTTATCCCAAGTAACTTGAAAGCTATCAGATTTAATTTCTTGTGCAGTTAATTTTATTGGTTTATTTGTTCCAATTGCTGGTCTTTTTGGAGTAGATTTACCAGTAATAGTAGTACCAGTAGCGCCAGTACCTTTAGCGCCACCAATAATATTATCACTAATTATCTGCACAGATTCATTTAAAAATCCTCCACTAAATGGATTAATTGCTCCACTTGCTTGTGGTAACATTGATACAGTATGATTAAAATTATTAGGAGGGTTCATACCACCACCACTCATTGGTTGAATATGCCCCGAGCTAGGAGGTAATAAAGTTGTATTTGGATTATAACCAGACATAGCCATTCTATAATTATGATTTGTTTAAAATATTTGATGATAAACGAACCTAAGAAAAAACTGCCTTTTAGAATTCAGATATGGAAGCATATACATCTGATCCTCAAACAAGAAAGCGTAAGATTGAATGTAAACCAGAATTAGTTATTTCAAGTCTTCAAAGATTTTATTCAACTCATCCGGAAATTAATAAAGTCATAACATATCTAACTGGGGATGCACCATTAAGTCTTCGTATAATTGATTGGTTTATAACAAAATATAGTCGAAAGAATTTTGTGCGTTATCCATTAAATGGCCAAGATTTTTTAGTATATTTAAGTTATAAAGGACAATTAAAGGCATATTCTAAGCAGTATTTTGATCCAAATTGTCGTAGGGAGCGAATTATGTTTAAGATTCCAGGTCAGGATCAATTTATGACGACAATTGGAAAATTAAATTTTTTTAGATGGGCATTAGAATCAAATATTTTAGATTATATTGAAGCCCACGAGGAAGAAATCCGCACGGGTTACAATTCATATTTAAAGGAAACAACACAAGATCAAAAGAGAGCTAAAAATAATACAGTATCATCTACAGACTCGTCTGATTCTATACAGTCAAATATAACAGTATCAACTGATGCATCGCAAGCAACGCAATCAACGCAATCATCGCAATCATTGCAAGCATCGCAATCATCGCAAGCATCGCAAACATCTGCAAGAACTACGCGTCGTCGTCGTACAAAACAGACACCTTCGTCACTAAATAAGTTACAAGTATATACTACACCTATTGAACTTGACTTTAATTAGCAATTAAAATCTAAATTAGGTTTATTATTAGTATCTTGTGTAGGTTTATTTTTATAAAATAAGCGAATATCATCCATTTTAGGTCGTAGTTGTTCAGCGGCCTGAGCTTGTTGTTGAACTACAGTGGGATTTAGCCAACGATTGTCAAAATTTCGCTGTAATAATTTATCAGATTCCTTTAAGTACCCCGTATTTTTATCTTCATACACACTTGCTCTTAGTTCACGTGTCATATTACGCGCATCAAATGTAGTATCATACTTATCAAAGTATGGATTCTGAACGCCACGGTGTGCTTCAGTATCAAAACGTGGTTGTGCACGATAGCTTTTATCATTCATTCGGCTATCATTGGGTAATTGATCATAAAAAGGTGCTTGTTTATTTATATCCGGACGATCCATTGTCCCATATTTAGCATCAGTTTGCCAATGTTCAAATTGTCGTGCATTAATTGCATCTATAGGATCTACTTCACGACGACTTCTTGCCATAAATTGTGGCATTGGAAAAGCATTATATGCTGAAATTGTGTGCCTATCTGGAAATACAGGTTGCGCCATTTAAAGTACCTACTTAGTATTATCTTAAGATGTTTATTCTACCATTTATTCACAACACAATTAATAATAATAATTTTGAGGTAAATATTATTAAAATTTTAACAATTGGTGGGAAAAATTTGTGGGAAGAAAGCGATTCATTAGATATTGATAAGGATATTCTTACTCCAAATGATATTTATCGTAAAAATAATATTATACATATTAATAAAAATATATATTTATGTGAAGTAGATATTGAAAAAACTAAAATTGAAGATTTTTATAAGTGGGAAGAAATTGATATAAATGATTCAGAAATATTTTGTTGGAGAACCTATTATTATTTCACAGATATAAATAAATCATTATGGTTAGAAATACCAGATTCAGAAAAAATAGGCAAATATAAAATAAAGGAAATAATTCAAAAAATAATTCAGAAAAAATAATTCAAAAATATCGTTTTAAGTCATCTAAAAGATAGCCACGTTATATATATAGTATGGATGTACAAAGACATAATAAAACACATAAAAAAACTCCAAATGAATTAGAAAATGAAACAGAAGTACACGATGATACATTTAAAACACTATTAGAAGATAGTGCGCGTGAAGCATATAGTCGTCCTTGGCATCGTATAGAGAGAGGTCTACGTCTAAATCGTTTACGTATTTTTATTGAAGAAATTTCACCACAATTTAATATGACTAAAGATGAAAAAGATGCATTTTTTATTTTTCTTCAAAAGGCACTAGATAAAAAACTTCTAAATACATTAAAAGTAGTACTTTATGATCAAGAGAAACAACGTATTACATCTATTCGTGGCTTAGAAATTAAAAGAAATCAGGAAAATGTTCTAAAATGGGGGTTTAGTACAAAGAAACAGAGATCAGATATTACCCGAAAAAAACGTCGTGATGATATTCCCTCAATTTCAACAGAACCAACTAATATGATTATTGTTAACCAATCAAATACAGATAATTAAACAAAAATTGAGAGCTTTTGAATAGATTAAAATGTTAACAATATTAATATGAACTTCCAAGATAAATTAAAGGCTTTGATAGAACTATTTGAAAAATGGCTATCTGAACCTAATGATTATGCACAAATAGAGCAATGGATTGATGCTGCAGATTCACTATCATATTCATTTGAATTTAATGATGTAGAACAATCATATATTGATAGAATTATTGAAATGTATGAAGAACAATTTAAACTTAAAATTTCTCAAAAAATAATTCAAGATATTCCCTCAAAAGAAATTTTAGATGAACTTCTTAATCGTAAACAAATTGAACAAAGAACTCCAGAATGGTATGCACAAATGAATAGTATTATTTCAGCAAGTGAACTTGGTAATCTATTTGCTTCACCACGACAAAGAGCAAAAATGGTTATATCTAAAACATTACCTTATGAGCCACGTAATCAACCATTAGCTGTTCAATCAGATAGAATGTCAGCATTTGATTGGGGTATTCGATTTGAACCAGTTGTTAAACAAATCTATGAATTTAAATATGGAACTACTATTAAAGAACTGGGTCGTCTTATTCATCCTACTTATAATAAGTGTTCCGCTTCACCAGATGGTCTAATCTATACTTGTCCTAAATTAGAGCGTCAGGGTCGTTTAATAGAAATTAAGTGCCCTGTTACGCGAGAGATTGATGGTAGTGTTCCAAAAGATTATTATGCACAAATGCAAATGCAACTTCAAGTATCTGGACTAAAAAATTGTGATTATGTTGAAGCAGTATTTTCATCTAAATACAACAATATGCCTGAAAGAATTGGCCCTGGTCTTTATAATGGATTTGTTGCTTTAATTAGATATGCTGAAATGAAAGGTGATCAAGAATTCTATTATGTATATAGCCCTGTAAATAGTGAAGTAGATTGGATTCCTGATATTAAAGAAAATGAAGAAGTTGTAGAAATTATTCCTTGGAGATTAATTCAATGGTCTGAGCAAATTGTTACACGAAGCGAAGAATGGTGGGTTTCAATTAAACCAATGATTGATCAATTCTGGGAAGATGTTGAAAAAGCAAAACGTGGAGAGTTTGTTGTACCAGAATCTACACGTGTTAAGAAATCAAAAGAAGAAAAATGCATGATCATCTTTAAAAAATTAGACGAAAATGGAGGAGAATTTAAAGACACAACTAATCAGATGGACGAGTAGTTTGCTTCTTATTAAAAATAATTAAAATATAATAGAAATAAAAAATACCCACACAATTATTTTTGCTGTTAATAATGTAGTATATATATCCCAAAATATTTTTAAAATAAATAAAAATAAAATAATAATTAAAATGAAAATTATCTATCCTAATATTTAATTTGTTTCATTTAATTTGTTTCATTTAATTTGTTTCATTTAATTTAATCCAAATCCTGCTTCACTAACACTACCACCTGTATTATTTTTAGGAATTGCCATTGGATCAACTTTATAAAAATTAAGTACTAATTCTTGATATGGTGCTGAACAACTATCAGGATATTCACGTTTAAAATTATTTGTCATTTGACGAAAATTTCCCGTTTTATCAATCATTCTTTGAAAATCAGTTGCATAACAAGAACGACTATTTACGCAAGAAATTGTTTCATTTACACGTGGTGGAGACATTTCATCCGATAATAAATGATATGGTTGATTATTGTAAAGATCTGCTGGCCCTGGACTATCGGGAGGAAATTCCATAATAGATCCTTCATTGCCAATCTTTCTTGTTAAAAGAGCAGCTTGTTGTTCAGATTCATCATTAACTTCTGCAGGCCTATCATTTAAATTTTCATAACCTTCTTGCCAAAATGAATATGATGGAAATCCAAAACGCTCCCAACCTGGACGATTATACCAACCTTTTTGAGATTTTGGAGCATAAGGTGCTACATAATTAGCAAAATTTGCTACATATATTGATTGATAAAAAGCAATTGCTAAAACAATAATCAATGCTAAAATCCAATAGCCTGAAGTAATCATATTACCTATCTAATTGCGTTATTGTTAAAAAATTGACAGACTGCGTATGCTATCCAATTCCGGAAAGATGTCAATGATTAGTATGCAAGTTATTAAACGAAATGGCTCCAAGGAAGATGTATCCTTTGATAAGGTCTTGAATAGGATTCGTAAATCCGCAGAGAATCTAGATGTAAATCCAACTCTAATTGCTCAACGAACACTATCTAGAATTTATGATGGCGTTAAAACATCTGAACTAGATGAACTTGCTGCTCAACTCTCCATTTCTTTAATGACTACTAATCCAGATTATGGTACACTCGCATCAAGAATTGCCATATCAAATCATCATCGTAATACTTCAGATAAATTTACTGAAGTTGTTAAAGCCCTTAGTGAACAAACTATGAAAAAAACAGGTGAAAAAACTAGTAATGTATCTAAAGAACTTATTGAAATCTGTCAAAAATATGGAGAACAAATTGATAAAAAAATAGATTATGAGCGTGATTATTTCTTTGACTATTTTGGATTTAAAACCCTTGAAAAATTACAATATCTACTTCGTGATATTAATGGAAATACTTTAGAGCGTCCGCAACATTTAATTATGCGAGTATCACTAGCATTATGGGGATCTGTTGATTTAGAGAAGGCATTTGAGACATATGACCTCTTGAGTCAGAAATATTTCATTCATGCCACTCCAACTAACTTTAATGCTGGTACTAAGAGACAGCAACTTTCAAGTTGTTTCCTGTTAGCAATTGATGATTCAATTTCAGGAATTTATGATACTTTAAAACAATGTGCATTAATTAGTAAAAACTCGGGAGGAATTGGTCTTCATATTCATAATATTCGTGCTAAAGGTTCTCTAATTAAGGGTACAAATGGAACTTCAAATGGGCTTGTACCTATGCTAAGAAACTTTAATGATACTGCTCGCTATTGTGATCAAGGAGGTGGTAAGCGTAATGGTTCCTTTGCTATCTATTTGGAGCCTTGGCATGCAGATGTAGAAGACTTCTTAAAACTCAAATTAAACACAGGGTCTGAAGAAGAACGTTGTCGCGATCTCTTTTATGCTTTATGGATTCCTGACCTCTTTATGGAGCGTGTTGAGAAGAATGAGCCTTGGACTCTCTTCTGTCCTTCAGAAGCTCCTGGTCTAGCAGACGTATATGGTGATGAGTTCAAAACTCTCTATGAAAAGTATGAAGCAGAGGGACGAGGTAGAAAGCAGGTTGACGCTCAAAAACTTTGGTTTAAAGTATTAGATGCACAAATTGAAACTGGTACACCTTACTTATGCTATAAAGATGCAGCAAATAAAAAATCAAATCAAAAGAATCTTGGAACAATTAAGAGTTCAAACCTTTGCGTAGCTCCTGAAACATATATCCTAACTGATAAGGGGCAATATCAAATTTCAGAGCTGGTAGATCAAGATGTAAATGTATGGAATGGCAATAAATGGTCTAAAACAACTGTAATAAAGACAGGAGAAAATCAAAGATTAGTAACAGTACATTTAAGCAATGGTGCTCAGATTACTTGTACTCCATATCATAAGTTTATTGTTCGTAATGATTATTCAGATAAAAAAGAAATTAAAGATGCTACAAGAGTAGAGGCTTCTAAACTAGAAGAGGGAATGAAATTAGCAAAATGGGAAGCACCTGTTATTCAGGGTAATAAAGAGTATGACTTTAAAGAGCCATATACACACGGCTTCTTTTGTGGGGATGGTAATGAATTTACTAATGGCAAAGGCCAAGAATATAAAAGAGTATTATTATGCGGTGATAAAAAACAATTAATTCCTAAATTATGTTTAGTTAGTGTAGGAAATGAACAAGATAATGGTACAATTCAAGCATTAATACCTAAGGATTTGAATCCTAAATATGATGTTCCAATTAATAGTTCTATTGAATGTAGAATACAGTGGCTTGCTGGTTTATTAGATGCTGATGGAGGAGTTCATAAAGGAACTAATTTATATACTGACCTTATTAGTTTATCAAGTATTCATAAAGACTTTCTTAATAAGGTACAACTTTTGCTTCTTTCTTTGGGAGTTCAATCTAAAGTTATACAGTGTAAGCCGGAACGTGAACAAACTTTTCCAGATGGAAAAATATATAAATGTAAAGCATTATATCATATTCCAATTGGTGGAGAGGGTATTTGGAAGCTTTCTCAACTGGGAATGAAGTGTAATCGCCTTACATATAGAATATCTGAACCAAAAGTTAAGAATAATCAACATTATACAATTGTTGTATCAGTAGTAGATGATGGTCGTACAGATGATACATATTGTTTCAATGAACCTGATAATCACGCAGGAGTCTTTAATGGTATTCTAACAGGCAACTGTACAGAGATAATAGAATATAGTAGTGATTCAGAAACTGCAGTCTGTAACTTGGCATCTATTGCTCTACCTACTTATGTAGATGCAAAGGCTAAGAAGTTTAATTATGAGAAGTTAAGAGAAGTTGTAAAGGTTGCTATTAAGAATCTGAATCGTGTTATTGATATTAATTATTATCCTACTCCTGAAACTGAACGGTCTAATATGCGTCATCGCCCCGTTGGTCTAGGTGTTCAAGGTCTAGCAGATGTATTTGCTCTAATGCGTGTTCCTTGGGAATCTGAAAAAGCTGCAGATCTTAATCAAAGAATCTTTGAGCATATTTATTATGCAGCAGTAGAGTCTTCTTGTGAAGTAGCAGAAAAAGATGGACCATATTCAACATATGAAGGTAGTCCTATGTCAGAAGGAAAGTTTCAATATGATTTATGGAATGTTCAGCCACTAACAGAAAAAGATGGTACACTTGATTGGTCAAGTTTAAAGAGTAAAGTAGCAAAACACGGTGTTCGCAATTCACTATTAATGGCACCAATGCCCACTGCATCAACTTCTCAGATTCTAGGATTTAATGAATGTATTGAGCCATTTACTTCTAATATTTATACTCGTCGCACTTTAGCAGGTGAATTCATTATTGTAAATAAATACTTGATGCGTGATTTAGAGAAGCTTGGTCTATGGAATGAAATGATGAAACAACAAATTATTGCCAGAAATGGTTCTATTCAAGGAATTGATCAAATTCCAGATGGAATTCAGAAATTGTATAAGACATCTTGGGAAATTAAACAGAAGACATTAATTGATATGGCAACAGCTCGTGGAGCTTTTATCTGTCAATCACAGAGTTTAAATCTATTTGTTGCGGATCCCAATTATGCTAAGTTAACATCTATGCACTTTTATGCTTGGAAACAGGGTCTAAAAACAGGTATTTATTATCTAAGAACAAGAGCACCAGTAATGGCTCAAAAATTTACAATTGATCCTGAGTTACAGAAGGCGGCAGAGAAATCAGAACAAGAAAGACTTCATAAGAAATATGCAGCAGATGAAGGTTGTACTATGTGTAGCGCTTAAATGACGTAATTAAAAAATATGTAAAAGAAAATACATTATATTTTTATTTGCTTATTATATGTCCGGTTATAAATGAGTAATTTAATAAAAAGTAAATAAAAGGAATGTAAAGTAGTATGAACGGGGCACAAAGATATAATTTTGAGGAGCTAAAAGAACAAATAAATAATGAGCTTCTTAATGAACATATGCCAGAAAAATTATATAAATCAACTGATGGAATTATGAAAATTATTAATGCAATTATTAAAACAAGAGGCGATGGATGGGCTGTACAAGTATTAAATAATGAGGGAAATCCTTTATTAACAAAAGAGGAACAAATAAAATTTACTGAAGCATTACAGCCATATTTGGAGTCTATAATTGATTTTTTTGGACAAGATGAAATGACAGGTGGCCAATATATACCTGATATAACTAAATTATCTGGAATGTCAAATAAATTTTTAAAAACGAAAATAGCACAAGCTACAAATAGTTATCCAATTCCACCGTTTGATCCGACAAAAATGCCAGGAATTGATGATATATACAGTAAAATAGTTAATAGGATAGGAAATGTAAATTCTACATTAAATAATTATTCATCAAAATATGGTATTTTAAAGCTTGAAAAGGAACACGATTTAGAACCTGATATTCGTGTAGTTCCTGAACCAGTTGCACTAGCTATTTCAGATGGAGTATTTGGTTTAAGTACAGCAGCAGGATTTCCTATTTTACCTAATATTACATTGGAAGTATTATCTAAGTTTAAAGTTCCATTTAGAACATTAGTATTTTTAGTTTATTTAATTTTAGATGTTGCTAGAATTGCAATGGGAGTATCAGGGCCAGCAATTGGTAGAAAGATATTATCAATTATAGTATCTATTTTAGAATTATTAAAGGGTGATTGGAAAAAGGCTGTATTATCATTTATTGGATACTATGGCCAGACACCAATGTTAATTGGTGAAATTCTAAAGGTAGTTTTAACAATGTTTGAAATGTTAGCACCACAAATACAACATAGTATAATATTTGGATCATTAGATACAGTAAAATCATTAATAGTTGGTTTATTATTATCTATTTTTCAGATTACTGCACCAGAACAAGTTCGTCTACCATTAATTGCAGTATTAGAAAAAATTGCACAGAAAAAGGCAGAGATGGATGGAACATTAGAGGATATAGGATTATCTGCTCGTCCTGATTATTTATCGCCAACTTGGAATGATTTAAATAATATACAAGCAGTTATGTCTGATGAAGCATATATTTGTTCTTGTGAATTTCAGGATTTAGTTAAAGCAGTTGATAATGCAGCTATTATAAGAATTGTATTACAAATACTTAGAATACCTGTAAATCAAGATATGATTGAATATAAATGTGGTAAAGAGCCTTGTAAAGGTTTTGTCGCATCTGTTGTATTTGAAGCAAAAAAGGAAACTGAAGAAGAAAAGAAAGCTGCTGCTCCTTTTTCAATGAGTAACTTTCAAAATCCAGTTAATTTAAATCCATCCACATCTATTACAGCACCAGTAGAACCAACAAAAAAACTTAAAATGAATGGTGGCCGAATTTTACATTCACGAATGAAGAATATTATTTCTTAGATTTAGTATCTTCAATTTCAACATCAACTAAGCCGTGAATAAATACAAGATATTCTTTAGGAAAGCCCCAGAAACAAGCAGGTTTTTGATCAGTGGGTGGAATACGACGAGAAGACTGATTATTACCGTGTGAAAATGCTACAATAATTTGTTGTGGAGGAATTTCAATAACTTGATCTTCACGACCAGAAATCCAATCTTCACCTTCAGAAATAGATACATTAGGAAATTTTCTTTCAATCCAAGCAGATTTCTTAAATGTTAGAGTGGCTTCAGAGATACGTTGTGCAAAAGGAATATCATATGGAGGAACATTTACAGCACTAATACCACGTTTTAAATCATATAGGGCTAGAGTTGTACAGCAAGCAATATTTGCATTTTGTTTACCACGTTTAATTCCTTTGGTAAGCCAGGCAACACGACGACGGAAAGATGTTTCAGGATAATGATCATCATCATCCATAAAAAGAATAATATCATTTGAAGCATTTTCAATTGCGTGATTGCGTTTTTCACCAATACTCATTCGTCCCTCAATTGGAATATATTTAATTTTAATATCAGGAACTTGAATCTGAAAACTAATAATTTTTTCAGCAGCCATATGAGGTGTTTTCTCATTATCTTCAATAACTACCCATTCAATCTTATCCTTAGGATAATCTGTTACTAAAAGATTATGAAAGGCAATATCAATTAGTTTTTGACGATTATATGTTGGTGTAATAATAGAAATAGGAGGACAATCAATATGATTTAAAATAGGAGGGCAATGTAGAACTCCTTTAGATGGACGGCGTTTATTAATAAGAGTAAGAAGATGTTTTAGAATAGGTGAGAAAGCTGTACAAGTGGAAGAAAACCGATTAATAGCAATTTCTTGGCGAATTATACGAATTTCATCAAAATCTGTTTTTCTAAACATATCAAATGCTGCATTAAGTTCATTACGAATACTATGACTTGGGCTAGCAATAGAATAACGAACTTTTTCAGAATTGCTATAGGTATTAGAAATCCAAGCAATACCAGTAGGGTTATCATACATAAATTCAAAAGTAGGTAGGAAATTCATAATTGAAAATGCACCACAAACTTCGGCATTAGCTGCTGCATAACCAAATGCTTCGCCCTGGCTGCAAATAAGGTGGCCGCGATAAAGAGTCATAAGGCGATTACGAGTTTCTACATCAAGATCTTGACATTTTATAGTTACATTAGTTGATGATATAATTTTCTTTAAATCCTCCGCAAAATCATTACGAGTTGTGTAAATAGTAAGAGCAGGATCAGCATCTCTCCAATAAGGAATTACCTTTTTAAGATATTCAAACTTTGAAGTTGAACCAGCAACAAAGCATACGAAACTGTCAGCTCCGCGCTTTGTGTTGAGATCACTATTTTTACTATATGTACTTTTAATATCTTTTACCTGTAAAGCAGCTGTCCAAGGTATTACATAAAAATTATCAGTTGATAATCCTTTTTCAGTAAATTCTACGCGAAATTTGTCTGCTGATACGGGATCACGAAAAATGAGAGCGTCAAAAGCGTGAGCATATGCATCATAAGCATATGACCATTGTTCTGGATTTACAATCATAATATTTGTATGTGCCCAAGAAATTGCACTAAAAATAGGAATCTCCAAATGAATATTAATATCACTATGACTTAAAGGTTCTCGCATATCAACCGTTTTAGGTTTTCCAATAGAATGACCAATTGAATCCTGTAGAGATTTTAGAATTCTTTCAATAACTACTACATCATCATTAAGACCATAAGTATTAGCTTTATTATAAATAATATTTACAGAAAGTGGTGGAGTCATTTTAGTATATAGTATAAGTAACCTTTTAAGTTGTAATAACTTTTTAGGAAAAAGTTACCAAAAACATAGTAGACTTTTTAGGAAAAAGTTACCAAAAACATAGTAGACTTTTTAGGAAAAAGTTATCAAAATATAGTAGGTATGACAGCCAATGAAATAAGAGATCTAGGCTATTTAAAATGGAGAGATCCTTGGGCCTGGATGGAAAGTATGAAAGGTAAAAAATGGGAAAGTCTTATTAAAAAAGAAAAAGCACATTTTAATGAATTAGCGGCACAAGCATCAGTTGAAAAAGAGGCCCGACAGATGGAAAAAGAATTAGTAAATGTACTACAATATACTAGATTACCTGGATATAAAATTGGTTGTGGATCAATTGATATACTTCTAGTACCTGGTTATAGATTTATTTGGAAATGGGCCTGGAATAAAACAGGAAAGCCTGCTTCAGATATTGATGTACAAGGTAATATAGTGTGGTATATTACATCAGATGATGAAATAAATAAAAATAAATTAATCTGTGAATCATCTGATGGTAAAATAATTTGGTCTAAAAAAGCAGTATCCTCTCAAATAGCAATTATAGGTGAATTATGTTATTATATTAAAGTTATAGATTTTTTTAGAACAATTGAATTAAGAGTATGTAATGCACAAACTGGTGGTAATGAACGAATTTTATATAAAGAAACAGATAAAAAATGTGATTTAGTATTATTAAAGTGCGCAAATAGAACATTATATTTAACATCCTCAAGCCCAATATATAGCACATTATATAAAATAAATGGATTACAATTAGTACAATTATATAAAAATTCTTTAATACAAAAACCATTAGGTGAAAGTATATATGGTGAAGATTGTATTTTAGTAAGAAAAACTAGATTTGAAAAATGGAAGTCAATGGGTAAGCCAATAGATGAATGGATATTTCCTGATGAAGAAATTGAATGGGTTAATATACAATCAGGAAATGTTTTAACAATAAATGAAGGTGCACAATCAATATGGTTTTGTTCATCACGTAAAGCGCCTAAATTAATATTTAAAATTAAAGTTGGATATATTGATCCAAATATATGGTCTCAATGGGAAAATATTTTAGTACAAACCTTTACAATAAAATCACCTATTGAACCTCCTTATATGATACATTTAATTAATAATAAAATAGTTCGTGATGAAAGAAAATTTAAAATAGAGCATCCTATTAAATTTAAACCATTAGATGTTCATAGATTTCATACCATATCTAAAGATGGAACAAAGGTACCATATATTTTAATTAAAGAAAAGGGAATAAAACCAAAAGCACAATTAATATATGTATATGGTGCATATGGTTCATCGACACCTATAGGCTGGCCCTATAATAATTGGTATCCTTTACTTAAAAGGAAATGGGCTCTAGTATTTGCTTTAGTTCGTGGTGGAGGAGATATGGATGCAGCGTGGGCAGAAATGGCAAGAAGAGAAAATAGACACGTGTCAGTTGATGATTTTGAAGCTGTTATAAAGGCAGCAAAGTCTAAAAATAATTTAAATGCTGATCAAACGGTTATATATGGTCGATCTGCTGGTGGGCTTCCTGTTGGTGCAATAGTATCACGATTTCCAGATGGTCAACTTATTGGTGCAGCATTCACTGAAGTACCTTATGTAGATGTTCTTAGAACTAGTTCAAATCCCGATTTACCACTTACAATAGGTGAATATGATGAATTTGGAAATCCAGTAGAAAGAATTTTAAATTTTAAGGAGTTATTATCAGTTTCTCCTATTAATACATTACCATCTGACGGAGCACCTGGTGTATTTGTAATATCACGTGTAGGACTTTTAGACAAACAGGTATTTGCGTATGAGTCATTTAAGTGGATACAAAAACTACGGGGGTATGCATCATTTGATGAGAGTGATATAAGCCATCCAAAAGGAAAGTATGTAACATTTGAAAAAAATGAATCTCATCATTATCGGCCATCAAAGTTCTCCCGGTTCCGAGCGATTGATCTTGCAATTTTAGACACCTGGGTTGATGGCAAATTAAAACTCTAAAGTGTCCGACAGATCTTTGTGCGCCAAAAATAAATTTTGATTTGGTGTAAAAAAAATCTAATTACAGAATATAGAAAATGGCCCATCGTAAGACTATGCGTAACAAGAATAAGACTGAAGGAGGTAAGCGTCGTCGCACTCACCGTCGCAAGACCCATAAGCGCCGCCACAGCCGCAAGTAAATGTTTTTAGATTTTAAAGTTTATTAAACATTGATCCTTGTCGGTTTTATTATTTTTTCTAGATTTTACTTTTTGAGTAGTTCCAGGAAGCCAATTTTGAATATATAAAGACCTATGTAGCTCGTGTGCCCCATAGTTCCTTATACCATCTCTATGTTTTGTAGTTCCATATCCTTTTGAATTAAGTAAATCATACTTGTCATTAATTTCTGGATTTTCTTCACAGAAATTTGTAATCCAGCGATCGTGTTCAACTTTTGCTAAGATTGATGCTCCAGCAATTGCTAAATATTTGGCATCTCCATTTTCTATAATTTCCTGTTCTCCTATCCAATCATTAATATACCAAGCACCATCGATAAGTAAACGCGCTGTTTCATCTTCTAAAAGATTTTTAATAGCACGACGAAATGCCTCAATATTTGCCCAATTAATACCGTTATTATTAATTTCTTCAGCAGTTACAATTCCAATAGCCGTTTTAGGAATAATTTCTTTAATTTCATCAGCTAGTTTTTCTCTTTTTTTAGGACTGATTTTTTTACTATCTTTAAGTTGTGTTAATAAATTACGTTGTTTTTCAGTCCAAGTAGATTCATTAGGAATAATCATAGCACCTGCCATAATAGGTCCCCAAAATGATCCTCGTCCGGCCTCATCAATCCCAATTTCAACTATATTATCATCTTTAAAGCGTGTAGATAACATTTGGATACAATTTAAATTCTGAAAATTAATAAATCAAATTTAGAATTTAAATTAAATTTTAATTAAACAAATTGTAAAGTTTGTAATAAACAGTAGAAGATGATTATTAAGGCAACACTTGTTACACTGATTTTATTATTAATTATTGTTATTTCAGCATCTTATTATGCTAATAAAGAAGGATTTGATGATATTTCTAATGGATATTTTAATAGTTTAACTAATGATTTAGGTAGTGCTATAAATACTGTTTCATCTGATGTTTCATCTGCAGTAAATACTGTTTCATCTAATGTATCATCTGTAACACCTACAAGAAATGATGTAGTTCCTGAAGTATCTATTAGTGGAAGTGGATATAATGCAATGACATTACAACAAAGAGCTGAATTGTTAAAAGATATTCAAAAAGTTGTAAGAAATGAAGTATTAGCTAGTCGAAGTACAACTCCAGTTATAAATGATAATAAAGCAAGTACAACAAGTAATACAGATTCAACTGCACAGGGTCAAGAATATGAAGGTAATTGTTATAAAGATACTGAATATCGTTGTCCAAAGAATCCTGATGGAACGTGTCCTCCAGTACCCGATATGTCACAATATATTAAAAAAGATGCAATTCCTTGCTGGGGATGCTCTCTAGATTATTAAAGTTGTGATATTATAAAAGATAGTATAAGAAAGTAGGATGTTTGCCTTCTTAGCATTACTTTTTGTTTTGATAACAATTTACTTTTTTACTACATCAACTGGTGTTAAAGAAGGGTTTAACCCAGTAAATACATCTCCTGAACATAAGGTTAATATACCTATAAATATAATTCCACCCGCTATTCCTCCACCTCCGGTCAGAAGTATAGATGATTCAAATGTTCACCCATCAGATTTACCAGGACAATTACCTGTAGCCCCTTATGAACAAATTGCTGCTATGAGTCCATTACCTTATCAAGATACAACTCTTATTAAGGCTAATCGACAACAATTAATATCAATGTTGGAGATGGTAAAAGGATTTTTAGCATTTGAAGCTCAAGAACTTTCTCAACGCTCCGATCCAACAATTCAACTTCCATTAAATACTGCTCGCAGTGATTTTCACACTCTACAAGCTGAAGTTGATGTACTAAATAGGAATCCAGGACTACAACCTACTATTACTTTATCACATTTGAATGAAATTGCTTCTAATTTAGCATATTTACAACGTGAAGTAAGATTAATTGGTGCTGCAGGGCCAATTCAAGGTCCTATATATGAATTTGTTCAACCAGTAAATGTTCAAAGTGGATCATTGGAGGGATTTGAAAATATGACAGGAGAAGCTTCCAAAAATGGTGAAATTGCAACTCCTAAAGATTTGGAAAATTTTATTGCACGCATAAGCGCAGAAATTTTACGATTAGCAGCAAGTGGTACTACAGACCCTGTTACAAATGCGCGAGTAGTAGCTCTTACACAAATGAAATCAAATGTACAGACTATTTTGGATCAAGTAAATTCTGGTGCATTAATGCCTGTTGAAATTCCAATAATGAAAAGGGATTTAGATAGAGCATTTCCTCTTTTAGGAAAATTAGATGAGCCATTACCACAAGTTATTCAAACTCTTGGATTACCTCCTGGATTAGCAAATTTATTACCTTCTAATGTACAAAATAATCCAAATGTTACACGTGAAATTAATAAATTAGTTGATAAATATGCAGATACAATTGTAAATGGTGTAAGTGCTTCATTTGCTGTAAAGTATACTAGTCCTAATGAAAGAGCAAGAGCGTTAGCATCTACTATTGATAAAACTGGATTTCCATCTGCTGCTGATTTAGATAATGCTTGTAATACAAAATTTATGCCAAATGGTGGTGAAGCACCAGTAACAGATAGATTAGCATTAAAACCAGAAGATGCTGGTCGTGGTCCATCACATTTTGATTGGAAAACACGTTCAAAACAGATTGAAGGTCAGGTTAAAAAGAGAGGATTAAATCCTAAAGATTTTGGAATTATGCCAGATGGTACAAAAGTATCAAATGAATTTTCTTGGAAGGGTTATACACGTATGATTTGTACTAGATTACAAGCAACAATGGATCCTTCATTACCTGAGACGTGTGGATGTCCTCCAATGGATTGGTCTGGATGGAGAATATCAAATTAATATATTTAATTTAGAATATAAAAAATAACAATAAAGTATTAAGTGTTTTATATTAATATTATTTAATATAATGAAATAAATAATATTAATAAATAGAGAATGGATTTTATAGTAGAATCAGAGGTGATAATTCGTGCGGTTGATAAACCATTTAATGAAAGACAAATATTGGGTAAATTTGCAACAGGAGAATTAGCATATCAATTTGTTGAGAAATATTTACAGGATACAAAAGATCTACATACATATTTTTCAAGATATTATTTATGTCCGAAAGAAGAATTTGAAGATCGTATTCGTAATGGACGAATAATTGCAATTAATGTAGTATTAGGACAATTTGAAGATATGATTTATATAAGAAATGTTAATAATTAAAATATGATTAATAAATTAAATAAGTTTTTAATAAGTTTTTAATAAGATAAAAAGTAGGTTAGGAACAGAATGACTACATCGCCATTTCATATGTTAGGAATTTTTGTAGTAGGTCTTGCAATAGGTTTATATTTATCAAGACTTTTAAAAAGAGAAGGATTTGAGAATTATGGAAGTAAATGTGATAGCTGTGGTGATAATTCCCCTTGTAATTGCTCAAAACCTAAACCACGTCCTATTTGTCCGGCGTGCCCAGACTGTAAACAACCAGATATGAGTAAATATGTACTTAAGAGCTCTATTCCACCCTGCCCCGCATTACCAGATATGAGTAATTATATATTGAAAAGTGAATGTCCACCAGTACCAGATCTAAGTAATTATGTTCTTAAATCATCAATCCCTAAACAGAATCCTGTTATTTTAGATTGTTCTAAGTGTCAGAAACCAAAAGGAGAATGTCCACCTTGCCCTCGAGCTCGTTGTCCTGAAGTTAAATGCCCGCCACCAGTTAAATGCCCAGCGTGTGCACCTTGCCCTCGTTCTGTTTGCCCCCCGGCTGTGGTGAAATGTAAAGCAGAAGAAGTTGTACCCCAAGGTGAATCACTAGTAAGACCTTTCCTTGCACCACTCTCATACAGAGGTTTTGGTATGGATTAAGTTGTGTTAAATGTATTATTAATTAATGGAATAAAATAATAAATGTCACTTAATAAGTTTCTTAAAGAAAGAAATTGTAACATAATCGAAGGATATTCCCGTTTATGTTATAAAGAAACAATAATTTTACAAGCATTAGTATCTGATTTAAAAATAAAAAATATTCTTGAAATTGGTTTTAATGCAGGACATTCATCTGATACCTTTTTAAGTTTTAATTCAAGTTGTAATGTTGTAAGTTTTGATATTGGAGAACATTCTTATATAAAAGTTGCAAAAGAATTTATTGATTCATTCTATCCAAATAGACATACACTTATTTTAGGTGATAGTACAAAAACAATCCCTAAATATGAATCAGATATAAAGTTTGATTTAATTTTTATTGATGGAGGGCATTCATATGATGTAGCAAGAGCTGATTTATTAAATTGTAAAAGATTTGCACACAAAGATACTATAGTAATTATGGATGATACGATGTATACAAAAGATTGGGAAGCTGAATATACAAAGGGTCCAACAAGAGCTTGGTTGGAAGGAATAAAAAATAATACAGTTATTGAAATTAATCATAGTGATTTTGAACCAGGTAAGGGTATGAGTTGGGGAAAATATATTGTTTAATTACGGCATTTATAAAATATGTATTAATCTCTCAAAAAAAGATAGAGAAATGGATACACGATTTTGGGGTCCATCTGGATGGAAAATGCTCCATCTTATTACATTTGATTATAAATACTCACCAATAAACGCAATTACATATTCTCAGTTTTTTGAAAGTATACCATATATATTGCCGTGTAAGTTTTGTAGATCATCTTTAACAGATTATTATCGTCAATATCCTTTTAAAACATATGTTAATTTGAATCCAGATTTAGATTTAAAAAAATGGATGTATAATATTCATAATTGTGTAAATGACAAGTTAAGAAAACAAGGGTTAAATCCAAATTCTGATCCTAAGTTTTCAGATATTAAAGAATTTTATGATAAATGGCTAAAGTGTGGATGGCAAGAGCAATTAAGTACATTTTGGGACTTTTTATTTGCAGTAGCATATAATCATCCAAAAGAGACAATATTACATTCAAAACCAATGCCAGAATGTCCAAAAGAAGTCTACAAATGTAAGGATAAATGTGAAAAAAACAAATGGAATGTACTAGGTTTAAAGGATAGAATTTATTGGTTTAGACGTTTTTGGTCCTTTCTTCCGGCCGTTCTTCCAGAAGAGATTTCTAAAAAATGGGAGGAAGTTGAGAAGAAAAATCCACCTACATTGGGCTGTCGTCGTTCAGCATTAGCTTGGTTATGGAGAATGAGATGTGCTCTTGATACTAAATTTAAAGATCCTTATACATCTATTTGTAAAAAAATTGCAAGTTTTTCAAGTGATTGTGGAAAGAAAAAGAAAGCCATAACTTGTCGTAAACGTAAAAAACATTTTTCATTGCGGAAGACTTTAAAAAACATAAAATAGTCTTAGGAAAAGTAGAGATATAATGGAAGGTTTCTACCAGAAATTATTAATTTATGTAGTTATTATTATATTAGCGTGTTTAATAACTCTTTTTACATTTGATAGTTGGGAAACAATTATAATGGTATGCTTCTTATTAATGTCAATTAGTTATGTATTTATTTTAGCAATTGATAAATTATCAACACTAAATTGCACTACAGTAAAGGAGGGATTTATATCAGAATCAAATAGTGATTCGGCTGCAGTAGTATCAAAATATGAATGGTTAAATAATGATGATTTATTTGATGATTTTTATGCTTCAGTATTTACAAAGTTAACACAAAATGAAAATTTAATTCAAGCTGAAACTGCTGTATGTTTAGAGGAATTTACTAAAAATACTCCAAAGGATCAGCTAATAATTTTAGATGCTGGTTGTGGTATTGGTATAGCAACTGCATCTTTTGCTAAACAAGGTGTTGGAATGACTGTTGGTATTGATAAAAGTAAAGCTATGATTCAATATGCAAAAGGAACAACTATACCAAATACAACATTAACAGATTCACAAAAACAAGATATAGAATTTAGAATGTTTGATTTAATGGGACCAGGTGCTGCGGCAGCAGCAGAATTTACAGATGCAGTCTTATTATATTTTACAATTTATTATTTTAGAGATCTTGATACACTTTTCCGCAATCTATCCTTATGGATTAAACCTGGTGGATCCTTAGCTATAGAAGTTGTAAATAAATATAAATTTGAACCTATTCTTGATTCAAGTAATCCTTGGATTGGATTTAGTCCTCAAAAGTATTCATCTGATCGTTTAACAAAGTCAAAGGTGGTATTTGATAAGTTTGATTATGAAGCAGAATTTGATTTAGAAGATCCTAAGGCAGAATTCCGTGAAACATTTCGTTTTAAGGATGGTTCTACCAGAAGACAAAAACATACATTGTATATGCCAAGTATTCCTGATATTGTTAAGAAAGCTCAAAATAATGGATGGACATATACAAAATATGTTGATTTAATGCCATTTTCATTTCCTTATGGCTATTTACTATTTTTTAGCAGGAATGCTGAGTAATTAATTTATAGAGAACATTTTATTATATAGGAAATTATTTGGAAGACATACGTGTGTATAGTATCCTCTTTTAATCCAGTTATGTGAAATTAATACAGTTTTATCTACGTGGATTCCATTTGCTATATCACAATGTGCTAGCTGATTATTATTGATTATAAGAGCAATATGACCTTGATCTTCTGGATCAGCATAATTACGTAGTACAATAGTACCCTCAGGATATTTTTTAGATGGATTAAATAGCTCAAGAAGATTACGTTCATTAAGATATGAGAACCAGATATAAGTTCCTCCAGCCATAGGTAGTTTTTCTTCAATACCAGGAATTTTAGTTTTATTGAAACGACATATTAGATTTAGAAATCCTGCACAGTTACAACCATTCTTTTTAATATTTGCTGGTATAATTGGATTATTTTCAGCATAGAAAGGTGGTTTATCTGAAATATCATCACCTTCACGCCACCAGCGGTATGGAGTTCCGCTTAGTTCTTGGATAAACTCTTGAATTGCCTGAAAATTGCTCATTTTGGCCTGTATTAAAATAATGAATACTGGCTGTCAAATTTTGTCACTTAAATATATTATAATAAAATAGTGTAATGAATTCAGTTCCAATTTTTGATGTGTTTCAAAAAGGACTTATACGGGGTTCAGAACGTCTACCATATGATCCAGCAAAGGCATATGCATATGTTGAACACCCAACAGAAGGCTGGCGTGTTTATTTAAGATCTTGTGTTTTTCTTCATCCAACTAATGAGCTATTTAATTCTCAACACTTCTTGGTAGTAAAAAGACGTGGAGCTCGTTGGTCAACTTCTACTTGGGAGCCACCAAAGGGACAAATGGAAGGAAAAGATATTAAACATAATCAATCAGTATTAGAGTTATTAAAAGAAAATGTATTAAGAGAAACTGAAGAGGAATCTCATGTGACAGAAGTAAAAAATTTAAAACATACTGGGCTAGTATTTCAGTCACAAGAGAGTGATTTTCCAGAGAATTGGTTTTTCCAGTATCATATATTTCAGGGATTAGTGACACCAAATCAAGTGAAGCAATCATTTGATACATTTGAGTGGATAAAGGAGCATCCAAAGGCATTTGCACGATGGAGAAGGGATAGAAAGGAGAAGGATGCAGTATCGTGGTTTAATCCAAAAGTAACTCGTTTAAATCCAAGATGGTGTCCAGATATTGTTGTTTTATATTTAAGAAATATTAAAGAAATAATAAAGAGTTAAATCTAAATTTTTTCTAGCTTAGTTGAAAGAGGGCCAACTTCAATTTGTTTTTTAAGTTGAGCTTTTCCTTCAGATTTATAGTCATAAGTACAATTATGTTCTTCAGCATATAAATGTGTAATACAAAATAGTTTTTCACATTTACATTTATATTCACATAGACCTAATTTTTTATTGCATTGTTGACAGCGAGACATTTCTAGAGAGGGAATAGATAATTAATTGACTTGGATGGGTTCACAATTGCGATTGCAACACGGACAAATCAATTTTAATAGGCCACAAAAAAATATCCGTGTAACACTAAATGTTCCATTATATACGTATTCTATATGTTCATCAATTGTTTCATCAATAGAGGCAGAAGTTCCACGTCGTCTTGGCACTTGTTTTTCAATATCAATGGGTAGATCATCAATAACATTGCTAAATGTTCTGCGTCTATATTCCATTTTGCTTTATAATAAATCAACAATTTTCTTTAATTTCTGTCTCTGAACATTTATAAAATTGTTAACGGAATCAATTCTTGTCCAAACATTTTCAAAAGTATTAGACCAGTCAAACATTGAAAATAAAGAATAATTAAAATCATCTTTCATCCACGATAAAACTAAATTGATAGGCGTCTGTCCCATTTTTGTTTTAAATTCTAAAGTATAATTTCTACATTCATCTTTTTTAGGAGACCAAGTGATCCATTGTTCTTTGATTAAATTAAGATCTTGAATTGCTAAAGCATAGAAGTTTTTTTGAAGTTGGTTATTAAAAAATATATTTCGTGATTCTTGTTTTTCTTTAAGTTCTTCTTCGTGCCATTGTTCCATATCATCTAGCATCCAACAACTGCATCCTGAAGGACATCCGTCTGGATGAAATGGTATATAATTAGGATTTAATGTATTTTGACGTTTTCGCTGCATTAATATTTTATTTTGAGCCTCCTCAAAATTAATAATAAATCCTTTATAGTTTGGATCATTTCTATCAAATAAAAATGGCCATATTAATTTTAATTGGCCAAGATTAGTTTCAGATTGTTTCCAATAATCAACTAAATATGTTCCCTTTTCTACACCATAATATAACCAAAGTAATCCGCGATTTTTCTCTAAATATTCATTAGCCCATAGTTTAATAATAGGTAAATATATTTCTAAATAATTTAATGATTCTTCTATTGTTTCAAGAATTGTATTAATAGAATATTTTCCAATAGGTGATTTACAAACATCTTGATAAAATGCATTATATTTTTTAATTTCTGTAGAAATTGAATTAATATCTATAGTATTATCAGAACAAATAAATTCTCTTATATAATAAAATCCCATTTATTTAATAACCTAAATTACTTTTAAGTAATAAAATAATAATATGTTTTGGACTACATATCCGATATTAAATGTAATCCAAACTATTTTTAATGGAACTATTTTTAAATCTTTAGTATTTGAAAAAAAAATTTTGGAATCGCCAACAGGAATTAATCCAATAATTATTACTCAAAATAAAAATATTATTTTTTTATCAGAAGTCAAAAATTTTATAAAAGAAAATTTTGGTGACCCTCCTAAAACTCCTATTTTAGATATTCCAGAAAATAAATTATTAGGTAATAAAGATCATATTATAGCTATAAGAGATAATACTAATAATATTATAGGATGTATTCGTTATCATTATATAGGTTTATTTATAACGTCCCAAAATGAAGAAATATATTGTGTTGATTGCTTTACTGTAAATAAAAAATGGCGCAAACAAGGTATTGGTGATTATTTATTAACATATCTTCATAATTATGTTAATAAAAATAATATTCCATATTCTATATTATTAAAAGAAGGAAATATCCTTCCAATTATACATATGCCTATATATACAGGAGTATATGTATTTAGAAAATTAGAAAAAATGATATCTAAAAATGTATCACATTTATCTGTAAATGATGCATATAAAATAATAGATTTATTTTGTAAATTTAATCCTAATTTATTTATTATTAGAAATAATGCATCTAAAAATCAATTCTGGAAATTATATAAAAATAATACATATAAAATATTAGTATGTTTTCAGGATACATATCAAAGATTTGAAGAAAATGGTATATCTAAGAGGATATGTTGGGCCACTGGATGGATAGAAAGTCCAAATATAACAGATAATATTCGTGAAGAAGCTTCAAAAGAATTATCTGCTTTAATGTATCCAGAATTTGATTATGTCTGGATGAATAAAGAATGGGTAGGATTAAATGATTCTGATTGGAAAATAGATGGATATTTTCATTGGTATTCTTATCAATGGGCAACAAATATTAGTATAAAGAAATCATATTGTATATAAAATTAAAATTAAATGGACTATTTAAATAAATTGAAATTAAATGAAATTAAAATAAATGATTTAAATGATATTCAAAATTTTAGTATTATTTTTTATGCTATTTTTGGATTTTCATTTATTTCAATCATTTTATTATATTTTTGCAAAAATAGTATAAAAAATAAAAATAAAAATTTTATTAAAAATAATAAAAATAAATATAGTGTTTAAGTAGATGGTTCTGGAGGGTTGGATTCCATACGAGCTTTTATTACAGGTATTGATTGTGGACTAGTAAGAAGTACTTTTCTCATACCTTCAACATAAGTAGATTCACAAGTTGTGTAATAATTGGCAAGAACACCTCTAGCGAGATAATTAATACGATCAATTTCAGGGAATCCCTTTTTGATGATATTTTCACTTAAAGAGATTCTATAACGACCAGTTCCTTTATCCCGTTCTACATTAAAAAGCATTTTAATAATTTTACCACATTCTGCTGCGTGTTTAACTTGCATTTGAAATAATTGATTAACATAAGGATAAATAGAATTTATATCTTTTGCAGGAATAGTTAAATTTTCAGGAATATTTTCACATAATATTCTATCTCTTTTATTACTAATACCTTTAAGACCAGCTCTAATAGTTTCAGGGCTAATTATTTTTTGTTCAAATGTACTATCACCAAACCGAATACCAATAAGTTTCATAAATTTAACATATTGTTCTAATGAAGAAGGTTGTCCTTGTGGTCCTGGTCTTTCACCAATAGCAATTCTAGGAGTTCCACTTAAAATAGTATCATAAAATAGTTGAGATAAAGCAGACATACCAGGACTTGTATCAAGTGAAGCTCCAGGTGGAGGAATACCACTTCGTGATATTGTAGTTTTAGTTCCAGTAGATGTAGAAGTAGTTTGTTCTAAAAATTTAGCTTTACATATGTAGGATACTGCAGGTTCATCTTTAAGGGGTACTGTTTGAAGAAGTTGCATAGCGCGTGCTAAACAGTGTGCAAGAGGTTTTGTTCTTGTTAGATTTTGAACTATTTTAGCAAGACGAAGCTCTTCTACAGTTCCTGATTCAGAAATAATAACACCAGATGAAGTAGTTGAACTATTACCAACTGTATTTCTCTTAATAAAAGTTACTACATTTGCAAGAGATTCATTAAAAAACTCACTAATAGATTTTGTTGAGTCTTTAATTTTATAAACATATGCTGATTTTGCAGCAGTAACAGGTCTTTCTCGTTCTATAATAGTAGTCTTTGTAGATAAAATAACTGTTGGTAACTCTAATACTTCAGGACTTTCTCCTTGTTTTTTATAGAATTTTAATTTACCGAAACTAAACTTAGTATTGCCACCAATTCCTTCTATTTTAGCATAGGCCTCAAGCTGTGAATACATTTTACCACCTATATATCCAATAAAAAATACGCCTTTTTGCATTTTGGTTTCACCAATAGTAGTAGATACGAGTTGTCTACCAAATTCATCTCTATCTTCAATTTTAGGATAGAAGAAAATTTGACCTCTACTATCTCCTTCTCCTGAATATAATGATAAATAACCTTTTTGAGAATCTTTTTCATCAGTAAGAAATGATCGCATAAAATTAAAATTTCCAAGTGAAGCAGCAGGAGGTGCTGCACCACCAGATGTAATATATGGTCTATAACCTGGTGCTAATAATCCTTTTGCACGATCCTCAGAATAAGAAGAAAATATTCCAGAATCTGTCATTACTCTAGCATCATCCATAACTGTTAAGGCAAGTGCACCATATATTTGAAAAATGCGTGTATAGAAGTATGATAGAGTTAGACATAAACTTTGTTTTTCATTTTCATCATTTTGTGATGGATTTACAATTTCTTTAATTGGTCTAAAAACAATAATACCTTTTTTATCCTTAACGGGCGTGATTTGTAGTTCATAAAAGTGTTTATAAAGATTATTAGCTAAAAAAATAACATATTTTTTACATTCACTAGGATTTGATAAAGCTAAAAAGTCCCGTACAGTTATTTCTTTTAGCATATATTCCAATAATACATCCATTACTCCTCGTGTATCACGAGTTAATTCAAATACTTTTTGTCGTGTTAATGTACTTGGTATTGATTGGCCTGCGCCCATTCTATATGTTCAGCTCTTTATTTTTATTAGAGAACAGTTTCCAACACATCAGAATGACTCTCAAGACGTCTCAAACATTTTTGTAATGTAGCTACTGAAATTTCACTTGCTTCAGCAATCTTTGTAATTGGAATATTTAGAATTTCACATCGCTTAATTACAAATGCTACACATCCTGCAGCCAAACTTGGGGGCATATTCTCCTGCGATAATCCTGCTTCTTCAGATTTTTCTGCAACTCTCTTACATAGTGTATGAAGATGTTCCATTTGATTTCTAGGAATAGGTAGCCTACTTAGTGGTAGTTGAATATATTCAATTGCACGGGTACTAGCTTGGCTAGGTTTATTAGTTGTGTTATTATTAAGTAAACCTTTTTGACGAGCAAGTGCCATAACTTCTTGCATCTGCTTTAAAGCTTTAGTAAAGGTGGCAGAATTGAGACCAAAGATATCCGCAATTTCTTTGGGTTTTCTAGGAGATCCAGATTGTTTTAATCCCATATATAAACAGGCTGATAGAAGAGCATCACGACTAAGTCCTTGACGACCACCAATATCCTGTAGAGTTGTATAAAGACTTTTTGCTTCTTCAATTATAGATTGATTAATACCCTTATTTAGACCAATAAGAGATAGTCGTTCACACGTTTGAATGAAAGAACGTTCCTTATATGGTACAGTATTCCAAGAATGATATTTTCTTACACGATACATTGTTTTTGCAGTACCATAACCATTAAGAATTAATGTACCCAATGAGGCCTCAGGTAAGCGAGGATCCTGTGGAGCCCCAACACGAGTTGGATCCCCTCCACGATCTTCTTGAGAGAAGTAGCGATATTCAGCAGTATTATCAAATGGACGAGCAACTACATAACCACATTCTTTACACGTAATTAAATCACTTAAGTCAAGACAATCTGTATTAAAACAGAGGGGGCAGCTGTCAGTGTCATAAGTAAAAGATTTCTTGGATTCATCCTCCCAACTTTCAAAGGATTCGAGTTCGTTCTGTGAACCAGGTTTGCCAGAGGAAAACTCGAGTTCTTTGATAGGTGCGAGGTTAGTACGTAGTTTAAAGAGAGATTCCATTATTGCTACCCTGTTCGTGTCGGAAACAAACTTTTCAATTTTTGAACGCATTGAACTTTTTAAGAAAAAGTTCGCAAAAATATCTTTTAATTATAGTTAATTCTTCTGAATTATTTTATTTTTAAATTTCTTCTTTGAATCATTTATTTTCTTTTCAAGTTCTTTATCTTTTATACTATGTCCATAGAATTGTGAATATGCATCTTCCTTTAAATTTAGAAGCTCATTAGGAACAGTTTCTTTATCAAGCATAAAATAAGTATAATTTTCACCAATAGCATATGGATATGGAACGTGTGAATTACCAACAGGTGAATAATATTCTTTTATTTCTTCATCATTATTCGTCTCTAAAGAATACACTTCGTGCCCTGAATAAATATATTTTCCAGGACCAGTACAAATAAGTATAGAATTTCCAGGATACATTCCTTTTGGTGCAACTGCTTTCTCTTTTTTTAAAGAGGATAAATTATTATCACCAATAAATATTTTCTTATAAGGAGTGTTTACAATTTTTTTACCTAATTCATATGATTCTACTCCATTAGTATCTTTATATATTTGAGTATATATTTCAACTTGATTAGGAGAAACATTAGCTATAAATGGCTCAGACCCATTATCAAGCATTTTATAGGTTTTCATATTGCTTCTCTTATTATTTTTACTATGTTTATTAGTTTTATTATATGTTGTACCCTTAGGCACCCATTTATATATTCCTTTTTTATCAGCAACTGAAATATATTCTTTTTTGTCGTTACCTTTTTTAACTAGACCCTTGCAATCTTTTGCGTGATAGGGAGGGCCTTTACGAGTTTGATATTTTTTTGTTTTAATTTCTATACATCCCATTTTATTTATATTTAATAAAAATGATTTAATATTTAATAAAAGTATTTTAGGCACTTTTTTTCTAAAAAGTGCTAGTAGGGAATGAGTTATGCTAATAATTCAACAAGTAATTTAATAAATGCTGCAAATAATTCAGTTGTTCCAGCAGCAAATGAATCAAAACCACAACAAGGTTCTGAAAAGAGAGCATCAATCCTTCCGAATATGATTCCTGAGGGAATTGGATTCTTTGGTTCTCCCTATAAACCGGCTGATGCTATGAAGACTCCACCTCAAGTTGGAGTACACGTCGGAGATTCAATGGGTGATGTTATAAATGCTGTAAAAGGTGTTGGGTTTTATGCAGATCAAATTGGATTTGGAGCTCCATCAACTGCTTTAACACAAGGTATGCCCTTACAACCATTAGGTGTAAATTATTTTATTAAAACTGGTGTATCGTGTTCAAATGGTGCAGATATGTGGCAATATATGCAAGGAATTACACAAGGAGATGCTCTAGGCGAAAAACTAAAAATGGTAATGCAAGAGATGGGATTACCACCATTAAAAGGATTGGCGCCAGGTATGATTGAAGATGCTGAAAATGCTCTTAATCCTAGTCCATTAATGAATGCACTTTTTGGATCAGGATATCCTCAATGTAAACAAGTAACATTACCTGTAGGTGATGCATATGGAAATGTAATGGATCCAGATACAAATGAAGATTGGATAGGGGATTCAACTGGATTACAACTGGCACCTGATGGAAATGGATATGTTCAAACACGATGGGTTCAAGATACAGATCGGTTAGGAAATCCTATTAATCTTACAAGAGATCAATGGATAGCTCAAAAAAAGACATTCAATCCAGATGGAACGCCAATTCAAACAAAAGAAGCTTTTCAAAATTTTATGACACGACCTACTACAGTTATCACTATAGGAGTGTTATGTCTATTGGCATTAGGATATTCTAAATATATAATATAATATGAATTTGTTTATTGGCGACTCACATATACTATGCTTACAGGAATATAAATCTACTAATAATAATCTATTTGAATTTTCAGCATCATCAATACGAGGATTAATGAATAAAGATTCTATATCCGGCACTAGAAATAGAATCTTAGAATTAGTATATAATAATAATTATAATAATTTATTTATAATGTTTGGAAAAGTTGATATTGAATGGGTATTTCCATATAAAAAAAATATTAATATTGATTTAGATATAAATATCTTTATTAAAGAAACAATTGACAAATATATTTTATTTATAAATGAATTGGAGCCATATTTTAATAATATATATATAATGGGGTTACATTTACCATCATTAGACTCAAATGAAATGCTAAAATGTATAAATTCATATAGTGCCATAAAGGATGTTAGTACTAAAGCAAACATAATAGAAAATATTAATACAATACATAATATTGATAGTTTATATGACAGAACTAAACAAATTATATATTTTAATTATTTATTAAAGAATGAAATAATCAATCAATATAAAAATAAATATTATTATATTGATATTACTGATGATCTATTAGATAGTAAAACAAATATATGTAATAAATATTTTATTGATAGCAATGACCATCATTTAAATAGATGTAAAACAGGTCAAGTATGGTTTAATAAACACTTACAATATATAATATCAAATACATGAATAAATTCATCTAATAGTTTTATAAGCATAGTATGCACTTGCTCCACCGAGAAGTTGGGCAAATACATAGCTAAATAGATCCATAGGTTTTAAAGAACCATTCATATACATAGCAAGAGATACAGCAGGATTTACGTGGCCACCACTGATACTTGCAATTAAGAAGATAACTAAAGCAAGAGCTGCACCAATGATTAATGGATTGCCACCACTTGCAAAGATAGCAAGAATAAAAAAGAATGCGCCAATATATTCAGCAATGTATGATGCGAATGTAACTTTCATTTCTAATTATATACAATATTCTAAAAAACCGTAGACTTTAAAAAATAAATAATTTTTGTAATTTATAATTTTATAAATTTATATTTTTAATAATATTATTAATTTATTTTGAAGCCGTACCATTTGTAATAAGTTTCTGTTGAGTAATTAGACGTGATCCAATATTCATAGTTTCTAGTTCTTGTAGCAAGAGTTTTGTTGCATATGGAACATTAACGTGACTAAAGTTAGTAGTATTTCCGCAGCCACGACAAGCCCAAATACTTTGATCAGGATTTGCAATAGCAAGCAGACCACAATCTTTACAGGTGTAGCAAGAGAATGTGTCTGAACATTCCATTAGACGTTCTTTAGTGAATTCAGCCATACCGTGTGCTACAACGCAATCACGTTCCATTTCACCAAAGCGTAGACCACCTTCACGTGCACGGCCTTCTGCAGGCTGACGAGTAAGCATTACTAGAGGCCCTGATGCACGACTATGTAGTTTATCAGCAGAACAATGACGAAGACGTTGATAATAGCAAGGACCAATAAAGATTGAAGTTTCCATCATACGTCCAGTATAACCATTATACATAATTTCATTACCATATGGCTCCATACCAAACTGATCCCTTAGTGTTTCTGCTAGATTATCAACAGTAACATTATTGAAAGGAGAACCATCGCCTAGACAGCCTGTCATACAACCAATCTTTGATAGTAGAGTTTCCATTAGTTGTGCAATAGTCATACGAGAAGGAATACAGTGAGGATTGATAATAATATCAGGTACAATACCACTAGCGGTTTGAGGCATATCTTCTTGATTGAGAATCATACCCATAGTACCTTTCTGACCGTGACGAGAACTGAATTTATCACCAATTTCAGGAATGCGATCTTGTCGCATACGAATTTTTACAAAGGAATAACCTTCACCATTACGATTCTTATAAATTTTATCTACATAACCACTTTCATTATTACGTGGCATCTTACTTACATCACGATGTTTCTTAGCACCAGCAGGAAGTACAGCACCAGTAGCAACACGAAGCGGGACAACCTTACCAATTAGAACATCATCTGGAGTGACGTATTGATCTTTAGGTACAAACCCGTCCTCTGCTACTTTATCATAGTGTGCATTTTTCATATGTTTTGTTTCAATTGGATCTGGTTTACAGAATTTCTCTTCTTCACCACTACTTTGATTTTTACGCTCTTCATCTTTATAGGTACGATAGAAGATAGAACGGAAACGACCACGATCTAAAGCTGCCTTATTGATCATATTAGAATCTTCTTGATTATAACCAGTATAGGTCATAATAGCTACAACAATATTTTGTCCAGCTGGTAGGGTCTGTGCTCCATAGAATTTGCTCATATAGGGGCTAACCATAGGAATTTCAGGGTAGCAAAGTACGTGACTCATCGCATCAAAGCGTTCACGATAATTGAGAGAATATACACCCATTGCTTGCTTACCCATTGCACATTGATATGCATTACGAGGAGATTGATTATGATCAGGAAAAGGAATACCACTTGCAGCTGTACCAAAGATAACTGAAGGATGAATTTCACAATGTGTATATGATTTATTTTTTACACAAGAGTCATAATCCATTGCAATATATGCACATTCTGTTTCACCTGCATCAAGATATTCAAAGAGATGATTTTCAGAAGGACTTTCCCATAGAAGTAGTTGATTCCATTCATTAATATTTAGAATATCTTGTTTTAGTTTACCAGATTTGTCTTCTACAATTTCACGAATAGCTGGTGCATAATAGACTGGGCGTAGAATGCGACCAGCTTCTGTAGTAATCCATAGTTCTTTAAAAGCATTCTTCCAAACAATACCTGTATAGATATGAATTTTACCAGAACGTTTTGCCTTACGAAGAGTGTCAACTACATATGGAGTATCATCATTTGGTAGAATGCCAATCCAAGATCCATTTAAGAACACACGAGTATTATCGTGTTTTTGATAAATAGTTGCATCACGCAGTGATACAAGTTTATTAAGATTCTGAATAAATGCATATACTGTAATAGGTGATGAGAAGATGCTAATAACTGCAGTAGATGCCATATTTTTAATAACACCTACACCGTGGCCTTCTGGAGTTTCACACGGACAGATATAACCCCATTGAGTATTATGTTGTTTACGAGGGGCAATTAGTTTACCTGTCTTTTCAATAGGTGTACTAATACGACGCAAGTGTGAAATTGCTGATGTATAGTTTAGACGATTAAGTACTTGAGATACACCAATTTTAGAAGGACCACCAATCTTACCACTACCAAAGTTACCAGTAGCAAGAGAGGATTTAAGACAGACATCAAGAATAGTTGATTTGATAATTTTATTAATGTTATTGATATTAACAATTTCTGTCCAGTTGCCAGTAGCTTTCCAAGAGCCACTGTGAATTTCCTTAGAAAGAGCAGCTTTCATATCCTTTACCATACGATTATTATAGGTTTTGCGAAAGAGATCTGCAAGTAGAAAGCCAGGAATATCTACACGTTTATTGGGATATGCATCACGATCATCTGTTGGTATACGCTGTGAAGAAGTCCATAGTACTTTTCTAGTCATATGTGCAAGAAAACAGGCTTTTTCATAATTCATTTCATCTCCTCCAATTTGTGGAAATAGTTCTTCACTAAGAATATCTTGAACATTACTTTGTTTTTGTGATTTTACAGACCAAGTATTAGTATGCTCACCTAACCACGCAAGAGCTTGTTCTTGAGTTGTAATTGAACTTGCTTCAAGAATAGATTCAGTAATAATGTGATCATATGTTGAATCATTATTATAACCAATAATGAGTTCGTAAATATCCTTATCAGCTAGTACACCAAGTGCACGAAAGAGAATTACAAGAGGAATATCAGTTTTAATACGTGGTACAGTTGCACGAAGCATAGTCAGAAGTTGATTCTTAGGATGGTATACAATTTTAACAGTATTTGATTTAGGCACTTGATCATTATCTGGTCCAATACATTTAATCTCTACGACTTCCATTTCTTTAGCATTACCACGTCCATTACGAAAGACAAATGGACGATTTTCAGACATACGTTCCATAGAGATCATTGCACGTTCACCACCTTGAATAATGAAGTAGCCACCGTGATCTTCTGCACATTCTTCAAGATTAGATGGATGAATATGTTTTTGATCGTGTAGTAAACAGTATTTAGACCCTACCATAACGGGTACTTTACCAAGGTGTACATTGGGAAAGATACGAACATTAGATTCACGAATGCCATTACGAGTATGATCAATAAAGATGGTTGTAACTTTAACATCTACATTAAGTGGTGATGCATATGTAAGATTACGTAGACGGGCATCGTTAGGCATCATAGGATGGATAGCACCATTATTTTCAAAGATAGTAGGTTTTCTGATTGAAATTTTTTCAAATTCTAGGGTTACTTCATATTCGTGTTTTACCTTTTTACCAATGATACCATTGGATCCATCTGCTGCAGTACCCATAAGTGCATTTGCTGCACTAGTAGATAATCCAGTAGCAGTAGCAAGAGCAGACCGAGGGCCAGCTAGGGGAATTTCCGGTGAACCATAGGATGTAATGGGATTAGCCATATGAATAATTTCAGGAATATCTACTTCCATAAATTGATTGAATGACTCAATCTGATGGCTGATGATTTGTTTTCCATCAGATTGAGTGATAAAAGTATCTAAGATATGGCGATGACTTGGAATAAGATCAATGACAGAAGACATTTTATAAAGCTACAAAATAATTTAATCAATTTCAGATTCAATTTTTGAATCCTAATTATTTATTTATAATTGTGTCTACTTTTTAGGCTCTGTCTTTGTTTAAATTAAATAAAATAAAAGATCTAACTTAATAATAAGAATGTCTGATATTAAAAGTATTAGCATCACTGGTGGGGCTGCAGCAGATATTTCAGGAACAAAAAAAAGGCGTAGTACTAAAAAAAAACAAGAGGGTGGAAGTGATGAAATAGTTCGAGGTGTTAGTCCTATTATAAATGCAGTCAAAGGCATTGAATCATCTACTTCATTTGCTGCAACTGCAGCAAATCCTAATTCTAATACTTGGCTTAAGTATCCTACTAATGCACCAGTGCCTCCTCAAATAAATTCAGTACCATCATATGTACCGAGATCTCCAGATATGTCTGCAGCTCCTATACAAGCAGGTGGTAAAGATCATAAAAATATACGAGTTGAATTAAAAAAGAAAGGAATTACTAAAAAAGTTCATCTTAATCCAAAGAAATCAGAGGTTCTTAAACAAGGAAAAAAACATCAAACAAAAAAAGCACGTAAAGTTACACTAGGTGTATCAACTCTTCATAAACGTATTACCCGTGCTAAAAAATTACATAAAAATGTTAAGGAAATGCCACTTGATGCTTTAAAGGCAAAACTAATTAAGGGTGGATTAATTAAACCAAACTCAAAAGCACCAGAATCAGTCCTAAGACAGATTGCAGGAGATGCTGAAGTTGTTGCTAAAAAAGCACTTTAAGATTTGTAGTAATTAATATATAGAATGTTAAATTATATTATTGGAGGTATTGGTATTTGGGCTGTTACTAAATATGTACAAATAATAATGGCAAATTATATGATTAATCATCCATTTATGACTACACGATTTCAAGCAACTTTAAATCAACTTAAAATGGAATAAGGTTATATATTTAAAAATATATATGAATAGAGAAGAAATTAAATTATTGACACACGGTTTAAGTCTAACAGCATTAGCTGTTGGGTCAGTTATAATTGGTAGAAAATATTATGAAAATAGACAAGTATTAAAATGGGCTCAAAATAAAACAAATGAAATTAATTGCAGATATGATAATTGTTTTACAATTGACCGTTTAATTGATGCAAATTGCGTAGATGGTAAGACTTTAACAATTGGTATTAATGGAAAGGATAATCCTGATAATATTTTAAGTAAGCAGGGTATTCGTTTAGGGCAAGATGGCAATATTAAACGATTAGTTTCATTTATTAGAGCTGATAATGGTTTAATATATAATTTTGAAGATAATACTCGTCTTACTTTAACAAAAAATGATGATAAAAATAAAATTATATATTCATTTGAAATGCCTGGAAAAATAGTTGTAAAGGAAATAGATGATAAAATTATGGAATTATATAAGACAATTGGAATGTCAAGTAATGAACTTGATAGGATTGCTGAACTAAAATAAAGTATAAAGTTAAATTATGTTAATAAAAATAAATGGCTCAGAAGGATAATTTATATATTAAAGAGATTATTCAACAGAATAAGCCCTTTTTTATAGGAAGGATAGCAGGATGTGAATTAAAAGTTGCTTATTTTTATCAACAAGGTAAAATAATAGAAATAGTAAATGAACTTAAAGAATTGGAAAATAATGCAGGAATTTATACAAAAGATACCAATTCATTAAAAGAATATACAGAAAGACTTATAAATTCATATAATGTATGTACACTTATTGCAGAATGGGATCAATCAGGTAAAGTATTTGCACATACAGGTTTAGCTCAAGAATTTATTGCAAAAAGAACTCAAAATATACCTAAAATAAATGCATTGGCTTTAGAGCCCTATTATTTTAATGAAAATTGGATGTCAGAAATAAATAATAAAAAAATTTTGATCATTCATCCATTTTCCAAAACATTTTCCAAGCAGGCATTAAATTTTAAAAAAATTTTTCCAGAAAAAAAATGGTTTGAAAATTGTGACCTAAAATTTATTCAGCCACCATTTACCCTTGCGGGAAATCACCAAAATATTGACTGGCAGAATCATTTAAACAAATTTCTAGATTTATTAAAAGAAAATATAGATTTTGATATTGCATTAGTAAGTGCTGGTGGATATGGTATGTTAATTTCAGAATTTATTTTTAAGGAAATGGGTAAATCTGTGATGTATATTGGTGGTGCATTACAATTATTTTTTGGTGTAATTGGAAAAAGATGGTTTGATAATAAAGAGATTCTAAAGTTAGTAAATGATGATTGGGTAAGACCAGATAAAAATGATAAACCACATAATTTTACAAGGGTTGAAAAAGGATGTTATTGGTAGCTTAAAAATAAATATTATTCTAAAATATAGAAAATGAAGTCTATTGCAATTCTATCAGGATTGATTTTGGTAAATGCATCCATTAATATGAAGGCAGTATTTGAAGATTGGAAAATAGAAAATGGCATAAATTATGAAACTGAGTTGGAACATAGATATCGTTTTTCTGTTTTTACTGAAAACTATGCTATAATTAATGAAAGAAATGCTCTTGGTAGAACTGTAAAACTTGGTATTAATAAATTTGCTGATTTAACAAATGAAGAATTTATTGCAACGCATCTAAATGGATACAAGTCAACAGACGAGAAACATTATCTTCGCAAGGCTCTTCCGATTAAGGATTTACCAACTGAAGTTGATTGGACAACAAAGGGTGCAGTTACACCTGTTAAGAATCAGGGACAATGTGGCTCTTGTTGGTCTTTTTCAACAACGGGTTCTGTTGAAGGGGCCTGGTTTATTAAGACTGGTAAACTAGTATCATTATCTGAACAGCAACTAATTGATTGTTCAGGACCAGAAGGCAATCAAGGATGTAATGGAGGTATGATGGATAATGCCTTCCAATATATTATTAAGAATGGTGGAATTTGTTCAGAAGCAAATTATAGTTATACAGCAACACAAGGAACGTGTGAGAGTTGTAATCCTGTAGCAAAAATTAGTTCATATATTGATGTTACACCAAATAATACTCTAGCATTAATGACTGCAGTGGCACAGCAACCTGTTTCAGTTGCAGTTGAAGCTGATGGATTAGATTGGCAGTTTTATTTTGGTGGAGTTGTAACTGATAGTTGTGGATTAAATTTAGATCACGGGGTATTAGTAGTAGGATATGGAACTGATGCTAAACAGGGTGATTATTGGAAGGTAAAAAATTCTTGGGGACCAGAATGGGGAGAAGAAGGTTATATCAGGATTGGCCGAGGAAGTAAATTTGATCCTGCTGGAGAATGTGGTATTTTAATGGACCCATCATATCCAGTAGTGTAAATTTAAATGAATGAAATAAATATTATTTATCCTTGTTATAATACCTGCTATTATGATAGTGGGTTTATGGATGGATATATAATGGGTATTATAGTAATTATATTAGTAGTAGGAATGGTAATGCTATTTACTATTGAAAATGAAAATGAAAATGAAATGAAAAAAAATAATTAAAAATAAAATTAGCAAACTTACAAAATAGAAGACTTATATTTTTTAAGTATGTATAATAAAGAACTAGCAGATAAAATTATGGTAGATTATCGTATATGATGATGGATATAAAATAGGCTTAAAGCCTGAACACGATATATAAATGAAGCAATAAACGTGTAAAAAGCGTCTGAAATAATGTATCAGGAATATATTGAACTATACAAAACATACACTCAAAAATATGGTAATAAAACTGCCATTTTTTTGATGGTTGGATCATTTTATGAACTTTATGACATTCAGAATACTGAAACAGGTGAAACTGAATGTAATGTTAAAGAAATTGTTGATTATCTAGGTATTCAACTTTCAACTAAAAAGGGAGACTTTTCTGAAGGATGTGATGGACTTTTTGCAGGATTTCCAGATTATGTTATGCATAAATGGGCTGGTCGCTTAACCTCTGCTGGTTGGACAGTTGTTATTGTTGATCAAATTAAAGATGCTCGTGGTAAAGTTAAAGAGCGCAAAGTATCTCGTATTCTTTCACCAAGTACACATATTGAAAATATTATATCATCTGAAACTCCCTATGTAGTAACACTATACTTTCAACAAAATAATATGTGTGCTCCACAATTTGGTGCAGGGGCACTTGATCTTACGACTGGAACAACTATTACATATTCAGGACAAGCAAATGGCCGTTCTGATATTTGGACTGCAGACGATCTTGTGCAAATGTTAAGTGTATTTCAACCAAAAGAAATTATTATTTATTGGAAAACAGGGGATAAGGGAGTAACACCTGATAATATGCTATTTCGTAGAATTTTTGGTATCTCTCAAAACATTCCAATTCATATTCACCCAGTTGAAACTATTGGCTCTTTTTCTAAAGAACTTGTACGTACAGAATATCTGCAAAAAACATATTCTATTAAATCTGTATTACCGCCTAAAACATATTTAGGGTTACGCACAGATGTTGAAGAATTAGCTCTTCTATTTCTACTTCAATTTATTGAAGAACATTATCCTAGTATGCTAAAATCATTTCATCGTAATGAACCCTGGATTCCTCAAGCACGACTTATCTGTGGTAATCACGCACTAACACAACTTCAAATGACGGGTCAGAATGCCAATGAGACAGTAATTGGTCTTTTTGATAAGTGTATTACTCCAATGGGTAAACGTGCATTAAAGGATCGTCTTCTAAGCCCATATTCTGAAGCAAATGAAATTCGTTCTCGCTTGAATGAAGTTCAAGAATATATTCTATGGCCTGAAGATAAATCCAAAATGCTTGAAAGGCAACTGCGTTTTATGTTTGATCTTCCACGTCTTCATCGTAAAATTCTATGTGGACTTGTAACACCACAAGAAATTGCTGGATTATTTCAAACCTATAATGCTATTCAAGTAATTATGAATAAAGTAACAAATAATAGTTGTCTAAAGGAGCCATTTACTAAAGAAGAATGGACTAAATACATTAAAGTATTTCATAATGAATTTACTGAAGAAAAGGCTCATCAAGCAAATGGAGATATGACTGCATTTAATATTGATACATATAAAGAAATTGGAGAAAAAGAAAAAGAAATTAAAGAAACATTGAATGGCTTTCAGGTTCTTCGTAATGAGATTGCAAAAAATGGTGGTGTAAATGAAGAATCAATTCGTCTTGAAGAAAGAGAAAAAGAACCATATGGTCTAAAAGGCTCTACTGTAACATTACAACAACTAAAAAAGAATATTAAAAATCTTCCAGATGGTACAAAAATTTCTGAATTGAAATCTGGTGGTTGGATTGATTGTACAAAACTTCAACAATTAAATACTAAATTGCAAAAACTACGTGAAAGTCTTCAAAACTTAGTAAGAATCTATTTAGCTGATGCATGTCTAAAAATCTCTGAAGCAGGTCAAACTATTTGGACTATAATGGAATTTTGGGTATCTCATATTGATTGTACTCAATGTATTGGTAAAATTTCAAAAGAAAAAGGATTTTGTTGTCCTAAAATTGAAGATGTAGATGAAAGTGGTTCTTCACTTGATATTAAGAATATTCGCCATCCATTGGTAGAGACAACATCTAGTCGTGTAGCATATGTAAAACATAATATTAATTTAGGTCAAGATAATAAGGGCTGGTTAGTATATGGTATGAATGCATCTGGAAAATCTACATTAATGAAAGCTACTGGTCTTTGTGTTCTATTAGCCCAATCAGGCTGTTTTGTACCAGCAAAAGAAATGACTTTAAAACCATTCAAAGCAATTTATACGCGTATCTTAAATCAAGATAATCTTTTTGCTGGTCTATCTTCATTTGCTGTAGAAATGTCTGAACTTCGTGATATTCTAAGAAATGCAAATGAAAACACACTTGTATTAGGTGATGAACTATGTGCTGGTACTGAATCTATTTCTGCACAGGCTCTTGTAGCAAGTGGTATTCAGTGGCTCTCTACAAGAAATGCTAAATTTATTTTTGCAACACATCTTCACGATTTACCAAATGTAATTAATACAATAGAATTGGGCGTTGAAGTATGGCATCTACACGTAGAATATGATCCAGATACAAAAAAATTAGTATATGATCGTTCTCTAAGACCAGGCAGTGGTTCAACTCTATATGGTTTAGAAGTAGCAAGAGCAATGGATCTGCCATTTGAATTTATTGAACAGGCTCTAAAGAATCGTCATCAAATTATGGGTTCTACTGCACAAATTGATGCACTAGCATCAAGTTGGAATACTGAAATTGTAAGACGTAATTGTGAAGTATGTCATAAAAGTATAAAAAATAATTTAGAAGTACATCATATTAAAGAAAGAGCTTCTGCTATAAATGGTATACTAGATGATGGTACACATATGAATGATAAAAGAAATCTAATTGTAATTTGTGAAAGTTGTCATAATAATGTACATTCTGGTGTAGTAGAGATTGGTGATGTTAAGATGACATCAAATGGGCCAGAGCGTGAAATTAAGGAAGTACATTCTGTAAAATCTAATGATTCAGTGACATCTGATAAAAAACAAAAAAAAGGAAAATGGTCCAATGAAGAACGTGAAACAATCGTGGATACTTTGCGCAAGTATTCAACATTGTCTTTAAAGTCAATTAGTCACCTCTTAAGTTCAAAATATGAAATTGATATTAGTACAGGAATGTTAGGAAAGATGAGAAAGGAGATTTAACAAAAGTACTCAAAACTTAATTTAAGTAATATTTTTGGACACTTTTTCCTAAAAAGTGAATAATATTTTTGGGCACTTTTTCCTAAAAAGTGCTTAACGACGGAACCCTGCACCTTGTACAGTGCCACCACCTGGTTCTCTGGAAGTTGTTGTATTGGATGCACTAGAAAGTGACATTAAATCGCGAGTAAATTCTGCATTACCACCATCATCATCCTTTTGTAATAATTTCATAATGTGTTTGCGAAAAATAAGATTTTCTTCTGTTAATAAATCAATTTGTTTCCGGAGAGAATCTACTTCACGGCGAACAGTTACAATTTCCTGTCGAACAGGATTACCAATTTGATAGTTTAAACCACCACCATATAGAACTGATGTCATTTCTGGTGTCTAATGAACTTTTATTTTAATACATATAACGCAGTTAAATATTAAGTATATTTATTTTATATTTTAAAAATAAAAAAAATAAATTGTAAAAAATTGATTGATAAACCTTTCCGTAGATTTCGTAGAGATGATTATTCCAATTCGCTGTATGAACTGTGGCAATGTACTTGCAGATAAATGGTTGTATTATCAAGCAAAAGTAAAAGAATTGCGTGGAACAAATAAGCCAATGCCAATTTATATGGATGGAAAGTCTGTTCCGGATACTGCAGAGCTAAAAGTATTAAATCAACTAAATCTAAAAAGATATTGTTGTCGCAAACATATGCTAACCCACGTTGATTTGATTGATAAGATCTAAGAAATGGCAAAATGTAGAAAATGGTAAAATCAAAAAATGGTAAAATCAAAAAACAGTATAGAGGAAATGGAGTTCTTTATTCCAAGTTTATTATTGTTTTTAGTATCAATTGTTATATCATTTATTATAGCTCCTAGATTTACTCCATTATTTATAGCATTATTATCATTAGCATTTTTAACCTATGGAGTATATGATCACTATAAGATGTTTGCATCTGAATATCGTCTTAGTACTTGGCAACAATCATTAAAGATTTATGCTCCGGCCATAATGATTGGTGCCATAATTATATTTATAATTTATTCAATTTTAGCATTTTTTACAAAAGGTTCAGTACCAGTTCCTCCAATTCCAAATATAACAGAACCTAATAATAATAGTGTTACAAATCAAATTGTAGAATCACTTAATAAGGTTGCAAATGTATTTACAAATAATAAAAATGCAAATATGGTTGATAGGGTTAATGATAAAATAAATGATGTTAATAAAAATCGAACAAATATTTTGGGGTTAAATGATGGAAATGGAAATGAAAATGAAAATAAAAATAAAAATAAGAAAAATAATGGAAATCTTTCTAGAAGTTTTTTGGAAACAATATAATAAGAAATAATAGGAATGACTCGTAAAACTAGAAAACATCATTCAAGTAAAAAACATAAAGGAATTCATTCAATTCCTGAATTACGGCGTTCATTTGAACATATAGAATCATTTGTAAATGAAAGAGTTGCATCAAAGGAATCAAAAGAACAAATTATTAAGGATCTTCGTAAGGAATGGTCCAAAGTATTCTTTAAAGATCTTGATAAGAAATCTGCAGAGGCATTTGTATCAGATAGAATGAATAAAAAACATACAATTCGTCGTAGAACATCTAAACATCACGGGGGTGCTACTCCTGTTACAGGAAGTCCACTTGATTTTACAACTCGTGCTGGTATTTATTTAGCACCTGGACAAATTCCAGATAAAGCTGGGCATTTACCATTATCAGATGGAGGTAAATCATCATACGGTAGTTATGTTCAATATGTTGATAAAGGATTTTGGAATCCAGAACCAGGTCAGTCATATGATCCAGTACAAGGTCAAATAAGATTTCCAACATCAACTCCTATAGGTATGGGATCAAATACAGTACATTTTGGAGCAAAAGGTGGAAGTAGAAGAACTAGAAGAAGAGGGGGTACTCAATTGGGAGCAATATTAGATCAAGCCTTTACACATCCTATTTCATCATCTGCAGTACCAGGCAATCTTCAAAATATGCAAGATTTATGGTATGGAAAAAATGTAGGACCATCTCCAGACCAAGTTCAACGTAGTATTAATTATCAACTTGGATCAGTATATCCTAAACCTGTAACATTTTAATTACGTTTAATTTATATATAATAGTAATTATTAGTTTATTAAAGTAATAATTGCTATAAAGCAATAAAAGTAATTAAAAGTAATAAAAGCAATTAAAGAAGAATAATATAATATGCTAGATAGAATATGGCACTAACAGGAGATGAAGCTAGAGAGTTATCAAGAACTCTAATTGATAGGTATTTTCGTACGGTAAATTACCCATATACTCGTCATCATATAGATTCATTTGATCAGTTTTTACAACAGGATTTAGTTAGTATTGTTAAATCACAAAATCCAATTCTGATTTTAAAGGATCTTATAAATGAAAAGACAAATACTTATAAATATAAGGTTGAAATATTTGTTGGAGGTGAGGATGCAACCGCAATTGAAATAGGTACTCCGACAATTAGTCTTCAAAATACAGATGAGGTTCGTGTTTTATTTCCTAATGAAGCTCGTTTAAGAAATCTTACATATGCATCTCAAGTATATGCAGATATAATTGTTAAAATCACTTATACTACAGCAACAGGTCAAGTAATAGATTTATCACCACCTCCAGAAACATTTCAGAAATGGCCTCTTTTTAAAATCCCAATTATGCTTCATAGTCGCTACTGTATTCTTAATAATAAACCAAAAGAATTTTTAAGAGAAGTTGGTGAATGTCCTTTTGATAATGGTGGTTATTTTATTATTGATGGCGCAGAAAAAGTACTTATTACAAGACAAGAACAGGCATTTAATACATTATATGTAACGCCTCAAAATGATCCTAAGGTGTCAGTGTATGCATCTATTTCTTGTTTATCTGCTGAGACTCGACAAGTTAAAAGAATTGCTTTTGCTTTAATGCGTCACGTTGAAAAAGAAAAATTTACAGTTCATCCAACAATTCAGGTTTCTTTACCATTTGTAAGAAAATCAATCCCATTATTTGTATTATTTCGTGCACTAGGATTTCAATCAGATGAAGAAATTCTTAAAATAATATTTCCTGATTTTGATAGTCCAGAAGCTAAACTTCTTTTGCCTAAACTACAACCATCTATTATTGAAGGATTTCCCTTTCTTAATACGTATACAGCGGTTCAGTATATTAAGACACTAACAAAGGGATTTTCAATTGCACACGTATTAGACATTATTAAAAATCAATTATTTATTCATATGCCAAATGATGCATCATCTCAAGCATTATTCTTAGGAGAATGTGTTAGAAAAATTTTACGTGTTTCTGAAGGTTATGATAATAAAACCGACCGCGATGATACAAGAAATCAGCGCTGCCTAACAAGTGGCTTTTTGGTACAAGAACTCTTTAATAATTCCTATAAATTATGGATAAAGGCAAGTGCATTAGCAATAGATAAAGAATATAACTACAATAAACAAGTATTATATAAAGATGAAAACTTTAAAAATATATTCCAATCTGGTAATGATTCAAAGATATTTTTAACAGGTTTATTAAGTGAAATGATAATGAAGGGGTTTAAGGGTAAATGGGGGACAGGATTAGGTGAAGAAAAGACAGGTGTATTACAGGCTATGTCTCGTCTATCATATGTAGATTTTATGTCACATTGTCGTCGTGTTATTTTAGATTTTGATACTGGTATGAAGTTAACAGGTCCTCGTAAATTACATCCATCTCAATATGGTTATTTATGTACATCAGAGACGCCAACAGGTGCATCAATTGGTATTACAAAAAATTTAGCAATTATGACAGCAATTTCAACTGCATCACAAATGCCAAAATTTTTTGAGTGGCTTAGAACAACTGGTCGTGTATATAAACCTGAAGATGTTACAGAACAACAACGTATAATTTTTGTACCAGTATATATAAATGGTGGTATGTTTGGTTTTACCGCTAAACCATATCTCCTTACTAGAGTACTTAAAGCCTTTAAGCGCAGTGGATGTTTACCATATTCAGTAAGTATTTCATTTTCTATTCGTGATAGAATTGTGTATATTTATATGGATGCGGGTCGCCCTCTTCGTCCTCTTATTTGGCTTGATAATGGATCTATTCCAGTTGAAAAACTTAGAAGTTATCCTACTTGGCGTGATCTAGTTATGGGTAATCTTGAAATTCGTAAAAATGCTAATTTAGAATCAACTGAATTTATTGATCCACTTGCTGGAAAGACAAATAAACTAGAAGACTATCCTGATATTTTAGCTCCTCATACAGGTGCAATTGAATATGTAGATCCATATGAACAAAATGAAACATATATTGCAAATAATCCAGCATATATAAAACCAGAAACTACTCATATGGAAGTACATCCTTCAACAATTATGAGTATGATGACATCTCTAATACCATTTGCACCACATAATCAATCTCCTCGTAATCAACTTTCCTGCTCTCAATCTAAACAAGGTCTGTCTATTTATGCAACTAATTGGCGTAATCGTTTTGATAATACTGCACACGTTTTATGTTATGGTGAAATGCCTTTATCACGTACAATTTATAATAACTATTTGGGTGAAGGGAAAATGCCATATGGTATGAATATTGTATTGGCAATTGCTTGTTGGTCTGGTTATAATCAAGAAGATGGTATTGTAATGAATTATGATGCTATTCAACGTGGTATGTTCCGTTCAATGGCATTTCGTTCTTATGAAGCATATGAAGAGGATGATGAGAAGGCAAATACTAAAATACGCTTTGGCAATCCAGCTCTAATAGGAAATTGGAAGGATTTGAAACCAGGTCTAGATTATTCTAAATTAGATGAACGTGGTATTGTAAAAGAAGGTGAATATGTTGATGAAAATACAGTTATTGTAGGAGCATATATGATGAGTTCTTTAGCTGGAACTATTAGTGATGCATCTAAAACACCTCAAGTATGGACTAGAGGCCGTGTAGAGAAGGTTGTAGTGATGGTAAATAATCTAGGATTACGTTTAGTTAAGATTAGAGTAGTTCAAGACAGAATGCCAGAGTTAGGAGATAAGTTCTGTTTAACAGATGACCACGAAGTATTAACAACTAATGGATGGAAATCAATAGCATTAGTAACTAAAGATGATAAAGTATGTACTTTAACTGAAAATGATACTATTACATATACTGAACCAACTGAACTATATAAATTTAATTGTATAGGTGATGAATTATATAACTTGAAATCACAACAAGTTGATTTACTAACAACTTTAAATCATAAAATGTATATTAAGAGGCATAATTCTGATAAATTTATTTTAGAAGAAGCTAAAAACATAATTGGAAAAAGAGTTCAATACAAAAAAGATGCTATTAATAATAATAACGATTATCAACTAGTATTAGATGAAATAAATCATCATTCTGCTAATAATATTAAGCTTGATATGGATTTATTTCTTGAATTTTTAGGATATTGGATTTCAGACGGATGGGTATATGAAATAAAGCATACAAATAAAGAATCTGAATACAGAATTGAAGTATGTCTATGTAGGGATGAAGATAGAAATAGATTTACAACTATATGTAAAGAGTTAGGATATAACACATATTCTAGTAGTGATAATACAAAAATATATATTACAAATAAACAATTAGCAGTATATCTTAATGAGTATAGTAATGGAGCAATAAATAAAAGATTGCCTGAGTGGGTCTGGAAATTAAGTGAGCGTCAAGTAAGAATATTAATAAAAGGATTAATAGCAGGAGATGGTACTATTACAAAGAATGGCGTTGAAAGATTTTTTACATCATCAAATATATTGGCAGACCAATTCCAACGTCTTTGCTTACACGCAGGATGGTCTGCTAATAAGTCAAGAGTATATGAAGCTGGAACTAAATTTACAATCAAAGGAAAAAATACACAAGCTAACGCTGACTACTGGGCTCTAACAATTAATAAACATAAAAATAATCCTATGATAAATCACGGTCATACCAAAACACAAAATGGGCAATCTGAAGAAATAATAACTTTTACTGGAAATGTATATTGTATTCAAGTTCCATCACATATATTTTATGTCAGAAGAAATGGAAAACCTGTATGGACAGGTAATTCAAACAGACACGGTCAGAAGGGTACAATTGGTGCTATGTTAAGAGGCCACGATATGCCTAGAACAGAATCTGGTATTGTACCAGATATGATTATGAATCCACACGCTATTCCATCTCGTATGACTATTGCACAAAATTTAGAGCAACTTTTAGGTAAGACTGCTGCACTAAGTGGTGCTATTGGTGATGCAACTTCATTTATGAATGATGGATCACCTCAAGAAGATATTGGTGGAATTTTAGAACAATTAGGTTATGAAAAATATGGTAATGAAGTAATGTATAATGGTGCAACAGGTGAGCAAATTCCAGCAGCAATTTTTATTGGACCTGTTTATGGTATGCGTTTAAAGCATATGGTTGAAGATAAATGGAATGCTCGTGGTAAGGGTCGCAAAGAGGTAAGAACACATCAACCAACTGGTGGACGTGGAGCACAAGGTGGTCTAAAGATTGGTGAAATGGACCGTGATGCTATTATTGCACACGGTGGTATGGCATTTGTAAAAGAATCATTTATGGAGCGTTCAGATGGCGCAAAAATCCCATTATGTGTTGCGTGTGGTACGATTCCAATTTATAATCCACGTTTAGGAATTGCTATTTGTTCTTTATGTGATGGCCCCGTTAAATATATTGGTGATACCGCAAATAATCTAGAAATTCTACCACCACTTGGGCGTCCCAAATCCAAAATAGTTGAAGTTGAAATGCCATATTCTACAAAACTCTTATCACAAGAACAAGAAGCATATCTAAATTTAACTATGCGCTATATAACAACAAGTGGGGTACAAAGATTACAGCCGCTAGAATTTTCAGGTACATCAAGTGAAGTTATTAAAGAGCTGCCAAGATTAATTTTACCAGAGACAGTAGTACCAGCATATATAGAGGATGTTCCACAGGCAGTTTTAACAGTGGAGCAACTTCGCACAATGGGAGCACAATTAGCGGCAATGTCAGAACAGGAGAAGGCATCATTGGATACAGTATTAGAAGAATCACCAGAAGGTATGGTATTAGAGCAAGATATACAAATGAATGCAATGGCACAATTACAAAATAATATGACACAGCAACAACAACAACTGCAACAACAAGAATTACAAGAACAACAGCCACAAAATCAAATAATGATGCCATCACAAACAATATCACCGTCTGGTTCTATAATTGGTGGTATGCCTGCACCAAACTTAGAAACTATGATTGGTGGTGAAGGTATAGTTAATGGGCCACAAGTACCTGGTAATGGACCAATAATAGCTGTAAGAACAGATAATGAAGCAATGATGGCTGATGGTATAATGCCAGGTGGATTTAATATGGGTCGTCAACCAAGAAGAAATCCCTATAGGAGTTTTGGTGGAATGGGTGGAATGGGTGGAATGGGGCCAATGATGCCATCTGTTCAAAGTTATACACCAATGGAGGGAGGAAATAGTGGAGGACTTTCATCTGGGTCTATAAAAATTACAAAATTAGAATAGAAAAATTGACAGCCTAAAATTCAAATGCGATGATTAGGAAAATGAACGATAACTTTGTATTCATCGATAATGTCTATCGTAGTCGTCTAACACTACTAGATATTCTTGAAGAAAGAGGATATAATGTTGAAAAGTATCGTAAATTCTCTCCGGCCGAAGCAACTGCTGCGGCAACTGCATTTCCAAGTCTAAGCTTTAAAGTTTCAAAGAAAGATGATGAAACAAAAGTATGTGATGTAAGATATGCTAACATTAGCCGTCAAAAACTAGATACATTCTTTGATGATATTGAAGATGATGATACTGAAAATACAGAAGTAGTTGTGATGATGATGAATCCAGTAACAGATGCACATCACGTTATTGCTTTAAAGCAATATATGAAAATGAAAGAATCAGGCGAAAGAGAGCGTAGAAAACTACGTGTATCATTCTTTAGTATTGAAACTCTAGTAATTAATCCAATGAAACATGTGCTTGTTCCAAAACATCAAATTGTTGATTCAGAATATCATAAAGAACTAATGGAATCACTATATATTACTTCTAAATCTAAGTTTCCTGAAATTAAATTTCATATTGATCCAATTGCTCGTTGTATTGGAGCAGTTCCAGGTGATATTGTAAAAATTACTCGTCCTAGTGCATCTGCTGGTGAATCAATTATTTATCGTGTGTGCGCACCTTAAACTTTTTAGAAAAAAGTTCGCAAAAATAATTTTAGAAAAAAAGCGCCCAAAAATAAATAGTTTACAAAAATAAATAGTTTACAAAAATAAATAGTTTACAAAATTATTTATTTTTGATTTATTTTATTTTATTTAAATAAAATTTTATTTGCGATGTTTATTTTTTGTATGGCGTCTTGATTTTCTTTTTCCACCATTTATTTTTTTATTAAAATTTTTATTTATTTGTGTATTAATCATTTTTTCATTATTTATATTCTTTTCTTTTACATTTTCACTTGTACTTACTTGTAGAGGGCTATTTGGGATAGGCATCATAGGGATATCAGAAATAGAATTACTTTTATATGAAAAATTATAATGTGGTGTCTTACCATTTAAATATAATTTCCATTCATTTTTTTGAGATCCGGACATTACTAATAAATGCAAAGAAATAGAAAATAATAGCGTAGCTTTTTGTCAATAGGATAACCAGGAGAACTATGTCGTGGATTGAAAAAAGAGCAGAGTTTCAAAAAAGATTTGATCAACTTTCTCAAGAAAATGTTCAAGGATTAATTACGGAATTAAATAAATCAGTAGGAAACTATATTTCAAAGGGTGGGTTAAGTCAAGATCCACATAATAATCCAAATTATAACCAAATTATAAAACTTACACAAAGAGCAAATGATATTAAGAAAAGATATGCGGCATTAAATGATGATATTATTAAATATGTAACAACACAGGCGAAAGATGATAATTTATCAAAATTATTAACTGAAAATGGTGAATTATCAAAGCATATTAATCGATTGGAAAAGATACAAAATGAAATGAAAATTGATGTTACTTCAGCAATTGCTAGAGATGAATTACTCCGGTCTCGCAATACAGATGTAACTAGTCATCAATTATTTTTATTAGGAAAACCAATAAGAAAAGGTTTAATTCCATATTTATGGGTTTTATCTATCTTATTTATTGGAGTAGGTCTTGTTATATTTAAAATGACAGCACCTTCCCTTGGACTAGGGGCATCACCAGAAGTTTCTGGATCTATTTTTGGAATGTTATTAGAATTTATAACTAATAAGGTTGTATTAGGATCACTATTAATATCAGTTTTAATTGTTATTTTATTTTTAGGATTAAAAATTGCAGGTGTATTTGGTAAATAACTATAAAAAGTAAAGTTAAGATAGTAGAATGTCTTGCCCTTCTAAGACTGCAATAACAGATAGTGAATTAAATGATAGATATATGACTAATACAAAACCAGGTTTATTACCAAGTACGGCCCCTGGTGTTTCCGATAGAGATGGAAATGGAATATTAAATAAAACAGCTATACAAACAATTATTGGATCTTTAAAAAATTCAGGTGTACTTCCAGTACCAAATTCACAAAATACAGACTTATATATGAAAAAGGTAGATGAATTATTAAAAGATGCACAATCTGAATATTGTTTTTATGAATCCAGATATAAATATGCTCTAGAGAGATTATTAAATGCTATAAATCAAGGATATATAAATAATTCAGGTGATGTTCAAAATACAATTCAAAAATATTTAGGATATACACAAATATTAAATCAGCAATTAAATGATTTAACACAAATTATAAATGGAATTACTGAGGACATGTTATTATCAACAAGTGGTCTAGAACAACAAGTTAAAGAATTTGATAAGAAAATGAGAGATCAGCAAACGAAATTACAGGCTCAAAATAAGACTATATCCTCAAATCAAGCTGTAATGGAATTAAATAAACAAATGGTTAAATTTACAGAACAAAAAGCAAAGTATTCCAATAATCTATTGGGGCTATATAGTTTTCTTAATATAGTTGCATTAGGTTTATTAATATATGTTTATAAATCAGCCAGAGATTAAACTTAAAATTGTTGAAGCTAATTTCTTTAAACGAACTAGGAATGTCGAATCTAAGTCAGATTATAGATTATACACAGTTATTTCAAGATGTTGAATTAGCTACTGCAGTTGGTCAATTAAAACAGAATCCAGCAGAACTTCAACAATTTTTACAAAGTCAACAAGGAAAGATTTATTCAGATGTTATAAAACAAAAAGATTCTACATTTCAAAAAGTCTACGGAGATTTAAATCGTGCATCAAAAGCTCAAGAAGCAGTTTTAATGCTTGATAAGCGTAATCAAGAATTAGCTAATATTCATCAACAAATATATCAAACACAAGAAAAATCAGCTAATGCTGTAACTGATGATAAGAATCTAGCAGGTCGTAAATATGAAATGAATCAATGGTCTATTGGTAATAAAAATGATACACTATTTGTTTTTTCAGCCTTATTTATTCTTTTATCAGCACTAATTCTTTTAACAGTATTATGGCGTATGGAATTAATTGGAGGAGGCCTATGTGGTGGATTAGCAGCCCCTCTTATAATTATTTTTATAATGATAGTAATTTATCGTGCTAATTTTACAAATGTCTGGCGTGACAAACGATTCTGGAATAGAAGAACATTTGAAGGTAAGTATGGTAAAATTCCAGTACCATTATGCCCTGGATCACTATCAGGTATTGAAAAAGGATTTAGTTCATTAGAATCAAATATACAAAGTGGTATTAATAATGCTGAACAGACAGTTTCATCTGCATCACAAACAGTAGCACAAGATATAGCATCTATTGCACAAAATGCCGCTCCCGCCACTTAATAAATAAATAGTTAAAATACAAATAATTTAGATATATTGTTTTGTATAAATAATAAAAAACATTATATCAAGTTGATAATAGTATGGCACAGGCATTAATAGATAGTCAGATTAAACCAAATTATTCCCCTCCGCAAAAGTGTCCAAATGGATGTGCCCGATGGAAAAATTTAGCAGATGATGGTAATACACAAAATCAATATCAAGCTGATGCTGTATGGCTAAATGGTTATATTCCAGATGAAGCAGGGAATCAATGTGCACAACCTGATGGATTTCCTGGTGAAGGACCTTGGTGCTATTGTAAAGGAACAAATGATAGTTCTTGGGGATATTGTCAAGCTGCTCCTCCAACTACACAAGTAACACCAACAGAAACAACAACAATAGAACCAAAATTTACTACAAATCAAAATGATAGAGACTTAAAAGCATCTGTTTGTAAATCAACACCAAATGGACTTAATAATCTAGATAGTGAAATTAATAATTGTACTTCAACAACTGAGATAAAGCGAAATAATAATTTTGCAGCAAATACATTAAAAATACAACAAGATATTATAACATTAACAGGAATAACTGCAGATTCATTGGTAATGGGTGATACTCTATTTGGACAAGCAGGGCATAGTGATGTTAGAAAACAGTTAAAGGCACGAAATGAGGACTTAAAGGCTAAAAAGGGGGAACTAATGAAAAAAATAGACAAAGATGAAGCAATAATTGAACGATCAAATAGAGATTTTTCAGATGTTAAAGATACAATTTCAGAACCACAATCTACAAAAGTACTACGATTTGTAGAAGACTATACTTTAGCTATTTTATCAATTGCTTATCTTTTTATGGTTATTGCAATTATTTATGTATATACAGCAACATCAGAATTAAAATTAATAGCGTTTGGTAAATCATTTGTAGCAAGTATATTTTTATCTATGTTTCTATTTATGTTATTATTTTTCTTAACATAAAAAATATTATATTATTTTATTTTATAATTAATAATAAGCTATTAAGCATTTTCAAGTAGAGATTTTTCATATTCCTCAATATCTGCATCATCTTCAAATAGACGCATAGATAGGAAAGTCTTCTTATCTTTGGGTTCACCACATTTATCACATAGACGTTTATATAGATCGGTTTGATTGAGTTTACGTCCTACACCTCCACCAACAGATTCATACCAGTTTTTATAAACACGGAAGATATCTTTGATGTTTGCTTCATATCCACCTTTAGTAATCTCACGAATACGAGCATTCATAAACTTACCAACAGAATCAAATGACTCTTGATATTTATTTGATTCTTGTGTTACAATAGCAGGTACAGGACCAAGACCATAAGGTAGATATTCAGTTGCATAAATATGTACAAGGCGAGACATAAAGAGAGTTCGCCATTTCATCATATTTGCATCAAGTTGATTATCACGAGGATAAATGTGTGCATCAGGATTAATATCTTCCACATTAGGATCAACGAATTTAGATTCAAAAGGAACTGCGCGAACACGACGCCAAGTACCTCTATCCATAGTATTAATAGCGGGGAATGCATTACATAACATAAAGATTTTACCAGTAATTTTGAATTTTGTTTGATCCTCAAAGAGGCCACGTGCCTCTACATCATCCTCACCAGTGAATTGTTTCATACGAGAAGTATTTAGTGGCTCACGATCATCTGGTTCTGCCATATAGATGAAACGCTTATTACGAATAGCCATAATTTCAGGATTAGCAGCACCAGCATCTGGTCTTTTACGAGTCATAGCCGTGCTTTGTAGGGAACTAGTATAATCACCTAGAGTCATACACATAAGATCTACCAATTTACTCTTACCATTACCACCAACACCAATCCACGTTTCATAGGTTTGTTCTTTGTTAGCACCCTCAAGACAAGAGGCAAGTTTGCGCCACATATACTTACGAAGTTCAGGACGAGGAAATACTTTAGCCATAAAGTTATCAATTTCATTATGAATAGGAATTTGTTCAGGATCATTGGGATTGTATTTAACATAGTCAATTGCTTCACAATTTTTAGTAGGATAACGTCCAGCCATAAAGGTTACAAAGTCAGATGGCTCAGCTTTTCTAAAGTTAACATAATATTCATTAGTGCCATCATCTTTCTTACGAATTGCGTGAAGATCTACAATACCATTATTAAAACCAATTAAATACTGATTGGAGTTTAGTTTCTGAGCAAAATCTTCTTCATAGAAGAGACCAATACAATCTTTCATAACAGAATCTTTGAAGCCTGAAGTATATAGTGATTGTTCGATTTTAAGCATTTTTTTCATTCGGCTATCAATGAAGTTCTGATCAGTATTAGATTGTTCTAGTTTTTTACGAATGGATGTGCGAGCTTCAATAATAATCTCAGCAACTTCAGTTGTCATTTTATTACGAAGTTCAATGCCTTGGGCTAGCTTCTTCCAACAGTTACCTGTAAATTCATACCAATCTACTTTTTTAGAATCAACTGCAGCACAATAATTATTTTCATACATACGTTTCATTAGGCGTGCAATGTGTGTATGTGTCGCGTCAACTTCACGTTCAACAAAGTCTACAAAGCTATTGTTCATAATTTCGCGATAGCGTTTAGGATTATCTTGTTTTGCCCACATATGAAGAGAGCGAATAGTAAATTGTCTTTCACGTTGTGAACGGGTCCATCCACGATTCCAATCTCGCAGAAGAGAATTTACATTATTTTCACTAGCTTTAGGGGATTTATTACTAAATTCCATCCAAGCATTAAACATTTCTTCAGATGTATCAATATTATGTAGGCACCAACCAACTTCAATCCAGGATTGATAACCAGATGCACGTTCTGCAGATAAACATTCAGTTGCAAGTAGTTTACAGGTTACAATTTTATCACGTTCAAACTGTTTATATACATTTGAGGAAGTTGTACTAACAACCATAATATTTTCTTGCTGAGATTCTTCAACTACATTATTTAGAATATTACGCTTACCAGTACAATAATCAAGTCTTTCTTTCCATTCCTCGTGTGTATCTTCATTTATAGGAGGAATATCAGTATTAATATTATAACGAATTGATAGAAGTTCAAGTAGTTGACGAGAAGTATAGTTATGAATATCTTCTTCATAGAAGGATTTATTTACAGGATCATATGTATAAACGGAAGCTAATGTATAAGAGGGAATATCAAGTTTAGATTCACCATAAAAGAACCATCCATTTTTTTTGGTAATTGCTTCATCAAATACATCTTTTTCGGTATTAATATATCCAGTATTGTTGAAGGAGTTAGTAAGATTTCCAAGTTCAATGGACCGATGGCGTAGTACTTGTTGATGTTCAGAGTGTAGTACTAGATCAGGGCACTCAATATGTACACCATCTTTAATGACACGATTTAGTGTATTAGCTTTTTTATCTTCATAGGGTGCAGGACGTAGTGTAATAAAGAAGCGTAGAGGACGATCCTTATCAAGTTTATAGTAGTGAGTAATATTTTCTACATAGTTGGCAATGAAGTTATGAATATGTGATAATTCAAAAGTGCGATGCAGAGATTTACCTGCAGAGTATTTGAAGTCAAGATCAATTAGTAGTGGTGTTAGTAGATCATTGCGGCGTTGTTCAACTAGATTTAAGGGGCGTTTATTTTGATCGAATAGATAGTCGTGTAATAGGTTAAGAAAATCATTATATTCATCATCTTTAACGTGGAATTTACCTTTAACGGTACCCATACCCGTAAAGGCTACATCGCTCTTTTCAGTGACTCTATGTGAGTCAAGGAATAGACCGAGTGGAGATTCAAGGAAGTTCTCTGTAATAGTAGGCATTGTGATACGACTACTCATCCCTTTTCTCATCCGTCAAATTTTATTCATTGAAAAAACTCAATAATTTATACGCAATGTATTAAAGTGCTGTGAATTTATATTATAAATATTTATTTTACTTTAAAATAATTCTAATTTTTAGAAAACTACGGATTTAAATTATCAAAATGATAAAATTATCAAAATGATAAAAATATTAATATAATATATAGAAGATGAATAAAAATACAGAAGATTTAATAAAACGTATTGAGAATAAAAATATTAGTCTTACGAATGATCAAAAAAAAAGAAATGCGCAACAATCCTCAATTTAGAGCCGAAATAATTGAGGATCTAGAAAGTGGAAGGGATAAACAAGATATAGTTCTTAGAATTAAAGAGTATACGACAAATATAAATAGAAATTTATCTAATTTTGCAGGATATACAAAGGGTAGAAATACATATATGGCTAGTACAAATGGTGGAAAACGCAAAACGCATAGAGCTCGTAGAACTCATAGGCGTAAAGTTACAAGAAAAACTAGAAAATATTGTAAATAAATCTATACAATAGGTAAAATATTTTTGATTTAAGTCAGAGAAAATAAAATTGATTTAAAACGGTTTTATAAATATTAGTAGGATAATCAGAATGAAAGATAGCGACTTTTGCCCAGTTTGTAAATATTATTTATATCTTGATCAAAATGAAGATACGCTCCGACGTATTTGTCGTAACTGTGGATATCAAAAAGAAGATAAGAAAGGTGGTCTAATTCTTGAAATTGATCTGAAAGAGAAAACTTCAGAGGGTTATAAAATTCTTATGAATGAATTCACTAAACAGGATCCGACACTTCCTCACGTTAATACTATTAAATGTCCAAATGCAGGATGTGCTTCAAATACATCAGGAAAAGAAAGAGATGTAATTTATCTAAAGTATGATGCTACAAATTTAAAATTTCTCTATATCTGTAATGTATGTGATACACAGTGGCGTTCAAAAGCTTAAAATATTAATTAATATTATCTTCTAAATAATTATAAATATAATATATTTTTAATTATATATGAAATCAGTTTTAATTGTGGGAGCAGGCCTATCAGGATGTACATTAGCTATAAAATTAGCAGAAGAAAATTATATTGTTCATATTATTGAAAAAAGAGATCATATAGCTGGTAATTGTTTTGATTTTATTGATAAGAATGGTATTTTAGTAAATAAATATGGTGCACATATTTTTCATACAAATTCTGAAAGAGTTTGGAATTTTGTTAATAGATTTTCTGAATGGGTTCCTTGGTATCATAAAGTAATAGGTAAAATAGAAAATAAATTATTCCCTATACCTGTAAATATTGATACTGTAAATATTCTATGTAATACAAATATTAAATCTGAAGATGAGATGATAAATTATTTAAATGATAAGAGAATTCCAGTAGATAATATAACAAATAGTGAGGAAGTTGTACTTAATAAAATTGGTTTAGAATTATATGAAAAAAAATTTAAAGATTATACTTATAAGCAATGGGCAAAATTTCCATCTGAGCTTGAATCAAGTGTACTAGAAAGAATTCCAGTTAGAAGTGATTATAATGATTTATATTTTTCAGATAAATATCAGGCATTACCTAAAAGTGGATATACAGAGTTTATTAAAAATATGTGTAATCATACTAATATTAAAATATCATTAAATACAGAATATGATGAAAAAATGAGAAGTAACTATGATTATGTTATATATACTGGACCAATTGATTTATATTATTTAAAATATAATTATCCAAAATTGGAATATCGAAGCATTAATTTTGAAACCGAGTATTTAGATATAGATTATTATCAAACTAATTCAGTTATCAATTATCCATCTTTAAATGAAAAATATACAAGAATTGTTGAGTATAAACATTTTTTAAATCAAAAGGTTCCTAATAAGACTACAATAGTAAAAGAATATACAACAGATGAAGGTGAGCCATATTATCCAGTTCCAACACAAAAGAATAGAGAAATATATGAAATGTATAGAAAGTTAGCAATTGAAGATGAGAAAAATGGTGTGTATTTTTTAGGTCGTTTAGCTAATTATAAATATTACAATATGGATACTGCAATTGAAAATGCACTTGATTTTTTTGATAAGTTTAGTCAGAATTTGTAAAAATCATATGCCAGAATCGTTCCAAACAAAATCCTTCAATTGGGTTAATATCATAATCAACTAACTTTATAATTCTTTCATAGAAACTTTTAGGACGTGATAAAATACTTTCTTTAGATACAATAAATTGTGCTCCAGCCCCAAATTCAAATGGATGACTTGGAGAAAATTTTCCTTTTTTATCGAAAAAAATATTAAAACATTCTAGTAATGGAAGACCACCAAGATGAGTATTATCTGATTCTAATGTAGTTACATATTTTAATCTATAAATTGGTGTAAATGGTTTATCAATATTATTTTTAAATAATGAAAAAAATGATTCTAAATCAGATATATGATCAAATGGATTACCCTGTAAAAAAAATGTATAATCATCTAAATTATCATAATTATTTATAATATGATATAAGTATGTATGTCCTTCTCTTCCAACATTATTGAGTTGTATGCAAGGATGAGGTGTATTAGTAATAGGATTTCCTTTATTATATATTAAACAGTTATTAATATTATTGGCCCACGATATATCTTCATTATACCTAGCAATAACAACTTTCATTTAATAATAATATCATTTATTTTTTAGGTTGTATTATATGCGTTTTTCTTCATATTTTTTGATAACATCAAAAATAATTTGTTTAGCTTGCATTAATTCATTAGAAGTAGGAATAATAAAATCTTCAGAGCCATCCGGACCAGGATCCCATTTTAAGCAGAATTGTTCAAGAATTTCTTTCTCAATTAAGCTTACATCATTTACGTTACATTGTAAAATTAAATAAATCTCTGATCCTTTCGTATATTTATGAAGACGTGTAATTCTAGTATCAGGGCATTGAGAGGTACGACCAACTTTATATATTTGACGATTAAGTGATTTAAATTCACGTGTACGAACTAAATAAATATATCCGTGTTTTTCATCTATGTTATATGTCATACCCTTCATAACACGCCGTCTTTGACCCTGTTGAACAGCAATTGCAACTTGTTTTGTTTCGGACGGTTGAACTATTTCATTTTCATCACTTGATAGATCTGATGGATTTGGACCATATTCGGACATATTATTCTGTACTAATAACGCAAAAAAGCCCTCTCGCATTTCCCACACAGGAAACACGAGAGGGCTTATAAGCCTGGCAACCCATTACTAAAGTTTAATAAAGCAACAGGAATAACTGAATACTATATAGTACCAATTATTTTACGCCATCTTCAACCTTACGATTAAAGATACCATCATACTTACATCAAACACTTTCTTAAAACAACCAAAATAAATGATACGCTTTAAGAACATCGATATTAAAAGTAGCGGATGGATTTTGTTTTAGGTTTTTAAACCCAAAAACCTATGAATGACATTTGGAACTTTAACAAAAGTAGTGGTATTTCACGATCGTTCTTTTCAAGAACTCCCACTTATTCTACACAACATAATTGTCTAGAATTCCTTATATCAACAGCATAGGCACTGCATAACCATAATATATTATATAATAAAATTTGCTGTATATTTCCTTCCTTATATAGGTCTGCTCTAACAGCGAACATCATTAAAACATTCTATTAGAATGGCAATATGTTCTAATCGAGCAGTATTGTTACACATAATTTTATCGTCGTCCCCTATAGCGTCTTAGGCGAACCTAATTCCCTACATAGTCAAATAAAATTATATATAACAAAAATGGTACATAATAATAATAAATCGCGAATTTATTAAAGGATGATTAAATAGCATGGTTCAAATAATATGACATCACCTTTTCAAGTAGTCACCACTTATCTGACAAATGCGAGGCCTCATATCCAATTATATATGCACCAAACACTATAGAGTAGCACAGAATCCATTAAAATTTAAATTAAACCCTTTAATTTTATTTATAGTGTGGCTGTTAAGATTCTTAATGCACAGGAAACAATACTTGGAAGAAATTACATAAGAAAATCGCTTACTTTAATTTTTATTGGTTTAGTTTTCTAATTTTTATTTTTATTTTTATTTTTATTTTTAATTTAGTACTAAATTTGCACACATTACCCTCTCTGTATCCACAAACTATAATAATAGTTGTATATATTTGCTGTAGAGATACTGGAGTAATGAATATATCTAACTCCATTAAGCATACAAATTCTGTATTCGTTAAATAATTATAAAGCTTAATTAGGTAAATTGCTGTATGAATACATATGCTTAATGGAGTTAGTTTTATCTTATATGGGATAGGAAGGTACTGCTTCCTATTGTATATTAGTTCTTAGTCTTTAAATCCTTTTCTAGAAGAGGATAGGCTTTATCAAAAGCCTCAGATATAAATCTTTCAATTGAAAATTTCTTAGTTTCATTACTATAATTAATTATATATTTATATGAATGAATAGGCCACATATATATTTCAATAATAGCATCTTTATTATCTCGAAGAATATGTATTAGAACTGAATTTCTTAGATCATTAATAATTTGTGTTTTTATAGTATCATCAATTATTCTATCTCTAAATGATTTACTTTCATACATATTATATATAATTTCATTATTTATAGTAAATGCATAACAACCCGTATTTATCATACTTTTAACACAATCAATAAATTCATTATATTCATCTGTATTTGATTTAAATTCTACTTTAATATGATTAGGCATTGGATCATAAATATTACAATTAGGAAGCATTGTCATTTTATATATATTTTAATTAATTTTATATTTCAATTTTACTCAGGATGAATTTCATTCCATACCTTACGTACTTCATCATATCTTTCATCATCTAGAATAGCACGCATACCTAGATAAGGAGTAATTACTTGAATACCCCCTTTCTGGAGTGCTTTAAGCATTGAAGGAGACCAACCAGATAGTTGTACTACACCTTCTTGATCAGCTTTTGCGTGAAAATCTTTATAGTTTGCACTTAGATTCCAAATAACAATACGAGGTGCTTTCCAGCCATTACCTTCACCCCATAACTCTTCACCTGCCATTTTAAACTCATTACGAATTTTCTCAATCTGTGTATCCCATTTTGGTACTACATTATTCCCATAGTATCTATATTCCTGATTGGCTGCATCAAAACCCATATCAGTAAACACAATTAGATCTTCAGGTTCTTCACCAACAGGTACTTTATGTTGTACCATTTTATCAAGAATACGTGTACAAGCTTTATAGAAATTTGTATTTAGACCTTGACCAAGAGAACCTTTAATGCTATTAAGTTTCTCTTTAAGAGTACTAAATTCTGCAAAAGAATGCCAACGAGGCTCAGCATCAAATGTTAGAATATGATCCTTAAAAGCACTATGATTAATCTCAGATACAAGAATACCAAGAGCAAGAGAGATTAGTTTAGGAAGCCCGTTCATAGAACCACTAAAATCACACATAGGTACACACTTACCAAGTCCACCTAGTTTTAATGTTTCATCACGAATAGATACCCATTGTCCCTGATTAATACCAAGTTCATCTTCTGATGTATGACAAGATAGAGCTTTTACTACAAGTTCGTGAGGCATTACAACATTTGCCCCGTGTGCTTTTTTCTCACCCTTAGCAAGTGCTTCAATAAATTCTTGAAAATGTTTACGACATTCCATACGATCCTCTGATTCAGGATAGCGAAGACTTTGAATATAAGATTTTTTTACAGGTTCATTAAGAAAAGCCTTATTATGATTTTTTAGACAACGACCTGGAACTGTTTCAGGATTAATTTCTGCCCAGCTTTTACTGCACATATTAATTTCCACAGTTTTTAGAGCCTTATTCATCATACTAGTATCTTTGCGATATCTAACAATGCGCTTACGCTCAGAATTTTCAGCAATATAAATAAAATTTGCAATTTTTCTAGCAAGACCTGGATAATTTCCAGATTTTTCACGAGGGAGCCATTTAGCAAGTAGAGACATTTTAGATAGTTGATTAGAATGACACCTATATAGATCATCACCAAATTGTTTTTTAGTAATATTAAAAATAGTAGATTCTAGTTCAGGAATAACTTTTAGAATTTCCCACATATCACGCCAACAACCATATTCAGGAATTAGATGAATCATTTTATGAACCATTTCCTTATCGTGTTCATATAGAACATTAATAAAATTATAAAATAGACGACGTTCGCCTTTTCCACCACGCACATCACGGGTCTGAAATGCCATTACGAACATATCACGCATTTCATCATTGATCTTTCGCGCAAAGATTTTTGTAACATAATTTTTAATATAATCAGCCTCAAGGCCACGGTTTAGCATTGTGAAAAGGGAGACTCTGTAATCACCGACTCCCTCTTCAGTATAGACATCGGCACCGTTAATACCAACTTTAGTTGTATCTTGAGAATTCATTGCTTGCACAAATGCCATTGTTGTCACACTACATAATATATTATCTAAGGCTTTAAATAGTATAAAATGTATATAATAGAAATAGTAAATGAAGAAATAAAAGAAGGCAATTGGGGTGATTTTACTGTTCATAAAGAATTTAATGTAAAATATAATCCACATATGTCTATTACACGAAGAATTTCTAAAAAAATAATAAAATATACAACTAAAAATAATAAAAATAATAAAAATAATAAAAATAATAAAAATTATTGTAAGAAAACTACTCGTAAAAATAAAACGAATGGTATTAATGGATATATATTACAGGAAGTTAAAAAACAAACAAATGCATATGTTCTATGTAAAAATGGTTTAAAAAAAATAAATAATATTGCAAATTTCACTAATAATAATGTATTATATATGAATGATTCATATTATGAATTATTTCCAGTTTTAGATGGTAAAGCGTGTTATGGCGATAATTTTCAAAATGGAGAGATATTGCGTTATACTATTGATGAAAATGGTGAATCAGGAGGAGATAATAATCCACCTACACGTGGTATAATAATGCAAACGGGCAAGATATGTTTTGTACCAGCACCATATAGTTCAGTAGTATCAACACAGATTAAAATGAAAATTAATATGGATACTATAGAGGATACTTATATTAAAATATTTGATATAGATTGGAATATTAATACACATCTTCCAGCAAATGGATTACCTTATAGCACTTCAGATAAAGTTATAGATTTATTTTTTAAAAATAAAAGCAATACTATACTACATACAGTAACAGTAGAATGGAATGGGATATTCGATGGGGAAAATAAAAATAGAAATAAAAACAAAAATAAAAATAATAAAAATGAAATTGAAAACATAAATATAAATAGATGTATGTTTAATAATACAAATATATATAATGAATCATCAAATGATAGAAATAAATTAGCAAAATCTAAAGTAATCTCAACATTTAAGGAAATATAATACTTAAAAGGTATTGAATATTAATTTAGAAGAATGAAAACTGTATATTTCTTAGTGCAAGGTCAATTTGGCAATAATCTTTTTCAATATTTTGCTTCAGAGATTATTAAGAAAATTTATGGATATGATGAAGTAAAACCAACGTTTCAAATTAATCTAGAATTTAATACTGTTATCGATGATTCTAAATTTAAAAGAATTGCTGCGGCTCATCAAATTGGTGATAAAGTAGAAATTGATACATCTAAAGATATTTTAATGATTGGATTTTTCCAACGATCAGAAATTTTTTTAAAGGAACGTGATTATATTCGTTCTCTATTTATTGAAGATAATACTAATAATATTAGTAATCGTATTAAAATTTCAAGTATTATTAAATATAAAACAAAGCACATAATTGAGCCTACTGAGAATGATCTAGTATTACACGTTCGTCTAGCTGGTTCATTTCAATGGGCCGATTTTATTGATATGGAAAATAAAACTTCTCAACTATATAGTCCTGAAAAAATTAAAGAAATTATTAAGGGTATTAAATATGATAAATTATATATCGTATGTAATAC
>VFQS010000171.1_pt1 | contig 85902 bp, 78 predicted proteins | sample 3512361 | NCBI WGS metagenome assembly VFQS01 (sample SAMN10412375, study PRJNA504923) | tailings metagenome | isolation source: Relicate 1 Philex TSF3 active mining | place: Philippines | reverse complement strand
CTACTTTCGATGAGATATGCAGGTAAATGGTCGGGTCATCGTTGATGGTTTGGTCTTCGAAGATGGCCTTGAATTCACCCTGGTAATCGTCCGAGAAGAAGATGTTGTGTACGCCTAACTCATCGAAGCTGCGGTCCATTCCCCAATAGAAAATGATGCCTGAGCTCGATTTGGGCTGATTTAATAGCTTTTTTGGTTGTGGTTCCTGTGCCAGCAGTTTTGAGTAACTCGGGCGAATATCTGCGTTGCAAGCGATATAGTCAAAGGTATAATTTCCTTTTTCGGTTTCTAATCCGGTCGCGGTATGATTTTCGGTGTTGATGCGGGAAACTTTCTCATTGAAGTGAAAGTCCACACCTAGTTCTTCGGCGAGGCGGTGGAGTGCTTGAGGGATGCTGATGATGCCGCCTTTGGGGAAAAAGGCACCAATGTTGTATTCTAAATGGGGAATGATCGATAAAGTCGCTGGCGTCTGATACGGATCCGAGCCGTTGTAGGTGGCGTAGCGGTCAAAAAGTTGGACCGTTTTCGGGTTAGTAAAACGCTTCGCGTGGGAGCGGTGCATGGTGTTGAAAAGACCTAGTCGCGGAATATTCAGGTAGCCTTTCAGGGCTTTAGGTCCCGTCCAAGTCGACAAAGAATGCAAGGAATTATCGAGGAATAGATCGCTGATAATGTGGTAGTTTTCCCCGATTTCGCGTAAGAAACGCGCTACGTTCTCCTCCGATTCGCCCAGTTTCGAAGCAATTGCTGCGGCTGTTTCTGCCGGTGCGGCATTCGTTTGCAAACGGGTGCCATCTTCCCAAAAGTAGCGGCAAATCTCAGGCAATCGTTCATAGCTGAAATAGTCACGGGGATTTTTGCCTGCTAGCGTAAACAACTCATCCACTAAATGCGGCATCGTAAATAGGGAGGGGCCTGCGTCAAAACGAAATCCTTTCGTCTCGATTTGGGCTAATTTGCCTCCTGGATAGGAATTGGCTTCGAAAACGGTGACTTGGTGGCCCGCCACAGCGCTGCGAATGGCAAAGCCCAAACTACCCATTCCGGATCCGACGATTCCTATTTTTGACATAATTCAAAATTAAGTAAAAAAGAATAAAGCCCTAAATGTTTTTCTCTCCCTGCGCTTTTCCGTAATTTTGCCCGAATTTTAAAATTTTCTATGCTACGTACACATACAAATGGCGAATTGCGCATCGAACACGCGGGCACCGAGGTAACTCTTTGTGGCTGGGTTCAGCGTTCACGAGATAAAGGGGGAATGATTTGGGTGGATCTTCGGGATCGTTACGGGGTCACTCAATTGATGTTAGAAGAGGGGAAATCGTCTGCGGAGGCTTTGGCATTAGCGAGAGGATTAGGCCGTGAATTCGTCGTAGAAGCAAAAGGTGTAGTGGTGGAGCGTTTGTCCAAGAACGACAAAATGCCCACCGGCGACATCGAAATCAAAGTAAAAGAATTGCGCGTATTGAATCCGGCGAAATTGCCTCCGTTCTTGATCGAAGATGAAACAGATGGCGGCGATGACATCCGTATGAAATACCGCTATTTAGACTTGCGCCGTAACCCGATTCGCGAGAGTTTGCAATTGCGCCACCACGTGGGTCGCGAAGTGCGTAATTACTTAGATAAGCAAGATTTTATCGAGGTGGAAACACCTGTTTTAATTAAATCAACGCCAGAAGGTGCGCGCGATTTCGTGGTGCCATCTCGGATGAATCCAGGCGAATTTTATGCCTTACCGCAGTCTCCACAAACCTTTAAGCAATTATTGATGGTATCCGGTTTTGATCGTTACTACCAAATTGTGAAGTGTTTCCGTGACGAAGATTTGCGCGCGGATCGCCAGCCAGAATTCACCCAAATCGACTGCGAAATGTCCTTCGTGGAGCAAGAAGATATCCTGAATATGTTTGAAGGATTGATTCGCCATTTGTTCCAAAATGTGAAAGGCCTCGACATAGGCGAAGTGCCTCGCATGACCTACGCGGACGCGATGAAATACTATGGTTCTGATAAGCCAGACATTCGTTTCGATATGAAATTCGTGGAATTGAAAGGTGAGGGCGTAGATTTGACGTCTGGCAAAGATTTCCAAGTTTTTGATGCAGCGAACACGGTGGTAGGTATCTGCGTAAAAGGCGCAGCGGAATACACCCGTAAGCAAATCGATGAATTAACGGATTTCGTTCGCCGTCCACAAATTGGTGCGAAAGGATTGATTTACGCGCGCGTTCAAGCGGACGGAGTAGTGAAATCATCTGTTGATAAATTTTATTCTGAAGCAGATTTAGCCACTTGGGCTGCGGCGTTTAATGCGGAGCCAGGAGACTTAATTTTAGTGCTTTCAGGAGACGGAGATAAAGTGCGCAAGCAATTAAACGAGCTTCGTTTAGAGATGGGAACGCGCATGGGATTACGTGATCCGAATAACTACAAAGTACACTGGGTCGTGGATTTTCCACTATTAGAGTACGGTGAAGAAGAAGATCGCTGGTTTGCGATGCACCATCCGTTCACGAGCCCTAAGCCAGAGGATATTCCATTGATGCTGGCTGGAGAATTTGGTAAAGTACGCGCGAATGCCTACGATTTAGTCGTGAATGGCGTAGAAGTGGGCGGTGGTTCGATTCGTATCTTCCAGAAAGAGTTACAATCTAAAATGTTTGAAGTCCTTGGTTTCACACCAGAGGAGGCACAGGCGCAATTCGGATTCTTATTAGATGCCTTTGAATACGGGGCGCCGCCGCACGGTGGTTTGGCCTTTGGTTTTGACCGTCTTTGTTCGCTATTTGGTGGTACAGATTCGATTCGTGATTACATCGCTTTCCCTAAGAACAATGCGGGTCGCGACGTGATGATCGATTCCCCATCGCCACTAGCGCAAGCACAGCTAGATGAATTGAAGATTAAGACGATAGTTTAGTCGATTAGATAGGAAAAAGAGGGGCCGCGCAGCGGCCCCTCTTTTTTTTGTTAAAAATCATAATGGAAGACAGGGCTCGTCCATTCTCCTGCGTTGATATTCAACACCTCCTTGATTTCACCATGGTGAATATCAAAAACCCAGCCATGTAGGTGGGGGAATTTGCGTTTCTCCCAGGCTTTCTGGACGATGGTTGTTTTAGCCAAATTCTGAATCTGCTCCGCCACATTCAATTCGACGAGACGATTGAAACGGGAAGTTTCGTCCGCAATTTCATGTAAGTCCGTATAGTGTTTCTCATATACCTCTTTGATGTTACGTAGCCACTTATTGATTAGTCCAAAATCATGGTTTGTCATTGCCGCTTTCACCCCACCACAGTTGTAGTGGCCGCATACGATGATGTGCTTTACCTCTAAAACTTCTACGGCGTATTGCAAAACGGACAATAGGTTGATGTCTGTATGCACCACCATATTGGCTACATTGCGGTGAACGAAAATGTCGCCTGGGTCCGCGTGCGTGATTTCTTCTGCTGGAACTCGGCTATCTGCACATCCAATCCAAAGGAACAAGGGGTTTTGGTCTTTCGAAAGATTATCGAAATAGGTAGGATCTAGTTCTAGCCTTTCGCTAGCCCAAGCCTTATTACTTAAAAGTAATTTTTTATATTCTTTCATGTTTATTTCTTTTTAAGGTCGACTTCAATACCGCGTTCATGTGCAGTGCTGACAAATTCCTGAATTAATAAGTGGATGTCATGGTCCATAAAATGCACTTTAGTGGTATCAATAAATACTTCTGCCCCTTCTGGTATTTTGCGTAAGGCTTCTTTTAATTGCATTTTATGCAAGAAGGTTACATCTTTTTGAAATTTAATTAAAATCTCATTCCCATTTTTGAATACGGTAAATACGGAGGAATAATTCGTAATGACCACAAAGATTAATCCCACTAAAGTTCCCACAAAAATTCCCCAAAGCAAATCGACGCCCACCACCACGGCTACCGTCACTAAAAAGGGGACCCATTGCTTCCAGCCCTCGGCAAATATTTTTTTGAACTCTTTCGGGTGAGCTAATTTGTATCCGGTGTATAATAAAATACTCGCTAAACACGCTAACGGAATCTTGTTCAAATAAAGGGGTAAAAGCACTACGGCCACGATTAATAAGACGCCATGGAAAAATCCTGACATCCGACTTTTTCCTCCCGCATAGATATTCGTAGAGGAACGCACTATCACGGACGTAATGGGTAAACCACCCAGAAGCCCACTCACAACGTTTCCAGCACCTTGCGCCAGAAGTTCACGATCAGGAGAAGAAATTCTCTTTAGTGGGTCTAAGGAGTCGGTAGCTTCTAACGATAAGAGCGATTCTAAGGTAGCGACGATGGCCAGGGTCAAGGCAATCGAATAGACCTTCGGATGGCTTAGGAAACTCCAATCAGGTGTTGTTAAGCCGGCAAATAGTTCACTGCTAGACGCAAACAGTGGTAGGTTAACCATGTGATCTTTAGAGTCACCTAAGAACCATGCTGGATTCCAAATGGCTAATCCTTCATTCATTCCTACTCCTACTAAAACCACAAATAAAGAGGCGGGTAGTGCATTCATCCAGGAGAATTTCTGTCCTAGTTTTGTCCACGAAAATAAGATAACAAGCCCTGCGACGGAGATAACTAAGGCTCCCATTTTGATCGAAGACAGTGATAGTAAGATCTCTGAAAAGGTATTTTCGCCATCTTTTTGGTCAAACTCAAACTCTCCAATAAAGTCCAAATCATCTCCAATCGCATGCGGTATTTGCTTTAAAATGATGACTATTCCGATCGCTACTAGCATTCCGCGTATGACCGATGAGGGGAAAAATCCGCCAATTTTCCCCCATTTTAATAAGCCTAATGTGACCTGAATTAAGCCTGCTATAATAACAGCTACTAAAAACCCAGGGAATGACCCTAAGTCTGCTATTGCAGTAGCTACAATAATCGTTAAACCGGCAGCTGGCCCACTAACTGAAAGTTCAGAGCCGGATAGTAAGGATACTAATGTTCCTCCTACGATACCTGCAATAAGGCCAGCTAAAAGTGGAGCACCTGAGGCTAGTGCAATTCCCAAGCAAAGGGGTAAAGCGACTAAAAAGACCGCGATTCCTGATTTCCAATCCCCTTTGATAAAGGATTGAATGTATTCTGACTGTTTCATAAGGTTGTTTAATTAATGATGTATAAATGGGTATTAAACAACGAAGTCAGGCGGGGTTAAAGGGTTATTTTGAAATCCTGCAGAAAGCAAAATGTGTAATTCTGTACCTATTTTTAAGGACAGGCTGCATGTAAATACATAGCTGGGTAGTGGTCGAACGATTCCACTTTCCTCTGAACCGTCCTCATCCTCTGAATCATCATCAGAGTCCATGGGCGGTATTTGCAAAGGCTTGTGGTGAGAAATGGGCTCTTTGGTCTGAAAAATAACCTTCGACTGTTGGTCTCTTTCCTGAATCAACAAAGGCTCTGATGGGTCGAATTTATCTTTCCCAAATCGCCACTCTTTCTTCAAGCGACCACCACTTCCAAACTCGTGGTATTCTCTCCAACGACCCACTTTTACACTGTCGTCTAGTCGACCATCCTCTTTCAAACTACCGCTTGGATAGAATGCATAATAGGTGCCGCGCACTTTGCCATACAATCGAGGAATAACTTCTTTGATTTTCTTTTTCGCCGCATCATAATACACGATATGCGATCCAGCAGTGTATCCTTTCTCGTAATATATTTTATTCTCAAGCTCATTATCCGGGCCATAACTTTCCCAGCGTCCATCTTTTACCCCCATGTAGTAGAAGCCCTCTTCGATGAGTCTTTGGTTGACATATTTTTTAAAGGGGCCGTGGCAGATTTGTGCATTTTTTGCGTCTTTCGTGGGGATGGAAACAACACGAGATTGCGAGGGGTCAAAGATAAAAATCTCCGAGGCATAGGAGCTTAGTGCTTCGTCTTCCACGTATTTAACCACGTTTACCTCCTCCACAGTCATCCTGACCCCACTACCGTAATTTCCCAGTTTGCGTTCGGTCTTTATACCCGCATATTCGTCGCGCGGCTGGAGTTTTTTCTTCGCAGTTTTGACTATTTTTTTGCCTAAATCCTTAACGCCCAAACTCTCAATAAAAGCCTTGCTATCTTCTTTGAATTTCTTTGCCTCGGCCGCTTTGCTTTCAATCCCGGTAGAGAGACGCCCGTTTAATAAACCCTTTTCGTGAACGGAGGTGTCTATGAGCGGTTTATTTACGGTAATAGCCTTATTCTGTGCTTGAACGAGTAGGTTCAAACTAAGCAAAATATAACATAGGATTACGCGCAAGTACATAGGTATGACCTAAAAATATTTCCCAAAACTACGAATTAAACTTATTACCTGAAGGACTTTGTGTATTTTTGCATGGATTTTTGAGGCCTTATTTGAATCATTCATTGGAAAAACAAGCAAAAATATATGTAGCAGGTCACCGTGGAATGGTGGGATCTGCCATCGTGCGTAAATTACAAAAAGAAGGGTACACGAATTTAGTGCTGAAGACATCAGCAGAATTGGATTTACGAGATCAAGTAAAAGTAGCCCAGTTCTTTGCGACAGAAAAACCGGATTATGTCTTTTTAGCAGCAGCTAAAGTGGGTGGAATCGTGGCGAATAATACGTACCGCGCAGATTTCTTGTATGAGAATTTGGCCATCCAAAATAACATCATTCACTCTTCCTTTGTCCATAAAGTTAAGAAATTACAGTTCTTAGGATCCTCTTGTATCTACCCTAAATTAGCTCCTCAGCCGCTGAAGGAGACCTATTTATTGAGTGGTTATTTAGAAGAAACAAATGAGCCATATGCCATTGCGAAGATCGCTGGCATCAAAATGTGCGAGGCCTACCGCGCACAATATGGCTGCGATTTTATCTCCGTGATGCCTACTAACCTATATGGTCCGAACGATAATTACGATCTAGAAAACTCTCACGTCTTGCCTGCCATGATTCGCAAGTTTCACGAGGCAAAAGAGCGGGGAGATGCTGCCATGACACTTTGGGGAACTGGTTCGCCCATGCGTGAGTTTTTGCACGCAGATGATTTAGCGGAAGCATGTGTCTATTTAATGGAGACCTACAGCGACTCAGAGCTAGTGAATATCGGAACAGGAATTGATGTGACGATTAAAGAACTAGCTGAAACGGTAAAAGAAATAGTGGGCTTCACGGGCAGCATTCAATGGGATACCTCACGTCCAGACGGAACACCCCGCAAACTGATGGATGTATCTAAATTGCATTCATTAGGCTGGAAACATAAAATTGAATTGAAAGAAGGAATCGCTTTGGCTTACCAAGACTTCTTAACGAATGTAAGTATTCGCAAATAATGGAGGAGAAGGAGTGGTTTAGTACCTGGTTTGATTCCCCTTATTACCATATCCTATATGCAAAACGGGATGAGACAGAAGCCGCTGATTTTATCGGTTCGCTTCTGCGTAATTTACATCTTTCACCCGGCGCACGGGTTCTAGATGCTGCATGTGGAAAAGGGCGTCATGCGATTACCCTAGAACAATTAGGTTTTTCAGTGGATGCGTTCGATTTATCTCCATCCAATATTGAAGCGGCTCAGGCTTTTGAAACTAAAAATCTTCTTTTCTTCGTACACGATTTGCGAAAACCTTTACCCTTGCAAAACCACTACGATGCAATCTTTAATTTTTTCACGAGTTTCGGCTATTTTGACGATCTACAAGACAACCAAAAAGCCTTCAACACCTTCGCCGGAGGTCTAAAAGAAAACGGATTATTAGTGTTGGATTTCTTCAATCCCACTTATGTCCTAGCTAATTTAGTGCCTACAGAAACAGTGGAACGCGGGGGAATTGCCTTTGAAATCAAGCGCTGGTCTGAGACGGGTTACTTGTATAAATCCATCGATTTTACCGATCATGGCAAGTCCTATTCCTTTGTGGAAAAGGTAGAGCTAGTGGCTAAAAATGATTTCGTTTCCTATGCGGCTCAAGCAGGTTTGCAACTAGTTGACCTAAAAGGAGACTACCACCTAGCTGAGTTTAACGAGCTAGAGTCACCACGTATGATTTTTACTTGGGCTAAAAAACGAATTAATTCTTTTGAAATTTAATACTTACCTGGTTTTCTAATTCCGGGAAGCTGATTACATAATTACCTGTCGAAAGTGTTGAAATATCAATAGATAATCTGTTATCTCTACTCTCTACTCTATAATCTCTCATCTCCCTTCCTTGCATATCTGTTAAGCGAACTCGGAAATTCGAAGCTTGGTAAGTACTAGGAATGCCAACGTGTAATACTTCGGTCGCTGGGTTAGGAAACGCATAGAAGGTCGAATACGGATTATCTGCCGTTGTCGCTAAAATAGTTATTCCATAACTCGCTGTGGCTAAGCAGCCATTAATGTCCTTTAATTTTACTTTGTAAACCCCATTTGCCGTAGGTTTGTAGGTAGTGCCTGTTGCACCAGAGATTGCCACATCATTCAAGTACCATTGGATATCATTTCCAGCTGAAGTGGTTAGAATTCCTTGATTGAAAGTAATCAGGGGTTCTAATGGGTTTGTCACGGTCACAGTTGAGGCTGGTGATAATACGGGACAAATACCATCAAAGCTTGAATTGAGTGTGAAAGAACCAGATGTGTTGACTTCCAGTTTATTGGTTGTCGCACCCGAGATAGCCGTGCCATTTTTATACCACTGATACGTAGGAGCGCCGGCTGCTGGAGTACCCGTCAAAGTGATTTTATCACCTGCACAGAGGGTTGTTGCTCCAGTTGGGTTTACGACCACGACTGGACTTTGACCTGTTGTCACGCTTACTTGAACTTTCGCACTAGGACAAGCGTAAGACTTAAACTTCATACCATACAGATAGTAGTAACCTGATTGAATTTCTCCCCCATTGTATAGCGCACCTGTTAATTTAATTACTCCAGGTATCTCATACGGGTATCCTATATTGGAAGGTGCATTGACCGTATCAGCTGCGGTTCTGTTGCTTCGAAAAATGGAGGCACCATTTGAGCAGGCATGGGATAAAATATAATTTCCCGCTTTGGGGAAGGGTAAATTCAGGATGACTTTTTGCCCAGGATCTGCTTTGTCGTCAATTAATTGACTATTTACCGTAGTGGAATTTGCAGCTGTTCTAGTAGCCGTCAGGTCTTTCGTTACGGAAGCAATTAATTCTCCGGTGTCCTTATCGAAAATGCCGAAGGTTACCGTTCCTGAGGTTCCTATATAGACGGTTGCTGATTCTAAAATCGTCGGTTGTGTCACCACAAATATGGGCTCTGGGCCAAAATTGGAATAATAGGTTCCCCCTCCAAAAGCTGCCTTCGTCGCAGGTCCCATGGTTGCATTTAAGTTATCAAATGCCGCATAGAAGGTCCCTGTTACTGGTGTTTTGAAATTAGCCCCAGCCCCTAAAAGCGTTGTGCCATTGTACCAAAGAGGACTTCCATTGGTCGATGCTAAACTTAACTCTGATGCACCGCTGCATATGGTGCCGGTGACTACCGGTGCAGCTGGATTTTCGATCGTTTTAGTTGAGGTATAAAGGTCGTTCAAGGTATTTTGATCTCCTGCTAATTGTGTTTTCAAAATGAAAGAGTAACTATTTCCTGCAACTAATTCTGCATTCCCACTCAGGTTAACATCCGTTTCTCTGCCTGATGCCAGGGTACTGATTGTTCCTGTTGCTGTGCCTACTAAGGTGTTACCAGATTTAATTTCCAGTAGCACAGGAACATTTGTTTGCGTGAGTGATCCTGCATTTTTTATACGTGCGACATAGCTCGAAGCTCCTGTATTTGCACAGAATCCAGCTGTGGATTGTGAGACAGAAACAGCCGTGAAATCTTTAGATGCTTGCAAGATTTGCAAGGCGTAATCTTTTGTTTCGCCGGAGGAAATACTTCCACAAGGGGAGGCAGCTCCTGATGAGGATACCCATCTAATCCGGTAAAAATTGTCTTGAATTAATGAGCTTGGAATAGTTATAGTATTTGCATTTGAAGAGGAGTTATACAATTCCTCCCCTGCATCGGCAAAATCCCCGTCTTGGTTCCAGTCTGCGTATAGGCGGGTATTTCTAGATCCTGATCCTGCAAATTGGAAGGAAAGAGGAAGGGTCGCTCCTAATTCAGCTTTGAAAGCTGGATTAAGACCCGTTGAATCTTTCGTCCCACCTAAGGTAAATTTTTGAAAGTCTGATGTAGATGTCGTAGTTGCTAAAGCGCAATAGGCTTGTCCACCTATTCCTGATACGGCAATTCCGTAATCTTGGAGGCTATTTTTTAAAACACCTTTATGGCTCACAGTCAGGGTAAATGTTTGACCTGGCATGGTGTTGTTGATGACAATTTGCTCCACATTATCACGGATGTTATCGCCAGGTATTGCGAGGGCGTCTGGTGAAGCTGGATCTAGTATAAATGGCAAGTAGGTAGATGATCCACTTGTTATTCTAATGTCTAGGTCGTTAACTAGTCGGGGAGTTCGATCATTTAAAGCTGAAGATGTGGTGCCCTCTGGGTCTGTCCAAGCAATAGTGGCTTTCAACGGGCCATTCCCTGAACTTGTGATAGTATAGTTTTTTGTTTGCCCTTGACTTAATTTCTCTTCCTTGAGTAAATGAGCATTCCCCTCATTTTTGACCAATGCCGCCGCTTTATCTAATTGGATTAATCCATACCCTGTTTTATAATCTGGGCCAGCTGCATCCATGTCCAATGCAGTATGTATAGCTATCGCCTTTAAGGTGGACGAAAGCATAAAAGTGTTTTTATTTAGACGATTGTATAATTGTTGAATCAAATACAAAGATCCCGCTGCCTGAGGGGAAGCCATTGAGGTTCCGCTTTGAGTTGCATATGCCTTATCATTGGTATTTGTGGTGGAAAACATACTTGTACCTACCGCCATGACATCTGGTTTCACCCTTCCATCATCCGTCGGCCCCCAACTGGTAAAACTTGAAATAGCTACATCTGAGCCTTTTGTTGGAATAAGTGAAGAAAGTGTTGCAGCTCCTACCGTCAAGATATTTTTAGCGGTACCAGACGTTGAAATAATATCATAGCCATCGTTTTTTGCCCTGGCTTTATTAGAAGAGTCGCTAGTAGAGCGCAATAAATAGTATTCTCCTGCAGCAGGTCCATTCTGATTACGGCTATTCCCGGCAGATTTAACGATCAGGTAGTTGGGCGCATTATAGGCAATTCGATCCCAGGTTTGGGTATTCGCATCATAGAGGCCAAACTTGTAATCCTCCTCCGTACTGACCGCATCATTTCCCCACCACTGCCATTTTTTCTTTGTTTCATCATAGACCCAACCCGCTTGGTAACCATAGGAGTGGTTACTGATTAAAAGGGAAGTGGAAGCGGTGCTCATTTCTGAGTTATCGTTTGAATAATCCCAAAATTTCAGATCTGCTTCATAGGCCATTCCTTTCGCGGATGGACTAATACCTCCCGCTACTAAAATTCCGGCCACGTGCGTCGCATGGTCATTCGAGCTGGTAATCGTTTGTGCAGCTGTTGCTCTGCCCCCAAACTCCTGGTGACTCGCTAAAACGCCACCACCGTCCCACATGCCTAATTTCCCTTTGATCGAGTCTGATTTTCCTGTCAATCCCAGCTTTAAAGTGGCACCAGGATAAAGCAGATTTGTTTTCGTCATCTTGGCTGCTTGTGCATTTGATTCTGTTTTCAAATACAAGGCTTCGCCTATTTCTGAAAATCCTTGAAAATGAAGGGTTTTTTCTTTTCCTAAATTCAATTGAAGCGGAATACCTCTTTTCTTAGCTAAGGCTTGAGCCCCTCTGTAGATGGAATCTTGTTGCAATCCAAAGCGCAAGGCGCGCTCTTTCCGAAAAGCATCTTGTGCCCAAGTGGAAAAACTGACTAAAATTAGAAGTACTAGTTTACTCTTCATATAGCGTTCAATTTACGCAATTATTTGATCTCCACCTTAAACGTTTTTCGGTGGTATTTTGTTAATCCTTTTTCGAGAATCGCTTTTCGGTGTTGCAAGGTAGGATAGCCCGCATTTCGCTCCCAACCATAGTCTGGGTGCTCCTGAGCCACTTTTTCCATCCATTCGTCTCGGTGTGTTTTGGCCAAAATAGAGGCCGCCGCAATCGAAAAATACTTCGAATCCCCTTTGATGACACAGGTATGTGGGATTAATGGATAGCTGTAAAAGCGATTTCCGTCGACCAATAAATGCTCTGGACGTTCCGTCAATTGATCCACCGCTAAATGCATCGCTAAAATGCTCGCCTTTAAAATGTTTATTTCATCTATTTTCGCCGCATCCACCTCTGCAATTGCATAGTCGATGGCATATTCTCGCACTAAACGTTTTAGTTCGTTGCGTTGACGTAAAGTCATCTGCTTCGAATCCGTCAAGAATGGATGATGGAAATCCCGCGGTAAAATCACCGCTGCCGCCACAACTGGCCCTGCTAAACAACCTCTCCCTGCTTCATCCAAGCCGGCTTCGAGCCCGATAGGCGAATAATAGGGGAGGAGCGCAGCCATTTTATCGGTTAAATAATAAGCGTCTACCCGTTTTGCTTTCATCGAAAGCACCTTGAGAATAGGCTAAATGTCCAGAAACGAACGTGTGTTCCACTGAAGCAGACAACGTGTGTCCTTCTAATGGAGACCATCCGCATTGATAGAGGATATTTTCTTTGGAAACGGTAAAAGGTTTGTTTACATCCACGATCGCTAAATCTGCCCAATATCCTTCGCGTATATACCCTCGCTCTTCTATTTGGAAACAATCTGCTACGGCATGTGCCGTTTTTTCAGCGATGAGCTCGAGACTGATGTGACCTTCTTTGGCTAAATCGATCATCAACAGCAATGGGTGCTGCACTAATGGTAAGCCCGATGGTGATTTCCAAAACTCTTGCGATTTCTCCTCCCATGTGTGCGGCGCGTGATCCGTCGCGATAATATCCAATTCCCCAGATACCAAAGCCTTGCGCAATGCTGCTTTGTGGCGTGCATCCTTGATGGCTGGATTACATTTGATTTGGTTTCCCAACGTGTCGTATTGAGACGCATCAAACCACAGGTGGTGCACGCAAACTTCCGCCGTAATTCGCTTCTCTTTCACCGCTTTACCCCTCTCGAACAAGGCTAATTCTTCTTCTGTCGAGATGTGTAAAATATGTAGACGTGTATTATTCTTCTTTGCTAAATCCACCGCCATAGAAGAGGATAAATAGCAAGCCTCTTCATTTCGAACTAAGGGGTGGATGTAAGCAGGCGCATTGTCCGGATATTTTTCTTTGAATAGGGCGGTCCGAGCACGTACTGTAGGCTCGTCTTCGCAGTGCGTAGCGATGAGCATTTCGCAGCTGGAGAATAATTTTTCTAAAGTCTGCGCATTATCCACGAGCATATTGCCAGTGGATGAGCCCATGAATATTTTAATGCCGCAAACGTCACGGGAGTTGGTCTTTAATACCTCTTCTAGGTTGTCGTTGCCAGCACCCATAAAGAAGGAGTAGTTTGCCAAAGATCCCGCCGCCGCAATCGCGTATTTATCCGCTAATAATGCTTGAGTTAACGCGTTCGGAACTGTATTAGGCATTTCCATGAAACTCGTCACACCTCCTGCCACAGCTGCCCTTGCCTCGCTGGCAATTGTCGCTTTGTGCGTTAAACCGGGCTCTCTAAAGTGTACCTGGTCATCAATCATTCCCGGGAAAACGTGTTTCCCCTTCACGTCTATGACGATATCTCCCGGTGAAGGTGTAATATCGCTGGCTATCTTGGCAATTCGGCCGTTTTCGATGCGTAAATCAGAGGCAATGATTCGACCCTCATTAACGATTTGGCCATTTTTTAAGACGTAATTAGTCATTTAGATCAGTGATTTTAAATTCAGTTCGGCGGTTTTCTTGGTGTGCTTCTTCACTGCAATCGACGCCATCAGAGCAGCCATTGATGAGTTGCGTCTCGCCGTAGCCTTTGGCTTTAATACGTGACGCCTCTATTCCGTGCTCGATGATGTATTTTACAGCTGATTCAGCTCTTCTTTGGGATAATTTCAGGTTATAGCTCGCACTTGCACGCGCATCCGTGTGGGATCCTAATTCGATCGAAACCCCTGGGTTATCTTTTAAAACTTGGACGATTTTGTCTAATTCCGCGGCAGCATCTGGGCGAATATTGGACTTATCTAGGTCATAATAAATTGGATTTACGTCAAATAGGGCGCCTAACTCTTCGCCCACCTCAGCTAGTCCAAGCGTGATTTTATGGTCAAAAGTCGTATCCGTTAATTCCTTCTTCAATAATTGCTTCGGAATTTCCCGTCCATCCATCAAGAATTCGCTGCGTTTAGTTAAGTATTTCTCCTTGCTTGCGTTGAAACTGATTTGGTCCGCCGGATTTAAGTCGATGATGTCAAGGTAACCCTCTGCATTACTATATTGAACCGGTTGAATCTCTCCATTGCGCTTAATACCCACTTTTGCTTTTGCAATTGGCTTATTTCGAGCGTTCACAATTTGAGTTCTCAGATGGTAAAGCGCCACTTTTGCAGGTTCACTGCTTTCAGTAATGGTGATTTCATTTGACCACCAACGATCTTCTGTACCCGAAGATTCAAAATAATAGATATCGTCGTCTCCTTTTCCTCCCACTCGATTAGAGCTGAAATAACCTTGCGTAGAATCGGCTAAAAATAGCCCAAAATCATCCCCCACTGAATTAATTGGAATCCCTAAATGTTCCACTTGAATTTCATCCCCACTGCGACTTGCCACAAAAAGATCCAATCCCCCTAAACTCGGGTGACCATCCGAAGAGAAGTATAGTTTGCCGTCCTCCGATACATAGGGGAAGATTTCATTGCCTCGTGTATTAATCGCGGAGCCTAAGTTAATTGGCCTTCCAAAACGTCCTGAATTGTCCATCGGTGCCCGGTACAAATCCAGTCCACCTTTTCCTCCCCTTCTGTTTGAAGAAAAATAAAGCGTTTTGCCATCTCTTGAAAAGGCTGGACTTCCATCCCAACCTATTGAATCTGAGATTGCTAATCGTTCTGGGGTAGACCAATTGCCGTCTCTTTTAGTCGAAATATACAAATCCACATCTGGAGATGGGTCCTTGCTTTTGCCCGAATTTCCTCGTGCAAAAACCATGGTATTCCCGTCCTTCGAAAAGGCAGGTGTTCCTTCATTTGCATTCGCATCTAACAAATTCGCGCTGAACAATTCTAATTTTTCGATCTCACTCGGACTCTTTAATCGTGCCTTGTACAAGCCTAAATAAGGCAAGCCATTATTTTTATAGATTAAAGGTTTCTTCGAACTCGTTAAAATCAGTTCTTCGCCCAATTTAATAGGTCCAAATTCCGCTTGATTCGTATTGCCTACCAAACCTTGAATCTTTACCGGACTCGGCTTTTTGCTATATTCTTCTACAGCCGGCAAATTGTCTAACTCGATTTCGGCTTTCACCACTAGCTCTCGCGAGGGTTTAGAATCAATGAATTCTTTTAAATATTTACGCGCATCGGCATATTTTCCGTTTGCTTTTGCCGCGTAGGCGAGATGCAGATTGATGTTTTTGTCTTCGTAGCCCTTTTCTTTGGCAATTAAATAATAGGGAGTCGCATATTGAATACGGTTTGACAGTCGATAGGATTCCGCTACGAAATAGTTCGTTTCAGCTGCACGGTAGTAGCGCTGTGCGAGCGGCTTCACCTCTCGAATCGTCCACTCATATTCCCCCCTTTCGAAATTTTGCTTCGCCTTTTTGAACAATTTGGCGTCATAATTACAGCCGCTTAATACGCCAGTAATAACGATCAAAAGGAGGTAAATGCTTGAATTAAATGGCTTTACGAATTTCATAGTGGACTAGTATAACGTAAAAATAAATACAAACCGGATTATTTTCTGTACCTTTGCCTAAATTTCGACAATCGAAACCAAGATGACAAACGTTCGTCGTCTTTTATTCCAGCAGTGATGTTGTATTATTATGAGAAAAAGAATTTCAAACGACGATAAGCGTCGTGACAGCCGACCATCGGAAGGTCGTGCATCCACAGGAAGATCTGCTAGCAGATCTGAAGGCCGCAGTTATAGCAGCCCGCGTAACGATTCAGGAGCTCCCCGCGAGTTCAGAGGTCCACGCAACGATTCAGGTGCCCCACGTGCACCCCGTTCTGAATCATCCAACCGTTTTTCAGGAGAACGCAAGCCATTCAATCGCGATAGCCGTGAAGGTGGAGAGCGCCATTCATTCGGGGATCGCAAGCCTTTTGATGGGGAAAGAAAACCGTACAATCCTGAAGGTGGCGCGCGCAAGCCTTACCAAAGCGGTGAACGAAAGCCTTTTGGCAGAACTGAAAACCCAACACGTACACCTTACAAGGGGGATAATCGCTGGAATCGCCATGCAGCCTCTAAAGTAGATGGATCCGAAGAATCGACATCACCACGCGATGAAAATCCAACTGCCCGTATTGAGCGTCGTTATGAGGCTCGGGCGGAGCGTTTTGCAGACCGTGGCGAACGCCCAGAAGGAGCGCGTAACCCCCGTTATTCAGATCGTGACACTTTTAAAAGTCGTTCACGATTTGATGCAGGCCCAGCCTTCGAACCACAATATAAATTAGATCGCTACAAGGAGCGTGCTCCTTCGAAAATCCAAAAGAAAATCGCTCAAACCGACCGTCGTTCTGACGAAATTCGCTTAAATCGTTACATCGCAAACGCTGGGATTTGTTCTCGTCGTGATGCAGACAAATTAATCGAAGCAGGAGAAATCAAGGTAAATAACAAGGTGATCACGGAAATGGGCTACCAAGTGAAGCCTACGGACATCGTGAAATACGGTAACCGAAAATTGAACCGAGAAAAACCAGTTTACTTATTATTAAATAAGCCCAAAGACTTCTTAACAACGACTGAGGATCCAAACGATCGCAAGACTGTGATGGAATTAGTAAAGAATGCCACAGAATCGCGCATTTATCCGGTGGGACGTTTGGATAGAAACACTACAGGTTTGTTATTGTTGACGAACGATGGCGAATTAGCGGATAAATTAACACACCCTTCGAACGAAATCGAGAAGATATACCAAGCAGAATTAGACAAGCCTTTAACAGACGAGGATTTTGAGAAAATCAAAGCAGGTTTAACCTTAGAAGATGGCGAAATTAAAGTAGATGATTTGGCCAAAGTAACTCCAGACGGTTATGTCATCGGAGTGAAAATCCACTCAGGCAAAAACCGCATTGTTCGTCGTATTTTCGAACACGTTGGATATGAAGTGACAAAATTAGACCGTACAACTTTCGCTGGCTTGACTAAGAAAGATCTTCCACGCGGAAGCTGGAGATTCTTAACGGAGAGAGAGTTAGTGAAGTTGAAGTATTTGCTGTAGTCGAAGCGAAGCTGCGACAGTCGCCGCAGGCGGCTTAGTCGCGACTTCGTCGCTTAGTCATCGCTTCGCGATTTAGTCGACTGACCACTGTCGACTGCCGATTAACAAAAAAGCCCGCTGAAATCAGCGGGCTTTTTTGTTAAATATTCATCAACGATTCTCTGCGTCTCATTTTTCCGGCTGGAATACCGAACATCATTTTGAATCGACGGCAGAAATACGCGGTGTCTTTGTAGCCTACTTCGGAACCGATAGCCCGGATGGATTTCTTCGTCGTACGAAGTAAACCTACCGCCGCTTCCATACGTTGGTACTCGATATAATCTTGCGGGTTGATTCCCGTTAACATCTTGAAATATTGACCTACGTAGTCTTCAGATACGTTTGCTACGTTTGCCAAAACTTTGTTTGACAAATCACCGCCCAAATGATCCTTGATGTAAGCGAAGATATCGATTAAGCGTGGGTCTTTAAAGTAAGTAGAGTTTGTGGCTAATTGCTCAACGAATAAACGGTTTTCGATGATGTAGCGAATGACTTCGATCACGATCTCTTCCGTTTTGATTTTAATAATACGCCCTTTACCAATGGCATCCGAAAGATCTTCTTCTAATATCTCGCGGATGGTAGCAGCTAATTTATCGTCACGTTTAATTAAGAACGGAGGAATATCTAATGATGTAAAGAAGTTAACAGAGTCAAACACTTTCGCTTCAAAGGCTACCATACCGAATGAATTCGGTTGCGTTCCGATTTGCGTCGGATCTGTATTTTGGTCAAAATACAATTCCCGGTGCGTCATGAACTCCTCATTGTTTACCGCTTTCGGTTTTTCTGCATTCCCGTACGTAACGCTAATCATTTTACCCCCTGGGATGAAAAGCATATCGCCTTCTTCCACCGGTGTTTCTTCTTCACCAAAAGAAACCTCACCTTTGTACAATATCAAGAGTGAATTTTCTACGTCATAGAAATTCTTGATACGAATAGGTTGTAATATTCTAATGTTCCTTGCTTTGATGAATTTAACACCTAAGGACTCGATGATCTTGTTATAATCTTCCATAATTTGTCACCAGACGGAGTAATTAATACGAATTTTCTGCTAAACTTGGACAAAACTAATAAATCAGATAATAATTCCAAATTATTTTGTCGATTAATTTGCTCATTTTATCCTATTTTTTTCCGCTTAATTTATTGTAATATATTAATAAGAGAGCGTTTTTAAAATTTAGTGATTTCTGAGAACCTGCTTTGGCCTTTTTTATAATTATTTCGTGGAAAATCTAAAATTCGTTTTTTTTCAAATTTTAGCTCAATTTTTATGTAAATTTGTGTTTTACAATCACAAAATCAGATGGGATTATTTAATTTTCTTTCGAAGGATATTGCCATGGACTTAGGTACGGCGAATACTTTGATTATTCACAAAGACCAGGTTGTCGTGGACGAGCCTTCGATTATTGCGTTAGATCGTAACACGAACAAGGTTTTAGCGGTGGGTCGTCAAGCGATGATGATGCACGAGAAAACGAATGATAATATTAAAACGATCCGTCCTTTAAAAGATGGTGTGATTGCTGACTTTACCGCGGCAGAATTAATGATGCGCGGTTTAATCAAGATGATGGATAAAGGAAATTCTTTCTTTTCTCCAGCATTGCGCATGGTAATTTGTATCCCATCTGGTATTACGGAGGTGGAGAAAAGAGCCGTTAAAGACTCCGCAGAACATGCTGGAGCACGTGAAGTGTATATGGTACACGAGCCGATTGCGGCCGCAATTGGTATCGGAATTGATATTGAACAACCGAATGGATCTCTTGTCGTAGATATTGGAGGTGGTACCACAGAAGTAGCGATCATTTCCTTAAGTGGTATCGTCGTGGAAAATTCGATTCGTGTTGCTGGGGATGAATTTACACGCGATATTAAAGATTATTTGTTGCGTGAGCACAAGCTAGTGATTGGTGAGCGTTCTGCGGAGCAAATCAAAATTCAAGTGGGTTCAGCATTGCCAGAACTAGAGAATCCGCCTGCGGATTTTGAGATCCGTGGTCGTGATCAGATGACGGGTATTCCTAAAGAAATCTTAATAAATTATTCTGAAATCGCTTATGCCTTAGATAGCTCGATTACGAAAATCGAGGTAGCTATTATGGAGACTTTACAAAGAGCTCCGGCGGAATTATCAGGTGATATCTTCCATAATGGTATTCACTTAGCCGGCGGTGGTGCGATGTTGCACGGATTAGATAAGCGTATTGAGAAGAAGACGCAACTAAAAGTCCACGTGGCTGATGATCCGTTGAAGGCGGTCATCCGGGGTACAGGTGAGATCTTGAAAAACTTAGAGAAATACCGTCCGGTATTGATTACCTAGGGGATGAATCAACTGTTTCAGTTTTTATTGCGTCAGCGAAATCTGCTTCTGTTTATTTTGCTGCAGGTTATCAGTCTTTGGGCTGTGTTCACCTACAATAATTACCAACACACACTTTATTTTAATACGACGAATTCCTGGGCAGCTTCTCTGTTGTCCACTCGTCAAGAAGTGGCTACCTACCATCAGTTGAGAGATATTAATGGTGAGTTAGCCTTAGAGAATCAAAAACTACATCAGCAGATTTTTCAACTGCAGGCTCAAGTTCAGCAGAAAGCTGATTTACCTGTTTTTTTTAGTAAGGCATCATTGGATCGCTACAAACCGATCGCTTGCAAGGTAATTGATCAAAGTACCCGGAATTCCCAAAATTATTTGACGATTGAAAAAGGCTACTTAGACGGAATCAAGCCTGGAATGGCGGTTATTTCCTCTACTGGAGTGGTAGGTAAAGTGATTTCATGTACGGAGAATTTGGCCTTAATTGTTTCCGTTTTGCATACGAGTAATACGGTTTCCGCTAAAATCAAGACTTCTGGCGAGCTTGGTTACATTAAGTGGCCGGGTTATCAACCTGAGGTGGCAGAGTTAATGGACGTATCTAAATACAAAAAAGTAGTGAAAGGGGATACAATTGTTACGTCGGATTATAATGCGGTGTATCCTCCTAATATCCCTATAGGTATAGTGGCCAAAGTCGGCTTGCAAGACGATGGCACTTTTCACGATATAAAAGTGATGCTTTTGACGCATTTCTCGACACTACGTTATGTGTATGTGATCGAAAATAAGTTTGCTGGTCAGCAGGCGAAATTAGAACAGGCAAAACCTAAAATCGACTAAGATGAGCGCTAATTTTCAATACAAATGGTGGATAGCGGTCGTTTTGACGATTGTGGTACAGTTATTGTTCTTGCGGGATTTGGCCTTATTCTATTATGGTTTCTGCTTCCTCTATTTGTGGGCAATCATTAAAGCCCCCATCGAAACCCCTCCGGTCTATTTGATTTTAGGGGGATTTGCTCTCGGTTGGTTGCTAGATATTTTCTATAATACACATGGAATGCACGCATTTGCCACGGTTTTAGTAGCCTGGTTGCGCCCTACCTTCTTTAATATTTTAACACCGGCGAATGGATACGATGAACGCTCTTCGATCAGTTTAGAGGAGATGAAGTGGATGTGGTTTTATCCGTATCTAACCTTGATGTTGTTTACGCACCATTTTGTGTTATTTCAGTTAGAGGCAAGTGAGTCAAGTTTATTTGGCCTTAGTCTGTTGAAAGCCTTTTTAAGTACTATTTTAGGCGTGATTGTGTTTACCTTGTTGGAGTTATTCAATAAGGGAAAATAAGTCTTTTTGTCACCTTTTCGTTTTGGCGTTTAAATTGTAAGCATTGTGTTATCTGATAGATAAACCGCCATGAGTACAGAAATAAGTGCAGCCGTCACGCTGACAGAATCGCAAGCCAGAGCACTCTTCGAAAAGGAGTTTGTCCCGCATATGGATGCGATGTATAATTTTGCCCTTCGACTAACGAATGACGAGGATGATGCGCATGATTTAGTGCAGGATACCTGCATGCGCGCCTTTCGTTTTATTGGCTCTTTTGAGCCTGGGACCTATGCTAAAGCCTGGTTGTTCCGCATTCTCAAGAATAATTTCATCAACGATTACCGCAAAAAATCGCGTGGACCATCCAAGGTTGAATTTGAGTGGGTGGAGCAATCTTTTGCGGGTGAAGACGACCCGGAGCCGGCCTTCCAGGCGGATCTTCAGGCGGAGACTGTGAATGAAATGTTAGGAGATGAGATTACTTCTGCCATTCAAGCCTTGCCTGTTGATTTTAGAATGATCATTATTCTATGTGATTTAGAGGAGTTTAGCTACGAAGAGATGGCTAAAATCTTGAATATTCCCATCGGTACCGTCCGATCTCGATTGCACCGTGCTCGAACTATGCTAAAGGAAACCTTAGCCACCTACGCCGCTAAAAAAGGCTACAAAACTGACATGTTGTCAGCCTAGCTCTGAACTATTTTATTTCCATCGATGTTAAAAACACTATGAAGACGAATTGTTCCCATCAAACTGATTGCATGAAGCTAATCCAGCGTATTTTGGATAAAGAGGCGTCTGCTGAGGAAGAAGCACGTTTTGTAGCGAATAAAGGCCAATGTTTACCTTGTCAAGAAGGCTATAAATTGGAAATTGCCCTTCGAAAAGCCTTAAAATCCAACTGCACTTCTAGCTGCCCTTCTAGTTTACTGGAAAGTATTCGTTCGAAAATATCGTCGATTCTACTCCTTATATTGATCTTAATTCCCTTATTTTGTTGGTTCATTTAATCATCGGAATTTTTGGAAGGCAAACTCATCATATTTTCGGCCCCTTCGGGTTCAGGTAAAACGACTATCGTTAAAGAATTATTAGCGCGTAATGCTAATTTAGGTTTCTCTATTTCTGCTTGTACTCGTGATAAACGAGGTCGTCATGAAGAGCATGGTAAGGACTATTATTTTTTAACGCCGGATGATTTTCGCCAAAGAATTGCGAATGACGAGTTTGTGGAATGGGAGGAGGTCTATGCAGGGGCATATTATGGCACCTTAAAATCTGAAATCGAGCGTATTTGGGCTTCTGGTAAACACGTTATTTTTGACGTGGATGTTCGGGGTGGTTTGGCCTTGAAGAAGTATTATGGTGATCGCGCCTTGGCTATTTTTGTGAAGGTGCCTACGCTAGAGATGTTAGAGGAACGCTTGCGCTCTCGCGGGACGGAGGATGAAGAAGCCTTATCCAAGCGAATTTTTAAGATGAAATTTGAGTGGTCTTTTCAAGATCAATTCGATGTCGTGCTAGTGAATGATAAATTGGAAGATGCCGTAGCAGAGGCTCAAGCCCTGTTCGAAAATTTGACTAAATAATGAAAGTTGGCCTGTTTTTTGGTTCGTTTAACCCGATACACATGGGTCATTTGATCATTGCGCAGGCGGTGCTGAATCAGACAGATGTAGACCAAATTTGGTTCGTCGTTTCTCCTCAAAATCCCCACAAAAAAAGTAAATCTTTATTGCATGAATTTGACCGTTTGGATCTTGTGGATCGAGCTATTTCGGATCATTATTCATTTAAATCTTCAGACATTGAGTTTACCTTATCACGACCTTCTTATACCATAGACACGCTCGTTCATTTAGCGGAACGTCACCCGGAGACAGAGTTCAAGTTGATTATGGGTGGGGATAATTTAGAGCAGTTCAAGAGTTGGAAAAACTATAACCAAATACTTGATTATTATGGTCTCTACGTGTATCCACGCGGAGAGGAGCCTACATCAGATTTGTGGTCTCATAAGAACGTGCAGCGTATAGAAGCACCTGTTTTACACATTTCAGCTACTTATATTAGAGCCTGTATTCAGCAAGGTCAGTCCATAAAATACCTAGTACCTGATGAAGTGGAGGCATTAATCTCCGCTAAAAAATTCTACCTTTAGGCCTTTCCGCCTAATTGATGATCTCCTTTTTTTCCCGTTTCCCCTTTGTCCGAATTTTGCTGTTTTGGATGCTGGGTATCTTGCTTGCTGGATTGCCCTTTTGGCCCCTTTTGGGTTGTTTAGGATGTATTATACCGGGTAGAGTTGGCAGAAGTATCGGCATTTCCTCTTTGATTGTGGTGTTCGCGATGGCTTGGTCGAATCACCTGAAGCCCGTTCTTTCTGTACTTCCACTCGATGGGTTCGTGTTTCAGGTGGAAGGATCTGTGGAGGAGAAGCCGAAGTCCTGGTCAGTGTTAGCTAGGTGTAAAGGGCTCCGAGATTCGACGCAGACTTGGTCCTCTAATGCTGGATTAGTGCGATTATACCTTGCTAAGCAACTGCTTAAACCTAAACCTGGCGATTTGTATGTGGTCAAGCAAACGGTTAAGCCTTTTCCTTTACCATTTTTTCCGTTTGAAAAGGATTGGGGAGCCTATTTTACTCAAAAAGGTATAGGAGGGACTGCTTTTGTTTCATATGATCGGATTCGACTATTGAAAATGGGAGCGGTAGAAGTGACTTTTTTCGAAAAGGCACAGGGTCATTTCGTTGGACTGCTTGAACGAGCCTTTGATCCAGGACGAGATCGGGATGTGGCCGAAGCGATGTTGTTAGGAGTGAAGACAAAGATTGATTTTGAGACCTTGTCGACTTATTCTGCTTTAGGAGCTATTCACATTTTATCTGTTTCGGGTCTTCATGTGGGGCTATTATATGTGGGTTTAAGTCTTTTATTGGGGTTTTTAGGAAATCGAAGGCCGGCTGGGCCTTATGTATTTTTTGGATTGATGATGGCTTTGCTTTGGTGCTATGCGGGCATCAGCGGTTTTTCTTTACCAGTACTAAGATCAGCTTGGATGTTTTCGGTGATTCTTTTTGCGAAAACTTTTCTTCGAAGGCAGGAAAGTCTAAATACCTTGGCTTTTAGTGCTTTTGTTCTTTTGTTTCTGAATCCAGCCTCCTTGTTTGAAGCGGGTTTTCAGCTTTCTTATTTAGCGGTTTGGGGATTAATTGCTTTTCAGCAACGCTGGGCTTCTGTTATTCAATTCTCTGGTTGGCTTCGCTGGCCATTGACCCAGATTTGGGAATTAACTTGCGTGGCATTAGCTGCTCAAATTTTTACTTGGCCCTTGATCGTGTATTATTTTCATCAATTGCCTCATCCGATTTCCTTTTTTCTGTTAAATCCCGTTTTGATTTTATGCTCCTCTATTGCGTTATTTCTCGGTTTTTTGTTGTTAGCAATGGGTTCCTTTTTACCGGATTGGGCCTTTCAACCATTGGCTTATTTAGGAAGGACAAGTTTTCAATTGTTGCACGGTATGATGTTTAGCTGGGTGGAGCGGGTCACTTCCGTTATGCCCTTTTTGCGGATTTCATGGCTTGAAATGGGATTTTATTTTCTAGTGATTGCCCTATTGGTTTGGGCTCCTCGACGATGGCAATGGGTGGCCTGCATCTCGCTATTGTTTTGGCAAACCCCGGAAACAAAACCTCAGGCTTATCTCAGTGCGGTAAAGGGTGAGGCAGTGTGGGTCGAGAATAATGGAGTTAAATCCATCGCCTCTTTACCTGCGAGTGCAGATCCAGCCTGGATTCAGGCTCATCTTAGTCCAATGTGGGCGAATGTAGGAGTAAAGGATACGCTGGTAAGAAGGTGGCCCATAGCGGGCAATTTACAATGGAAATACCGAGATGCTGGTTTTGCCTATGTTCGGATTCCGACGGAGTGTAGGGCTCAGCAGCATTTGATCTTGGGGAAAGAAGTGAAATACCGTGATAAGGAATGGTTGAAAAGCTGGCGTCAGGCGACGTGGTACTTTTTGAAAAAACCGAGCACCTATTGGATGGGGGAGCTAAAGCCTTATTTACCCCAAAAATATTATTTTTTAGACGAACAACCTGCTATTCAATTATAAAAAAAGGCTGCCGGTGAGGGCAGCCTTTCATCATTAGCTTGGCTTCTTCTCGTTACGCTTACGTTCGTTTGGATCTAACCAAATTTTACGCATACGTAATGATTTAGGCGTGATTTCTAAGTATTCATCCTTTTGGATAAATTCCATACACTCTTCTAAAGAGAAGTTTAATTTCGGAGCAATTTTAGTGGCAGAATCTGAACCAGACGCACGCATATTCGTTAATTGCTTCGAAGCTTGTAAGTTAACTTCTATATCGTTTTGACGATTGTGTTCTCCCACAACCATTCCAGTGTATACTTCTTCACCTGGATCGATGAAGAACACCCCTCTGTCTTGTAATTTATCAATTGCATATGGAATGGCAGGGCCCGTATTCATGGAGATTAATGATCCGTTGATACGGCCTGGAATAGGCCCTTTGAATGGTTCATAAGCAATGAATCGGTGGGCCATAATTGCCTCACCAAAAGTAGCCGTTAACACTTTAGAGCGTAATCCAATCAAACCACGAGAGGGAATATTGAACTCTAAGTGTTGTAAGTCCCCTTTAGGTTCCATAATCAATAATTCACCCTTTCCTTGAGTGGCTAATTCAATTACTTTTCCTGCTACTTCAGCGGGTACGTCTACAACCAATGATTCAACGGGTTCTAGTTTTTCCCCGTTTTCACCCTCTTTAAAAATAACTTGCGGCTGGCCTACCTGTAATTCGTATCCTTCTCTACGCATCGTCTCGATCAAGACAGACAAGTGAAGAATACCACGCCCAAATACCAAGAATTTATCTTCGCTTTCCGTAGGGACTACTTTTAAGGCTAAGTTTTTCTCTGTTTCCTTGAATAAACGGTCACGAAGGTGACGAGACGTCACTAATTTACCCTCCTTACCAAAGAATGGTGAATTGTTAATCGTGAATAACATGTTCATCGTAGGCTCATCGATGGCAATACGATCTAAAGCTTCTGGATTTTCTGCATCTGCGATGGTGTCTCCGATTTCAAAATCATCAATCCCTGTTACCGCACAAATCTCTCCACACTCTACTTTATCTACTTTTACTTTGCCTAGACCTTCGAAAACTTGAAGTTCTTTGATGCGCATTTTCTTTGTTGAACCATCTGCCTTGCAAAGTGAGATTTGCATTCCTTCTGTCAAAGTGCCACGCTCTAAACGACCGATCGCGATACGACCTACGAATGAAGAGTAGTCTAATGACGTAATCTGCATTTGAGGTGTACCTTCTTGAACCTTAGAGGCAGGAATGTGCTCAATAATAGCATCTAACAATGGGATGATATTGTCCGTTGGCTTTTTCCAATCGTCGCTCATCCATCCTTGTTTTGAAGAACCGTACACGCAAGGGAAGTCTAATTGATCTTCCGTCGCATCTAAGTTAAACATCAAGTCGAATACACTTTCGTGTACTTCGTCCGGACGACAGTTTTCCTTATCTACTTTGTTTACTACAACGATTGGCTTCAATCCTAAAGCAATCGCTTTAGATAAAACGAAACGTGTTTGTGGCATCGGCCCTTCAAAAGCATCGACTAACAAAATAACGCCATCCGCCATACGTAGAACGCGTTCTACCTCACCGCCAAAGTCGGCGTGACCAGGTGTATCGATAATATTGATTTTAACCCCATTGTAACGAACAGATACGTTTTTTGAAACGATTGTAATCCCTCTTTCTCTCTCTAAGTCGTTATTATCAAGGATCAAATCTCCAAATTCTTGATTTTCTCTAAAAATTTTGGATGCATGAATGATTTTGTCAACTAGGGTCGTTTTACCGTGGTCAACGTGGGCAATAATGGCAATGTTGCGAATGCTTTGCATAAAAATGTATTCGTTGAATGAAACGAAATTCCTTTAATTGGGAAATTCAAGGTGCAAAGGTAGGGATAATTTCTTTGAAAAGTACTATTAACACTTTAAGAAACAAGCGCTTTCGGATTATTTTTCGCAGATTGAACAGGGACGTTCGCTTGGATTTTTGCTAAAATGCCTTTTGCGTCGATTCCGCACAGGGCATACAATTCTTTTTGCTCACCATGTTCGATGATTTCGTCTGCTATTCCGAGGCGAATAAGTTGTGAGCTGTAGTGATTATCCACCATAAATTCCGCAATCGCTGATCCAAAACCGCCCTGAATCGCAGCGTCTTCTACCGTGATCACCTTCTTGAATTGGGTAAATACGCGGTGCAATAACTCCTCATCCAAGGGTTTTACAAAACGCATATCGAATAAAGCCGGTTTTAATCCATTTGCTCGAGCCATTTCGCATGCTGCTATCGCCTCGTTTCCAATGTGACCAATGGACAAAATGGCAATTTCCTCGCCTTCTAGCAATTGAACACCTTTCCCGATTTCGATTTCTTCGAAGTTAGTTCTCCATGCCGGCATAACGCCTTCACCTCGTGGATAGCGAATCGTCATCGCCTTTTCGTGGTTTTTGAATGAGTCTAAGGATGCCGTATACATGATATTGCGTAGCTCTTGCTCATTGCGAGGGGCTGCTACAATCATGTTAGGAACACAGCGCATGAAGGCTAAATCCAATAATCCGTGGTGGGTAGGCCCATCCGCTCCTGCTAAACCAGCGCGGTCTAGGCAGAAAATGACAGGTAATTTTTGCAGGCAGACGTCGTGAACGACTTGGTCGTAACCTCGTTGCATGAACGAACTGTAGATGTTGCAAAAAACGGTTAAGCCTTGCGTCGCTAATCCCGCGGAGAAGGTGACCGCGTGTTGTTCCGCGATTCCCACGTCAAATGCACGATCAGGCATCGCACGCATCATAATATTCAAGGAAGATCCAGAAGGCATCGCTGGGGTAATACCCATGATTTTCGGGTTCTTTTCTGCTAATTCTAGTAGGGTATGGCCAAAAACTTCCTGGTATTTAGGGGGCTGAGGGTCATCATAGGTCTTTTTGTGTATCTCTCCGGTCGTCTTGTCGAATTTGCCGGGAGCATGCCACAGGGTTTGATCTTTTTCTGCCAGTGAATATCCTTTGCCTTTCGTGGTAATGCAATGCAAGATTTTAGGGCCGGGAATATCTTTTAGGTCGTTTAGAACCGTCGTTAAATTGTCGATATCGTGACCGTCTATAGGGCCAAAATAGCGCAAATTCAAGGATTCAAACAGGTTGCTTTGCTTTAATAAGGTTGCTTTCAGTCCATTCTCGATTTTCGAAACGATCTCTTGAGCCGTTTTACCAAACTTGGACATTTTACCTAACAGATTCCACACATCGTCTTTCACCTTGTTGTAGGTGTGCGAAGTGGTGATGTCTGTTAAATATTCTTTCAATGCACCCACATTTGGGTCGATCGCCATGCAATTATCGTTCAAGATAATTAACATGTTATTCGGGATGTCGCCAGCGTGATTCATGGCTTCGAAAGCCATTCCTGCCGTCATTGATCCATCACCGATTACCGCGATGTGTTGTCTGTGTGTTTCTTTTTTGTAAGCGGAAGCAACGGCCATTCCTAGCGCCGCTGAGATGGAAGTAGAGGAGTGTCCTACACCGAAGGTGTCAAAGGTACTTTCTGAGCGTTTAGGGAACCCCGAAATGCCACCCATTAAACGATTCGTGTGAAAAACTTCACGCCGCCCTGTTAAAATCTTGTGCCCATATGCCTGGTGTCCTACGTCCCAAACCAGTTGGTCATCCGGGGTATTAAACACGTAGTGCAGTGCTACTGTGAGTTCCGTTACGCCTAAAGAAGCTCCAAAGTGGCCTCCATTCACTGACACGTTGTCGATGATAAATTGACGCAATTCAGCACAAACTTGAGGTAAGTCTGCTTTCGGCAACTTGCGCAAATCCTCCGGAGTGGTGATTTGGCTAAGTAAAGGACCGGCTTCAAATTGCATAGACGCGTTTGATGATTGATAGTGAGATTAACCTTACAAAGGTAAAAATGTTTTTAAGCCTTAGTCATTTTTTTGACTCGCTTTGAATAATCTTTTTTGTTCATAGTCCGTTAGACTATCATATCCAGACTGTGATATTTTGTCCAAAATGGCATTTAACTCCTCCTCAGGTACGGTTTCTAACTCTTTTCGAGGCTGTACTTTTTGATGTACGACCTGTGCAAATTCTTTCATTTTTATTTCAAAAATGGCCTGGGGACGAGAGGCGGCTAAGAAGTTTTTGGCAAAAATAAATCCTAAAATAGCTCCGCCTAGGTGGGCAATATTTCCCCCCGCATTTGCTCCAGTCGTTTCTATGAAAGACCAAAGAATGTAAAAAGCCGAAATGTATTTGATGCGAATTGGACCTAACAATAAAACATGAACTTCGTAATTAGGCCGAACCGTTGCAGCAGCCACTACCACTGCAAAGACACCAGCAGATGCTCCATTGAGGAATGTAGGGCCTTTAGCAATGAAGAAGCTAACGGTATTCATGGCTAAAAGAAAAGCCGCAGCACCTGCTAAACCTCCATAGAAGTAGAGTTGAACGAGACGTCTATTTCCGATAAAATCCTGAATAATGGTGCCAAACCAATACAGGAACATCATATTGAAGATGAGATGGAATACCTCGATGTGCAAGAAAAAATAGCTAATCAGGCTCCAGGGTCTCTGAATCAATAAGTCGAGTGAAGAGGGAAGTGAAACCTGCGTAAAAAAGGCATCAAATAATGCCGATTTGCCGGCAATCAAAAGACCGACTCGCGCAATCATCAGAGCCACAAAAATGGCTCCGTTGGCTATAATAATTTTTAGCAAGCCCTGTCCAGGCTGTTGAATAATGTTTTTAATATCCGTGAGAATGCTACGCATTTTAATAGAAGCTATCGCGTTTTTGTCTCCAAATCAACAATAAAATCACCGCAAAAAGCATTCCCCCCAAATGAGCGAAATGGGCCACATTATCTCCTTCAGCCGCCGCTTTTCCAGCCCATAATTCATAAAAGGCAAAACCCATTACGAGGTATTTTGCTTTCACCGGAATCGGAATAGGGAAGACGAACATTTCTGAGTTAGGGAATAAATAACCGTAGGCCATCAAGATTCCGAAAACGCCACCAGAAGCACCCACTACTGGGTTTTGGGTCGTGTATTCTTTGTAATGGTCGATTGCACCTAAGGCATTTAAACGACCCTCATTAATGGAAGTGCTTCCGTCGAAGCGGTTAAAATAGTCCATTAAAAAATCCGAATTTGGATTAGAAAGAGCTAATTCTAATGCCTTTCTAATACTCGCATAATCGTGGAAATATTGGATCGCTTCATGCAATAAGCCGGCTCCCACTCCACAGAATAAAAAGAAGAACAAGAAGCGCGGTCCTCCCCAGATTCGCTCTAAAATCGATCCAAACATGTAAAGCCCAAACATATTCATCAACAAGTGCATGAAATTCGCGTGAACGAACATGTAGCTGATGATTTGGAAATAATGGAACTTGCTTGATTGGAAAAAATACAATGCGAATAAATCATCCGGAATGAAGGCTGATCCTAAGAAGATAGCGACATTCGCGAAAATTAGATTTCGTACGGTTGGTGTTAAATTTCTTAGCATAATCTTATTCTTCGTAACCCCAGTCTATGGAGTTTTTCATGTCTTTGATCAATAATCCAGCGGATTTAAAGGCGCCACGGATTTCGTCTACCTTATCGTATTGTCTACTTTCCTTGAAACCTTTGTAAAGCTGCAAAAGTTCCTCCGTTAGACCATTCATTTCGGCTGGGATCTCTTCTTTGATGCCTAAAACATCCTCTAAAATGCTGACATAAGAACGTTTTAAATTTGAAAATGTTTCAGCAGAAATGGATTCGAATGCTAAATTTCCCGTATAAATCGAATTGATTTTCTTAAGTAAAGTGAACAAGTGTGCAATCGCCACTGCTGTGTTCAAATCGTCGTTCATTCCATCGTAGCAACCTTGGATCGCATCGTTAATCTCTTTTTCTTGAGCGGCGTCCGGGTTCGCTGATATATCAGAAGGATAGGCTAACTTTTTAATAATCCGCAAGCCATTAGCGATTTTCTTGTAGCCTTTTTGGGCTGCCTTCAAGGCATCATTCGAAAAATCCAGGGTGCTGCGGTATTGTGACTGCAACATAAAGAAGCGCACCGTCATGGGGCTATAAGCCTGATCCAGCAATGGGTGATTCCCGGCAAACAACTCAGCAGGTAAAAAGGAGTTTCCGAGGGATTTACTCATCTTTTGACCGTTTACCGTGAGCATATTGGTGTGCATCCAGTAACGTACTGGAGCGCGGTCATAGGCTGCTTTCGCCTGCGCGATTTCACATTCATGGTGGGGGAATTTCAAGTCCATACCACCGCCGTGAATATCAAAAGTGTCGCCTAAGTATTTATGACTCATGCAGGTACACTCTAAATGCCAACCAGGGAAACCCTCTCCCCAAGGAGATGGCCAACGCATGATGTGTTCTGGAGCGGCTTTTTTCCATAGCGCAAAATCCAATGGATTTCGCTTCTCTCCCACGCCATCTAAATCCCTTGTTTCCGTTAGCAAATCTTCAATTACGCGGCCGGACAAATGTCCATAATTACCACCATTCTTATTGTAGGTCTCTATGTCAAAATACACCGAACCATTAGATTCGTAGGCTAATCCTTTTTCAATAAGGGCTTTTGTGGTCTCTATTTGTTCCACAATATGTCCGGTTGCCGTAGGCTCGATACTTGGAGGCAAAACATTGAATTTTTCCAATACTTGGTGGAAATCTTGGGTAAAGCGATGTACGATTTCCATCGGCTCTAACTTTTCCAATTTCGCCATCTTCCCAATCTTATCTTCCCCTTCATCCCCATCTCCTACTAAGTGCCCCACGTCTGTAATATTTCGTACGTAACGAACCTTGTAGCCAATGTGCAATAAATAGCGGTTTAGGATGTCAAAAGACGTAAAAGTGCGCAGATTCCCTAGATGAACATAATTGTATACCGTGGGTCCACAGACATAAAGTCCGACGTGATTTTCATGTATCGGAGTGAAAAGTTCTTTTTCACGACTCAGGGTATTGTATATCTTTAAGGGCTGCATGGTAAGCGGATCGTTTCTGATCGAAAGGGAATAATAAGGAATTAAAATTAATTGGATTCTTTTAATTCACCAAACCCAAACGCAATTCATTACCTTTGTATGTTTTTTTAGCATACAAACGTTTTTCGCATGTTTTTACGAGAAGTAGGAGACGACACTCGCTTGAAAAAGATTTTTCTAAGCTTTCCGGTTCAGCTTTATGCAAGCGACCCTAACTGGATCCGTCCCTTAGATAATGATATTTCGTCCATCTTCGATCCGCGTAAGAATCCCCATTTTAAACAAGGGGAGGCGATTCGCTGGATTCTTTTCGATGAATCGGATCAGCCTATTGGACGTGTGGCAGCTTTTTATGAGCGGAACACGAAAGAAGGAGAAGTTCCTGTGGGTGGAATGGGGTTCTTTGAGTGTATCGAAGAGGAGAAAGCCGCTTTTATGTTGTTTGATGCGTGTAAAACATGGCTTTCAGAACGTGGAATGGAGGGAATGGATGGGCCGATTAATTTTGGGGAGCGCGATAGTTTCTGGGGTTTGATGGTCAAAGGCTGGGAGTTTGAGCCTACTTATAAAATGCCATGGACCAAGCCATACTATATTTCATTTTTCGAAAACTATGGTTTTCAAGACTATTTCCAGCAATATGTGTTTGTTTCGCCCATCGCAGGGGCTAAGGTTACACAAGGAATAGAGGAAAAGGCGAAGCGTATTTTTGATAATCCGGACTACGTTTTTCGGCACATTGAAAAGAGTAATCTACCTAAATATGCGGAAGACTTTCGATTCATTTTCAATGCAGCTTGGGCGAAATTCCCAGGAGTCAAGGAAATGAGTTCGGAATCGGCCCAAAAACTCGTAAAAACCATGAAGCCCATCATCGATGAGCAATTACTCTGGTTTGCCTATACAACAGACGGAACGCCGGTTGCTTTCTTTATAGTGATTCCTGATTTAAACCAAATCGTGAAACACCTAAATGGTAAATTGAACTGGTGGGGCAGGATAAAATTCCTTTTATTGGAATTAAAAGGTACCGTGACGCGCACTTGCGGCGTGATTTTTGGGGTAACTCCGGATCACCAGGGCAAGGGGGTAGAATCGGCCATCGCCCTTCGATTCCGCGAGGTCGCTCGTACGAACCCTTTCTATCCCTATACAACCATGGATATGAATTGGGTGGGTGATTTTAACCCTAAAATGCTTCGCTTTGTCTCCCAATTAGGAGCCACTAATGATAAAACTTTTATTACATACCGTAAATTTTTCAATCCAAATCAACCCTTTAGTCGTTGTCCTAAAGTAGGTTAATACATTTATTATGAGCTTATTATCCATTGGAACCGTTGCGTTCGACGCCTTAGAAACTCCGTACGGAAAGACCGATAAAATTATCGGTGGATCTTGTACGTACATTGCATTATCCGCGGCTTTCTTTTTGCCAAAAGTTAACGTAGTTGCCGTAGTGGGAGATGATTTCCCACAAGAATACATGGACACATTGACGTCTCGTGGTATCAATTTAGACGGTTTACAAATCAAGAAAGGAGAAAAATCGTTCTTCTGGGCAGGTAAATACCACAATAACATGAATTCACGTGACACCTTGGTGACGGAATTGAATGTGTTAGCTGATTTTAAGCCCGTAATACCTGCGTCTTATCAAGATTGCGAGTATTTAATGCTAGGAAATTTGACGCCTCAAGTGCAGATCGAAGCGATTCAAGGTTTAAACAAGCGTCCTAAATTAGTCGTAATGGACACGATGAACTTCTGGATGGATGTGGCGATGGATGATTTGAAACGCGTATTGAAAATGGTGGATGTGCTTTGCATTAATGATGAAGAGGCGCGTCAATTATCGGAGCAATACTCTCTTCGCACAGCGGCTAAAATGATTATGGCGATGGGACCTAAGACCTTGATTATTAAGAAAGGGGAGCATGGTGCGTTATTGTTCCAAGGAGATCGCATGTTCTATTGCCCAGCACTTCCTTTAGAGGACGTTTTTGATCCGACTGGTGCGGGAGATACGTTTGTAGGAGGATTTATCGGATACCTTGCGAAGACGGATGATATTTCGTTTGAAAATATGCGCCGTGCCATCGTTCATGGATCCGCAATGGCTTCTTTCTGTGTAGAGAAATTTGGTACAGAACGTTTGTTTGAAATTACGGAAGCTGATTTAGCCAGCCGTGTGAATGAATTCAGAGAATTAGCTTCGTTCTAATTCTTAACCCACGATTACCTCGTGCATTAAATCCAGGTTCAGGTATTTAGCAGCCATGTCTCTAATATCCTGGGCCTGGATATTTTGTATACTGTCTTGAAATTGATCGTAGAAATCTGGACTTAATCCATCTAGTTGGATCACACGCACTTTTTCAGCAATATCAAAAGCCTGAGTAAGTTCACCTGTGAAGCTGCCCATTAGGTAATTTTGGACGATTTCGAGTTCATCCTGTGGAATCAGCTCATGTTGTAGCCAGGTAATTTCCTTTTTTATTTCTGTCAAAGTCGCATCCACATTCTCCCCATTCACATCTGTACCCACCACCCAATACCCACCTCGTGGATAAGGGGCAAGGCTTGACGAAATGCCATAAGTGAAGCCTTTATCTTCTCGAATATTTTTCTGCAATCTAGAACCGAAATACCCGCCTAAAACCGTATTCATTACACTAAAGTGAAAATAATCGGGGTCTTTTCTCGAGATCGCAGGCAATCCATATCGAATGGAGCTTTGTACAGAGCCCTCTTTTTCTTCCCTACGTTTGATGGGATTGGAAGCGGTAGAAAGGGCTGGAATCGGTAGTTCTGAGCTAGAGTAATTGATTTTTCCGAGGGTCTGATCTAAATAAGCAATTTGCGCTTCCGAGATTTTCCCAGAAAGGAAAATCACTGGTTTTTGGGAAGCCCAAGTCAGCTTGTATTGGTTAATCAACACTTGACGATCTAATTTGTCAAAATCCTCTGCAACCGTAAAGCGGCCGTAGGGGTCATTCGGGAATACTTGAGCGCGGAATTTTTGACTTGCGGAATAGGAGGTTTTTTCCCAATTCAGTTTCGTTTTTTGGCGCTCAATTTCGATCTCTTTTTCTACTTCTTCAGCCGGGAAACTGGCTTCCTGTAGGATTTCCGAAACGATCGGAATAAGGGAATTAAAATGCTTCGATAAGCCATATACCGTAAACGTACCGTGATCAAGGCTCGCTTGTATGTCCCAGAAGGCTCCAAAAAAATCAAAATCCTGGTGAATTTGCTGTGCTGTGCGAGACGAAGTTCCACGTTTCATTAAAGACGCGGTCATGCCAGCTAATCCTGCCAAAGAACTATGAATCGCCCCCGCTTTTGTGCTTAATTCAAATTTAAACACTTCTTGCTCTCCTGCAGAAATCACCCACACCTCCATACCATTGGCTAAGGTATATTGTAGTGGTTTAGGAAATAAAACTTTCTCCACCGGAAAGGCGGCTGGTGCTACGCTGCGATCTAACATACTATTTTACTGGCTGATTAATGCCCGCAATGAGCGTTAAACGTAAGGTGTTCGCTAATGGACTACCTTGTCCGCTCGGAACGAGGTAGGCGAAGTCTAATCCGTATTTTTGGTCCATCTTAAAGCCTAAACCAAAGGTGAAGTACTTCCGATTACCCTTCATCTCACTCTCGTGAAAATAACCTGTTCGTAAAGCAAAGGCATTATTGAACAAATATTCCGCACCCACAGACGTCGTCACCTCTTTGATCTCTTCACTAATTCCATCCGGAGCATCTGCTAGGGATCCAAAAATTCCGCCGATCGCAGAAACCGTCGCAGGATCTGTGCCTACCATTTTTCCATTTACGTATGCAGGAGGCGTAGGGACCATTAATTTGTTGAAATCAACCGTAAAGGTCAATTTGTTTAAGTCATCTATTTCATGCGTTGCCGCCATTCCAACACGTAAATTCGTAGGGATGAAGTTTTTTTCTGTTCCGCCGTACGTTACCTTACCGGAGATGTTTGAAAGGGTCAAACCATAGCTATATTTCCAAGAAGCGGTGGTTGGTTTCGAATAAAATACCGAAATGTCGGCTGCCACCGTTTCAGCAGGTTTCAATGCATTGTTCAATCCCCCGCTCCCTTGGTAATTACCTAATAAGTTCGAATTGATGTACTTTAAATTCATCCCTAATGAGAGGGCTGGGGATAATTTTCTGGCGTGAGATATGCCCAGGGCAAATTCTTTGGAGTTAAAATTACCTGCGCTTGTTCCATTATCTAAGGTAGCTTGGAACATTCCTTGATCGAAATAATCAACCGAGAATCCAAAAACTAAATTCTTCTTTGTTACCGTGTAACCCGCCACATTATAAAGCGCCATATCGTTAACTAGGTTGCGCAACCAAGGCGTGTAAGACAAGGAAAAGCCCATTTTCTTTTCCGTGGTGGCTAATTTCGCTGTATTCCAGTGAATAGCATTTGCATCCACGGATAAGGCTACACCTGCATCGCCCATGGCTGCAGAACGGGCATCAGGGGCAACGTTTAAGAATAACAGGGTAGGAGTAGGAATGCGTCCAGCATTGATTTGGCCAGAAACTAAGGTTGTTTGAGCCTCGGACATGAATCCAACAGCAATAAATAAAAGGGTTAGGACTCTTTTCATGGGTTATTTAATATTTCCAATACGACCGCTGAAGCTTCTATACAGAGTTCCATTGTCATAGGTAATCTCAATTTGGTAATAGTTAATAAAATCTAATTGGCTCTTCTCTGCTGTACTCCAATCGATCGAAAATGTTTGATTAACAGAATCGCTGCCTGGAATCATTCCCGTCTTTTCGAGCATTTGATTCCCTAAGTTACTATAAATTTTTAGCTTGTAACGATAGCTCGTCCAGCGTTTCTCCTGTAAGAATGAAAAGTTCGTTCGCTCAGTCATAGGATTCGGATAAATTTGGAGCGAACCTTGCTCTTTTTTTTCAGCCGAAACCCGGAATTCAAACGAACAAAATCCTTGATTCGTATGCACGTCAAAACAAGTTGCTTTGATTTTATAAATTCCAGGCGTAAGTGATTCAAAAGGGATGGTGATAGTACCCTGTTTGCTATTTCCAAAATCGGGGATAAATACATCAGAAACAGGAATTTCCAAGGTGTCATTAATGGAAATGAGCGCTTTTTCACCTTTAGGCCCCACGAGTCGTAGTGAACTCGCATCGCTGATTTTGATTTGTAAAAGGGGATTAGGAGAACTAGCCATAGGATCAGCTTCATTCAAGAGGCTAGCTGTCAGCACCGGGGCGTTTACCTCTTTTGCCTCTGAAGTAAATTTCACAACACTCTTCATTCCTCCGCCATACAACTCTGTGGCTGTTCGCGCGGTCCATTTTAGCTTTGCAGCTGGTACATTCGCCAGGGTAAATTTGCCTTTTTCTACCTTCGCGCTGTTGATGGCTTCTAAGGCCCCCTGAATCGAGTAGTTGAATTTATCTGTTTTTGTGCCCAACGTTTGCATGGGCGTATCTTGTCCATAATAATATAGCCGAATCTCTCCATCAATACTAGGTGTAGTCTGACCTTGAATGATTCCAGAAGCTAAAGTATCTAATTGGAGCGTAAGCGCTGGCTGATTCCACGGAATTGCAAAGGTATGGTCTCCCAGCAGTGTGATATTTCGGTTGATTACCCCAGATTGACTATCGTTTTTAGCATCCCTGAATAAATCACCAAGTCGATAATTTTTATCATTTAGATGATTAACTAATTGTCTATAAAAAGCTTGGCCGAATAGGTAATTGCTGCTCTGAAAGACAGGGCGTGTCGTAGAAATGAGTCCTATGGCGCCGCCTTGATTGGATAATAGACTCAATTCTGCTCCTGAAAGTTGATTAGGGTCGTCAAAACGGCCAAACTGGCAAGTCGCTGTTAGCAACAAGGGAAGATGCCGGCTGTTCTTTAAAGTTTGAATCTCATTGTTAGTGATTACCTTTTCATCCGTCCAGGCGGATTCAGAACCGTGTCCTAAGAAATGGATGAAGTCGGCATCACGGTTAAATAGCTCTAGGCTGGCTTTTTTGCCAGCTGCCGAGGTGTAAAATCCGTTGTTCACTTCCTGAGGGAACTGGTCTATATAGGTTTTTTTGACTTGATAAGCCTCTGGAATTAAACCTGCAAAGTCTTCCGCATCTTGCACGTGAATGTTAGCATCGCCATCATCGGCTAACCAGGAAAAGCGATAGGGTTGCTGCTGAGCGCGCGTCTCTGAACTGATTAATTTATTAACTACCGTATTTGCCTCTTCAAAAGACCTAGCTGGTATACGACCAATTCCTACGGCTATTGGCTCGTTCATGGCCTCATTGCCTTCAAGCCATTCGCCTTGGTTGTCTGCTAACAGCCCAAAAAAATCATCTGATACGTAAGTCTGTAATGGTTGTAGGGACTCGCGACTTTCATAACTTGGCACATAATTCTGTCTTTCAATAGCGGTAGCGACCTTGTTGATTCCTTTATAATCCACCGTAGCATCGCCTAACAGTAGGACATACTTTGGTTTTTTTGACCGAATGAAATCTCGAATCGCTGTCACATCCGTTTTACCCGCAGAGAATTCGTTGTAGATTTGTTTCGTGGAATAGGCCTTCGCTGCTATGCCCTTTGAGCTTTTATAGGATGCCAATAGTTTTGCAGCAGGAAGAATAGAGGGACTTGAAAGAATGAGTAAATCCGCAGAGGCATCTGCTCGAATGTTTTGGTTCGCTACGATTTCTCCGGTTTTTGGGTCCGCCGCTTTTGCCGGATCAAAAATCAACAGTTCTGCGCCAGGGGCAATTTTGTTAAAAGCGAGAGAGCTCACATTTTGCCAGCCTTTTCCTACGAGTTTAATCCAAACTAAGTGGTTTGCTTGGCGATTTTGAATACTGATGCTGAAAGTAGAATCGGTTTTATTGGGTAAAAAATAATGCGGATTCTCGTTTGTGGCATTGAATTTTCGTGGATAGTGTAGGTCGATATAATCGATATAGCCTGAACCTGTGGTATTAGTATAGGCTAGATTCCAAGTCCAACTTTGGTCCTTAATCTCTGGATTCACGGAGGCTGAGAAGGTCTGTAAAAAAGCTTTTTGATCATAGCGACCGCCCGATATTGCAGGGAAAGTAATGGGGGAAATCGAATTCCCTGGAATACTAAATGTAAACGTGCCGGGAGCGACAGAGGAGGAGGCTAATCTGCCAGATAGAAGGCTGGGTATCCCCGTTTTATAGTCTGCTAAAGGATATTGAATCGTTCGGTTTACATTACCAAAAAATCCATCCCCTAACCATTCTCGACCTGATTGCAGAAGATTATAGGTTTCTGGCTCGTAGTGAAAACGACTATAACCATAATCCAGAGCAGTCGAACTAACCGGGACTGCCGGAAGGTCTGTTATAGCTTTAGGCGACGGATCATCTAATCGGATAAAATAGAATGTAGTATCGCTGTAATGGTGCTTGAATTTTTCGCCATAAAACAGGATTTTATCCCCTTGTTTCAAGAATGGAATCGGCTGAAGATCGATTGGCCTTATTGCGGAGTTTGCCTGTGGTAATTCGCCTATTTCGTGGCCATAAACACCGATTGAACTAGATTTTAAGCCTAATGAGGAAAGCCAAGTAGGTGTGATTTGGTAAATACCTGATTGGGTGATCCCTACTTTTAACCATTGGCCACTGGCTAGGACAGCATTTTGGGCACGTCCTGCAAATGCCGCCAAAAGCAGTGAGAGGGAAATGCTAAGAAATCTCAATCGGTACCACGTACGCATTCTTTGCCACCAGGTAGTTTCTGCCTGAATTTAATTCTTTGCAAATGTAACGGGTTCGGCGAAGTTTCCCTTTGATGAAGCGTAGGTTTTTTAAGGCAAAGTGTGCGCCCTCGGCTAATTCGATAAGTGGAGTTCCCGCAGGTGGTTCTGGATCGTAGCTTTTTAGGATGTCTACTAGTGGCTGGTAGCCGTTAGAGGAAGCTGCCGGATTCTTTAAATAAGCTCTTAGCACTTTGACTAACTCAGCGGGTAGCAATTCCTCATCTAAAATGGGTTCAAATAACGTGTAGAATTCCGTCTTCCATTCTTGCCCGTGCGGAAGGACTTTGTTTTTATGAGCTAGATAAGTGGTTAAGTGAGCGACTTCGTGAAGGTAGGTAACTAAGAAGGCATAAGGGTTTAGGTTGTGGTTGACCGTGACTTGGTGGCCCTTTGTGGGGCTATAACGGTAGTCCCCTAATTTAGAATCGCGGGATTTACTGACAATGAAGTCAAAGGAATAGTCATGCCAAAGTTGAAAGCAGTATTCCGCTACTTTGGGTGGGAAGTGATCAAAAAAGGAATCAATCTTTTTATTCTTCATCCGGATTTCAGACATAAAAAAAGTCCTTCGCATGCGAAGGACTTTTTTCTGATCGTTGTGCTAAAATTATTTAGCAGCAGCAGTGTCAGCAGCAGCAGTGTCAGCAGCAGCAGAATCAGCTGGAGCAGCAGCAGCAGCAGAGTCAACAGCAACAGTGTCAGCAGAAGTTTCTGCTTTCTTCTCACCACAAGATGCTAAAGTTACCATTGCAGCAACGAAAGCTAGAGCGAATACTTTTTTCATTTCTTATTTTGTTTAAGGTTTGAGCTACAAATCTACGGCATTATTTTATAAGTACAAATAAATGCAAATAAATTTTTAAGATTTTTTTAAGGAATGAATAAAATTTTCTAAAAATAGGCCTCTATTGTGTCTAATCGGCTTAGGAATTCTTAAGAATTACAACCTTAGAAAAGGTCTAAATTAGATAAGTCCTATTTTATTAGATCTTTGAAGCGATCGTAAAACCCGCTTGATTTGAAGGTAAAGGTCTTATGCAAGATGTAATTCGAGACAAAACTATAGCCCATACCGTGAAGGGTTGTCGCTATCTGTGTGATATTTAGTTTTTTAACCGAATAAGGAATGGCAAAAAAGATATCAGGATGATGCGCGTGAATGAATTCGTAAGGAATGGTGCTAAATAGCCAGGTTATGATTCCAGAAAAGCTGGCTACTAGGATATACTTGAACATTTCGCGCCTAGTCTGCTTGCTTTGGCGCGCATTGAAGGCAAATAATTTAGTCAAGAAAAACCCGACAACTAGCGCAATAAAATAGGCCGGAAGAATGGAATCCTCATACGAAACGCGAAACCAATCCTTAATTAATCCTCCAGCGAGCAGTTGAACACAAGCCCCTAATCCAGCCACCACGAAGTAGGCGAATAAGTCTTTCTGATTAAAGAGGGGGGCTTTCTTGTCGCTCAAAGGCCTGGATTAAAAGAGGTTTTTAACGATGCTTGGATACAGGCCTAATAACAAGGTACCAAGGGTGCAAGCCCACATCGCGAACTTCACTAATCCTGGTAATTCAATGCGCTCGATATCTCCTTCTTTAAAGTAGATGGCGATGATTGCTTTGAAGTAATAATACACACCCACCGCAGACATGACAATAGCTAAGATGACTGGGTAGTACACGTGGCGGTTAAAGATGTCGGAGAAAACGAAGAACTTACCCCAAAAACCTGCCGTCAACGGAATCCCCGCTAATGACAATAAGGCGATGGTAAAGCAGAAAGCTAAACCCGGATTCTGCTTCGCTAAACCTTCGAACGAACTGAAGTTTTCTGGTTTCTCGGTGCGTCCTGTTTGGTACTCTGCTACTAACATCACTACACCAAATGCCACGATGGTGGCTAAGGTATACGATAAGGAATAATACAAGATAGTAGACTGTGTGCTTGCTTGATTCGCACTCACCGTTAACAACATATAACCCGCGTGAGAAATACTCGAATAAGCTAACATACGTTTTGCCGATTGTTGGTAAGCGGCCGTAATGTTTCCGATTAAAAGCGTTAACATACTAACATAATAAATCGGATATACCCATGTCCCGTACATCGTTCCAAAAGGTCCCGAAAGCACTTGGAACAATGCGGCAAAGCTCGCAGCCTTCACTACCGTTGACATAAACATCGTGAAGATCGTAGGCGCACCTTCATATACATCTGGAGTCCAGAAGTGGAAAGGAGCCGCTGAAATTTTAAATAAGAATCCGACTAAAATCAATAATACCCCAATCGATAAAAATATAGGAGTTGATTCTGGAGGCGTATTCGCAATGGCTAATGCTATGTTTGCTAGATAGAATGAACGGGTTGCGCCATAAACTAAGGTGATTCCGAAAAGCAAAATACCAGTCGCGAAAGAACCCATCAAGAAGTACTTTAACGCAGCTTCGTTTGAACGCAAATTACGCTTGTCTGAACCTGTTAATACATACATCGCTACGGATAGGATCTCTAAGCCCACAAAGAACATAATCAAGTGGTCGAATGAAACCATTAAAATGGCCCCTACAACGGAGAATAAAAGAATGGCGTAGTACTCTGCTGGATGTGTATGTTCTTCGTCGATACCAAAGCCTTTGGAAAAACTAACCACCATAAAGGCAGCTAATTGAATGATTAAACTGAAGCTGATGGAGGTATTCGTGGTGTGGAACATGTGTCCATACCATAACATTTCGTGGTTCCAGTCCAAAGCTGTCAAAGCCATACTGCCCCCTAAGAACAATAGTGTCGCAGCTTGGATGGTTTTTCTTGAAAGCCAAAAGCCCAAGAATAAATTTAAAATACCTAGAAGTGATAATGCAATGATAGCCGTCATAATGCTTTTTAATACTATTTTATTTGAACCATTGGATTAATTGCTGAACCGCTGGCTCACTAAAACCTAAAACTGTCGAAGGGAAAATTCCGCCCACCATAACCAAGGCGCTCAATGGAATTAAGACCGCTTTTTCGGCGAACGTTAAGGCGGCAAAATCAGCGGTGATACGAGACACATTTCCGAACATCGATTTCTGAATTAAGCGCAACGTATACACCGCACCTAAAATGATAGTGATGCCGGCTATGATGCCTAGAACTAGATTTTGGTCGAACACACTTTTTAATAACAAGAATTCCCCGATGAAACCATTGGTTAATGGTAAGGCCACCGAACCTAAACTCAAGATCACAAAAGTGACTGTCAAAGGATACGAGAATTGAGTGATACCGCCTAATTGTGCGATCTCTCTTGATTTTGTTCTACGCTCGATAATTTCTATCACGAAGAATAACCCGATGATGTTGATCCCGTGTGATACCATTTGGTACAAAGCACCTTGAATACCTTCAATGCTTCCAGATAAAATACCGGCAGACATCAAGCCTACGTGTGCAAAGGAAGAATAGGCTAACAAACGTTTCGCGTCTTTTTGTTGAATGGCGATGATCGAACCGTAAATCACACCGATAACGGATAAGATGGATGCCGTTAAGCCCCAAGTTGCTACGCCTAAAGGGAACATAGGTAAAACCAAACGAATCACGCCATAAGTACCCATTTTCAACATAATACCCGATAATAACATCGTTCCTTGAGCAGGAGCTACGGTATAGGTATCCGGTTGCCAGGTATGGAATGGGAAAACAGGCATCTTGATGGCAAATGCCAGGAAGAAGGCCGCAAACAAATACCCTTGTTGATCAGCGCTTAAGCCTTTCGCAGTTTGGTATAATACGTCGATATCTGCGGAGTGAAACTCCCCTGGTGTAAGTAAATACACATAAACTAGGGCGATTAAGAAGAATAAAGACCCAAACAAGGTGTATACAAAGAACTTAAACGTTATCGCATTCTTATTCTCACCACCGTAAATGGCAGCTAAGAAGTAGATCGGTAATAAGGACGCTTCGAAGAAGAAATAGAATAAGAACGCATCTTTCGCTAAGAACGCTCCCATTAAAGCCGTTTGCATCGCTAACACAAGACCTTGGAATTGGGAATTGTTTGCGCGATCTGTATTCGCGGTAGTCGCTACGATGAACGGAACTAACAAGGCACATAGACCGATTAAGACCCCACTGATTCCATCCACATATAGGGAGAAAGATAATCCTGCCTCTACTACCCAAGGAGCAGAAAAGGAAACAGGGCTTAGGCTAGCTTGTTGTAGAACATAGGCCGTTGCCGCTAATTCAATGATGGATGTTGCCAGGGAAATTGCGAACGCGTTCTTTGGCTTGAAGATCAACAAAGCTGACCCAATTAAAAGCGGAAATAAAAGTATAAATAGTAGATACATAGCTATGTGGCGATCGTATTAAGAAAGGATCGTACTTTTTAAACTGACAAATAAGATGACAACGATGGCCGCTACCATGCAGAAGAGGTAAATGCCTACGTTTCCTGATTGGGCTCTGCGGAACTCACTCGCAGCATACTTTACAAAACGGCCTAAACCCTCCACGAACAAGTCAATCACTAGGAAGTCGATCACTTGGAAGAAGAAGTTCGATAAGAAAGCGATAGGTTTCACAAATAACATATCGTATAATTCATCGATGTAGAATTTGTGGTAAATGACTTTTTGGATTCCTGAGATTTCTGCGTCTTCAGATGGTACTGATTTTTGCATTCCAAAAACGTAGATAGCTAGGAAGGCCGGCAAGAATGCCGCTAAAAGGGGTGCGCCTCCTTCTAAACTTAGGAAGTTAACTTCGCCAGCTTCACCTGCTTCAGGTAGTAAGGGGGCTAACCAATGGGCTAGGAATTCATTTCCTCCTGCAAAGTGAGGTAGGTTAATTAAACCGCCACCCACAGAGAAAACCGCTAAAATAATCAACGGCAAGGTCATCGTGATAGGCGATTCATGTAAATGATGCGCTTGTTTTTCCGTGCCCCTGAACTCTCCGTAGAAAGTCAAAATGAACACACGGAACATGTAGAAGGAGGTCAAAGCAGAACCCACAATCGCTAAACCCCACATCAATGGGTTGTGGTGGTATAGACTCGCTAGGATCTCATCTTTCGAGAAGAAACCCGCGAAAGGTGGAATACCCGCAATTGCGATCGTTCCTAACATAAACGTGATGAACGTGATAGGCATTTTTGATTTCAATCCACCCATGCGGCGAATATCTTGCTCGTCTGACATGGCGTGAATCACAGAACCTGCTCCTAAGAACAATAGGGCCTTAAAGAACGCGTGTGTCATTACGTGGAAGAACGACGCCGTGTAAGCGGAAGCACCTAGACCCATGAACATATACCCTAATTGGGATACTGTTGAATAGGCAAGGACTTTTTTGATATCGTTTTGGAAAAGACCAATCGCCGCTCCTAACAAGGCTGTAGCTAAACCGATCCAACCTACAAAATGCAATACTTCTGGACTCATTTCAAACAAAGTATTTGCACGAATAACCATGTAAATACCCGCTGTCACCATCGTCGCTGCGTGAATCAAAGCTGAGACAGGTGTAGGGCCCGCCATCGCATCTGGAAGCCAGGTGAACAACGGAATCTGTGCTGATTTACCCATCGCACCGATGAAAAGACAGAAGGCGATGATGCTTAAATCAGTTGTATAATCGCCGCTTTGAATCGCCGTGAAAATCGTTTGGTAATCCGTTGTTCCAAAATCTTGGATCAACAAGAAAATACCTACTAAGAAACCTAAGTCACCAATACGGTTCATAATGAAGGCCTTGCGCGCTGCATCACCGTAGGAATTCTTTTGGTTCCAGAATCCAATTAATAAGTAAGAACACAAACCTACTCCTTCCCAACCAATGAACAAGACTGTGAAGTTCGCTCCTAACACGAGGATTAACATAAAGAAAACGAACAGATTTAGGAAAGCAAAAAACTTCCCAAAACCCGCATCGTGGGACATATACCCAATCGAATACACGTGAATCAAAGTGCCTACTCCTGTAATCACGAGGAGCATTAAGATGGATAGTTGGTCGATTTGAAAGGCGAATGGAATCTCTAGAGAGCCTACCTTAATCCAATCTGCGATTGGAAGAATCTGTGTCTGACCGTCGAAATTCAGGAACAACTGAAGTGATAAGGCGAAGGCAACCAAAGGAGGAATAGTCCCAATGATGCCCGCGATTTGCTTCGGTAATTTAGGGTACGCTAAACCATTAATAGCAAAGCCTAATAAGGGTAATAGTGGAATGAGGAATAGTAAAGACATATTAATTGGGCGGAATATTGCGCTTAATTAGTTTTTCAATTTGTTAAGAACACCGATATCGATGCTTTGAATATTTCGGTAAATCATGACAATGATCGCTAAACCAACAGCGACCTCCGCTGCGGCCACGGCCATAATGAAGAATACGAAAATTTGACCAGCTGGGTCAGAATAGTAGGAGGAGAATGCAGCTAGCAATAAGTTAACGGCATTTAACATTAATTCGATCGCCATAAATACGATGATCGCATTTCTACGTGTTAATACGCCCAAAATTCCAATGCAAAACAAGGCTGAGCTCAGCATAATGTAATGGGTTAATGGAATCGTACGGATAATTTCTGGTATTGATTGCATAGTCTTAAATAATAACAAAGGCTCTAGGCAAAAGCCCGTCCAAAAAATGCATTTATGCGAGGCAAATTTACGAAAATATCTGATAGCCTCGACATCAAAAATGTCTTAACGCTGAAAACCTTGCAATTTAATTTCGGTTAGTTTGCGCTTTGTGTCCATGGGGAAATCACCCTTCATCATCCAGTCGTAATAAGACGGGTCAGACTTTAATACTTCTATCACGGGTTTACCTATGTGTTTGCCAAAATTAAAGCAAGCCACCCGGTCTTTGTTGTAGGCCATGCGGTTAGCGTAGTCAATTGAATTCGAGGCACTTAGTTCATGTAACTTGTCCATGTCGTTTTGGATCGGGAATACTTCATTTCCCTCCGCATCCTTGATTGACTTGTTCGCGTAGTGTTTTACTTGTGCATTTAATACTTCTAACGTGGCTAACACATCTGCCTCAGCTCCGTGTGCCCCGATTAATTCTTTACCACAGTAAAATTGGTAGGCAGCGGTTAAATTACGTGGCTCCATTAAATGGAAAATGCGTTGTGCATCCACTAATTTTCTGTTTTTCATATCGAAATCCACCTCAGCGCGTAGCATTTCCTCTACTAACATAGGCACATCGAAACGATTGGAATTAAAGCCGGCAAGATCGCAACCTTCTAAAAATGCAGCTAAGGATTTAGCCATCATCCGGAAAGTAGGTTCATCCTTCACATCGTCATCATAGATGCCATGTACTAAAGAAGCCTCTAATGGAATCGGAATACCTGGGTTCACGCGGCGCGTTTTTACATCCACACTTCCGTCTAGATTGGCTTTGGCAATCGAAATCTCGACTATGCGATCTCGGTTAATTTGTATACCCGTCGTCTCTAAATCGAAAAATGCGAGAGGTCTCTTTAGCTTTAATTGATGTTCCATAGGATATTTTAAAATGGGCTAAAGCAAAGGTAAGTTATTATTACCTTTGTTACATGAATTTTAGCCCGAAAGCACTTTTTTTTGACTGGGATCACACGCTGTGGGATCATGATTTAAATGCAAAAGAAGTTTTGCTGGAATTAGCCGACGAATATGCGCTAAGCATTGAACCCTCAAGTTACTGGGCGTGCTTTGAAAAAATCAATAATGGGCTCTGGGATCAATATGCGGCAGGAGAAATATCGCAATCAGAATTACGGGAGACACGCTTCGTTCGCTTTTTTGAGGAGCTGGGTGTTGAAGGTCCTGCTGGAGAATTTGGCGATAAATACCTGTCTAGAGCGCCGCGAAAGACGAATTTAATGCCGGGGGCTTTTGAAGTCATTCAAGATTTAGCCGCCCATTTTCCTTTGTACATTCTGACCAACGGCTTTGACGACATTCAATATGTGAAGATCGAGGGGGCAGGGATGCGCTCTTTTTTCAAAGAAATTATTACGTCTCAGCAAGTGGGTACTAAGAAACCGAGTCCATTGTTTTTTGAATATGCGTTAAAGCGTGCGGGTATTCAAGCAGAAGAAGCGCTGATGATAGGCGATCACGTGGAGGCTGATGTAAAGGGAGCGTTGAATGCAGGTATTCCGGCAATTCATTATAATCCCTTATCGATAAATACGAATTTACCTTACGAAATACAGCATCTAGCCGAATTAAGGGGATTACTCAAAAATGGATAATTGATTATCGCTCGATTTTCGGTCAAAAATCTTCTTGTCCCGGATGAATTTTTTGTTCTCTTCTAAGAAAAGAATGAATTTCTCAATTTGGTCGAATTGAAAGCTGAAATCGATATTTTTCACATCGTAAGACTCCACGTACACCTGTTTGAAGTCCGTAATAACGTAGTCCAGGCGCTCAATGCCGTATTTCTGAAGACCTAGTAAATACAGATTTTGGTGATTATGCAAAAAGCGATTCGGCTCGTAATACGCTGTACTTTTTAGATCAAAAGCCACCGTATCGCCCACGCCATCTATGTAGCCGTAGATTTGCGCGTTTTTGTAACGCGACTCAACATAAAACTGGGTCTTGTATTTGGCAGGTAATAATTCACGCGCTTGATCGATGATTCCCTCAGCGAATGCCTCTTCATTTTCGCCTAAAGTTACCGCTCGCTCAAAATCAATCCCTTTTTGTTGCGCATTCGTGGTGGGTTTACGTACGCGGTTGATACGATCAATTAGCTCGATTTCATCCACAATGATTTTGCCATTTCCATCGCGGGATTGGCTTAAATAGAGGTTAAAGGAATTTAAAAGCGTGGGATATAAGCGGTAAATCATGTTGCAATTTATTGAATTTGGAGGCGAGTCACAATTTCATCCTCGATTAAATGCGATTTTGTGATCTCTGCTACATCTTCTAACTGTACATTGCCGTAGAAAACTCCTTCTGGATAGACGACCATAGTGGGTCCTTTTCCACAGAAATCGAGGCAACCTGATTTTTGAATACGGATTTTAGCGCTTCCACCTTGAGCGGCATAACTTGCGCGGAAAGCCTCTACTAATGCAGTTCCATGACCAGAACCGCAACATTTTTTAGGGGCATCTTTGTCGTTAGCGCAGATAAATACGTGTTTTTCGAAGTGCATATAATTAGCTGTTTAAAAGTAGTACGATAGGGCAATGGTCAGAATGTTTGACATCTGGAAGGATAGAGGCATGTTGAATTTTTTCTGCCAAAGGTTCAGACACCATTTGGTAATCAATTCGCCACCCCAAGTTTTTACCACGAGCTCCTGCGCGATAGGACCACCAGCTGTAGTGGTGAGGTTCTGAATGGATCGCTCTAAAGGAATCTACAAATCCACGACTCACAAATCCGTCCATCCATTCGCGCTCTTCAGGAAGGAAACCAGAACTGTTCGCGTTGCCTTTCGGGTTATGGATGTCGATGGCTTTGTGGCAAATATTGTAATCGCCTGCGATGACTAAATTGGGGAATTCGATTTTCAGGGCATTGATGTAGTTTTGAAAATCGCCTAACCATTCCATTTTGAAAGCTTGTCTTTCATCACCACTTGATCCTGATGGCATATAGACACTCATCACGGAAAATCCATCGTAATCAGCACGCAACACGCGGCCTTCAGCATCGTATTTATCGATACCGCAACCCACTGATACGTTATTGGGCCTGATTTTACTGAAGATGGCTACGCCAGAATATCCTTTTTTCTGCGCGGAATGCCAATAGACCTCGTAGCCTAGGGCGAAAATTTCGCTCAAGTCTACTTGTTCCACCTCGGCTTTCAATTCTTGGATACAGAGGATATCTGGATTTTCTTCTTGAAGCCAAGAAACAAACCCTTTGGTCATGGCGGCACGAATGCCGTTCACGTTATAACTAATGATCTTCATTCGGGAATACCTCGGTTTTGAAATAATGAATGATGTGTGCTTTTAAGAGGATTTCTTGTTCTTTCAAAGGCAAAGAAGGAATTCCTTGTACATTCTCCCAATGTGGCCAACCTTCCTCATCTAAGCCCTCTAAACGATAAAAACCACTGTAGCTCAATACCTTACAGGTGGCGATATGCAGGAGATCTTGCTTTTGTTCTTTCGTAAAATGCGCGTGTCCCTGACCTAATTCTTGTACCCCGATCATCAACAAAATCGGTTCCATTTCGGTGGGACGCTTGCCAAACGCGTTTTCGAAAAAATCGAGAATCATTTCCCATTCTTCTACGACGATAGCTGGCTCAAATTCCATACAGTTTACTAATTAAATGAGGTGCAAATTAGCTACAAAAAATGATTAATTGCCGTAGATGTCGTAATTTTGAAAACCAATAACCAAAAAATTAGTTTATAAAATGCATTCAATTGCACAAAAGCGTACATTCACAACTAATCCCCCTCTAAAACGAACCTTTAAAAAAATGAAATCCTTCTCCATCCCCTCTTTGTTTAAGAGTAATTTGATCGGTCGGATTAAAGAGGCTCGTCGAGTTCAAGATAAATTAAAGAAGGATTTCACGCCTACACACCTGGATTTTGGTCCGGTGGAGGTATTGCTTTCTCGACATTTTGGCTTCTGCTATGGAGTGGAAAATGCCGTAGAAACAGCCTATCAGATTATCGATGAGAATCCAGATAAACGCATTTTCTTATTGTCTGAAATGATTCATAATCCTGCCGTGAACGCGGACTTATTGGATCGTGGTGTGCGTTTTATTCAAGATACTACGGGGAATCAGCTCGTGGCTTGGGAAGAATTGAGTTCGAATGATGTGGTAATCGTGCCCGCTTTTGGGACCACTTTGGAAACACAGGCTATCTTGCAATCACGCGGGATTGATCCTTATGCCTATGATACGACCTGTCCTTTCGTAGAGAAAGTCTGGAATCGAGCAGATGCGATCGGTAAAAAAGACTATACCGTGATTGTTCATGGAAAACCGAGTCACGAAGAAACGAAAGCTACTTTTTCACATTCACAGTCCGTGACACCCACGTTAATTATCAAAGATATCAAACAGGCGATTGCCTTAGCAGCTTATATTAAAGAAGAAAAGTCAGCGGAAGAGTTTTATGCCGAATTCGAGGGACAATATTCAGCGGGTTTCGATCCCTCTACTGATTTAAAACGAATTGGAGTGGTGAATCAAACGACGATGTTAGCGACAGATACACAAGAAATTGTGGATTATTTACGTCAAGTCATTCGTTTGCACTTCCAATTATCACCTGAAAATACCAAGGATTATTTTGCGGATACGCGTGATACACTTTGTTATGCTACAAATGATAATCAAAGTGCAACTTACGGCTTATTAGCTGAGGAGGCAGATTTTGCCATTGTCGCAGGAGGCTATAATTCTTCTAATACAGCCCATTTAGTGGATTTGTGTATGCAAAAATTACCTACCTATTTCATAAAGAATGCGGAGAAATTGATTGCTGGAGACCAGGTATTGCATTTTGATAATGCGGCTAAAGAAGAAAAGCTAAGTGACTCGTTTATCCCTACCAAAGCTAAAGTTCGGGTGTTGTTAACCTGCGGAGCTTCCTGTCCAGATGCAGTGATGGAGGAAATCTTGCGCAAGCTAGTTTCGTTTTTCCCAGGAGCGAAAGATGTGGATGAAGTGGTTAATAGGAATCTACAATTTTCTTAACGGCAGGCAAGTAACCTTCTCCGAAAAGGTTAACATGTACTAAAAGTGGGTACAGATTGTACAAAGGAATACGTTCGTGGAATCCTTTTTCAATAGGGAAATTCGCGTGGTAGGCTTCATAAAAAGCTTCATCAAAACCTCCAAACATCGTGGTAAATGCAAGCTCTGCCTCTCTAAATCCAAAATAACAAGCCGGGTCCACTAACGTAATTAATCCTTGCGGATTTGTCATCGCATTCCCGGACCAAAGGTCCCCGTGAATTAAAGCCGACTTTTCGTTGGGAAGGAGGGAGGGTAATTTTTCAAAAAGTGTTTCAAATTTGGCCTCTAATTCTGAATCGATTTTACGATCATAGATCGCTCTCGCTAATTGGTTACGTAGGCGATGTTCGATAAAGAAAGCGATGCCATTCTGATTCCAAGTATTGATTTGTGGCGCAGCTCCGATGTAATTTGTGTAATCGAGTCCGTGTCCGTTTTCAGTTGTGTTTTTGTGCAATCGCGCTAGCTTCTCACCAAAATCCACCCAGTAATTTGCGGCCTTTTCTCCCGATGGAATGCATTCCATCATCAAGTATTCTTTCTCCTCTATCGTTCCATTTCCGATCACGCTAGGAACTGAAATGGAGGAGGTTTTTCCGATTAAATCCAGGTTTTTCGCTTCCGCATCAAATAGTCCTTGGTGATCTCCTTGGTTCCATTTGATGAAGTATTCGTCCGCATTTTTCAATTGTACACGGACCGCCAAGTTAAAATTTCCTCCATAGAAAAATTCGAGGTCCTTCACTTCGGTAGTATCCCCTAAATGATGTTGGATAATTTTATCAATAAACTGGTATTGTGCTTGCGTTTCCGTGGACATAGGACAAAATTACCTTATTTTCTTTTAAAAAGCGGAACCGTACTGCAAGGTTCTCCAAAAAACAAGCTCTTCGCCACCGGTTGCAATAATTGCGTGATTTTCAAATAAGCTTCTGTCGGAACGGATTCTTTCGAGCAACCTTTGATGACGATTTTGGCATCCTGAAAATCTTCCGGCTTTATGTTCGCCAAAGCTTGTTCAAACAACGTCTTTTCCAAATCAGCTAAATTTCCAAAAACGAGCGTTTTCGCGAATGGAGTCAGTTGAACGCCTACTAACATATAAGCCCAAGTGGGAATAATGGCATCCTCACTGCAACCCACGGCTACGTGTTTCCCAGCATAACTCGACCAATCGTGTCCTGCGATGAACGTTCTAAAATCTTTCTCGCGCAAGGCGATGCCTTGGAATAATTGATCTTTGATGTCGATGAAAACACGATCACCCGGAACACGTAAATCTTCTAAATCGATTTGCGTCAGCCCACTTTGGTTTACTCGGTTGATAATTTCCTCTGCCATCTTACAAAGATTTAAGTTTCGGTTTAGTGCCCATGTATTCCTTTAAATAGTCGGGCTCTTTCGTAACGAGGTTTTCGAATGATTGGTTCAAAAAAGCCTCGTGGGCTAATTTCCCCATATATTGAGCCTCAGGTAATGAAGGTCCATCAAGGAATGTGATGGAAGGATGCAAGCAACTTGCTTTCCATTTCGCAGAGCCATTCCCAAAAGCCAAGATAGGCTTAAACTCTTGAAAAGACTCTTGGTTTAAAATATGAGCCTCTTGAGGAGACACCTCCTGTAAATTTGCCGCATAAACGGCCGCATAAACTTCCATTCTGCGCGCATCTAACATCGGTAAAAGCAGCGAGTCTGCGGGTGGGGTGACTGAAGAGGCTAACACCTGTAAAGTCGGCAAACAGATTAAGGGTTTGTCTAAAGCGAAGCAAATTCCTTTTGCCGTTGCTAAGCCAATGCGTAGACCTGTGTATGATCCAGGTCCGTTTGAAACAGCCACCGCGGATAGTTCAGCTAGCGCCCGCCCAGCCGTATGCATCACTTTTTCAATCAAAAGCGTGAGCGCTTTGGAATGAGAACCTTCCTCTGAAACTAATTCCTGCGTAATCAATTGCCCATTTTCATGCAGGGCAACGGAACAGTTTTGGGTTGATGTATCTAGACTTAGGATAAGACTCATTTCAAAGAGCTAATTAATTCCACCCCTTTTAAGAGGCTAGGATCGTGTTCAAAAGACCATTCATTAATCCCTTTTTTAAGGTAATAATGGTGTACTATTTCTTGTTCTAATAACGCGGAAATCACTTTTTTGTTCGCCGTTAGTTCTTTGGCGACCGAGGAATCCCATTCTGGTTTGGCCTTCTCCAGTGTGGCTGTCAAGTTTGTATACAAAGGATCTTTTTGTGTTTCCTTCAGCACCTCACGCATCTGTTTTTCCAACGGGCTTTCGTAGTTGAATTTGCTCGCTTTTACCCACTCCACGAAGTCTTCGTATTCAGCTTCCGTTAAATGGAAGTTAGCCGCCTTCGCGATTGAAGCGTGCTTTAATTTAAATAACCGGGCATATTGAAAGAAGATTTTCTCTTTCAAAAGTTGTTGCGTCAAACTGTTCGCCTGCGGACGACCTACTAACACATCGGGTTCAATACCTCCACCTGCGTTGACTTTTCGGCCTTTGCGTGTTTTAAATTCCTGTTTAGTGGTGTCCTTGTTTCCAGAATAGTCGATAGCTTGAATGCAGCGACCACTCGGTATGTAATATTTCGCAGTGGTAATTTTGATTTTAGCACGGTAAGGCAAATCACGAGTCACCTGAACGAGGCCTTTTCCAAAACTCCGTTGTCCCACAATCGTTGCCCGGTCATAATCTTGTAAAACACCCGCCACAATTTCGGCCGCTGAAGCGGAGTTTTGGTTAATTAAGACGACTAGCGGAATGGAATTATCCCAGCTGGGGTTCAAGGCTTTGTAAGAGGCATTCCACTCTTGTAACTTACCCTTGGTGCTTACGATAGGCGTTTCTTTGTCTAAAAAGAGGTTGCAAATGTCAACTGCCTGCGTCAATAAGCCCCCTGGATTATTGCGCAAATCCAATATCAATTTCTTCATACCCTCTTTCTTCAATTGAACCAGGGCCGCCTTCATTTCTTTAGTTGCCGATTGATTGAATTCTTCTAATTCGATGTAGCCGATGCCTGGACGGATGATGCCCGCATAGCCTACGTTTTTAATTTGAACGGTAGATCGGTTGATGCTTACCGATAAAGAGGCATCCCCCCGCTTGATCTCTGCGGTTAATTTGCTGTCTTTAGGCCCTTTGATTAACTCCCCTGGATCTGACTCTTCGGTAATCTTATTTCCATTAATGGAAAGTAGTTGATCACCTATTTGTAATCCAGCCTGTAAGGCGGGGCTATCTTCGTCTACATAGGTAATGTAATAGCCTTTGTTCACCCAAGTCGCCCGGATTCCGATTCCCTCGTATTTTCCGGTGGTGAGGGTGGTAAATTCGTCCAAATCTTGTTCTGGATAATACACCGTGTAGGGGTCTAATTGGTCCAGCATTCCATCGATGGAGTTTTGTACGACCTTATTAGGGTCGATGGGGTCCACATAGAATTGATTCAGTTCTTTGATGACACTGGCATAAATATCCAGGTTTTTGGCAAGGTCAAACAAGTGGTCTGCCCGGCTAAAAGCCCACAATCCCATACCCAAAAACACGAAAAGGCTTATTTTAATTAGCTGCTTCATTTGATTGGGTGAATTTGTCTAAAATGGCGGCCATTTTCTTATGGATTTTGTCTGAGGATTCAATGGTGGAACCAATATAGACAAAAGCCAATACATCTGGAAGTTTTGCTTTTCCTTCTACTTGAAAATGGGGTTTGTTCAGGCGGTAAGCCTCGCGGATGCGACGCTTGAGTGTGTTTCGGTCCACAGCTTTCGAAAATTTGCGCTTTGGAACCGAAATTAATATCTGTGGATTCGCTTGATCCGCTACATACGGATTCTCTCGGATGTATAAAACACGAAAAGGATAGACAAATCGTTCTTCAACGACTCGACTATCCTTCTCGAATAAGGAATCAATAATCTTACTATGCGTTAGACGCTCCGATTTAGAAAATGTAAATTTCAAAGCAGGAATACTAAGTGTATAACAATAGCAAACCAGAAATCTTCTTTTCTAAGATCTATGGCTTATTTGCCTCTTTTTTCGTCTGAAACAGTCAACTTGTGACGTCCTTTAGCACGACGGTTTGTCAATACGCGACGACCGTTTGCCGTAGACATACGCTCACGGAAACCGTGTTTGTTCTTTCTCTTACGTACAGAGGGTTGAAAAGTTCTTTTCATTTCTTTATTTGTTAAAGCAGCCCATCATTTCGATTAGGGCTTGCAAAGGTAAAACAAAATATTTATTCATCAAGGATTCAGCTTTAATGGCCTCACCTGACAGGTCCTTACACCTTGATTTCTACGTCTACTCCTGATGGCAATTCTAATTTCATCAACGCATCTACTGTTTTAGCAGAAGAAGAGAAGATGTCGATTAGGCGCTTGTATGTACATAATTGGAATTGCTCACGTGCTTTCTTGTTAACGTGTGGTGAACGTAAAACAGTGAATTTTTCAATTTTTGTTGGAAGAGGGATAGGGCCAGAAACAACTGCTCCTGTAGCTTTTACCGCTTTAACGATTTTCTCTGCTGATTTGTCTACCAAGGAGTGGTCAAATGACTTCAGCTTAATGCGAATTTTTTGATTCATATAAGATGGTTCTTTAAATGATTAAGCAGCGAAAGAACCATTTACTCCGCTACTTAAATAAATTAGGATTGCAAAAGTACAGAATGTCACTTAATTATACAAGGCCTAAAACTTAGTTTTTTCTTGAGCGCGTTGTTTTTCAGCTAAATAGCTCGCCTGTGAGGCTTGAAACAGGCGAGGATTGAGTGTTCTCAGTTTTTCCATGGCCTCGTCCGCATACAATATTTCGCCCATTTTCAGTGCCTGCAAAGCATAGATGGGGTAGTAGGCTGGATTTTGTTCGTTCCATTGCAATGCCGCTAACGCGGCCTCGTAGCCTTTTTTTGCGGGAACCAGCGGAAGAGCCTGTTGTAAAACCGGGATTTGAAAAGGATATTTTTCTAACATCATAAGTGCATTCGCTTGTGAAACCGGAGGTGTTTTTACCGGAAAAGCCGTCGCATATTTCCAAAAAGCCAAAATCCCAGTCATCCCCGAACCTTGGGTTGTGTCCGCCGCAATGGACACATTCAATTGGTTTAAGGCGATGACAGGTTTCGCGTGGTAAAACGCTTGCCACGATTTTAATAGTTCTAACTCAGGAAACATTTCGCCTAATGATCTTTGCCAGCCTGTCAGGTCATACAGGGGTGCTTTCCCTTTCCAAAACATCATTCCATTAGATAAGTAGACCAAATCGCGCAAATCCGCACGCGGAACAAAAGACGGACTCATCGGTGCCGTTGGAATTCCTGCGGCTAGTAAATTAGCCTGTATGGCTAAGTCCTCTGATGGGTTGAATTCGGGCTTTCGTTTTAAATACGTAGACTCTGCGTATAATTTATTGGCGATGTAGAGTGGATTTTCTGGTTCAAGTGAACATGCGCGATTGTAAAAATAAACCGCGGAATCCGCAACAGCTAGCCTTTCGTATTGCAAGGCCAGTTGTGTGGCGATGCGAGGGTCAGCTATATCACTTTTTTGTAAGGTAAATAAGGCATCAAAAGGGCGGTTTTCTGTGGCGAATACATTCGCAAGCGCCACCGAGAGTGCGGGATCAGGATGGACACTTTGGCTAGCTGCCACATAATAGGCGAAGGTCTCTGTGTCTCCCGCTTGCTGCGCGAGGGCGGCTAGGCTTAGGTTGCTTTTCGTATTTAAGCGACTGTGCAAAGTGGCATTCTTGTAATGGATTTCTGCCATTTGTTGGTCCCCCACTAAAGCAGATACGTCGCCTGCATAATTCTCTTTCGCGGCCATTCCCAGATGATAAGCGCTTGCATTAAAAGCAAAGACGGCGCCTACACTCAAAATGACTACGCCTATCATAATTAAGTGTAGCGGAAGCGTAACGGCCTTGTGTATTACTTTGTGGATGGGAAGGTTTTGGGCCAGCAGAGGACCAAAATTCCGGTAAATAAACAGCGGAAAAAGCAGCCCCATCAGCACCTGGTTAATCAAATTCCAGCTTTCAATCGCCTGAATTCCCGGCGAATTTGCGTGCCATAAGACTGGAATCAGGGATGAAAGTCCTAACAGGCAAATTCCAAGCAAAGATTTGTTGCCTTTGTTTTGGTATACATATACCCCCAAAGCAAAGATCACCCAAATAAACGCCGGAATCGCCGTGCGAATTCCCGTATCAAAGCGCTGATTACTAAATGTCAAGAGCAAATTAATTCCCCAAACTAAACCTAGAATGCTGCGATTCTTCTTCGATACTGCAGCAGTAGCGCTATGAGACAACCCAAGTAGAAAGGATGGAATTGATGCCGCGCTTAAAACGGATAGGCCTGCAAGTGCCAAAAGGCTCAAGCTAAAGATCTGTCCACTGATAATCTGCGATAAAGCCGAAAAAGAGGCGTCAGATAAAGTGAAAGCGACGATCCCAAACCAAAGCGTGGCGCCCAGTATGGCCTGCCATCCCGGTAAAAAAGAAAAAAGCGTCACGGCTAAACCGAGCAAAGCTAGGGCAAATCCAATAATTTCAGGCGTCGCGCTGAGAGTTGCCGCTTGAATTTGGAAGTTTTGACGAATGAAATAGACGTTTGTGTGTAAATTCTGGCCGGCTTGCGTGTCGACCACCTTGTTAAACGGAATCATTTCTGAGACTTCGACCCACGTAAAAGCTGAAATACCTCCAGAAATCCATAGCCCACAAATAGCCAAGAGCAGCAATGCGGTCAGGTAAAAAAGGTATTTCGAAAACGCAGTGACAGACAAGCGCATAGGTTGGTTCAAAAATGAATTCCTAAATTTCACACAAACTACGATTCATTCAAAGAAATTGCCTGATTTTGGCAAAAAATAGTTGAAAAATACTAATTTCTGTTTTGGTAAATTCGAATTAAGAGGCTAATTTTGCAGTCCGAATGTATTAGCATTCGTGAACTAATACAAAATCGTAGTTTTTTAGCTAACAAATTAAAATTCAAATGGCAAACGCAGTTAACAAAGGAAAAGTTGCGCAAGTAATTGGACCCGTTGTCGATGTGAGCTTCGAAGGAGAAGGATCACATTTACCAGCGATCTTGAATGCTCTTTCAGTAACGAAATCAAATGGTCAAACGCTTGTTCTTGAGGTGCAACAGCACTTAGGAGAAGATCGCGTGAGAACAATTGCGATGGAAGGAACGGAAGGTCTTCAACGTGGACAAGAGGTAATCGATAAAGGTACACCGATGACTATGCCGACGGGTGAGGGAATTAAAGGTCGTTTGTTTAACGTAGTAGGAGATGCTATTGATGGTATCGACCAACCTAAGTCGGACAAAGGATTACCTATCCACCGTTCTGCGCCTAAATTTGATGAATTAGCCACTACGACAGAAGTTTTATTCACAGGAATTAAGGTGATCGACTTGTTAGCTCCTTATGTAAAAGGGGGTAAAATTGGTTTATTCGGTGGTGCCGGTGTAGGTAAAACTGTATTGATCATGGAGTTGATTAATAATATTGCCAAAGCATACGAAGGTCTTTCGGTATTCGCAGGTGTAGGTGAGCGTACTCGTGAGGGTAACGACTTACTACGTGAGATGATCGAGTCAGGCGTTATCAAGTATGGTGAGGAATTTAAGCACGCGATGGAAGCAGGCGAGTGGGATCTATCTAAGGTAGATAATACAGAACTGGCGAAATCTCAGGCAACCCTAGTTTTCGGTCAAATGAACGAGCCTCCTGGAGCCCGTGCACGTGTAGCTTTATCAGGATTAACCGTGGCGGAACACTTCCGTGATGGTGATGGCGAAGGTCAAGGTCGTGATATCCTGTTCTTTATTGATAACATCTTCCGTTTTACACAAGCTGGTTCTGAGGTATCTGCATTATTAGGTCGTATGCCATCTGCGGTAGGTTACCAACCTACGTTAGCCACAGAAATGGGTGCGATGCAAGAGCGTATCACTTCAACTAAGCGTGGTTCAATTACATCGGTACAAGCGGTTTACGTACCTGCCGATGACTTAACGGATCCAGCTCCGGCAACAACGTTTGCCCACTTAGATGCGACTACGGTATTATCTCGTAAGATTGCTGAATTAGGTATCTACCCTGCAGTGGATCCATTGGATTCTTCATCCCGTATCTTATCTGCAGAAGTATTAGGTGATTCTCACTACAATACAGCGCAACGTGTGAAAGAAATCTTACAACGTTACAAGGAATTACAAGATATCATCGCGATCTTAGGTTTAGATGAATTATCAGAAGAAGATAAATTAGTCGTTTCTCGCGCTCGCCGTGTACAACGTTTCTTGTCACAACCTTTCTTCGTGGCAGAACAATTTACAGGCTTAAAAGGCGTTCTAGTAGACATCAACGATACGATCAAAGGTTTTAACGCGATCATCGATGGAGAATACGATCACCTTCCAGAAGCTGCTTTCAACTTAGTAGGTACTATTGAGGATGCAGTAGTTAAAGGAGAAAAATTATTGGCTGAGGCTGCTAAATAAATAACCGTATGTTTGTAGAAATTATTACACCGGATCGTAAAGTTTTCTCTGCAGAAGCATCTGTAGTGACTTTGCCTGGCGTTAATGGTTCCTTCCAAATTTTAAATGACCACGCAGCCATCGTTTCTACTTTAGCAAAAGGGGAATTAACGGCGGATAAAGAGGTTTTCCAAATCGAAGGAGGAGTTGTTGAAGTTTTGAATAATCGAGTACTTGTTTTAGCCGAAGGCGTTAATTAACATTCTCATGAAAAAACTAGCCATTTTATTGTTTGCAACGGTCTTATTTAGCTCCTGCTCGGAGAAGGCCTTTCTAACAGGATCTATTTTAGCAACCGTGAAGGAAAGTAACATTCCTTTGAACAAGATTCAGTTTTACAATGACAATGGTTTGATTTTAGAAAGAGAAATGAGTTCGACAGATGCGAACGTGAAAGCGGGGGCATTGGTTTTCAAAAACGGTAAGTCGATTAATCGCATTAGTTTAGAGAAACAAACTCCGGGTGCTTTATTGAAGGAAGAAGGAGATAAATTGTATGTTTCATTTGACAATCCAGCCAAGGAGTCTAATAGTTTGATCTTTGCACCTGTTTTAGGGGAGCGCGGAGAGTATTTCTATCAATTGGTGGATGAAACAGGAAACTCTTCTATCTCTCGTTTGAACTTTGAAGGTAGCAAATACCTAGTGTACAATGAGAAATATGAAGGATTGACGAAGTCGGTGACTAAAACGCCAAGAGTTCGTTTGATGATTATGAAATCTTCTTTGAATGGATTAAAGGTTAATTCGAAAAGAATGAAGGGTAATCGAGTTCAATAATCGATTGCTTTTATCGGAATTTGAAAATAGGATGCTTGCATCCTATTTTTTTTTAGTTCATTTTTGTCCAAAGGTAGGGTAGCATACCTTATTCGCATACAAATGCAAGAATCCTATGAAAGCAGAAGAAACAATTGATTTTCATATAAAGACCGGTTGGTACGCCATCAGCCGCATGTACAATACCTATTCTGCGCAATTTGACATGACGATGGCGATTGGGTATGTCTTGTTGCATATCGACAAAGATGGTACACCTGCCACGAAAATTGCGCCGGCACTCGGTTTAGAGGCGAGGTCTTTAACAAGAATGTTAAAAACCCTAGAGGAGAAAAAATGGATTGAGCGCTCAGCGAACTATGAGGACAAAAGAGTAGTAAAAATCTTTTTGACAGATATAGGTAAAAAGAAGCGTGACCAAGCTCGCAAGGGTGTGATTGCCTTCAATAAGTTAATCTATGATCGAATTGCGCCGGAAAAATTAGCCGTATTTTTTGAGGTGATGGCTACAGTAAATCAAGTGATGGAAGAAGATGCCGGAGAAATTTTAAAAACAATCTAGAAAAAAACGTATTTCGGGATACGATTATTAAAGGAGATCCTTATTTTTGCTCGATAATTAAACAAAAACTGCGTTATGAAAAAACTACTCTTGGTATTCGCAATGATGCCTTTCTTATTTACCTCTTGTGTGGGAAAGAAGAAATTAGCGGATTTGGAATCACAATTAACTCAATTACAAGCATCTAGTAGCTCAGCTTTATCTAAAGCAAAAGCAGATTTATCTGATTGCCAATCTTTAACAGCTAGCCTTCAAGGGGAATTGAAAAAGAGAGATACAGATTTAGAGGCGAAAAATGGTCAATTGAAAGCTTTACAAGAGCAATTAGATTACTTCAAAAAGACAAATACAAACTTATTAGATCGTTTATCTGATCTATCCGTAATCAACAAATCAGGTGCTGAAAGTATCCGCAAGTCTTTAGATGCCTTGAACGAACAAGGAAAATATATCAAAGATTTGAACTCTTCGATCCAACGTAAAGATTCATTAAACTTATCTCTAGTAATGAACTTGAAGCGTTCATTAGCGGATGTGAATGATGAAGATGTAACGGTAGAAGTGAAGAAAGGGGTAGTTTATATCTCAATCTCTGATAACCTAATGTTTGCTTCAGGTAGTGCGGTTGTAAGCTCGAAAGCAGTGGCTGTGTTAGCTAAAGTAGCTAAGGTATTAAATGACCACAAAGAGTTAGATGTTTTAGTTGAAGGTCATACCGATTCTGTGCCTATCTCTACAGATTGTATTCAAGATAACTGGGATTTATCTGCTAAGCGCGCTACTTCAGTGGTTCGTGTATTGCAAACGAAATTTGATGTGGATCCTGAGCGCTTAACAGCCGGTGGACGTGGTGAGTATGAGCCAGCATCAGCTAACAAAACATCGAAGGGACGCAAGCAAAATCGCCGTACGGAGATCATTGTAACGCCTAAATTAGATCAATTCTTTAGCTTAATGGCGCCACAAGCGAAATAAGCTTTTAGAGATAAATGAAAAGGGCCTCGATGAAAATCGAGGCCCTTTTTTTATGCGTTTCATTAAGCTAATTGCTCTTTGACTAAATCTAGTTTTCTGCGAGAAACCGGCAGTGATTGGTTTAGGATAGTTTTAACTGTCTTCGTCTCATGTAAATCGTGACCCGTCACATTTACCTTGTTTACAAGATAGGACTTGTGGATGCGAAGGAAGGTACCTAGACGCAATTGTGATTCAAACTTCTTCAGCGTTTTGGCCATTAGGATACGTTGGCCATTCTTTAAAAAAATCGTGGTATAATTTCCTTTGCCTTCGATGCTGACAATATCATCCACAGGACATTGTTCGATTCCAGGAATTTTCAACGTTTTTCTCATTTGCACGTATTAACTACATGTAAACCTAGTGTATTTGGATTAAAGCTATGAGAAAGAATTATTTAGCGGTTGGTCTATTTATTTAGCGGTCATCAACTGATCGGGTATGGGCATAAAAAAAGAGGTCTATTGCAAGACCTCTTTTCGATGTAGCGGGGGCCAGACTCGAACTGACGACCTTTGGGTTATGAGCCCAACGAGCTACCAACTGCTCCACCCCGCGATATAATTGGGAGTGCAAAGATGCACGTTTCTTTCAGAAAAAACAAGTATCTTTGTAGAAATTATTCTTGCCTATCCTTTTTGAGGCAGTTTTTATAGTACATTTTATGACCCCGGAACACAAGGCAGGATTTATCAGCATTATTGGAAAGCCCAATGTGGGCAAAAGTACGCTGATGAATGCATTAGTGGGGGAGCGACTTTCGATTGTGAGCTCGAAGGCGCAGACAACGCGTCACCGGATTTTAGGGATGCTAAACGGAGAACATAAGGGTACTGAATACCAGATTGTTTACTCTGATACACCTGGTGTTTTGTTGCCTAAATATGAGTTGCATAAATCCATGATGCAGTTCGTGAAAAGCTCTCTAGAGGATGCGGATGTAGTATTGTATGTGACGGATGTGTTTGATGAATTTGAGGATTTGGACTTTTTGACCAATTGGAAAGATTTTACAGACACACCTATTCTTGTTTTATTGAACAAGATCGATTTAGTGACCATGGAGAAACTTCAGGAGAAGGTCGCTTATTGGCAGGGAATTTTTCCTGGCAAGCCGATTATTCCTATTTCGGCTTTGGAATCGGTTCATTTGGACCAAATCTTTAGCCACCTCATGGAGCATTTGCCTGTTCATCCTCCCTTTTTTGATAAGGAGGAGCTGACAGATAAGCCAGAAAAATTCTTTGCTTCCGAGATTGTTAGGGAAAAGATTTTCTTGAATTATAAAAAAGAGATTCCTTATTCGTGTGAGGTAGTAGTGACTTCTTTTAAAGAGGAGCCTACCATTTTACGTATCGCTACGGAGATTTATGTCGAACGAGTTTCGCAGCGTGCGATCATCATTGGGCATAAAGGGGAAAATATCAAGAAAGTGGGTATCCAGGCGAGGGAGGATTTAGAGAAGTTTTTTGGTAAAAAAGTATTTTTAGAGCAGTTTGTCAAAGTGGAGCCTGATTGGCGTGCGAAGACCGACAAGCTGCGTTCATTCGGGTATTCACTCGATTAATTTAACAACGAATGTCAAATATTATTGCAATTGTGGGGCGTCCCAATGTAGGGAAATCTACTTTGTTCAATCGCTTGATCGAACAAAAGAAAGCGATCATGGACAACATGTCCGGGGTGACGCGCGACCGCCATTATGGTTACGGTCAATGGACAGGACGTTTCTTTACCGTGATTGACACGGGAGGATACGTGCATGGTTCGGAAGATAAATTTGAGGGAGCTATACGCGAGCAGGTAGAATTAGCCATTGAAGAATCGGCGGTATTATTATTTGTGGTGGATTGTTCTACGGGTTTAACGGACTTGGATAAGGATTTTGCGAACGTATTACGACGTTCGAAGAAGCCAGTTATTTTAGTGGCTAACAAAGCGGATACCAATGAAAAGGCCTATGCTGCGGCTGAATTTTACGAATTAGGATTAGGCGATCCTTTTGCGATTGCTGCTGAAAGTGGTAGTGGTACAGGTGATATGCTCGATGCGATGGTTTCTCATTTCAAAGATGAAGGAATCGAAAATCCAGAATTAGGTATCCCACGTGTGGCGATTTTAGGTCGTCCAAACGTAGGAAAATCCTCATTTTTAAATGCGATCTTAGGTAAAGATCGTTCTATTGTGACTGATGAAGCGGGAACTACCCGAGACGCGATTCAAAATCACTATACCCTCTACGGAAAAGATTTTATCATTACCGATACAGCAGGTATTCGCCGAAAAGCCCGTATTGATGACAATATTGAGTACTATTCGGTATTACGTTCGATGAAGGCCTTGGAGGAATGTGATGTGGCAATTATTATCATTGATGCGACTACGATCGATCCGTTAACGGGTTTAGAAGCACAAGATATGAACATTGTCAGCATGGCAGACAAGGCGAAGAAAGGAATCGTTCTAATGATTAACAAGTGGGATTTAGTGGCGAAGGACACGAATACTGCCATTCAATTAGAGAAAGCGATCAAAGAACGGATGGCTCCATTGAATTATATGCCAGTGATCTTTACGTCGGTAATGGAAAAGAAGCGTATCTTCCAGGCTTTGGAGTTAATGCTAAAAGTATACGAAAACCGTTCACAAAAGATTTCTACATCGAAATTAAACGATGTAATGTTAGACGTGATTGCGAGTTACCCGCCACCCGCTTGGAAAGGGAAATACATCAAGATTAAATACTGTACGCAGGTTTCGACACCGTATCCGACCTTTATTTTCTTCTGCAATTTACCGCAGTACATCAAGGAAAGTTACGAGCGTTACTTAGAAAATCAGATGCGTAAAGCCTTCAATTTAGAAGGAACGCCTATTTCTTTATTCTTTAGAAAGAAATAGTTGCTGTAGTTGGGAGAGGCTGATGAAACCGATTTGGCCTCTTCCACCTACACCATAAACGCGATCTCCCACTTGACAAAGGTTGTGGTAGGGACTTTTACCTAGGCTAATCCAGCGCTTAGTTTTAGGGTCAAAAGCGGAGCTCTCTGCCGGCCCGGATAAAATCCAATACTGCGCGGCCCATACAATTTTTTCGACATAGTATGCGGGGGCACCTACAACTGGCAGCCAGGTTTTACCGCCATCCGTGCTTTCTAAAACCGGAATGGGCCCTTCCTTAATACGTGCGTAATTCCCGCCTGCAATCCATAAATTCTTTGCGTCCCGAACCCCTAGGCTGAAAAATCCGGTTCCCTCACCGCCTGGAATTTCCGCATAAATGCTTTCCCAATGTTGTGCGTCTTTCCCAAACAATACACGTGCTTTTTCCCCTCCTCCCGTCACGATATAATAGCCTTTTGAGGTTTTCTGCAAGCTAGAACCGCTGGCAGCGAATGCGGCTTCTCCATTTTGTAAGGCTGGATGGCTGCTGGGATTCAGTAGTTGAAATGAGCGTCCCTTATCATTTATACGAATCAATCCGTAAAAAGGACCTGCTGGGTCGGATAGGATCAATCCTTGTTTGCCTTCCCAAAGAATCGCATCAAAGAAATAGCCCTTCTCCTTTATTTGAAACGCTAATTCCCAGCTTTTACCCCCATTCTCTGTGCGAAAAACCTTGGCAGCCCCATTTTCTGCCGGGCCAGCACTCATCATTAAGACCGTATTTTCGTCGAGAATCGCCAGATCTCGGAAGTCTAAGGAATCAGCTCCCGGAACCTGTGAAACGGTGAAGTGCTCACCTCCGTCAGCCGAGTGAATGACCGTGCCCCGCGTTCCACCTATCCAAATATGGGATCCAAGGGATCGAATGGCCCTGAACGAGGCTTTAGTGTCTAGTGAGAGTGAATTCCATTGGCTGAAGCTTTGGAAAACGCTTACAAATAGAAGGGTGAAGAGTAGGATGTATTTTCTCATAGGTATATCAGTCTGCAAATTACGGATTTTGGCAAATAATGTTTATTTTTGAACCTTATAGCTCAAATTTATTCGTCGACACGAAAAAGTATACATGGAAGAATTAAAACCCAAATCCCTTAATTTCTTAGAAGAAATCGTTCAGGAAGGCATCGCGTCTGGAAAATATCCTCAGGGTATTTTGACACGTTTCCCCCCTGAGCCGAATGGCTACTTGCACATCGGTCATGCGAAGAGTATTTGCTTGAATTTTGGGTTGGCTCAGCGATTTGGTGGAGCAACGAACTTGCGTTTTGATGACACGAATCCTGTGACTGAGGAAACTGAATATGTAGAGTCAATCAAGAAGGATGTTTCCTGGTTAGGATTTACGTGGGCTAATGAATTATACACATCTGATTATTTCGAAGATTTATACCAATTCGCGGAAAAACTAATCACACTTTCTTGCGCTTATGTAGACGATTCGACGGCAGCAGAAATTGCGGCACAAAAAGGAACGCCTACCACACCTGGAACGCACAGCCCTTTTAGAAATCGCAGCGTAGAGGAGAATTTGACCTTATTCCGTGAAATGCGCGCGGGGAAATATGCGGATGGTGAGAAAGTATTGCGTGCGAAGATAGACATGGCACATCCAAACATGCACATGCGAGATCCGTTAATGTACCGTATTCGCCACGTGAAACACCACCGTTCAGGAGACAAATGGTGTATCTACCCGATGTACGATTTTGCCCATGGCCAAAGTGATTCTATCGAAGAAATTACCCACTCCATTTGTACACTAGAATTCGATGTCCACCGTCCATTATACGATTGGTTCTTAGAAAAATTAGGGATTTTCCCATCCCATCAATACGAATTTGCGCGTTTGAACTTGTCTCACACGGTGATGAGCAAGCGTAAATTATTGCAATTAGTGAATGAAAAAGTCGTGAATGGTTGGGATGATCCTCGCATGCCTACGATTTCAGGTTTACGCAGACGTGGATTTACCCCCGCTTCTATCCGCAATTTCTGTGAACGAATTGGGGTGGCGAAGCGAGATAATTTGATTGACCTGAGTTTATTAGAATTCTGTATTCGGGAGGATTTGAACAAGACTGCGGACCGCGTGATGGCTGTTCTAGATCCGATTAAACTAATTATTACGAATTATCCAGCGGATAAAACGGAAGATTTGCTGATAGAAAATAATCCTGAAGCGGAGGTAATCACGAAGCGTTCGGTTCCGTTCTCTCATGAATTATACATTGAGCGCGATGATTTCATGATTGATCCGCCTAAGAAATTCTTCCGTTTAGGCGTAGGATTGCAGGTGCGGTTAAAAGGAGCCTACATCGTTACGTGTACAGATTTTAAAACGGATGAAGCAGGTAATGTGACGGAAGTATATGCGGAATATATTCCAGAAAGTAAGTCAGGTCAAGATACAAGTGGTATTTCCGTGAAAGGAACGATTCACTGGGTATCCGTGGCTCACGCGGTAGAAGCTGAAGTTCGTAATTTCGATCGCTTATTAATCGTAGAAGATGCCTCTGAATTAGGCGATGATTTTTTAAAATTCATCAATCCAGAATCACTTCAAATTGTCCCGAAAGTGTATGTGGAGCCTGGACTGAAAGCAGCGAAAGAGGGTCAAGCTTTACAGTTTATCCGCAAGGGATATTACAGTTTAGATCCTGACTCTAGCTCAGAAAAGCTCGTATTTAACCGCACGGTTACATTGAAAGATACCTGGGCAAAAGAAAAAGCTAAATAATTATTTCTTCGCGAAAAGCGAATCCACAAACGTGGTCTTGTTGAATACTTGGAGATCGGAGATTTTTTCTCCCACTCCAATGTATTTAACGGGAATCTTGAACTGATCCGAAATACCGATCACCACCCCACCTTTGGCTGTGCCATCTAGCTTTGTAATCGCTAAAGAGGTAATCTCGGTTACTTTAGTGAACTCTTGGGCTTGGATGAATGCGTTTTGGCCTGTTGATCCGTCTAATACTAATAATACTTCGTGTGGAGCTTCCGGAATGAATTTTTGAATAACCCGCTTGATTTTTCCCAGTTCAGTCATCAAGTTGACTTTGGTATGTAAACGTCCTGCTGTATCGATAATCACGACGTCTGCATTCATCTCAACTGCCTGTTTTACGGCATCAAAAGCCACGGCTGCCGGATCCGTATTCATTCCATGATCAATCACTGGAATACCTACGCGTTCGCCCCAAAGCTTTAATTGATCTACCGCTGCCGCACGGAAAGTGTCCGCGGCGCCTAATACCACTTTCAATCCATTTTGGTGAAATTGGGAGGCTAATTTACCGATGGTCGTCGTTTTACCTACACCATTCACGCCCACTACCATGATGACGTAGGGCTTTTGTTTCGGTTCCGCAAAGGCATTCTCTAACGAGGAGGATTGGTTTTCCTCTAGAAGAGCTGCCACTTCCTCACGTAATACTTTGTCTAATTCTTCTGTGGAAACGTATTTATCGCGTTCTACACGACGCTCGATACGCTCAATAATCTTCAATGTGGTAGCTACACCCACATCAGATGTTAATAAGATTTCTTCTAATTCGTCTAATACCTCCTCATCCACTTTCGATTTTCCCACTACCGCACGACCTATTTTAGAGAATAAACCGGTGGCTGTTTTCTCTAAACCTTGCTCTAATGCTTGAATCTCTTCTTGCTGTTGCGGTTCTGGTTTCTTTTTAAAAAAATCGAATAATCCCATGGGGTGTGTTGTATTTCAATGCGAAGGTACGCAAAATAAAAAAAGTCCCTTCAAGAAGGGACTTCAATTTTTTTAAGATAGGTGAACGGGAATTGAAAAATTAGTTTTTCAACGCAGCGTTAACTTCATCTTGAAGGATGATTTCTTCTTTGAAGGTATAAGCTCCTGTTGTAGGATTCTTAACCGCCTTAATAATCTTAGCGTACTTAACGCCGCCTTCTTTCTTCAGAGTTGCAACTACTTTCTTAGCCATGGGTCAACCTATTTAATTTCTTTATGTAAAGTAACTTTCTTCAAAACAGGGTTGTATTTTTTCAACTCAATACGTGCTGTTGTGTTTTTACGATTTTTCGTAGTGATGTAGCGAGACATGCCTGGTAAACCAGTTTCTTTGTGCTCAGTGCATTCTAAGATTACTTGAATGCGATTTCCTTTCTTTGCCATAATAGATAAATCTTTTATCCGCCTCTGCTCGAAACGGAATGCAAAGGTAGAAGAATTTATTTTTTTCCCAAAGCCTTTACTAAAAATAGATGGAAAAATTTATTTTTACCCATTAGATTTAGCATTTTTGCTTAATGAATCCCATCCAGTATCAATTTCTTCCAGAAAATTTTGAGAACTCTGACCCTAATAAATTTCGGGTAGAGGATTTGAAATCGGAAGAAATGATTATTTCCCTAGGGCCTCAACATCCTTCGACCCATGGGGTACTTCGTTTAGAGGTGATTTCAGATGGGGAATGGATCAAAGAAGTCGTTCCGCATCTAGGATATTTACACCGTTGTTTTGAGAAGCATGCGGAGGCGTTGCCTTTTAACCAAATCATCCCCTATGTGGACCGTTTGGACTATATGGCTGCCATGAATTCCGAACACGCCTATGTAATGGCGGTGGAAAAGATGCTGGACTTGACCGGTAAATTACCTAAACGTATCGAATACATTCGTGTCCTCGTGGCCGAATTGAACCGAATCGCCTCGCACTTTGTGGCGATTGGGACCTATGGCCTCGATATCGGTGCTTATACCCCTTTTTTATGGTTGATGCGGGATCGCGAGGACATTCAACGGATGTTAGAGTGGCTTTCGGGTGCACGGATGCTGTATAATTATGTGTGGGTGGGTGGTTTGTTCTATGATTTGCCTGTGGGTTTTGAAGAAAAAGTGCGGGAATTAGTGCCGGTCATTAAGAACACGATAAGAGAAGTAAAACAATTAGTAGAAGATAATAGTATCTTCATTAAAAGAACCGCGAATGTGGGTGTATTGCCTCTGAATGCGGCGATAAATTATGGGTGTACCGGTCCGGTGTTGCGGGGTTCTGGCTTGCCTTTTGACCTCCGTCGAATTGATGCCTATTCGGTCTATCCGGAATTGGAATTTAGTATTCCGGTAGGGGAAGGAGCGATGGGTTCTGTAGGTGATTGTTGGGATCGAAATCACGTTAGGATTCGCGAATGCGAGGAATCTTTGCGGATTATTGAACAATGTATCGTGGCCTTGTTAGGCGATGAGAAAAGGACGCGGGAGTTTGATCCTCAGGCTTTGGTACCTAAAAAAATCCGTCCGAAAGCCATGGATGCTTATGTGAGGGCCGAAAATCCGAAAGGGGAACTCGGTTTCTACATCCGCACAGATGGTCGCTCGGATATTCCACAACGCATGAAAGTGCGCGCTTGCTCTTTCCACCACCTTTCCGTATTGCCTTATTTGGCAAAAGGGACGTATTTAGCAGATTTAGTAGCCATTATCGGATCCTTGGATTTAGTGATGGGCGAAGTAGATAGATAAGATGAACAAAGCATTTTTAGCAGCCCTCGAAGAGGAAATCAGTCGTTTAGACATAGGCCAAAACCCGAGCGAGCTTTACGACCCCATTCATTACCTCCTGAGTTTAGGGGGCAAGCGGATTCGTCCCGTACTTTGTCTGTTGACTTATTCTTTGTTCAAATCCGATTGGGAAAAACAAGTTCCTGCGGCTTTATCGGTCGAAATTTTCCATAATTTCACCTTGATGCATGATGACATCATGGATAAAGCACCCTTACGTCGTGGCAAGCAAACAGTGCACGAAAAATGGAATGATAACATCGCTATTTTATCCGGCGATGTCATGTTAGTGAATGCGTATCAATACTTGAATAAGGTTAAAGGATTGAGTTTAGAGGCTTTTCAACATGTGTTGGGGCGCCTATCGCGGATCGCTGCTGAGGTGTGCGAGGGGCAGCAATTCGATATGAATTTTGAAAGTCGTGAAGATGTGACCGTCGAGGAATACATCGAAATGATTCGCTTGAAAACGTCTGTATTGATCGGTTTTTCGATGGAAATGGGCGGTTTACTCGCCTCTGCACCTACTGAGGTTTCTGATTCCTTATACCGCATCGGTGAAACCATCGGTCTTGGTTTTCAATTAAAAGATGATTTGTTGGATGTATATGGCGATCCGGAGAAATTTGGAAAACAACCAGGCGGAGATATTTTAGCGAATAAAAAAACCTATTTACTAATAAAAGCGTTCGAAAAAGCCTCGGGGTCTACGCTTGAGTCTCTAGAAAATTGGATAGCCGCTACAGAATATGACGCTACTGAAAAAGTACGAGCGGTCACGGCGATTTACGATTCCTTGAATCTGAAGGCTGAAACGGAAGCGGTAATTGCCTCTTATTTTGATGCAGCCTTTATTGAAATTCAATCCTTAGCCATTTCCGAAGAGCAAAAATCAGCCTTGGTAAAGTTTATGAGTGGGTTGGTTGATCGAGAAGTTTAACGTAGTTTTGTTCTTATATGGTCTCGATTTTACTTATCGCTGTGACGATTATTGTTTCCTTGGTGGCTTGGCAAAAGCCAGAGCTCATGGGGAAAATGCTCATGAATCCGTATCGGATTCAACACAGAAACGAATATTGGCGTTTTGTCAGCTCGGGATTTATCCACGCGGACTTCACGCACCTGTTTTTTAACTTGTTTTCCTTCTTCTTTTTTGGGGTTCAATTAGAGCAGATTTTTAATCAATTATTTCCGTCGATAGCCTCGGAACTGTATGGCTTATTTTATGTTTTAGCGATTGCGGTGGCAGATTTACCCACCTTTTTTAAACAGAAAAATAATCCAAACTATAACTCATTAGGGGCTTCTGGAGCAGTTTCTGCCGTCATTTTCGCAGGAATTTTATTCTTCCCTACAGAGAAAATTTACTTGTTTGGCTTCTTCGGAATTCCCGGGTTTATCTATGCTGGTTTGTTTACTTGGTATTCGGTAGAAATGGATAAACGCAGTCGCGATTTCGTGAATCACAGCGCGCACTTGTATGGGGCCTTGTTTGGAATCGTGGCGATGACGTTACTCTATCCACAAGTGTGGATCGGTTTTGTGGAACAAATAACGGCGATGCTGCGATGAAAAGAATAGCGATATTAGGTAGCACGGGGTCCATCGGGACGCAGGCCTTGGAGGTCATTGCGGAGCATACATCTGAATTTTCTGTTGAGGTCTTAACCGCCCAAAACCAAGCGGATTTACTTATTTCCCAAGCTTTAGCTTGGAAACCGGCTCATGTGGTCATTGGGAATGAAGCGAAGTATGCGGAAGTAAAAGCGGCTTTATCCGCCACAGAAATCCAGGTTCATGCAGGAGCCAAAGCCCTAGAAGAGGTCGTTACCCTCGATTCTGTCGATATGGTGTTGACAGCCTTAGTGGGTTATGCTGGTTTATTGCCTACCGTAAAAGCAATCAAGGCGGGGAAGCCAATCGCACTAGCGAATAAAGAAACCTTAGTAGTGGCGGGAGCCTTGATTATGCCGTTGGCGCGGGAAATGGGTGTGCCTATTTTGCCGGTTGATTCAGAGCATTCAGCTATTTTTCAATGTTTAGTGGGGGAATCCCACAACCCCATTGAGAAAGTGATTTTGACCGCTTCGGGTGGCCCTTTTCGAGGTTTTAGTCGGGAGCAATTAGCTCAAGTTACACGGGCGCAAGCGTTAAAACACCCGAACTGGTCGATGGGAGCGAAGATTACGATCGACTCGGCTAGTTTGATGAACAAAGGTTTAGAGGTGATAGAAGCGGCCTGGTTATTTGATGTGAAACCCTCGGAAATTGAAGTGGTCGTTCACCCTCAATCGATTGTACACTCTTTAGTACAGTTTGAAGATGGATCAATTAAGGCGCAACTCGGTTTGCCGGATATGAAATTGCCGATTCAATTTGCCTTAGGTTACCCGAATCGGATGAAGGCAAGTTTTCCTCGTTTTGATTTTAGGCAGTATCCGTCCTTAACTTTTGAGCAGGCAGATACACAGACTTTCCGTAATTTAGGGCTTGCTTTTCAGGCCTTGGCAAAAGGAGGAAATCAGGCTTGTTTATTAAATGCCGCGAACGAGGTGGCGGTTGCAGCCTTTTTGGAAGAGAAGATTGGGTTTTTAGCGATGTCTGATTTGAACGAATATTGTATGAATCAGGGAACTTTTATCGCGAATCCCTCATTAGAGGATTATATTGAAAGTGATAAATTAAGTAGAATTTTGGCCCAAGAATGGGTTGAAAAACAAATAAAATAGCGAATTATGGAAGGTTTAGTGATGGCAGGGCAATTGATTTTAGGATTGTCGATATTAGTAACATTGCACGAGTTTGGGCATTTTATTACCGCCAAATGGTTTAAGATGCGCGTCGAAAAGTTTTATCTTTTCTTCGACTTCATGTTCCCTATTCCTACGGTATTAAACTTCGCTTTGTTTAAAAAGAAAGTAGGCGACACCGAATACGGTTTAGGCTGGTTCCCTTTAGGAGGCTACGTTTCCATCGCGGGAATGATCGATGAAACACAAGATGCCGCGACGTTAGCTAAAGACCCTGAACCTTGGGAATTCCGCGCGAAACCCGCTTGGCAACGTCTGATCGTGATGTTAGGCGGTGTGATCGTGAATGTGATTACGGGAGTGGTTATTTTCGTTTGCTTGACTTATTCAAACGGGAATAACTTTATTTCCAAAGCAGAATTAAACAAAAATGGAATTGTGGCCTTGGATTTAGGGAAGCAGATAGGCCTGAAGACAGGAGATAGAATCATTCGTGTAAACGGTGCTGATTACAAGCAATTGTCTGATTTACGTGCTTCGGAGGTGTTACTAGGGGAGAATTCTTCTTACACTGTGCAAAGAGGCGACCAGACTTTGGAGATCAAAATTCCTTCGAATTTCATCGAAAAATTAAGCGATAAGAAAGCAGGATTCATTGAGCCAATTGCTCCATTTAAGGTAGCTGAGGTAGCGGCTCCAGAAGAGCCAGGTTTCTTCGATAAGTTTTCAGCTTCTAAGCCCGCGGAATTAATGCCAGCCTATGCGGCAGGATTGAAAAAGGGGGATGTGATTACCTCAGTGAATGCTACACCAGTTCGTTTCTACCACGAGGTAAAAGAATTAATTACGAAAGAAGCCGGTAAGCCTATTCGCTTAGGTATTTTACGCGGAGGCGTGGCGGATACTTTGTCTATGGAGGTGACTGCTTCAGGCCAAATCGGATTTATTCCAGAGATGTTGATTCAAATTTCGCACGAAGATTATTCGTTCGCGGAGGCAGCAAGCATCGGTACGGGCCGCGCTTTCACTGTGATTTCGGATAACATTAAAGGATTCAAGAAAATTGCTTCGGGTGATGTTTCGGCATCGAAAGCTTTGAGCGGACCAATTGGTATTGCCCAAATGTTCGGTGGCGTGTGGGATTGGAATCGATTCTGGATGTTGACAGGTTTGTTATCCATGGCATTGGCGTTTATGAATATCTTGCCTATTCCTGCTTTGGATGGAGGACACGCGATTTTCTTGATTTATGAGATGATTACGGGTAAGCCGGCTTCCGAAAAGGTCTTGGAAAAAGCGCAGCAGGTAGGTATGCTCATCTTACTAGCCTTGATGGCCTACACGTTTGGTAACGATATTTTCAAAGTCTTTTTCTAGTTGAAACTGCTGGTTCTATTTTTTGGTCTCTTTTTCCCTAATCTGCATCCGTTTCATAGTTCGGTAACAGAAATGACTTATAATGCGAAGGACCAAAGCTGGGAAATCAGCATTCGCCTGTTTCAAGATGACTTGGAGCAAACAGTAAGCTCAGTGAGTGGAAAGAAGTTCCGCCTGATTCCGGGGGATGAAGCATCAGAGAAAGGATTAGAAGGTTATGTTCGTAAGCATTTCGGCTTTCGCGTGGGCAAGCAATTTTCAACGCCCTATCGCTGGTTAGGAACTGAGCTGCAGCAGGACGCGATTTGGGTATATCTAGAAATTCCTACCACCGCTGACCTAATAGGATCCTACCTAGAAAACTCGCTATTATTAGACGAATTTGAAGACCAAACGAACCTGGTTTCTTGGTCTTTTCAAGGCTCGAAAAAATCCTACCTTTTTCGAAAAAGCCAGGAGATTCAACAATTATCAAGATAATCATACTGCCATCTTGACGTTTGGCATAAAATTTGATTAATATCGTCCGCTCAAGTAGAGTAGAATTTAAAAATGTGGTATGAATAATCCAAATGACCTTTTTAAGCATTTACAGCTTTCAGAGATGTCTGATTTTGAAAATATAGAATTGATCCCCATCGGGTCAGAAGGGATGGATAATGATGACAAAATGGGCGTTTTGTCAGACCAATTGCCTATTCTCCCTATTCGCAATATTGTTTTGTTTCCAGGAATGGTGATTCCAATCACGGTATCTCGCCAAAAATCGGTTCGCCTTGTGAAGAAAGCCTATAAAGGGGATCGCACGATAGGTGTGTTAGTACAAGCCAACAACTCGAAAGAAGAACCTACACCAGACGATTTATACAAGATTGGAACGGTAGCGCACATCGTGAAGATGTTCGTTCTTCCGGGGGGTAATACGACGATTATCGTACAGGGTCGTAAGCGTTTTGAAGTGAATGAATACATCAAAACGGAACCGAATCTGGTGGCTCGTGTTTCCTACATTGAAGACAATTTTCCCAAGAAGTTAAATAAGGAAAACAAAGCACTCATTTCCACTTTGAAAGAGTGTGCTTTAAAGATATTAAACTTGAATCCGGAGATTCCACGTGAGGCGCAAATTGCCCTAGATAACATCGAATCCTCGGCGTTTTTAGTCCACTTCCTTTCTTCGAATATCAACGCGGAATTGAAGGAAAAGCAGGCCCTTTTAGAGACCTTGGATGGAATCGAGCAAGCCACGCATTTGTTGGAGCATATGTTGAAAGACATCCAGCACTTAGAATTGAAGCGTGAAATTCAGAGTAAAGCCTCGAGTGACATCGATCAGCAACAACGCGATTATTACATCCGTCAGCAAATCAAAGTTTTGCAGGAGGAATTAGGCGTAGAAAGTCCAGAACAAGAATTGGACAGTCTACGTGCTAAAGGGGCTAAGAAGAAGTGGTCGAAAGAAGTAAATGATTTCTTCCAAAAAGAACTAGCTAAACTGCAGCGTACGAATTCAATGTCTGGGGAATACCCAATGTTAATGAATTACGTCGAATTACTAGCAGATTTGCCTTGGGGCGAGTTCACGAAAGATAATTTTGATCTGGTGAAGGCGAAGAAGGTGTTAGATGCGGATCATTTTGGCCTAGAAAAAGTAAAAGAACGCATCATCGAATACCTGGCGGTATTGAAAATGAAAGGGGATATGAAGGCGCCCATCTTGTGCCTTTATGGCCCTCCGGGTGTGGGTAAAACCTCTTTAGGTCGTTCGATTGCCAAAGCTTTGGGAAGAAAATACGTGCGTATGGCCTTAGGAGGTCTGCGTGACGAAGCCGAAATCAGAGGTCACCGCAAAACCTATGTGGGTGCCATGCCCGGCAAGGTGATTCAAAGCATTAAAAAAGCAGGATCTTCTAATCCCGTTTTCATCTTAGATGAGATCGATAAAGTAGGTTCTGATCACCGTGGCGATCCATCCTCTGCCTTGTTAGAGGTTTTAGACCCAGAACAAAATAGCAGTTTCATGGATAATTACCTGGAGTGTGATTACGATCTATCCCGGGTGATGTTCATCGCTACAGCCAATAACCTAGATACGATCCATCCTGCCTTACGCGACCGGATGGAGATCATCGAAGTGAGTGGCTACACCATGGAGGAGAAAGTCCAAATTGCGAAAAAGCACTTATTACCTAAGCAAAAGAAAGAGCACGGTTTAGAGAAGGCTGAATTTGCGATGAATGACGGTGCCATCCAGAAGGTCATCGAAGGATATACCCGCGAATCAGGGGTTCGTAAATTAGAACAAGAAATCGGTCGCGTGGTGCGCAAGATCACGAAATCCATTGCAATGGATCAAGACTATCCACATAAAATCACGGCTACAGATGTCGTGAAATTACTGGGACAAGAGCATTTTGAAAAGGATACTTACGAGAACAACGAATATGCTGGAGTTGTAACAGGTCTAGCATGGACACCGGTAGGTGGAGATATCCTATTTATTGAAACCTTATTAAACCGTGGAAAAGGCGTTTTGACCCTTTCTGGTCAATTAGGGGATGTGATGAAGGAATCAGGGATGGCGGCTTTGAGTTTCTTAAAGGCACATTCAGACGAATACGGGATTGATTACCGTATTTTTGACCAGTACAATTTACATATCCACGTTCCGGCGGGAGCAGTTCCTAAGGACGGTCCATCCGCAGGAATTACGATGTTAACGGCGATTGCCTCGGCTTTAACGCAGCGCAAGGTGAAATCGAAAGTAGCCATGACTGGCGAAATTACGCTACGTGGTAAGGTATTACCGGTGGGTGGAATAAAGGAGAAAATTTTAGCTGCGAAAAGAGCGGGGATTAAAGAAATTATCATGTGTTCGAAGAATCGCAAGGATGTGGAGGAGATCGAAGCACATTACATATCAGATTTAAGTTTCCATTACGTGGACGATGCAAAAGAGGTTTTAGCCCTAGCTTTATTAAAGGAACGGGTGAAAAGTCCGGTAAATTTTGTCTTTCAGGCAGAGCCGATAGCGAGTTCGTCTGCCGCGTTATAGTGAATTTCGCCTAATTCCAGACTGAATTGAATAATGCGAAGTGCCTCAGCAGAAGCCAATGGGCGGAGGCATTCCACTAAATCTTGAACGGATAAGGGGCCGTTTTTCAAATAGGTCAGAATCAATTTGCGTTCTGCTTCGAGGCCTTCGGGGATATTTTTCCCGGAGGCTTCTTTTTTTCGCTGCAAGCAATGGTCGCAGATACCACAAGAAGTCTTTAAAGACTCCCCAAAATACGAGGTAATCAAAAGCGTTCTACAGGCCTGTGGATGTTTCACATAGTGAATCATCGCATCGATTTTTTTCTTAGACCGCTCTTTCTTTCTCAAGTATTCAGACCAGATGATGGGCAGGTTTTCAATGTTCGCCCGAGGCGTCAAAAAGACCAATTTAGGCAGTCCATTCTGTTTATCGTATTCAATCAACTCAAATTTCTCTAGCAAGGCTAAATTACGCTCTACTTCTGCTGCAGGAATCTTTATTTGATGTGCGAAGTCCGCTTCAGAGATGCTGACGAATTGAGTATATAAATTCCCCCCATAGATCCTTAGGAGCCCTTTAAGGAAGGATTCGAATTTTTCGTTTCGAATTTGGAAATCGTATAATTCGGTGGAGCTAACGATGAAGCGGATTTTGGAGGGGTTTTGAAAGGCCTCATTTAGTAAGATAAGACCCTCTGCTTCTAATGTCTTTAGGGCAAAATAGGTTTGCGAGCTGGGTAAGTTGAATCGCTTACATAAATCCATCCAATCGAAATCGTAGCTCTGCAGCTCGCCACTTCCTTCCGCCACTTGTAGATAATTGGAAACGGCTTGGTACGTTTTTTTAATCGTCTCTGCTGTCGGAAATGATTTTTCCCATTGAGCTGTTAAATCTAGGATATCCTTCTCTTCGTAAAGAATGGCCGCATAGGCCTTTTTTTCGTCACGTCCCGCTCGACCGGCCTCTTGGTAATAGGCCTCGATCGTATCAGGTAAATCTATATGCACCACTAAGCGAACATCGGGTTTGTCGATTCCCATTCCAAAGGCATTGGTCGCCACAATGCAATCGATTTTGCCTTCGATCCAGTCTTTTTGACGAGCGCTTCTGACCTCGCTTGGAAGACCAGCGTGGTAGAAAGTGCTGGAAATGCCGGCTTTAGATAACAGATCTGAAATCTCTTGGGTTCGTCGGCGATTCCGCACATACACGATGGAAGAACCAGGGACGCGTTGCAACATCGAGCAAAGCTTCTTTTCCTTGTCCGACTCATGGAGGACAGAATAGGAGAGGTTCGCACGGCTGAAACTTTTTTGGAATACGGCTGCGTTCTTGAATTGCAGTTTTTCTTGAATTTCTTGTTTTACCTCTTCGTTCGCCGAAGCCGTCAAAGCGATGCATGGAACGCTCGGAATTAAGGCGCGAAATGCAGCAATCTCTAAATAAGGGGGTCTGAAATCATGTCCCCATTGCGAAATACAATGTGCCTCATCAATGACTAAAAGGCTGATATTCATCTGTTTCGCGCGTTCAATGAACAAATCCGTTTTTAATCGTTCCGGTGAAACGTAGAGAAATTTCGTGTTCCCGTAAATACAATTATCTAATAGGATGTCGATTTGGCGTTTACGGAGGCCGGAAAAAAGGGCGGTTGCTGGTATTCCGCGGCGGTTTAATTGCGCTACCTGATCTTGCATTAAGGCAATGAGGGGAGTGATGACGATACAAATTCCCGGCAAAGCGAGGGCTGGCACCTGAAAACAAATGGACTTTCCTCCACCGGTGGGTAATAAGGCCAGGGTGTCCTTCCCGTTCAACACCGATTGAATGATTTCCTCTTGCAAGGGCCTGAAGGCTGAGTGCCCCCAGTATTTTTGCAATATGTCCTGAATATCCGCCATCGTCTAAACAAATCTACCAAAAAAGAATGAACTCCTCCACCGGATTTTTAGGAATTCCTGAGAAGAAATGCTAATTTTTAGACACAAAAGAAAGCGCATATGTTATCAGAGAAGGATTTAGCCCAATTATCGAAACGAGGAATTACTCTTGCAGAAGTGAATCAACAAGTTGATTTTTTTAAATCGGGCTTCCCCTGGATGAATTTGGAAAAATCTGCTTCGATCGGAAATGGAATTTTCCAGTTTTCGCAAGAGCAGTTGCAGGAATTCATCGCGCGCTTTGATCAGCAAAAGTCAGCGCTATCCATTTTGAAGATGGTACCCGCATCAGGTGCTGCCACCCGGATGTTTAAATCACTATTCGAATTCTTGTCAACTGGGCAGGAAAATAAAGAATGCGCGAAGTTTTTCGACGAGCTGGATCACTTTGCTTTTTACCCGGAGCTGAAGGAGTTGATAGAAGCGAATGATGACTCAGCAGAAATACTGAATAAATTACTCGGTTCTGCCGGAATGAATTATGGCCAAAAACCCAAGGGTTTACTCTCCTTCCACTCCTATTCAGATGGGGCAAGGACTCCGCTAGAAGAACACATCGTGGAGGCAGCGGCGTATGCTTCTAATGGTCAAAAAGCTCGCTTGCATTTCACCGTTTCTCCGGAACACCGCATGGGCTTCGAGGATTTAGTGAAGCAACTTGTTCAAAAATGGGAGACAAAAACGGGTATTCAGTTTGAGATCACCTTTTCCGAACAAAAACCGGCGACAGATACCATTGCCGTAAATCCAGACAATACCCTGTGCCGAGAATCGGATGGATCCTTGCTCTTTAGACCAGCTGGTCACGGAGCTTTACTAGAGAATTTGAATGACTTGAAAGCCGATGTGATCTTCATTAAAAATATAGATAATGTGGTGCCGGACGGATTGAAACAACCGACGATTGAATACAAGAAGGCGCTGGGTGGGTTGCTGCTGTGGATTTTGGAAGGCATTGAACACCTAGACAAGCAATTGCAAGAAAATCCATCGGAGACTACGATCAAGGAGGCATTAAAAGAGATGGCTACCTATTTAGGCTTTGTACCTGCATCAAATTTTGCCGCATTATCGCAAACGGAAAAAGTGGCCAAAATCAGGGAAGTTTTAGCCCGTCCTACGCGCGTTTGCGGGGTGGTCAAAAATACGGGTGAGCCAGGAGGAGGCCCCTTCTGGTGTCAGGATGCGAAAGGAAATTTCACACTTCAACTCGTGGAATCTGCCCAAATTGATATGAAGAACGAGGATCAAAAAGCGAAATTCCACCAAGCCTCTCACTTCAATCCAGTAGATTTAGTATGTGCTACGCGGGGATTGAACTTATTGAACTACCGAGACATGAATACGGGTTTTATCACAGATAAGACCAAAGACGGAAAAGAATTAAAGGCGATGGAGTTGCCGGGACTTTGGAACGGAGCAATGTCAGATTGGAATACCCTTTTTGTGGAAGTTCCTTTAGAAACATTTAACCCGGTGAAAACGGTGACAGATTTAGTCAGGCCTGCACACCAAAATAGCTAGGCTATTTTTTGTTTGTAAAAAACTGCCTAATTTTGTCGCCCCTGAGAAAGAGATTTTAAAGGAAGTATATAAATGCTTGATTACAAAAACCTTGCCCGGTTTCCAGGCAAGGTTTTTTATTTAGTCCCTTATAGGTAAAATGGAGGGCTTGGGGACTTTAATAAAGTAGTAAACAAATAAAACGATGGCTTTAGAACAAACTTGGAGGTGGTTTGGCCCCAATGACCCGGTAAAATTAGCTGACGTACGCCAAGCAGGCGCAACGGGTATAGTCAGTGCATTACACCAAATTCCGAATGGGAAAGTGTGGGAATTGCCCGATATTTTAGAACGCAAAGCCATTATTGAAGCGGCAGGATTAAGCTGGTCCGTAATCGAAAGTATTCCGGTGCATGAGGATATCAAAACGCGTTCGGGTAACTACAAGCAGTATATCGAGAACTATAAAACGTCATTGCGGAATGTAGGCGAGGCGGGTTTAGACCTGGTTTGTTATAATTTTATGCCTATTCTAGACTGGACAAGAACGGATTTGGATTTTCGTTTTCCAGACGGAAGTACAGGTTTGCGCTTCGATGCGGCTGAATTTTGTGCCTTCGAGTTGTTCTTACTAAAACGTCCAGGAGCGGAGCAGCATTATACAGCCGAGCAAATCGCCAGAGCTCAAAAATGGTTTGATGCATCCACTTCCGCGCAACAAGAGAAATTAATCCGCAATATCATCGCCGGCTTGCCGGGTTCGGAAGAGAGCTTCACGTTGAAGTCATTCCAAGAAGCCTTGGATACCTACTCCGAAGTAGGGGAAAAGGAATTGCGCGAAAATTTATACGATTTCATTCGAGAAATTACACCGGCAGCCGAGGAGGCAGGGGTGAATTTGTCTATTCACCCAGATGACCCTCCGTATCCGATTTTGGGTTTGCCACGCGTGGTGAGTACGGAAAGTGATGCAGTTCAATTACTAAATGCCTACGAAAGCAACGTGAATGGATTGTGTTTCTGCACGGGAAGTTACGGAGTTAGAGAAGACAACGATTTAGTGGGCATGGTGGAGCGCCTAGGTCATCGCATTAATTTCATTCACTTGCGGGCGACTCGCCGTGATCAATACGGGAATTTCCACGAGGCAGACCATTTAGATGGAGATGTGGATATGTTCGGGGTAATGAAAGGCTTAGTGAATGAACAGGACAAGCGCATTGCCTCTGGTCGCAAAGATTTCCGTTTGCCATTCCGCCCAGATCACGGACATCGGATGTTAGATGATTTACAAGAGGGAAAGAAAACCAATCCAGGTTATACAGCAATCGGTCGTTTGCGCGGTTTAGCGGAGTTACGTGGTTTGGAAATGGGAATACGCGGGTTTTTAAAATAATTTTCATTTACCCCTTTTGATTTCTATATCTTATTACTAACTTTGCACCCCCATTAGTGGGGATAACTCTATCTTATTGAGTTTGACGCGCTTGAAGGGATTAAAAAGAATTTTAAATTTTAAACGGTAATTATTCCAAAATGCCAACTATTCAGCAATTAGTGCGCAAAGGACGTGAGCAAATGACTTGGAAATCTAAGTCACCAGCTTTGGATTCTTGTCCACAAAGAAGAGGGGTTTGTACTCGTGTATACACGACTACTCCTAAAAAACCAAACTCAGCGATGCGTAAAGTAGCTCGTGTTCGCTTAACAAACCAAAAAGAGGTGAATGCCTACATTCCAGGTGAAGGTCACAACTTACAAGAGCACTCGATCGTATTGATCCGTGGTGGTCGTGTAAAAGACTTACCAGGTGTGCGTTATCACATCATTCGTGGAGCTTTAGATACAGCCGGTGTTTCTGGTCGTTTACAGTCTCGTTCGAAGTATGGTGCTAAACGTCCTAAACCAGGTCAAGCAGCTCCAACAGGTAAAAAGAAATAATTTATTAACAGAAAGATCCAGTATGCTTCGTTAAAGCAGAAGGTTGGGTCGATTTTAAAAAACTAACAAAATGAGAAAGGCGAAACCAAAAAAGCGCTACGTATTACCAGATCCTAAATTTAAGGATGTATTAGTAACTAAGTTTGTAAACAACTTAATGTACGATGGAAAGAAATCTACAGCATTTACCATCTTTTATGATGCGTTAGACAAAGTAGAGGAGCGTACAAAAGAAAACGGTTTAGAAACTTGGAAAAAAGCATTGAATAATGTGATGCCATCCGTAGAGGTTAAGAGCCGTCGCGTAGGTGGAGCAAACTTCCAAGTACCAACAGAAGTACGAGCTGAACGTAAAGTTTCATTGGGAATGAAGTGGTTAATCGGTTACGCGCGCAAGCGTGGTGACAAAACAATGATGGATCGCTTAGCGAACGAAATCATTGCAGCATCGAAAGGGGAGGGAGCAGCAGTGAAGAAGAAAGATGATACACACAGAATGGCAGAAGCGAACAAAGCGTTCTCTCACTTCCGTTTCTAATTCAATTGAATGATGTAAAAAGGCTAGCTTTCGAGCTAGCTTTTTTTTTGCCCTATCATTACTTAATCGAGCGGACTAATGGAGTATTCCTGAATTTTGTTTAGCTTTGATTCACAATCAACAGCACTATGATTTCGAAGAAGGCAAAATATGCTTTAAAGGCTTTAAAAGTATTGGCGCAATCCTATGAGAAAGGCCCCTTATTGATTTCGCATATCGCGGAATCGGAGAAAATACCGAAGAAATTCTTAGAGGCTATTTTATTAGAATTACGTAATCACGGAATTTTACAGTCCCAAAAAGGAAAAGGCGGCGGTTATTACCTGCGCATTCCACCTGCGGAAGTTACTTTTGCGAAAATCATCCGAATTGTGGATGGCCCTATTGCACCAGCCTTATGCGTCTCTCTTCACTTCTACGGTAAATGCGATGACTGCGCTGATGAAGAAACGTGTCAACTGAGAACAGTTTTAACAAAATGGCGGGATGCTAACCTATCCGTCTTAGAAAATACCACATTGGAGGAGCTCATGTAGCTCCTTTTTTTATTCGTATAGGTAGTCCAAGTTTTTCATCTTGAACTCATCGTTATCTAGTTCTAAAAACTCTTCCCAGAATGGATTCTCCGGTACGGATGCCTTGCAAATAATAGGGGTTTTCTTGATGGGGTGAATAAAATACAGCCGGCGCGCGTGCAAATTAATGCTCGCGTCTACGTTCGGTTTATCGTAACCATATTTTATGTCGCCGCGAATCGGGCAATTTAAAGAAGCTAATTGTACGCGAATTTGGTGCGGCCTTCCCGTTATTGGTTCTATCTCTACTAAGTAGTGTAGATTAATTTTCCCCAACACTTTATAGTTCAACTCTGCCTTCAAGGCTTTGTCTTCCGGGTAATCATAGGCAGTCGTCGTATTCTTTGCCTCATTCTTCAAAAGCCAATGCGTTAATTTCCCTTTCTCTGGATAGGGCTTCTTACGCGTGATAGCCCAATAGGTTTTTTGGATATCTCGCTTGCGGAACATCTCCATCATGCGCTCTAAAGCCTTGGAGGTTCGCGCGAAAATTACTAAACCACTCACCGGTCGATCTAGACGGTGCACTGGGTGCAAGAATACGGCACCTGGTTTTTGGTATTTTTCCTTGATATAGTCTTTCAAAAGATCTGTCAGCGTCACATCTCCAGTACTATCGCCCTGTACGAGAATTCCAGCCCGCTTATTCACGATCAGGAGGTGGTTGTCTTCGTATATAATGTGATATTCTTTCATGTTGTTTGCTTTATATAGGCCAAAATTCCGCCGTCTATTTCTTTCACAAAGGTAGGATTATTTCACGATATGCTAATCGAGTAAAAATATTTTAAAAATTCTACCTTTGATTTTCAGCCATTTACGAGAAATACTTGAAAAAGTTTCCTGTCTTAACTTGCGTTTAAAAAAATAATCCTACATCTTTGCACTCCCAATCGCTAGGAACAGAAGGTTTCTAGAG